>Ga0194050_1000308_pt1 | contig 17183 bp, 17 predicted proteins | sample SepL2310m_MetaG_FD_148657 | JGI IMG/M metagenome (GOLD analysis project Ga0194050, IMG submission 148657) | Anoxic zone freshwater microbial communities from boreal shield lake in IISD Experimental Lakes Area, Ontario, Canada - Sep2016-L239-10m | ecosystem: Environmental > Aquatic > Freshwater >...
TTTTAAGTTGAGATGAGCTATCGCATAAAAGAAAAAAGCTAAAGATAAGAACCCTATAACACCGCGATCAATTTGTTTTCTAAGATGGGGTGTTTTGATTTCTTTTTGGCTAGCCACAATATAAATCAAAAGAAAGAGTAAGCTGATAAATGAGCGGTAATACACAAGCTCTATGCTAGAGAAATGGGTAGCACCAAGCTTAACAAAAGAGCCCATGAGTGAAAAAAAGAAGGTGGCTACGATGATCCATAACATCCCTTTTTTTTGATCTGTCATAGATAGGTAGTCATTTCTGCTTGATACCATTGATGAAAATGTTTTAAACCATCTTCTAATGGGTCATGATAAGGGCCCATATCTTCTTGTTTGTTTTTAAACAGCAATCGTCGTCCTTCGTGCATTTTTTCGCAAATAATTTTATCTTCGACAGCTGTTTCGTTATATGCAGCTTGTTGAGCCGCAATGTAATCTTGATCAAAAAGAATCGTTTCTTCAGGATAATAAAATTCAATAATATTTCTGCAATGATCCACATCATCCGGAATGAGGTGCGAAACCACAATGACATTGGGATACCATTCCACCATAAAGAAAGGATAGACCGTGAGCCAGATAGCACCAAATTCAGGTTTTGTATCACCGCTATTTGCATTGATTTTAGATTTCCATACATCATAGATCTCTGAACTTGGAGAATGATTTTTTTCTCTAAAAGGTACTTTTTGTATAGATGAAAAAGATTTAAATTCCCAAATAAGATTATCACAATCAACGACATTATTAAGGCCTGGATGAAATGCCCAAACATGATAATCCTCGAGATAAACTTCAATAAATGTTTTCCAATTGAAATCATAGTGATCAATTTTGATACTATGTAATTTGTAATTGTCAAAATTTAGTAAGTTACTTATTTGCTTAAATTCCATAGCATCTTTGATATTTATTTCTGATGGCTTATGCGGTTGCTTAAAAATGAGGTCGTGTATTACTTCAGTTTGAAATGACTCCAAATTTAAACATGGATTTTCTTTGAAATATGGCGCCCCCTCTAGTTTGCCATCTAAACCGTAAGTCCAACGATGGAGTGGGCAAACAATATGCGAAGTTGAGCCTTTATTCTCAAACATAAGCGCTTGCCTATGACGGCAAATATTACTCATCACGTTTATTTTTCCGTTGTTATTCAATAAGATAGCGGATTTATCTAAAGCTTCTAAAACTTGGTAATTGCCGTGTTGAGGCACCATTAAGCGATGCCCTAGATACTTTGGGTAATTAGCAAAAATAGTCTTTTTTTCTATCTCGAAAATATGAGGATCTATGTAGCTATGAACTGGTAGCTGACTGAAAATTTTAGCTTGGGATGGAACTGACTTGAGTGTCAACATACGTGATTATTAACTATTGGGGAATGTTTTTTAAAATCTAGGGCAATTTTGCCTTAAATCGGTTTTTTTGCAAACTTAATTTAGCTTTTAAGCCCGCTATCTTGCTTAAATCAGCTATTTGAGCTACTCTCAACCTTTGAATATTTATGCATTTTTTTAGAGAGGTTTTAGATGAAAAATCCACTTGATTCAATCTTAGGAACAATCATTTCAGGCTTGGTTCTAACATTAATACTTTACGCTTTTCTTAAAAACTTTATTTTGTAGGAGTTCAAATAATGGAATTTATACCTGGACTTGCTAGATGGCTTCACATTGTGGCTGGTATCACATGGATTGGTTTACTTTATTACTTTAATTTAGTGCAGATTCCTGCAATGAAAGATGCGGCAGCAGATGGTTCTGCAGCTGGTATTTCAAAACATGTAGCACCTAGAGCGCTATTATGGTTTAGATGGGCTGCTGTCGCGACATGGTTAGCAGGTGCAGCACTCCTTCAACAAGGCTTCATTAGCGCGTTTACCTTACAAACCGGATACGAAGGTATTGGTATTGGTTCTTGGTTAGGTACTATTATGTTATTTAATGTTTGGGTCTTGATTTGGCCAAACCAACAAAAGATTTTAGGTATGGTTCAAGCTTCAGATGATGAAAAAGCTAAAGCTCGTAGAGTCGCTTTTCTAGCATCGAGAACCAACTTAGTGCTTTCACTCCCAATGCTTTTCTTTATGGCAAACGGATGGAGTCACCGCGCATTAATCGGTCTTTAATTTAATTTAAGCTGAAATAAACGGAGGCTTAAGCCTCCGTTTGTATTTATAAGTACGGAAAATTGTATGACAAAAATGATGGATACCTATGCTAGACAACCTGTAACCTTTGAGAGAGGCGAGGGTGTATGGTTGTGGGCTAAAGATGGTAAAAAGTATTTAGATGCTCTGTCCGGTGTTGCTGTGAACGGTCTAGGGCATGCACATCCGAAATTTGTAAAGACCATTCAAGAGCAAGTATCAAAACTAATTCATGTATCGAATGTGTACCATATTGCTGAACAAGAAAAATTAGCTGAAAAACTCACAGCTATTTCTCATATGGACAATGTGTTTTTTTGTAATTCTGGATGTGAAGCTAATGAGGCGGCTATCAAATTAGCAAGGCTTTTCGGGCATCAAAATGGCATTGATACACCAGAAATTATAGTGATGGAAAAAGCATTTCATGGCCGAACTATGGCAACCCTATCCGCAACTGGCAATCGAAAATCGCAAGCTGGTTTTGAGCCACTCGTAGGTGGATTTATTCGAGTCGCTTTTGATGATTTAGAAGCTATTCAGCAGATTGCTTCAAGAAAAAATAATGTGGTTGCAATTCTTGTGGAGCCAATTCAAGGTGAGGGGGGCATTAACATCCCAAAGAATATTCAAAATTATCTTAAAGGTTTAAGAGAAATCTGTGATCAACATAATTGGTTATTAATGTTAGATGAAGTGCAAGGCGGTATTGGCAGAACTGGAAAGTGGTTTGTACATCAACATACTTCCATCAAGCCTGATGTCATGACTCTAGCTAAAGGATTAGGCTCCGGCGTTCCCATCGGCGCTTGTCTCGCAAAAGGGAAAGCAAGTCATGTCTTTACGCCAGGTAAGCATGGTTCAACATTTGGAGGTAATCCGCTTGCGACCGCAGCAGGTTTTGCGACGCTTAACATTATTGAAGAGGATAAGCTTTGTAGTCATGCATCTAAAATGGGCGTATTGATTAATAAAGCATTTACAAAAGAGTTAAAAGATTGTCCTCAAGTTAAAGCGATCCGTAATCTAGGTCTCATGATCGGCATAGAGTTAGATCAGCCATGCGGCGAATTAACAAAATTAGCTTTAGATGAAGGGCTTCTTATTAATGTGACTGCAGAAAAAGTAATACGTCTCTTACCGCCTCTTGTTATCAAAGAAGAGGAAGCGCTGGAATTAGTCGGGAGATTGTCTCAAGTGATTAAAATTTTTTTAGTAAAGTAATGTAAGTAGAGTTCATTTTATGAAAACAAAACATTTTTTAAGATTTAACGATCTCAAGCGCGATGAGTTTGAATATATTTTCGCAAGAGCCAGTTGGATTAAAAAGCAATTTAAAGAATACAAACAGTACTGGCCTCTTGCTGATAGAACTCTAGTCATGATTTTTGAAAAGGCAAGCACAAGAACACGACTGTCTTTTGAAGCCGGCATTCAGCAGTTAGGCGGCTCAGCGATTTATTTAAATACTAGAGACTCTCAGTTAGGTAGAGGTGAACCGGTAGAAGATGCAGGCAAAGTGATCTCTCGCATGTGCGATCTTGTAATGATCCGAACATTCGAGCAGGACATTATTGATCGATTTGCACAAAACTCTAGAGTGCCCGTGATCAATGGATTAACGAATGAATATCATCCATGTCAAATTCTTGCAGATATTTTTACCTACATTGAACATAGAGGTTCGATCCAAGGAAAAACAGTCGCTTGGATTGGTGACTCAAACAATGTATGCAATACCTGGCTTCAAGCAGCAGAAGTATTAGATTTTAATGTGCATGTCTCAACACCCAAAGGTTACGAAGTGGAAGTTGAGCGAGCTGGTCTATATGGCGATAAACATTTCGAAGAGTTTGAAGACCCTATGGATGCTGCAAAGGATGCAGATATTGTGACGACAGATGTATGGATAAGCATGGGATTCGAATCTGAAAATGAAGAGCGCTTAAAAGATTTTTCGGATTGGCAAGTAGATCAAGAAATGATGTCTGTCGCATCATCTAATGCTTTATTTATGCATTGCTTACCTGCACACCGAGGTGAAGAAGTGACTGCAGAAGTCATTGATGGCGCTCAAAGCGTGGTTTGGGATGAGGCTGAGAATCGTCTTCATGTTCAAAAGGCACTGATGGAATACCTATTATTAGGAAAAATGAAAAATGAGTGATATTAAAAAAGTTGTTTTAGCTTACTCTGGTGGATTAGACACGTCTGTCATTTTAAAATGGCTTCAAGAAACCTACCAATGTGAAGTGGTAACTTTCACAGCTGATCTAGGACAAGGTGATGAATTAGAGCCAGCAAGAGAGAAAGCCAAAGCAGCAGGTATTAAAGAAATTTTTATTGAAGACTTAAGAGAAGAGTTTGTAAGCGATTTCGTATTTCCTATGTTTAGAGCAAATACAGTGTATGAGGGCGAATATTTACTTGGCACTTCAATTGCAAGACCACTAATTGCTAAACGTTTAATTGAGCTTGCAAAAAAAACGAACGCTGATGCTATTTCTCATGGTGCGACAGGGAAGGGAAATGATCAAGTACGGTTTGAATTAGGTGCGTATGCACTTAATCCTGATATCAAAATTATTGCACCATGGCGTGAGTGGGATTTATTAAGCCGAGAAAAATTACTTCAATATGCTGAGAAAAATAATATTCCAGTTGAAATGAAGCATAAAAAAGGTGGAAGCCCTTACAGTATGGATGCAAACTTACTTCATATATCTTACGAAGGAAGACACCTTGAAAATCCAGGTGCAGAACCTGAAGAAGACATGTGGCGATGGACAGTTAATCCTGAAAAAGCAACAAACGAATCAGAGACTATTGAGATTCAATTCAAAAAAGGTGATCCAGTCAGTTTAAATGGCAAGGCAATGAAATCGCATGAATTATTAGCAGCATTGAACCAATTAGGCGGCAAGCATGGCATAGGTAGATTAGATCTCGTTGAAAATCGATACGTAGGGATGAAATCGAGAGGCTGTTATGAAACGCCAGGCGGCACAATTTTATTAAAAGCCCATCGAGCGATTGAGTCTATTGCACTCGATCGAGAAGTGGCTCATCTTAAAGATGATTTAATGCCTAGATATGCTTCATTAATTTATAACGGTTATTGGTGGAGTCCTGAGAGATTAGCTCTTCAAACGTTCATTGATCATACGCAAATGAATGTGAATGGATGGGTGAAATTAAAACTCTACAAGGGTAATGTGATGGTGATTGGAAGAGACAGCGTAACAGACTCTCTCTTTGACACAACAATTGCGACTTTTGAAGATGACCAAGGAGCCTATGACCAAAAGGATGCAGCAGGTTTTATTAAATTAAATGCATTAAGAATGAGAATCGCAGCAAAAATTAAAAAAATAAGGTGAATTTAAATGGCTCAATTTGATAATGTAAGTGTAAAGAAAAAAGCAAATATTTATTTTGATGGTAAATGTGTAAGTCATACCATTCTTCTTCCAAACGGAACAAGAAGTACGATCGGTGTTATTTTTCCAAGTACGCTAACTTTTAATACGCAAGCAGCTGAAGTAATGGAAATATTAGCAGGACACTGCCGCGTAAAAGTTCAGGGTGCTAACGATTGGAGCGAATACAAAGAAGATGAAAAATTTTCTGTAGCCGCTAACTCATCATTTGAAATTGTAACAACAGAAACGCTTCACTACGCTTGTCACTTTGAATAAGCAAACTTAAATTAATTAATTAAGGAGATTTAATATGCCATCTTTTGACATTTCATCCGAAGTAAATATGGCTAACTTAACTAATTCAATTGATGTAGCGTCTCGCATGATCATTAATCGATACGATTTTAAGGGTACGACTGCAAAGGTTGAATTTTCTGAAAAAGAGTTAACAATTACGCTTTATGGTGACTCCGATTTTCAATTGGGACAAATCAAAGATATTTTATTGCCCGCTATGGAAAAGAAGGAAGCGGATAGCGCTAAAAGACTAGAGCCTCAGGGCATTCAAACGGTATCTGGTAATAAAGTAAAACAATTAATTAAATTGAAATCAGGTATTGACAGTGAGCTTGCAAAAAAAATCGTCAAATTACTTAAAGATAGCGGTATAAAAGTCCAAGCAGCTATTCAAGGGGAGAGCGTTCGTGTTTCAGGCCCGAAGAGAGATAACCTTCAAGAAGCAATTGCTTTTGTCAAAAAAAGCATTACAGACTTCCCGCTTCAATTTGGAAACTTTAGAGATTAATTAGACGTATGCAAGCTAAAACACTTTATGAGAAGTTATTTGAGAGCCACATTGTTAGAGAAGATGCTGGCACGTATCTCATCTATATAGATCGCCATCTTGTTCATGAAGTAACTAGCCCACAAGCATTTGAAGGTTTAAGAATTAATCATAGGCCTGTGTGGAGAAGTAAATCTATTTTAGCGGTGCCTGATCATAATGTTCCTACGACAGATCGATCACTTGGTATTTCTGATCCGACTTCTAAAATACAAGTGGAAAAATTAGATGAAAATTGTAAGCATTTTGGGCTAACACAATTTCCTATGAATGATAATCGTCAAGGTATCGTTCATGTTATTGGTCCTGAGCAGGGAAGTACGCTTCCAGGTATGACGATTGTATGTGGAGATTCTCATACAAGCACTCATGGTGCATTTGGTGCACTCGCAATTGGTATTGGTACATCTGAAGTTGAGCATGTGTTAGCAACTCAATGCTTAATTCTAAAAAAATTCAAAACACTCGAAGTGCGTGTAGATGGAACATTAAATAGAGGTATTACCGCAAAAGATATTGCTTTAGCTCTTATAGGAAAGATCGGTACTGCAGGTGGAACCGGACATGCCATTGAGTTTACCGGCGAATCTATCCGTTCATTGTCTATGGAAGGAAGAATGACTTTATGTAATATGGCTATCGAGGCTGGCGCTCGGGCAGGTATGGTTGCTGTTGATGATGTGACGATTTCATACATTAAAGATAGACCTTTTTCACCCAAAGGTGAAGAGCTTGAAAAAGCTAAAGTGTATTGGAAAACTTTACATAGTGATAAAGATGCCCAATTTGATAAGACCGTCATTTTGAATGGAAATGAAATTCTACCGCAAGTCACTTGGGGCACTTCACCTGAAATGGTAGTGAGTATTGATGGTATGACGCCTGATCCACAGCAAGAAAATGATCTTTCAAAAAGAAAAAGTATTGAAGATGCATTAGCTTATATGGGCCTTGCGCCAAATCTTCCAGTATGTGAGATTCATATCGACAAAATTTTTATTGGGTCATGCACGAATTCTCGTATTGAAGATTTGAGAGAGGCTGCACATGTACTTAAAGGCAAAAAGATTGCAAAAAATATTATGTTAGCCCTTGCTGTTCCAGGATCAGGGCTTGTCAAAATTCAAGCAGAGAAAGAAGGCTTAGATAAGATTTTTATTGAAGCGGGTTTTGAGTGGAGAGAGCCAGGGTGTTCTATGTGTTTAGCAATGAATGCTGACAGATTAAATCCCGGAGAGCGATGCGCATCAACCTCGAATAGAAATTTTGAAGGCCGTCAAGGTCAAGGAGGCAGAACACATTTAGTTAGTCCTTCTATGGCTGCAGCAGCAAGTGTTCATGGTCATTTTGTAGATATACGAACTTTAAATTAACTTATGAAGCCATTTATTTCATATACCGGAATTGTTGCACCGCTTGATCGCGCAAATGTAGATACCGATGCAATCATTCCAAAACAATTTTTGAAATCCATAAAAAAGACAGGTTTTGGGCCGCATCTTTTTGATGAGTGGCGATACCTCGACCATGGTGAGCCTGGTATGGATATGACTCAAAGGAAAAAAAATCCTGAATTTGTTCTTAATCAGCCACGGTATGAGAAATCTACTATCTTGATTTCGCGAGAGAATTTTGGATGCGGTTCTAGCCGTGAACATGCACCATGGGCAATAGAAGACTACGGATTTAGAGCAATTTTAGCTCCTAGTTTTGCTGATATTTTTTTTAGTAATTGTTTTAAAAATGGCTTATTGCCGATTGTTTTACCTACCGAAACTATTGATGATTTATTTAAAGCTATAAATAAACAAGAAGGCTATTCATTAACTATTGATTTAGAGAATCAATCTGTTATTTTGCCTTCAAATAATAAAATTAATTTTCAGGTGGATGCATTCAGAAAGCATTGCTTAGTAAATGGTTTGGATGATATTGGTTTGACGATGCAACATAGTGAAACTATTAAAGCATTTGAAAAAAGTTATTATCAACAAAACTCATGGTTACTTTAAATAAGAAAGATTTTTATATAAGATGAAAATTGCAATCTTACCTGGTGATGGTATTGGCCCTGAAATTACTAAACAGGCAGTTAATGTATTAAAAGCACTTAACTTAGGCGCCGAATTAGTTGAAGCTCCTATAGGGGGCGCTGGTTATGAAAAGTATGGAGATCCACTCCCAGATTCAACACTCGACTTAGTAGTTAAATCAGATGCTGTGCTTTTGGGTGCTGTAGGTGATTGGAAATATGACACACTTCCTCGAGAAAAAAGACCTGAACGCGGATTACTTCGCATCCGAAAAGAGTTAAATTTATTTGCCAATCTGCGGCCCGCTATTTTGTACCCTGAGCTTGTGGGTGCATCCACACTTAAAGCCGATATTGTTTCGAATCTCGATATCATGATTGTGAGAGAACTAACAGGCGATATTTACTTTGGCCAGCCCCGCGGCATCCAAACTAATGAAAGTGGAGAGCGAGAAGGCATCAATACCATGCGCTATTCAGAGTCTGAAATTAGACGGATAGCTCACGTAGCTTTTCAGATTGCAATGAAGCGATCCAAGAAATTATGTTCCGTAGATAAAGCAAATGTTTTAGAGACAACAGAATTATGGCGCCAAATAATGATTGAGATATCCAAAGAATATCCAAAAATTGAATTAACACATATGTATGTGGATAACGCTGCTATGCAGCTTATTAAAAATCCAAAGCAATTTGATGTGATGGTTACAGGCAATATTTTTGGTGATATTTTATCTGATGAAGCTTCTATGTTGACAGGTTCAATTGGCATGTTGCCATCAGCGTCTTTGGATAGTAATAATAAAGGCATGTATGAACCTAGCCATGGTTCAGCGCCAGATATTGCAGGGAAGAATATTGCTAATCCATTAGCGACAATTTTATCTTTGGCTATGATGTTTAGATACACATTCAACGATGATAAGCATGCAAATAAAATTGAATCCGCAGTTAAGAAAGCCTTGAGCTTAGGTTATCGAACAGCAGATATTTTTTCTCCCGGCGATAAGCAGGTGACTTGCACTGAAATGGGTGAAGCTGTAATTGCCTCACTTAACTAATTAAAGAATAGGATATTTAATGATGCATGTTGGTTTTGTCGGATGGCGAGGAATGGTGGGATCAGTTCTCATGCAAAGAATGCAAGAGGAAAATGATTTTAAAGAGTTTAACTCAACCTTCTTCTCTACTTCCCAAACAGGAAGTCCAGCACCTGCATTTGTAGGTTGTCATAGCGCATTAAAAGATGCACACAATGTGGTTGACCTTTTGGCAATGGATATTATCCTTTCATGCCAAGGGGGTGACTATACTTCTGATATTTACCCACAATTAAGAACTGCAGGATGGCAGGGGCATTGGATTGATGCAGCCTCTTCATTAAGAATGGATGAAGATGCGGTGATTGTTTTAGATCCAGTCAATGGCGATCTTATTCAAGAAGCCATTAAAAAAGGTAATAAAAATTGGATTGGTGGAAACTGCACTGTATCTCTTATGCTTTTAGCGCTCGATGGATTATTTAAACAAGATCTTATTGAGTGGGTCTCTTCCATGACCTATCAAGCGGCAAGTGGAGCAGGAGCTCAAAATATGAGGGAGCTTATTTCCCAGATGGGCACAATTTATCATCAATCGAAAAACCTGCTCGAAGACCCTAAGACTTCAATTTTAGACATCGATCGAAACGTGTCATCTACAATTAAGTCGAAAGATTTTCCGGTAGATAATTTCGGCGTGCCTCTAGCCGGAAGCCTTATACCTTGGATTGATAAAGATTTAAATAATGGACAAAGTAAAGAAGAATGGAAAGGATCTGCTGAAACAAATAAGATTCTTGGTAAGACAGACCATCCAATTGTTATTGAAGGTTTATGTGTTAGGGTTGGCGCAATGCGTTGTCATAGCCAAGCATTCACAATTAAATTAAAGAAAAATATTTCTTTAGAAGAAATTAATGAAACTATCAGCAGCGCTAATGCATGGATAAAATTAATTCCGAATGAGCGTGAAATTTCAATGAAGGAATTGAGTCCTGTATCAGTAGCTGGAAAACTTTCTATCCCCATAGGCAGAATTCGAAAGCTCAACATGGGCCCTGAATATATTTCTGCTTTTACAGTAGGTGATCAATTGCTATGGGGAGCAGCAGAGCCGCTTAGACGTATTCTAAGAATACTTATTCAACCCACTTAAATGAAACTTATGAATCAATATATTAAAAAATTATTTTTGCTTTGCTTACTTTTATTTCCTCTCACAGGCTTTACACTTCAGCTAGGTAAAATTGTAGTGACTTCATCACAAGGCCAGCCTCTTAATGCTGAAATTGAAATGATGCTAACCCCTGGTGAAGATACGTCTAAACTTCAAACATCTATAGCCTCAAAAGAAAATTATGAGGCTCAAGGTATCGAGCGTTTAGCTATCCATAATAATATTTCAGTGGAGTTACAAAAGAACGAGAAAGGCTTAACTGTTCTTAAATTAAAAAGCACACAACCTGTTCCAGACCCATTTTTAGATTTGCTAATTCAAGTAGATTCTGGCAAAGGAAGAAATTATCGAGAATATACAGTATTACTTGACCCCCCAGAAACGCCGATTATTCAACAAGAAAAAATTATAGCTTTAGATAAAACAAATTCTGCGCCGATCATTGAAAAGAAAGAAATAAGAGAAATTGCCGAAAAAACTAAGGTTATGCCTGAAAAAGAAATTAAGAATAATCCTAAACTTGTTGATAAAAGCAAATCCCTTGATGCAACTTCTAAATCTATTACAATTAAGCCGGCAGATACAATATATAAAATTGCACGTGAGAACAAAATTGCAGATATCACAACCGAACAAATGGTTGTAGGTATTTTTAATCTCAATGAACTTGCTTTTACTGCTAAGAATATTAATGGCTTAGAAGTTGGACAAAAGATCATCTTGCCAACTAAAGACGATTTTATAAATCTAAGCCATGCTAAAGCAATGGCTGAAATTAAAATTCAAATGGCACAGTGGAATAAATTTAGCGTAAAAACTGCTGAATCTGTTGCAGATAGCCCTAAGGTAAACACTCCAAAATCTGAAACGCCACCAGTACCTGTCACAATTGTTCAAAATCAATCTGCTGCCCCTTTGCCAAGAATTAAACTAACAGGCGATACTTTAACCATTGATAAAAATAGCAAAGAAGTAGCTCAGAAAGAAATCAATCAGATTAATGATGACAAGACCGCATTAGAAAAAAATATTAAGGATGCTGAGCTAAAAATTCTGCTATTAGAGAAAGAGCTTGTTGATGCAAAGAAAATACTAGCCCTTTCAAATCAGGCCTTGTTTGAACTGCAAGAAAAATCCAAACAAGTAAATCAAACAAAAGATGTAGCTAATAAGCCACCTGTTATCGAATCTAAACCTGATTTAAATTCACTCATAAATAAACCTAATGAGTCTGATATAAATAAAAATGATTCGCCTGCTCCAGCTGATACTTCATTTAAATCTTCTATTTCTGATGGCCCGAATGACGAAAAAACAAATGCGCAACTAGCTTCTGATAAAGAGCCCACAAGCTCATCTTCATTTAATGAGCTATTTATTTACTTGGGCGTTCTATTCGCTATCTTAATTATGTTGTTTGTTATTAAATCCAAAAAACAAAATGAAAAAAAAGAACTTATTCAATCTATTAATATTGAGCCTGTTGCTAAGACTAAGAAACAAGAAGATATGAAACCATCTATTGAAAGTATCGATATTAATCTTTTAAAACATCCTAAGATTACAACCAATACTGAATCATTAACGCCTAAAAAAAAGGATTCTTTAGAAGATATCGATTTGTCAGGTATTGAAATTAATTTATCTAATAAAGATCAGAATTAAATTTACCTTGACTAGACTATTTAACGATTAAAATATCGTGCATGCATTAGTTAAACTTGTATGTATCTTTTGTACTTTATTGCTTATCAATAAATATAATTTTAATTTCAATATTCTTTTATCTTTCCTTATTATAATTTTTTCGTTTTATACAAAGCTTTCAATTCCTAAACTTATATTCAAGCTCAAATTTTTTCTCATTATCACTTTTTTACTTTATGTCTTTAATACGCCTGGTGAATATATAGTCGTTTGGCCTTATCTTTCACCTTCTTATGAGGGACTGTCGCTAGGTTTCACTCAAATCGTTCGGCTTCTAAATTCTGTAGCTATTATTACGATGATGATCTCACTTATGAGTTATGAAACATTGATTGAGACTTTTTATCTAATCATGAAACCACTAAGACCATTAGGGGTTGATGCAAAGCGTTTTGCTGTGCGTCTTTATTTGACGATGGAATATGTCAAAGTCTTTAAATCTAAACGTAAATTATGTTTTAGTTTTAAGGAGTTGTCTTCATTACTTTTATATTCGTATAACAAAGATGCTGTGAAGCATGCCTTTTTTAAAATTAAGCAAGAAAGAGTAAATGGTGGATCTCAGCTGCTGATTTTTGTTATGTTATCCATTACATTTTTTTTAATTTTTTATAGATAAAGCATATGAGAATTGCATTGTGTATTGAATATGATGGCTCTAACTTTTCTGGATGGCAAAAGCAGAATGATGTTGAATCTATTCAAGGCGACATTGAGAAAGCCCTTGAAAGTATTGCGCTAGAAAAATTAGACACTTACGCTTCAGGTCGCACAGACGCTGGTGTTCATGCGCTTATCCAAATCATTCATTTTGATACCAACATTGAAAGGCCCATCACCGCCTGGGTAAGAGGCGTTAATACTTTTCTTCTGCCTTCTATTCGAGTTTTATGGGCTCAGGCAGTGGATGATACATTCCATGCGCGGTATTCTGCCTCACAACGTCATTATGAATATTTGGTATATAACGCTTCTATGCCGTCTGCGTTATGGGCAAATAAAGCCGGATGGATTCACGATGCTCTTGATTTTAATAAAATGAAAGAGGCGATTCACCACTTTCATGGTGAGCATGATTTTAGTGCGTTTAGATCTTCAGAATGCCAAGCCAAGAGCCCAATAAGAACAATCACGCATACGTCAATTGAAAATTACCATCCTTTTTATCTTTTTAAATTTTCAGCGAACGGATTCTTGCATCATCAAATTAGAAATATGATGGGCGCTATTCTCTATATTGGCAAAGGTAATTACGCGAGTGACTATATTAATGAATTGCTCTTATCAAAAGACAGAACAAAATCACCACCCACATTCTTACCCGACGGACTTTATCTATCCGGCGTTGATTATGATGCCCGTTATGTTTTTCCATTGATGCGCAGAACCGTCAATATTTTTGACAATAATCATTCAAGGCTAGATCGTTAATCCTTATAATGAATATCTTTCTTTTTGAATTGATTTCATATTGAGAACACGCACTAAAATTTGTGGCATTACGCGTTTAGAAGATGCACAAGCCTCTATAGAAGCAGGCTGTGATGCGCTTGGCTTTGTTTTTTATAAAGAAAGTCCTCGTTATATTGCATTAGATGCTTTTAAGGCTATCGCTAAAGCATTACCCCCATTTGTGACCAAAGTAGCCTTGTTTGTAAATGCTGAGCCTGCTGATATTCAAAAGGCGATTCAATCAGGACTCATTGATCTTATTCAGTTTCATGGAGAGGAAACCCCTCAATTTTGCAGGCAGTTTGAATTTCCTTACATCAAAGCATTGGGCGTTTCATCGTCAGTGAATTTGTTACAATATGAGAAAGATTTTTATGATGCTGAAGCTTTGCTGCTCGACGCATCGCATGAGTATCTCAAAGGCGGGACAGGTCAAACATTTGATTGGAATTTAATTCCTAATTCGCTCTCCAAGCCAATTGTACTAGCAGGTGGCCTTACCGTAGATAATGTGAAAGAAGCCATAAACCGAGTGAAGCCTTACGCGGTAGATGTGAGTGGCGGTGTTGAAGAATCGAAAGGTATTAAAAATTCGTTTAAAATTCAAGCATTTATAAAGGAAACTCAAGATGAAGCCGTATGATATGCCAGATGAAAAAGGCCATTTTGGTCAATTTGGAGGTGTGTTTGTCGCAGAAACCTTAATTGAGGCTCTCGATGAGTTAAGGACGACGTATGAAAAATATCGTCACGATCCTGATTTTCTTAAAGAGCTTCACTATGACCTCAAGCATTTTGTAGGACGTCCAAGCCCCATTTATCATGCTAAGAGATGGTCTGATCGAGTTGGTGGCGCTCAGATTTATTTAAAGCGCGAAGATTTAAATCATACTGGAGCACATAAAGTTAACAATACGGTAGGCCAAGCCTTGCTAGCAAAGCGCATGGGTAAGCCCCGTATTATTGCTGAAACAGGTGCAGGACAACACGGCGTTGCCACAGCAACTATTTCTGCTCGCTTGGGTCTTGAATGTGTCGTTTATATGGGGGCAGAAGATGTAAAAAGACAAGCGCCTAATGTATATCGTATGAAACTTCTGGGCGCAACAGTTGTGCCCGTAGAGAGCGGATCTAAAACTTTAAAAGATGCGCTTAATGAGGCGATGCGCGATTGGGTCACTAATATCTCAACCACATTTTATATTATTGGTACCGTAGCAGGGCCTCACCCTTACCCCATGATGGTGCGAGATTTTAATTCAATTGTTGGTGTGGAATGTAAATCACAAATGAAAGAAATGTTAGGCAGGCAGCCTGATGTTGTTGTTGCTTGTGTAGGTGGCGGCTCTAATGCGATGGGTATTTTTTATCCTTACATTGACTTACCTGATGTTAGATTAATTGGTGTTGAAGCTGCAGGGCATGGCATCGAAACAGGCAAGCATGCAGCACCTTTAACAGCTAATAGCCCGATAGGCGTTTTACATGGCAACCGAACTTATTTAATGCAAAATGCAGAAGGTCAAATTATTGAAACACATTCAATTTCAGCAGGCCTTGATTATCCTGGTGTGGGCCCAGAACATGCTTGGTTGAAAGATATTAAGCGCGCTGAATATGTGGCTGTGACAGACACAGAAGCTTTAGATGCGTTTCATAGTTTATGTCTTACCGAAGGTATTATTCCAGCGCTTGAAACTAGCCATGCGTTAGCGCATGCAGAAAAGCTTGCGAAAACCATGAAGCCCGATCAAGTAATTCTTGTTAATTTATCTGGCCGAGGTGATAAGGACATTAACACTGTGGCTAAAATTTCAAATATCAGTTTATAAAGTTTATATGTCGAGAATTGCAAATACATTTAAAGCGCTTAAAGAAACACATAGAAAAGCTTTAATTCCTTATATTACTGCAGGTGATCCTCATCCTGATCTAACGGTATCTATGATGCATGCCTTAGTAGATTCAGGTGCTGACATGATTGAGTTAGGTATTCCTTTTTCAGATCCCATGGCAGATGGCCCTACGATTCAAAGAGCAAGTGAAAGAGCTTTAGCGCATCATGTAGGCTTATCTCATGTATTTAAGATGGTTAAAGCTTTTAGAGAAAAAAACACTCAAACGCCTATTATTTTAATGGGCTATGCTAATCCTATTGAAGCGATTGGCGCTGAGGCTTTTGTGGAAAGAGCTAAAGCTGCCGATGTCGATGGCATTATTACGGTAGATTATCCTCCTGAAGAATGTATGCAATTTACAAAACTTCTTAAAGAAAAAAATATCGATAGTATTTTTTTATTATCGCCAACCTCAGAATTGGACAGAGTAAAATTAATTATCAAGCAAGCCTCTGGATTTTTATATTACGTCTCATTGAAGGGCGTCACAGGTGCGGCCAATATTGATATTGAGCAGGTAAAGTCCAAAGTAGGCATAATTCGAGAATTAACGGATCTTCCTATTGGTGTTGGTTTTGGGGTGAGAGATGCGGCAACAGCAAAAGAAGTTGCTAAGATTTCTGATGCCGTTGTCGTGGGAAGTCGCATGGTGCAGGAAATTGAGAATTCAAATAAAGATAATTTAATTCAAAATATTTCGAAGTTAATGAAAGAATTAAGAGAAGCAGTTAATTAATGATTCGAGTATATCTATGAGCTGGTTAAAAAATGTCATACCTCCAAAAATAAAACATATTGTTGGAAGTGTTTCTAAAAAAAATATTCCCGAAGGCTTATGGTGTAAATGTTCTTCATGCCAAGCGGTGCTCTATCGAACAGATCTTGAACAAAGTATGGAAGTATGTCCAAAATGGTCCTTCCACAACCGTATTTCTGCACGCATAAGAATAGATACCTTATTAGAGAAAGAAAAAAGAAAAGAAATAGGCGCACAAATTCAACCTCTAGATACTCTTAAGTTTAACGATACGCAAAGTTATGCAGATCGTATTAAATCATCACAGAAAGATCTTAATGAAAAAGATGCGATCGTTGTCATGCAAGGATTTATGGAAGACAAGCCTGTTGTCGTAGCTGCTTTTGAATTTAAATTTATGGGTGGTTCAATGGGGTCTGTCGTCGGTGAAAAATTTGTACGAGGTATTCAAGCCGCCATAAAAGCTAAGGCTACATTTATTTGTATTTCTGCTAGTGGTGGAGCACGGATGCAAGAAGGGCTGTTATCTCTCATGCAAATGGCAAAAACCAGTGCAGCATTAACAAAATTAAGTGAAGCAAAATTACCTTTCTTTTCAATTCTTACCGATCCTACCATGGGCGGTGTTTCTGCAAGTTTTGCAATGCTAGGTGATATTATTATTGCTGAAAA
>Ga0194050_1000314_pt1 | contig 17146 bp, 21 predicted proteins | sample SepL2310m_MetaG_FD_148657 | JGI IMG/M metagenome (GOLD analysis project Ga0194050, IMG submission 148657) | Anoxic zone freshwater microbial communities from boreal shield lake in IISD Experimental Lakes Area, Ontario, Canada - Sep2016-L239-10m | ecosystem: Environmental > Aquatic > Freshwater >...
GGGGGCTTTTATTAGGCCTGACTCAAGGTGGTTCTAGACAAAGAGTAAGAGTTGGTTCCCTCAAAGGGGGGTGGAATCAACTCTTACTCTTAGTCATTAAATGGGTCGATAATCAATCAAGTGGTGAAGGGGCGGGGCATGCAACTAACAAGCTCGAATAACCTTCGCTCGCCTCGAAAGCTCAAGGAATATTTAGTTGGCTATGGTTTTGTTTCAATCCCCATGGCGCTTTTCCTATTTTTAAGCGTAGGCATCTTTTTCTATGCTGTTTATATCTCAACTTTTGACTGGGGCATCATGGGCCCAAATAAGAGCGTTGGGTTAGATAACTACCGTAAAGCTTTCTCTGACCCAATCTTTTTCAAGGCGATTAGAAACTCGGTCAAGTACGCGCTTATAGTGGTTCCTATTCAAAGTGCTATGGGTTTATTTCTAGCACTTCTTGTTAACTCTAAAATCAAGGGAAGTAAGTTTTTTCGCTCAGCTTTCTACTTTCCCTCAATAGCTAGTAGTGCGGCGATTACTACGCTCTTTATCTTTCTTATGGCACCGGATGGTGTCTTTAACGGTGTTCTACGATTCTTTGGCGTGGACACTGCAAATCTTTTTAATCAAGGCGCTTGGCTCTCAGATTCTAGAACCGCGCTTTACTCGATCATTGGTTTAAACGCCTGGACAACTAGCGGAACCATGATGCTTTTCTATTTAGCCAACCTGCAGACTGTCGACTCTCAATACGCTGAAGCTGCAGTGATGGATGGCGCAACTCGCAGACAAGTCTTTTGGTATATAACAATGCCGCTACTAAAGCCGGCCCACCTATTTGTAGTTGCAACTGGAATGATCGGAGCGTTGCAGCTCTATGATCAAGCGATTTTAGCTGGTGGGGCAGATGGCAGCCCAGATTATTCCTTAATGACGGTAGTTCTCTATATCTATAACGCCTGCTTTAGAAAGTTTGAATTTGGCTATGCAAGTGCCATTGGCGTCATTCTCTTTGTCATCATCTTTAGCCTGACCCTCTTACAGAAATCACTCTTCGGCTCTGGGGCCTGGAAGGCTGATAACTGATGAGTAAAGTGCGCAAATACAGCTTCTATTCAATGCTTGTTTTCTACTCAGTGATAACAATTGTTCCTTTCCTATGGTCACTCAGTACTTCCTTTAAGCCATCGGAGGAGGTCTATCAAAGCAATTTGGTCCCTGATGCACCAACCATGAGGGCATATGTGACAGTCTTTGGAAAGATACAGCCTAACTTTCAAACTCTCTTTGCTAACTCTCTCTTTATCGCCTGCGTAGTAGTTATCTTGCACCTAATCTTTGCAGCACTTGCTGGCTATGCCTTCGCTCGGCTTCACTTTCCAGGCCGCGATGCCCTCTTCTTTGTTGTCCTAGGGTGCATGATGATTCCGGATCAACTGCGCTTAGTGCCGATGTATCAACTACTGGTGAAAATGGGTCTGATTAACGAGGGACCAAGTAATTACTTAGCAATTTTCCTTATCAAAGCCATCAGCGCTGCTGATGTATTCCTGATGCGACAGTATTTCTTGACCATGCCTAAAGAGATGGAAGATGCAGCAAAGATTGATGGAGCAGGACCTTTCCAGCTCTTTACACGCGTGATGTTGCCCAACGCTGCGCCAGTGCTAGCAACAGTTGCCATTTTAACTTTCCAAGGAACATGGAATGACTTGTTTTGGCCGTCCATAGTCTTGCAAAGTCCATCGCACTGGACACTTCCATTTGGAATTTTGCAGTTTAAAGGTCAGTTCTCAACAGATTGGCCGCCGATTATGGCCTTAGTTGTTCTTTCTACTGTGCCAATTCTTGCGCTCTACACATTTGGCCAGCGATACATCATTAACGTCCAACTAGCCTCATCGGCTAAGGGATAAGCATGCAAACAAAGACTATGAAAAAGCAAACAAGTGCACTTCGAAGTGCACTCACTCTGGTGTGGGATCTCAACGTTCGAGCCATTCCAACAGCTCTGGTGTGGGCAGTGAGTTTGATGTTTATTTTTCAAGCTCCAAATCTGTTGATCGCATTGGCCTGTGCAACGCTGTGTTCAACAATTTCATTGCTCAACGTCTCGATTGTGAAGTTCTCACACATACGAGTAAAGCCTTTGGCGTTAGTTAAGAGCCCAGAGTTTAGAAAGATTTTACTTCTCAATATCGTGGTGGGGAACTTGTTTGTTTTTGCCGTAAACAATATGCTCAATTTGAAACCTTCATCAATCTGGATATCTCTTTCGCTCACATCGATTGCTCTCACACTTTTCCTACTCTGGATTGCTCTGATGCTTATCTTTAACCCAATCTTTGTAAACGCCTTAGCAACTCAGGCTGCAAAACCTGCTGCTGAGATATTCATGTTGTATGTGAAGAAGAACAAAAAGGAAGTAGCCATCACTGGTGTAATAGTTGTGGCATATGCACCGCTGGTCTTTTTCTTCATTTCGCTAGTTCTGACCTTAACTCAAGCAATCACCATCGTCACATCTGAGAAAATGATGGAGGTTGAGGCTTAAATGGATCAGTTAAAAGCAGGCGAGACAACGGTTAATTACGAAATTATCTTGCAGGAAAATGATCCTGCACTTAACCCTGCTAACAGGCCGCCTATCAATGAAGCTATTGATTTAATACTCGGACATGCAAATGGTTATGAAGTGCCATTTGCAGCTGTACCTCTCAAGGAGCACGCAGAATTACCAGAGCAAAATCTTTATAGCTGCCTATTTGGGCGAGATTCATTGGTTATTTCAGATCTGCTCTTTGATGTGAAACCACATTTGAGAATGAATGTCATCAGCGCACTTGCACTTGATCAAGGAAAAGTTTTTGATTCACAAAGTGAAGAAGAGCCTGGGCGCATTGCCCATGAAGTGCGAACTATGGATGATCCAGTTGCCAAACAGCTCAGTGAACACGGTGATTGGAAGTTCCCCTATTTTGGTTCTGTCGATGCAACTTTAATTTGGATGGTTCAGATTCATAGAGAAGCAACTCAAAACCCAGCAGTTCTAGATATCGTCGTGGGTGGTAAGACTTTGTGGGAACGCTTTATTTCCTCTACTAGTTGGGTGTTAGCCCGACTTGATTCTCCATCAGGTTTTATTGAGTCTAAGCGTTCAAATCCCAAAGGCATCGCTAACCAAGTGTGGAAAGACTCCGGTGATTCATACATGCATGCAGATGGAACGTTAGCGCGCGGAGATTCAACTGCATCGGTTGAAACGGTGGGCGAAACTTATGATGCAATCATGGCAGCGGTTGCAATACAGGAGATGAAGCCAAGTAACACATGGCCTCTATCAATGAGCGAGCTAACTAAATTGGCTCGGCGACTTCAACTCTCCTTGATTGCCCATTTTTGGATGGGAGATTCATTTGCTCTAGGTCTTGAGAGGGACTCAACGGGGGCAAGTGTTAAATTTGAATCAATGGCAAGTAATCAGGGAAGACTTTTAGACTCTGGTGTTCTCTCTGGCAATGAGTTTAGTGAATACCGCAAAGCAATCGCTGCTGCGATGACTGATAGTTCTATGCTAGGAGAGAGTGGTTTGCGAACACTTTCTAATTCACATGTCTCTTATAGACCTGGTGGTTATCACACCGGCTCTGCTTGGCCAATAGATGGAGTTTTAACAGCGCGTGGCTTACTCAAGCAAGGGTTCACTAAAGAATCTGCCCTTGTGCAAGCTAGAATCAAAAATGCAATTGAATCCTCTGGCGGATACCCTGAGTTATTGCGAGGTGATTGGCCAGAGAATGATCTGATTAATCGTTTTATTCAGGATGTACAATTTGAAGATGAGAGCGGAATACGTGCGAATACAAATCGAATTGCACAACCACCCCAAATCATCCAAGGCTGGACTATCGCGGCCTACTCGTGGCTTAGCCATAGGGCCTAAAAGCCATATCGGTAAGAGATGTTCAAGGGTTAACGCTTAGACACCATGGATAAAACAAGACCATCAATCGTCTCGGTTGCCCGCGAAGCTGGAGTTTCCTTGCAAACTGTTTCCAATGTGCTCAATTTTCCAGAAAGAGTAAAGCCAGAGACAACAAAGAAGGTTTTAAAGGCCATCGAGAAACTTAACTACACGCCCAATTTGTCAGCTCGTCGTTTGCGATCAAAGAAATCATCATCAATTGCAGTGCGTGTGGATTCAAATGCCCCTGTTGGTAAGGGATCAGATGGTTTGTATTCTGGATATATTCAAGATGAGTTTGTTTATGAGCTCGTTCGAGCCTCTGAGCTTCGTGGTATTAAAGTCTTTACTTACACATGCGATCCAGGTGAAAATGAAGTAGATAAGTTAACCAATCTCATTAATTCACGAGATGTTGATGGATTTCTCCTCACCTCTACAGTTGAGGAAGATCCGCGCTTGAAATACCTCATCGATAGAAATGTTCCATTTTTAAGCTTTGGTAGACCTTGGGGAAGCTCAGCTGAGTTTGCTAATTCATATCCTTGGATCGATGTTGATGGCGCAAGTGGAACACGTGATGCAACAAAGATGTTTTGGAAGTTGGGTCATCGCACAATTGGTTTCTTAGGCTGGAAAACTACTAACCCTTCGCCCACAAAGCCAAAGAGCGTTGCTGATGATCGCTTACTGGGTTGGTCACAGACATATGCAGAATTGAAGGATTCCAAGGCTAAAAAATCTCCACGTGATTACTCTGAACTTGGCGAAGAAACGATAGCAAGTGCGCGTGCATCTGCTGCCCGCTTACTTGCTCGCCACCCAGATATAGAGGCCATTGTGTGTGCCAGTGACACGTTGGCGCTAGGTGCACAGATGGAGATATCTAGTTTAAAGAAAAACATCCCAGTCTCTGGCTTTGATAACAGTCCAACTTCTAAAGTTTTTAACTTTTCATCACTGGATCAAAACATCTCTGAAGTAGCATCACTTGCACTTAAAGTGCTGATGGGTGATGAAGGAAATTCAATACGTAAAGTTAATTCACCCAAGCAGATTACTGAACCGAATTTAATCATTCCCCCTAGATTGATTGTTCGCTAAATGAAGTTTGCACAGCGCATCCCGCAGGTAGTTCTGGGCGCAGCCCTTGCCTATGCCGGTATTGGGCACTTAACAACTAATCGCACAGAGTTTCAGGCACAAGTGCCAACGATCTTAAAATCAATAGCAGATTTTGTTGTTCTAGCCTCTGGGGTAGTTGAGATTGTCTTGGGGCTTTCTCTTATCTTTCTTTGGCGATACCGGGTTGTTGTGGGCTGGGTTGTTGCAGCTTTCTTTGTGGCAATCTTTCCAGGCAATATCTCTCAATACGTTAACCACATTGATGCTTTTGGTTTAGATAGTGATAAAGCACGCTTTATTAGATTGTTCTTTCAACCACTCCTTGTGTTGTGGGCGCTGTGGTCAACGGGGGCGTGGAAAGAGCGATCTCAGGTATTTAAAGGTGCAAGGGGCAGTGGGCTCAGGTAGCGTTTTGCCGTGAGAAAGTTTTTAGTAGCGCTACTGAGCTTTGTAGTAATTGGCTCTGGTAGCGCCGTTGCCCATCAACCAGTTGTTCTATTAGAAACCGACACAACGGCCTCCAAAGGACCGCTGCTAGTTGATGGCACCATCTCTTTTGCTATCAGAGCATCCTTTACTAAGACGGGGCAAAAGAAAGCTTTCCGTGCTCAATTTAATGCCGGAGATGCACTCAATGTGCAGTACTTAATAGTTGATAAAAAGCCAGAGAGCGCTTTGCGCACAAGTGCGCTGCCTACTCTTCTTATTACATCACCCACAGGAACATCAGTGACCGTGAAGTTGACGGAGCGTACTAAGTTCTATGAGCCTTTTGGTAGAACCAATTATTTATACCTTGCTCGCTATGGCGCTATTGCCCAAGGGGGCGTCTATAACTTCACCATTACATCTAAAGGCAAAGCACAGATCACTGTTGCTGTGGGGGATAAAGAGATCTTTGGTGAGGTTCTACGTGGTGCTGCACCAACCCCAACACCAACACCAACTCCAATGCCAACGCCAACACCAACTCCAACGCCAACTCCAACGCCAACGCCAACGCCAACGCCGACTCCAACCCCAACACCAACTCCAACATCAACCATCGCCGGTTACACCATGGCCCAAGTCAAAGCCAACAACAGCGCTGCCAGCTGCTGGAGTGTTATTGATGGGTATGTCTATAACTTAACTAATTGGATTAATTCACACCCAGGTGGTTCTGGAGCGATCTTGTATCTGTGCGGTATTGATGGAACGAGTGCATTTAAATCACAGCATGAAAATCAGAGCAGACCTGCCGTGAAATTAGATATCTACAAGCTAGGCCCGCTTAAGAAGTAGTTAGATCGAACCTTTTTGCAATCCCTCTAAGACTTCTTGTGCTCTCTCTTTTAACTCAGGCAGATCACTCAAGCGCTTGAGACCAAAGAGCGTTTGGCTCATGCGGTGGTTTTTAGCAAAGACCTCTTTGTGGCGATCAAGAAAATCCCAATAGAGCGTGGTGAAAGGACAAGCGGTATCACCAACCCGCAGTTTGGGGTTGTATGAACATCCCTTGCAGTAGTTAGACATGCGTGAAATGTATGCACCACCCGCCGCATATGGCTTAGTCATCATTTGCCCGCCATCTGCATGAACACCCATACCGATAACGTTTGGAACCATGACCCATTCAGATGCATCGATAAATACTTCGCGCATCCAATCTAGAAACTCTTGCGGGTTAGTGCCAGTAATCAGAGCTAAATTTGAGAGCAGCATTAAACGTGGGATGTGGTGGACCCAGGCACGATCGTTAATGTCAGTAACGCTTTGTTTCATGCAGTTCATCTGAGTTTTACTCGGATCACTAAAGAGCGGCAATAGCGGCCTGGTGGCCGCTAGTTGATTATTGTTTCGATAGTCAGGGCCTAGGAACCAATACATGCCGTTGACGTATTCACGCCAACCAATAACTTGTCTGATAAATCCTTCGGCAGATTCAATAGGAACAGAGCCAGTTTTAAATGCCTTCATGGCAGCATGGATGAGCTCTGTTGGGTGGAGTAGTCCATTGTTTAAATAAGGAGAGAGCAAAGAGTGATGCAAGGCCCAGTTATCTGTAGTCATGGCATCTTCTAGTGGGCCGAACTCTGCAAAGTGGTTATCAATAAAGTTCTTTAACTGCGCCAGCGCGCCTTTGTGGGTGGTGGCCCAGGTGGTTGTGGGGGTGTGGTCAAGCTCATTGGCTACTTGCTTATCTATCTCATCGCGCTTGTGTTCTAAATACTTAGGACCTTCATATTTTTTAGGCGGTGGCAATCTATTTTCTTTATCAAAATTCCACGCCCCACCGACTGGATCTTTGCCCTCCATCAAAATATTTAAGCGCGTGCGCTGCTTTCTATAGAAGTTCTCCATCAGATAGCTTTTTTGTTCTGATGCCCAATGGTTAAAGAGGGGACGCGGGGTTAAAAAGAAGTCATTGTCTATAAAATTCACTCCGTAGTTTTTTAGATCTTCATAGGCTCTAAAAGAGGATGGTTCAGCGCAAGTGATGGGCAGTTTTTTATACTTCTTGCTTATTTCCTCTAAACCATCAATAGTTGTTGGTGCTTTGATGTATTCAACAGTGAAACCTTCATCTTCAAGGGATTGTGCAAAGTGGCGGGCCGAGGAGATAAGAAAGAACAGGCGCTCTTTATGCCAGGGGCGCTCTGTTGTCATGCGCGCACTCTCTACAAAGGCGATCAGATCTTGCTTAGGGTCGGCCTCTTTTAGGGCGCCGTAGTTGCGGTGCAGGTGATCAAAGGGGATGTAGAGGATGCGCTTCATTTGTTCTCTCTGCATCTATCACTGCAGTACTTCACTTCATCCCAGTTCTTAGCCCACTTCTTGCGCCATTCAAAGGGTAGGTGGCATCGCTGGCAGGTTTTAGGTTCAAAACCATTCTTAACCTTTGCTATGCGCCCCATGGGGATAATCGTAGGTGAGTGTTTTTTGATTGGCCATGCCAAATTCACCTTGCTCCCTTAGGCTTTCTACCGTTGCCAGTTTGGGCAGCCCGGGTAAGGGAGAGAAAAGATGGATGAGAAGAACTTATTAGATTTATGGAATACCAAGCGCACACAGATTATCAGCGCTCAGATGGCACCTACCTTGATGCTTATCGGCATCTTCGTATTGGCAGCTTTTGGCAAATTTGATGGTGCAACTGATGCAGCTAAGTACCTAGCAATTGGTGTGGCAGCAGCAACTGGAATCTTGGCGATCATTTCTCAATACGCAACGATTCGTGAAGCAGAAGCGCTCATCGTTGATCTCAATAGAGTGGAAAAGCCGTCAGAGTTAGCTAAGAAGATTGCATCATCACGTGGCTTGGTCTCACTTTTTGCTATCGCCGTTGTTGGTCTTGGCATTGCAGTGTTCGCACTCGTGGTCTGGGCTGTTCTAGTCTAAGCAGATGGAGAAAATAGTCATTGTTGGCCTATTTGCCGTTGCTGTGGCTATCTTCTTAGTTGCCTACGAGAAGCCCAGCAAGGCAAAGAAGAAGCTAACGGGTAGAGGCGGGGACTTCGAGTCCTAGCGGAGAGTTCATCTTAATTTAGGCCTTTATTTGCCTTAAGAATTACTCTTCGTAACCTTGATATAGAAATCTGCGCTTGCACTTTCTTCATGGGTGTTTCATTCGAGGGATGAAGCGTTGTTGGAGTTAAATCCTTTACTCCAACAGCGCATCCTAAGATTTAATCTGAAGTCAACTATTAGCCCCCTGTTTGTGTAATAACTGCCCACTGTTGGTGCTGCGTACATATAGTCACATAAAGATGCGCGAATGAATACAAACACCTCAGGTAAGGCGCTAAAGCGCACAATCGCAGTACTACTCGCAGGAGCCCTCTCACTGGCAGTTGCCAGCAATGTTGCTCCACAAGCAAATGCTGAAGTCACGGCATTTAAACACAGCATCGCCCTCATTGGCGATATGCCATATGACGCTAAAGGCGTTACACAAACTCCAGCAGTTATTGATGCAATCAATGCATCAGGTGTGAGCCTGGTTTCATTTGATGGCGACACCATGAGTGGTAAGGGTGACAAGTGCACAGATGCTGCATACCCAGCTCTTAAGACTGGTTTTTTCGACAAGTTCAATAAGCCAGTGTTTTACTCAGTTGGCGATAATGAATGGGTTGACTGTGATCGCGCAGTTAAGGGCGCCTTTGACCCATTGACTCGTTTGGCCTTAGTTCGCTCAAACTTTTTCCAAAAGGCAGATGGTTCATACATCTCCCTAGGTAATGCAAGCTTCCGCTCTGCAGTTTCACACGATGCTAAGTACCCAGAAATGACGATGTTTAGCTTCAAGGGAATTACTTACATCTTTCCACACGTGCCAGGCTCTGCAAATAACTCAGCAGTTGCACAACCTGCCTTTAAGACATACAACGACACCGCAAAAGATGGCGATGACGTTGAATACAAGGCACGCGATGCAGCTAACGTGGCATGGATCAATAAGGGCTTTGCTAAGGCTGTAACAGATGGCTCAATCGGTGTGATTGTTGTTGTTCAGGCCAACATGGACTGGGAAGGCTATGCACGCGATGCTGCTACGCCTAATAATGAAAACACTGCAGCCTTTGCTGCCGTCAAGCAGGCTCTGTTGACTAATACTCTCAAGTTCAAGAAGCCAGTATTGCTACAAAATGGCGATGAGCACTGGTATCAAGTTGATATGCCAATGAATGAAACTGCTGGAAAGCTTGTTGAAAGAGACAAGGGTTCACTCGTTGAGAACTTCACACGCGTTCAGACATTTGGTTCAGGATTTAACCACTGGGTTGAACTCATCATTGATCCACGTGCTGAGAACCTATGGACATTCAAGGTTCACATCATCAAGAGCAATCTTGATGTTCACACAGCTCCTTAATTAAGAAATAGGCGAAATCCCTCCTGTGCTCGTTGCAGGGGGGATTTCACCTTTAGTTCTTTAATCGTTCAGCCTAAAATGTGATGCACGTAACCTCCATCCTCAAATATGGGCCACGCATCCAAGACAGGTGCTTCTTATAAGGAAATCGAGCGGAGAGGCTCCTGATATGGCTCACACATCACCATCTGCATTTGCTGAAGTCAATGAAAAAGTTGCACAAGCGGGAGAAATTCTCAAATTAAAACCTGGATTGATATCGGTGTTAAGCAGCTGTGAACGTGAAGTTGTCATTTCAATTCCCCTGCGCCGTGGTGAAGATGTTGAAGTATTAACTGGCTACAGAGTCCAGCATTCAAGTGCCCGAGGACCGCGCAAAGGTGGCATACGTTTTCATCAAGATGTTGATTTAGATGAAGTTCGCGCACTTGCATCGCTGATGACCTGGAAGACAGCTTTAATTGATGTTCCTTTTGGTGGAGCTAAGGGCGGTGTGGCAATTAATCCAGCAACGCTAACTACTATTGAAAAAGAAGAAGTAATTCGTCGCTGGACAAGATCCCTAGTTCATGTGTTGGGCCACCACCGCGATATTCCAGCTCCGGACATGGGAACTGATGCCCGCACGATGGCGTGGTTGATGGATGAGTTTCACAGACTTGAGGGTTTTCAACCAGCATGTGTCACGGGCAAGCCCGTTGAGTTATTTGGAGCCCCTGGGCGTGAAGAGGCAACTGGTCGCGGAGTAGCACAGATTGCTGCGGCAACCTTGGAGAAAAGTGATGTGAAAGTAAAAGGGGCAACCGTTGCCATTCAAGGATTTGGAAATGTCGGTAGATATGCAGCCTTGGTATGCCAAGAACTTGGAATGAAGGTAATTGCGATTTCAGATGTTTCAGGGGGAATCGTTGATAAAAAAGGTATTGATATTGCTTCAATTTTTATGCACAAAACTCTTGAAGATGTTCAAGCAGAGGAGAGAATTGGTGCATCGGAAGTACTAGAGATTAAATGCGATGTGTTGATCCCAGCTGCATTAGGCGGAGTGATTAATGAGGAAAATATGGGACGAATCAATGCCGACTTCATTATTGAGGGTGCTAATCAGCCCATCACAAGTGCAGCAGATCGCGAGCTGCGTCTGCAAGGAGTATTAATTGTTCCCGATATTTTGGCAAACTCTGGTGGCGTGATGGGCTCCTACTTTGAGTGGACCCAAAATATTCAGGAGTTCACGTGGCCGTTAGATAAATTCCGCCGTGAGCTAGATGTTCGCATGGAAAAAGCCTTTGGAAATGTGCACAAGGTCTCAAAGAAATACTCTGTAGATCTTCGCACAGCTGCCTTTATTGTTTCAGTCGGTAGGGTGGCAAATGCCTTCGAGATGAGAGGCTCTCTCGTATGATAAGAAAGCTACTAGAGAAGCTGCATTGGTACTTTGAACGCAAGCGATTTAAGAGTGATACGTTCAAGAGAGGTCGCGGAGAAGACTTTCATCACGACTAAGAAGCTTTAGTAATAAGAAGTGGTACTTCTAGCTCTTCATACGTAGAGATCCATGAATAGCCGCACTCACCGCAGGTGGTCATGGGACCAAAATCTTCATTGATGACAATTTCCAAATCAATGGAACGACAGACATAACAAGTTGGAAAATCTTGTTGAGCAGACATAGCAACTTCCCTTCTATCGATAGATATGGCGGAGGGGAAGTAATAGAACTGTGCCCGAAGCCGCTTGAGGCCACGGTGCTGGGGGGTTAAACGTCAGGTGAACTTCTGGCCAACACAAAAGCCCCCTAGTGACCTAGAGGGCTGCGTGTCTTAAAGGGGATCTAAGCTGATTTGGCCGCTTGCTCTTTAACGCTCTCGCGTTGGAGTTGTTCATCAGAGCGCTCTATAGAGCGGCGAGAGCGAGAGAAGGTGGCACGTTCATCTAGTTCTAATTGACCGTAGTGGTCATTGTTGAGATGGCGATCAAGGCTGGCGTTGAGCAGAAACAATGAATGTGACAGATCCATGGATGGATAGTGGGCTATGAAGGTGACTGGGTTGCAAGGTGGAGGTTAATTGCAAGTGAGAGTTGGGTGAAGAGTTGTGGGTGTGGCAGAACCACTCTGAGTAACCGAGTTTTCTGCTTTAATTAATGAAGTTGAGCCGGAGGTGCCAATTCCGACTCAACTGCCTTATGCGAAATCAGTCCTCTAACTGATCAGGTTCGTCGGAGTTTCTCCGCCGATCCTTTCGCATCTCCCATACACGCAGTATGAGATTGGCTATTGCAACGACAAGCGCCGCAACATCATGTAGTGACATTCATTTGCACTTCCTTTCTCTATTCCCAACGCGTGTTGGGAAATCAACTAGTAACGCTGGCGGCGTGCTGGTTGATGAGAGATAAGGAATTCAGGCGATGGAAAGGTAAGCGATTTATCATTTGCAAAGCTCTATAGAGAACTCTTCTGTGGATGGCGACGTATGACTTCAATAAAGATAGATATGAACTGTGGAGAGAGAAAAAGACCTGCAGTTACCTGCAGGTCTTTCTGAACTGTAACTCTTTGGTGCACCAATATGACGTGATGAAAGAGTAGGACTGGCCAGAACCACTCTGAGTAACGAAGTTATCTGCTTTAATTTAGTCAGGTTTTGTAATGGAGTTGGTAACTCTTTATTTGAAATTGCAAAATCTTGGAGCTCTGGACAAAGAAGACCCCTTCACCGGGGTCTTCTTTCTTATCCACAGTCTTTTCTCTAATCTCAAACCCCGTCAGCGCAAACACAGATTATTCCGATGCAGCTCTGGTGGCGTAATGGCAGCGCAAGAGGTTTTACCAACCGCTAGGTGCGAGTTCGATTCTCGTCCAGAGCTGCACCTTTATTTCAGCGAGAAAAACCATCGCCCCTACATTAGATTTTGACCATGCTCGGTGGAATCAATAACGGCCTTTACATACAGGCCTTAAGTGGCTTTGTAGTCATGGCCATCTTTGCCCTGATTTTAAAATGGGTATTTCCAACTAAGAAAGATCCTGCGGCAAAGGCAGAGCGCAAAGCGCTCAAGGCATCCCTTCGAGAGTTAAAGCGCAAATAAATGGGGCTAGTAATTGTTACTGGGGGATCACGGGGCCTTGGCTTTGAATGTGCAAAGGAACTCGCGGCTAAAGGTCATCAGATTGTTTTAGTTGCTAAAAATAAAGCGCGCTTAGAAGAGTCAGCCAAACACTTAGGTGCTGCCTATCGACTTGTTGATTTAGAAGATCTAGATGCAGCAAAGAGGGCATTTGAAGAGATTCTAAAATCCTTTGGTACACCAGAGATAGTAATTCTGGCCCATGGTGTGATGAGTGCAAAGATGTCAAAGACGCTAAAGACAGATAGCGCTGAGTGGCGACGAGTAATGGCGATTAACTTAGACTCTGTTTTTTGTGCACTCAATGTTTTAGCTGCGCCTATGGCAGAGGCACGCGCTGGTCGAGTCATTGTTTTCTCTGCATGTTTAGGGCGAATGTCAGGACCTGGAAATGCTGGAGGATTAGCACCGTATCGAGTGAGCAAAACAGGAGTGAACGCTTTGGTTCGTAACTTGGCACATGAGACCGGACTTGGTGCAAGAGGGTTTTTAGTAGATGCAGTGTGTCCGAATCATTCCCGCACAGATATGGGTGGCCCAGATGCACCGTTATCTGCCGAAGAAGGCGCTCGCACAGCGATCTGGCTGGCAACGAGAGAATTTGATGTGAACGGTTCTAGTGAACAAGATAAACTCACGGGAGTACTGTGGGAAGAGATGAAGGTGGTGCCTTGGTAATGAGAATGAGTACAACAAATAACTCTGCATTTAAACGAGTGATTGCCGGCTTAGTTGCACTCATCATGGTGATGGCACTTGCCGGATGTTCTAAAGATAGTTCCATGGGAATGGACCATGAGGGGCATTCATCAATGGCATCAGGTGATTTAAGCAGCGATGACATCATGTTTTTACAGATGATGATTCCTCATCACCAACAGGCTATTGATATCTCAGATCTTGCACTGACAAAAAGTAGTGATTCTGAACTACTTGCTTTAGCTAAAGATATTCGCGATGGACAGGGCGCTGAGATAGTAAAGATGAAAGCCTGGCTAGATGGCGCTAATGCCGGTATGGATCCCGGACACAGCATGGGTCATGACATGAGCGGGATGCTCAGTGACTCAGAGTTGGCAGCGTTAAAAGCGGCAACTGGAAAGAGCTTTGATCTGCTGTGGCTAAAGGGGATGACAGGCCACCACGTTGGGGCTATAGATATGGCAGCCATGATTGAAGATGCCAGCAATCCTGAAATTAAGAGCTTTTGTCAGGCTATTGTCACTACACAAAGTGCACAAAATAAGCAGATGGCTGCAATGATCAAGAGAATGGGTTAGCCCAAGAGGCATTGTCTCAGCTGTGCTTTTTGCCTAACCTGTGACCATGAGCGATGAGGCACTTGGTTTAGATGAGGCCTACTCTGTAAAGACGCCTGAAGATAACAAGCGCTTATATGCAAAGTGGGCCGCTACTTATGACTCCTCTTTTGTAGATGCCAAGCAGTATCGCTATCCCAAGGCGATTAGTGAGGTCTTTGATCAGGTTGTAACAGATTCCGTTACTCGGGTTCTAGATATCGGTACTGGCACAGGCCTTACTGGCATGTATTTATCAAGGCTTCGCCCTGCACTTGTTTTAGATGGCATGGATATCTCACCTGAGATGTTGGGGCAGGCAAAGTTAAAGCTGCGCACTGATAACACTGCTGTGTACAGGAAATTGTATGAGCGGGATTTAACAAGAACCGTGCCCAATGAGAATGCACCATATGAGGCGTTGATTAGCTCTGGAACATTTACACATGGTCACCTAGGACCTGAGTGTTTGCGCAACCTATTGCCCTTACTTGCTAATAACGGCTGGTTAGTGGTGGGAGTAAATAACGAACACTTTGAGGCCAAAGGTTTTGCGGGGGAGTTGGAATCACTCGTTGCACTAGGTGCGATAAAAGAGCCTGAGATACTGCGAATTGACGTTTATGAAGAGGGCAGTGTGCACCACGGTGATCAAGCAAGAGTCATTGTTACTCGCGCAATAAGTTAGCGAATAGAGCGAAGTACAGCTGTTACAACTCCCAGAATTTCGCAGTTATCGCCATTGATAGGCTCAAAAGCATCATTTGCTGGCAGTAGCCAGATGTGGCCATCTTTTTTAGAAAAAGTCTTCACTGTGGCTTCGCCATCAATCATCGCTGCCACGATTTCACCTTTGTTGCAATCTTTTTGTGAACGGATAACTACAAAGTCACCATCACAGATAGCGGCATCAATCATTGATTCGCCCACTACTTTGAGCATAAATAACTCACCTTTTCCAACAAAGGACTCAGGCAGTGGAAAAACTTCTTCTACTTCTTGCTCAGCTGTTATTGGTCCACCTGCTGCAATGCGACCAACCAGTGGAATCATTGTTGTTTTACCAATAGGTGCTCCGTTTACCTCAGGGGTTAATTCAAGTGCACGGCCCTTACTCTCATCGCGGCGGATGAAGCCTTTTTGTTCCAAGATCTCGAGCTGATACTTAACAGAGGCTGTTGAGGTCAGGCCAACGGCTGCGCCGATCTCACGCATGGTGGGGGCATAGCCATGTTCGGCCATGGCCGTTTCGATGACGTTGAGGATCTCAGCCTGGCGGGTAGTTAAGCCCTGGGGGGTTTGTGTGCTCATGGATACAGGGTGACATAGATTTACGAAAAATTCAAACATATGTTCGAATTTAACTTGCTATTTGTCAGTGGTGGGGTGTTTAATTGTCCTATTCGAACAGTTGTTCGAATACCTTCCCCAAGGAGAACGATCATGAGCACAGTGACATTAGCTAGCAATAACGGTGTATTACAAGGCTTTTCTAGCCCTTTCACATCTTCGACCAATCCGTCCGGCGCATCATTGACTCGTCGTGGTCGACTAGCTCGCACTCTGTTCGTGGCCTCCCTGACTGTGGTCCTGGCGGCAGGTTTTGCTGCCCAATCAGGTGCTGGCGATGAAGTAGTGGCAACGACCTCCTATGTGAGCGTAGTTGTCCCCGGTGGGGCAACGCTCTGGTCTGTCGCATCTGCTTATTCAACTGGTGATGTGCAGGCGATGGTGGAGGCGATCCGTGAGGCTAATAACTTGAGCGGCTATGACGTTCAAGCAGGGCAGAAGCTTCGCATCCCTACCAAGGGCTAGCCCGACACGCCCTAGCAATCTATTTTTGCTACTCGACAGGCAAACCCTCGAGATATGCTTTATAGTTCCTACTATATGTAGGGGTCGACGGCAGTTAAACTTCCATAAGTAGTGTTTATAGGGTAGTTTTTTCCTCCACTCAATACATCTAAAAGTTGGAATTTCTAGTATTTCGAAGGGAGACACGCCGAGATGATTTGCCCGTTCTGCCGATATGAAGATTCCCGCGTTGTTGACTCTCGTCCTATTGAAGAGGGCACACAGATCCGTCGTCGACGTGAGTGCCCACAGTGCAGCCAAAGGTTTTCCACTCAAGAAGTAGCTTTGCTCAACATCATCAAGCGAAGCGGTGCCACTGAGCCATTTAGCCGTGAGAAGGTCCTTGTGGGCGTTCGCAAGGCCTGCCAGGGACGACCAGTAAATGAAGATGATCTAGTTTTGCTTGCCCAGCGCGTGGAAGAGACTCTACGTTCAACTGGTCAAGCAGAGATTGAAGCTCAAGAAGTTGGAATGGCCATCCTTGCGCCACTCCGAGAACTCGATGAGGTCGCTTACTTACGTTATGCCTCGGTGTACCGTAACTTTGCCTCCCTTGAAGATTTCGAAGGCGAGATCGCACTGCTGCGAGCTCTACCCTCTAGCCATTCTCCGGCGCAATCAGGAAAAAGTAATACCCCCATTACTGAAAAAAATAGCACTACATCAGCACCACAAAGCAATAAAACATTAATTAATCAGAACAACTAAAGAATACGGGGAACCACACATGTCAGAGACGGTTATCAACCGACCAGCGAAAATCAAGGCCCACAACACCATTAAAGGCAAGGGTCTGACTATCGAGCGTATCTACACTAACGAAGGCGTACACCCATACGATGAAGTTAAATGGGAACGTCGTGATGTAGTACAGCAAAACTGGAGAACCGGTGAGACTGTTTTTGAACAACATGGCGTTGAATATCCAGA
>Ga0194050_1000318_pt1 | contig 17070 bp, 16 predicted proteins | sample SepL2310m_MetaG_FD_148657 | JGI IMG/M metagenome (GOLD analysis project Ga0194050, IMG submission 148657) | Anoxic zone freshwater microbial communities from boreal shield lake in IISD Experimental Lakes Area, Ontario, Canada - Sep2016-L239-10m | ecosystem: Environmental > Aquatic > Freshwater >...
ACTAGAGAGATTCCATCGACGTGAATACCTCGAGCGGCAACATCGGTTGCAACAAGGGCGGCATTTACTGAATCCTTAAAGAGAGCCAGGGTTCGAGTGCGGACGGCCTGTGTCTTTCCACCGTGGAGTGCGCCAACTGAAACACCTGCATGAGCAAGCTTGTCAGCTAAACGATCGGCGCCACGTTGGGTCTTAACAAACATAATCGTCTTGCCATTTCGAGCAGCGATCTGATTTGTAATGTCATCTTTATCCCCTGGGTTCATGACAAGAACAAAATGCTCCATTGTTGAAACCGATGCACGATCATTTTGTAATGAGTGAGTCTTTGGATTCTTCAAGTATTGACGAACTAATGAATCAACACCGCGGTCAAGAGTTGCTGAGAACAACATGCGCTGTCCATCGAGCTTTCCTTGATCCAAGATCTCTTTAACAACTGGCAAGAAGCCCATATCGGCCATTTGATCGGCCTCATCCAGAACGGTTATCTCTAACTGATCTAATTGAACTTCGCCTCTATTGAGTAAATCAATTAAACGGCCAGGAGTTGCAACCAAGATTGCAGTACCACGGCGCATTGCAGTGATCTGCTTTGCATAGGACATTCCGCCAGCGACGACAACTGACTCATGTCCAATTGAGCGGGCAAGTGGCATTAAGACTTCATCAATCTGCTGAGCTAGCTCGCGTGTTGGTGTAAGTACCAACGCAAGTGGCTTATGAGGCTTTGCAACACGGCCATTGAGATTATTAAGGAGAGCTAAACCAAAGGCAAGAGTCTTACCTGAGCCAGTCTGTCCACGGCCCAAGATGTCATAGCCGGCTAGCGCATCTGGCAATGTAGCGATCTGGATTGGAAATGGATGCATGATTCCCTGTTTAGCAAGGGCATTAACCAAGGGCGCAGCTATTCCAAGATCAGTAAATGTCATTGAGATTTCAGTGAGAGGGCTTGCATCAACGAGATTGGCATCGGCTAAGTTTGCTGAGATGTAATTATCATCGGCACCGAAATCAACGGCTGCATTGGTGTGAGTCTTCGATGAGTGCTTGAAATCATCACGGGCATATGCCGGTGAATCATTGCGACGATCGCGGACTGGACGCTCAGCACGGAAGTTTGCCGCCCGAGTATCAGGTGCTACTGAACGCTTCTTGGGGCGCGTTGGATCGAATTTTTCCAGCTTACGTGGAACAAAATTAGGACGTCCATCATCGTTGCGAGAAACTTTGGCTACTGCAGCATCACGGCGATTTGTCGGACGAGTATCTGATTTTTTATACTCGCTCTTCTTAAAATCTTTCTTTTCGTACTCAGGCTTTTTGTTTTCAGGCTTGACGTAATCTTTTTTCTTGTACTCAGTTTTCTTAAACTCTGGCTTCTTATCAACCGGACGCTTAGTGCGCTCATTTCGCTCTGCAACAAACTTCTTTGCACGGCTCTCAGGCTTCTGTGAAAGCTCAATACGGGCCTTGCGCTCCTCCGGTGCCTCAATTGGGCGTGGACGGGATGCGGTTTTTTCTTGGAAACGTTTAGCGCGAAGCTTTGAGCGATCGGTTAAACGCACCTCTTTTTTAGAAACTGTTGTTGGATCTGCATCAGAGTAACGACGAGTTGTTGCGCCCGTACGAGATTTAGGAAGTGCAACTGCACTTTTGCGCGCATTCTTTTGCGCCGTAGTGTGGCGTGCCTTTGGGTCGGCGGCTTTAAAAGTGGCAGCCTTTTTTGTGCGCTTAGGCTTACCTACTGATGCTGCGCGACGGGCTTTTCCGGGCGCGGGAGTACGTGGTTGTAGAGACATAGAAATGCATACCAATCGAGACGACAAGCGCGTCTCGGGTGTGACTGGCACTTAATGGCCGTCAGGGTGGTGATAAGACTCGCAAGTAGCGCTGCATGTGCTGCGCTTAAGGGAAGTACTTTGATGCGGTTGCATCAACAGGTTAATTGTAGCGTGGATTATTGCTCGTCTTTACCATCGAATTCTTTGGCTAATTTTTCAATATCCGGGCGTGGAATACGTGGAATATCGCCCCTAGATAAGCGTCGCCATAAATATAGTGAGAGGCCACCAAAAAATGGCCATTCAAATGTATAGACCCATGCTCGCCAGTTACCACTCTGTGCGCGACCAAATTCAAACCAGCCCGCCCATAAACATAAAGGGAGCGCTAAAAATAATGAGATATTTAAAATCCGCTTTTGTTTATTTGTGACTGGCGGAGTCGCAGAGTTATCACTCACCCAGTCGGGGGCTTGGAACTCATCATTATTTTTCATTTTCTGCGGCAATCTCAGCATCGATATCGCGTGACTTCTTCTCTTCAGATTTAATCCAGTGATATACGGCAAATGAAATCCACACCGTATCGATGATCATCGCACCGGCCCACATAAGCGAACCACCCTGACGTTGATCGTTGAGCGAATACATGTCGTTGTATAAAGATCCGGGAGCTGTATAAATAAAGAAGCCAGTCAATGTTTCTGGCACCATCATGATAAAGAGTGAGATCACTGCCATCGCAGGTGAGATCCTTCGATTTACTAAGTTTCGATCTAAAAGGTTGAAATAGAAAAAATATGGAAGTAGTAAATACAGTGGAACTTCAAGAAATGTATGTGCCCATGGATTATCCATAATGAATTTATGAGGAACCGGTAAATGAACCCCGATCATTAACGCCGCATATGTCACCCAACTGGCTGCCGGTTGCGTTGCCGCTTTGAAGAAGCCATGTGTTGGATGAAAAGAGATAGGCGTGCCAAGGACCAACAAAGGCCCCGTAATCATCATTAAAGTAATGTGTTGGACCATGTGCAGCGAAAAGTAATCCATAGCGCGAGCACCGATAGGGGTGATGATAACTGTGAGTGCGCTGAGAATCCCAGCGTAAAAGAAGGCCTGCTGGCGTCTAGTGATCAAGGCTTTGGGTAGGCGCGCATACAAGTATGTAAGTAACACAAGAGGTAGAAGAATCTCTGGGGCTAACTGCCACGAGCCCCAGATCGCAATGTTGTGATGATGCATCTCCATAATGAGCGAAGGTTAGCCCTCATCTATCCATTGCCACTAGGAATTAAGCCCCGAAATATGCTTGTGATTGCTTATCGAGGGGTCTACCCTTAAAAAATTAGCTCACGCTTAGGAGTGAGTTTTCTGCACTTATCAGTGATTCCTACTTTAGGGGGCTCAATGAATAGACGAATAGTAGGCGCGCTCGCAACGGTAGTTATCGGAGCTGGTGTGATCGCCGGAATCGGAACATATGTTGCCGCGGCGAAAAATGATTCACGGGTACTCGCGGCAACTCCAGCCGGCACAATGGAGACACCTCAAGGAGTTTTGCCACATGCAACGTTAGCGATTTCGGTCTATCCCGACAGCATGGCAGGCAGCCACGGTAATGATGGTGGTGCACATCCTGGCTATGTTACATATGGCCCAGTTGCAAACTTTGAAGTCCCAGCACACTCTGTAATAACAATGACCGTTACAAATTATGACGGCGGTGAGAGTTTAAATAACGATTACTTCGCGCGCGTGCGCGGAACAATTGACGGCTCTGCACAGTTAAACGGTGAGCGAATGACATCGATTTCACCTGATGCCGTTGGACATACTTTTACAGTTCACGGTATAGCCGTTGGGCAAGATGAGTTTTTCTTAAGCGTTCCGATGAAGGCAGTTGCCGAAGATGATATGCCTGAAGAGGGCTATACGACAAAACCAAATGTTACAGTTTTCACTTTCATCACTGGTGGACCCGGCGAATATGTCTGGAACTGCGAGTATCCATGCGGTGATGGCACGATCGCAAAATTCGGTGCAGCCATGTCAACTATGGGCTATATGTCCGGCCACTTTACAGTGAAGGGATAACGCGCCATGAGTGATGTAATGACACCTAAAGCTCCACAGTGGTGGAAGAAGCCCGATGTGAAGAAGACTGCAATTCTTTGGGTTATCTGTACGGCAGTAATTGGCTTTGTTGGAGTCGAATTCCATGTGCGCAATATGGTCAGGCCAGCCTCAGAAACAATGAGCGGCGTTATTTCTTTGATGCGCATATTTACGTGGGCAGCGGCACCAGTTGCCGGCCTTGTAGGTGCGATTTGTTTAACAGCCTTAACCTCAAAGCGACACTATGGAGATAATCCGCCTCCAGAGTCTGATCATCAAATTTCAAACTCTCCACGCACAAATGCAGTGTGGATTGTAGTTTCAGCCCTTCTCTGCTTATTTGCTTTAGTCGGAGGATTCATTGTTATTCAAAAGGACTCAGCAGCCCTTCTTGATAAAAACGCAATTCAAGTTAACGTCACTGGTCAGCAATGGCTGTGGAGCTTCGATTATGAAAATGGCGCTCGCAGTGAAGACCTTTATCTTCCAGTTGATAAACCAGCCGTTTTTCATATCACTAGCGTTGATGTTAAGCACTCATTCTGGGTTGTCCAGATGGGAATCAAAATGGATGCAAACCCCGGCTATACAACTGACGCGGCGGTTACTCCTAATAAAATAGGAGTCTTTGATGTTCGATGCGCCGAACTATGTGGGCTACTCCATGCGTATATGCAGACAAAAGTTCACGTTGTAAGTCAAGCCGATTATGAGGCCTGGCTTAGTAACCATGCAGCGATTGAGAAGGGCGCATAATGACAACCCTAACGAGCAAGCCAGTCTCAGCTCCAGGTAAATCAATTATCGAGAAGCTGAATTTCTTTACTGCCCTTGCACTCGGTGCGATTAGTGCCATTGTTGTTTGGAGACTAGCTCTCCAATTCCTGCCACAAGATGCCGAAGAGGCTAGATTATTTTCGCGCGAAGATAAGATTACGCTTTTATCAATGGTTGCTTGGTTTATTGGCTTCATGACTGGAATCGGAGCACTTGTCGGTCCATTCCGCTGGCTCATGGGTAAAGATCTATCCCATGATGAAAATATGTTCTTAGCCGGTAAAGACATGGGTGTTAAGCGCTATTTCCGATATACAACTGATCATAAAGTTGTAGGTATCCAATACTTAGTGACCACTATGGCGATGTTCGGTATTGGTGGAATTTTAGCGATGCTCATCCGTACAAATCTAGGAACACCCGAAGGTGGTTGGATCCATCCTCAGGCATACAACTCAATCGTGGGAACCCATGGAATTATCATGATTGTCGCAACAATCATTATGGTTACAGGGCCATTCGGTAACTTCATTGTGCCGATCATGATCGGTGCACGAGATATGGCATTTCCGCGCTTAAATGCTCTGAGCTTCTGGCTTATCGTTGCAGCTGCAGTGCCATTAATTTGGGGACAGTTCATCGGAGGAATTTCTACTGGTTGGACCGCCTATAACCCACTTGCTGGTCAAGCACCACTTGGTATGGATGGCTACATCATGTTCATCTGTATCTTTGCAATTTCAACGATGGTAGCTGGCGCAAATATCACAACAACAGTTGTGCGTATGCGCGCTAAAGGCATGACATGGAATCGCACACCAATCTTTATTTATGGTGTAGTTGCCTCAGTCGTACTCGCTCTTCCTGCATTCCCAGTCTTTTTCTTATCACAAATAATGTCAGCGATGGATCGTGCACTCGATACATCGTTCTACAACACTGCAGGTGGCGGTAGTGGATGGTTATATGAAAACCTATTCTGGATCATGGGCCACCCAGAGGTCTACGTAATCCTTATTCCTGCAGTTGCAGCCCTCATGGAGATGGCGCCAGTATTTACACGCCGACCTCTGTTTAGTTTTAATGTTGCAGTAATGGGAATCGCTGGAATCTCTGGCCTCTCAGCTCTTGTTTGGGCTCACCACATGTATATGTCTGGGTGGGCGCCACTTCTTAACACTCCATTTATGTTAACGACCGAACTTATTTCGATTCCAACTGGAATGTTGTTCCTAGTACTTGTTGGGACGTTATGGCGCGGTCGTCTATGGATGACTATGCCGGCATTGTCGATTTTCGCACTTCTCTGGAACTTCATGATTGGCGGGATTACAGGAATCTATCTTTCAGATGTTCCAGCCGATGCTTTCTTGCACGGTTCAATGTACGTAACCGCGCACTTCCATTACACGTTAATGGGTGCAGGTTTAACTGGCGCACTTGCAGCCTTGGTCTACTGGTTTCCAGCTATGACTGGACGCATGTTTGATAAAAGACTGAGCTGGGTCGCGTTCTGGATGGTTCAAATCGGCTTTAATATCGCCTTTGTTGGCATGTTTGCTGTTGGTCTTGCCGGCCAACCACGTCGTGTTGAATCATTTGCACCGACATTTAACACCGGAAATATGATTACAACTGCTGGAGCTTATTTAGTTATGAGCGGAATGTTGGTCTTGCTCTACGGCGTTATCTCATCATGGAAGAGCGGCATTAAAGCGCCTAAGAATCCATGGCAGGCAAAGACCCTTGAATGGACGGTCGGATATCCCATTCCACTTGAGAACTTTGACGTCTTACCGGTAGTTACATCAGATGCATACGGATACGGAAAGGCAAAACCATGAGTGTCGAGACACATGCACATCATGAACATCCCGATGTAGTGGGAAGTCGTAACCGCCTCGGAGTGATTCTTTTACTCGTTGCAGATATCGCATTTGCTCTGAGCATGCTCTTTGTCTACTTCTATTTACGCGGACAAAACGTTAATGACATGTGGCTTCCAAAGGCAACTGCAGATCACCCTGCTATTACACCTTTATCGTCGAGCCCAGGATGGACAGTAACTGCAATCGTTGCCTTTGGACTTTTAGCACACTTCTATGGCCTTCAAGGTGCGCGAGCTAAGAACCAAACGCAACTCAAGTTAGGTTCATTAGTTGCTCTCGTGACATCAATCGTGGCAATTATTTATCAGTTCAATACCATTGCAACTGCGCCATTTACATTCTCTGATGGTGCATACGTTTCATGTTTCTATCTGTTTACGATTCTCAACTTTGTTCATATAGTGTTGACGATCTTTATCTCACTTGGAATCTGGAACCGTGCACGACTTGGTCTCTATACCTCTGATCACTGGCACGTAGATATCGTGCGCGTTTGGTGGCTCTGGATGGTTGTGTCATCATTGTTAGGTGCCTTTGCCCTTAGCAACCCATAAAAATAGCTCTAGCTGGATCGGCCTCTACATCGCCTTAGGCGTTGTCTGGGGCTGTTCCTTTATATTCATCAAGTTAGGTCTTGAATTCTTAACCCCTATTGGCGTCGCCTTTGGGCGTGTATCTCTGGGTGCCTTAACCCTTGTTTTCTGGGCAAGGTTTAAAAAAATTCAACTACCGACAGATAAGAAGATCTGGTTTCACCTTTGGGTTGTCTCAATGCTACTCAACGTAATCCCAGGAGTTCTATTTGCCGTAGCTGAAACTGAAGTCACGTCGATTTTAGCTGGAATTATTAACGCAGTAACTCCCTTAATGACATTACTTGCAATCATGGTTATCTATCGTGAAGAAAAACCAAAAAACTTTCAAGTGCTCGGCTTAATGCTCGGCTTTATCGGTGTACTGACTGTTCTGGGCGCTTGGCGGGGCCTCGGTAATAATCCGATTGGGGCGGTATTAGCACTTCTCTTGGCTGTAACATGTTATGGATTTTCATTCCCCTACTCTCGCAAGTTTGTGTTGCCGAGAAAACTTCAGCCCGAAGCATTAGCGGCGGTGCAGGTTTCTGCGGGTGCTATAACTCTTTTGCCTTTCTATTTAATTGATGGAATAGTCAAGGATGAGTATCGACCTGGTCCTGTATTTGCCATGATTGCACTTGGAGTTTTTGGTAGTGGTTTTGCATACATCTGGAACTTCAAAATTATGGAGGCCGCCGGTAGTGCGATTGCCAGTACGGTTACATATGTAACACCAGTTGTTGCCGTGATAGTTGGAATTATTTTCTTAGGCGAGAGCGTTGCATGGTATGAACCAGTTGGTGCAGGGATTGTTCTACTGGGGGCCGCAGTCGGGCAACAACGAATAAAGCTATTTAATCGATTATAAAGCCAGCATTAATTGGGCCAAGATCTATACCTGCAGCGGTGTGATCACTTTGCTCACCTCGAGAAAGTTGAGCAGCATGAGCCTTGTTGTGCCAGCGCTCTTCAATTTTGCCGTATTTCCACAGCAAAAGTGCAATTGTCCACACAACAACGAAAGCGCCAACAATGAAGTATCCAGCACTGTTTAAATCAAAGGCCAATGCGTAATCCCAGAAGCCACCGGTGAGATTTAACTGTCGAGCAAAGACTTGGCAGAGTTCAAGTCCGCCAACGAAAAAGGCAACTGATACAGATAATCCAGTAATGATGATGTTGTAGTAGACCTTGCGCACAGGTTTTGAGAAGGCCCAGCCGTATGCAAAGTTCATGAATGATCCATCAATAGTGTCGAGCAAACTCATTCCGCCGGCAAAGAAGAGCGGCAAAGAGATAATCGCCCACCAGGGTAGACCAGCAATAACGGAAGAGCCTGCAAGAACTAATAAACCAATCTCAGTCGCTGTGTCAAAACCTAGGCCAAATAAAATACCGAGAGGATACATTTTCCATGAAGCATCGATTCGACGTGCGATAGGACCAAAGAATCGCATAAGCAAACCTCGAGAGTTCAGATGCTTCTCTAACTCTTCTTCATTGTAGGTACCTTTACGCATTTGGATAAAAACACCAACTATAGAGATTAGAATAACTAAATTTAAGATAGCAATAAGCATTAAGAAAACACCACTCACAGTCGTACCTATTAAACCGGTGTAATGATGCAAACTTGATTTTTCATCCTTAAGCTGAGAGCCAAGAGCTTTAATTCCAAAGTTCAGGAGCATCGCAAGTACAAAGACAACAGATGAGTGACCGAGAGAGAAGAAAAAGCCAACAGCTAGCGGACGCTTTCCTTCCGACATTAATTTTCTCGTGGTGTTATCGATAGCGCTAATGTGATCGGCATCAAAGGCGTGACGCATACCTAATGTGTATGCAAGGGCTGCAGTACCCCAGCCAAATAGTGATCCATCGCTTAATATGTAATTACCAGTTGTGGCCTTCCACATTAAAACCGCACCAGCTACATGCAAGAAGAGAATGAAGCCAAACATCGCGGCCATGCGTCGCCACTCATCGGGGCTCAAGCGCTGGCGGAGGGGTTGGGCAGGCTTTAGAACAACGTTCATGCCCACCCCCTTCTAGATGCGAATGATTTGCAAGTAGAAAGCCTAAGGCCAGTATTTGAGGCTGTCTATTTGAAATCAACCTAGAGTTGGGCCATGAGAGCCATCCTCAGCATGGTCTTAACCCTTGGCCTATTGGGAGCTCCACCGGCCGTGGCTGCACAGTGCGGGTGGGATCAGAGCCCTGGTTGGGTGGAGCGCGAGAATATGAAAGCCGGCAACTCTGATTGGGCCGCTGGTATTCCTTTGCGATTTAGTGCAGATTTTTCACGTAGAAAAGATATGCCCCGTATTGAAGGTTACTTCGATGCAACCAGTGTTGGTTGTGGTGAGAAAAGTTCGCTGAGAATTGTTGGTGCAAAGAGCGCCGATATTTCGATCTATCGAATCGGATATTACAAAGGGGCAGGGGCACGCCTGGTTGCAGAAATTAAATCAGCGACGAACTTTACACCCACTGCCAAGACACCTCCAGGGCAGTATCTAATTAAATTAACTTCAAAAGGTCGGGCAGCTAGCTTTATCCCAATTGTGGTTCGATCACAATCGGCTTCAACCCAGATTACTTTTATCTCATCGGTACTGACATGGCAGTCATATAACCAGTGGAGTGGAGCATCACTATATAAAGGCGCCGATGGTAAAAGAGAGACACGTGCAGAGTCAGTAAGTTTTGATCGCCCCTATGATGGAGATGGCGCTGGGCAGTTCAGATATATGGAGCAGCCGCTTGTTCAATTAATTGAACAACTTGGCATAGATACTCAATACATAACCGATATTGATTTTGATAAGCAGCCAGTTATCTCTTCGACCTCGATTGTTCTTGGTGGGCATAGCGAATACTGGACAGAGTCGATGCGAACTGCGTTTGAGGGTGCGGTGCTATCGGGTGCTAATTTGTTAATCTTTGGTGGAAACACTGGATATGCAAAGACTGAAATTAATGCTCGCTTGATTTCGGGCCGTACTCCCTACCGTGAAATCAATAAACCAGAGTCTTTGCTAATCGGTTCGCAGTATTTCTCATTAGGTATAAGGAAAGATCTTGAATCTGCGAATAGGTGGCCCTTTTCAACGCTTGGCAAAAATGCAGTAATAAAAGGTATATATGGTTACGAGGCCGACACTGCAATGGGTACCAAAGGCCCTGGCGTTGAGATCCTTGCTAGGGCAACAATTAGCCCCACTGAAAAAGGCTTCGTTGCGATGTCCACCTATTACACCGCGCCGAGTGGGGCCCAGGTGCTCAATATGGGTACAAATGGCTGGGTGTGTGCGATGGCCAACCGTTGCCCATGGGGCCACACTTTTGATCTAGCAACACAGAGGCAGATACAACTAACCACTGCCGCTGTTCTTAAGGCAGCTAAATCTGGGAAATGGAGGGTGGCTCAGATTGATATTCCCAAGCGTTCTTAAGTATTTGCGTATAGAGTCGCGTAAAGAGTTTGCACAGGAGAGGCGGTCTGCGTGAGCGAAGACGATGACATGGAAGAAATCATCACAGAGGAGATGCTCTGGGATCGAATTCCTGAAGTCGATGGTGAAGAGCGTGCCAGCACGTATTACGAACTCAGCGCTCGCATCTATGCACGTGGACAGTATGACGAGGCTTTAGCACTTGCCGAGACGGCACGAGATATTTATTCAACGCTAGGTGCAAGTGCGCCGAGCGAAGGACTTGCTCAAGCCTATTCAGCGATTGGTTACAACCTTAATCAGTTAAAGCGTATGGATGAGGCTGCAACTGCAATGAGTAAGGCCGTTGAGATTTTGCGTGAAAACAAATCCCCCATCGCCCTAGAGCTTGCCTGCACACTTGGTGAGTGGTGGTACACATCAAAAAAGTATGAAAAAGTAGTAGAGACAATGCGTGAATGTGCGCAGGAGCATTTAGTCGATGGCAATGAAATCGGTGCGGCAAATGATCTGCACTTAATCGGTTGCGCCGAACGTGAATTAAAAAACTACGAAAAAGCTATAGATTCATTCAAAGAGGCGCGCATATTATTTAAGCGCAACAAAGAGGTTATCCACGTTGCCCGGTGTGATCAAAAAATGGCCTCATGCCTTATTGAGCTTAACGAGGGCGAACTCGCACTTGAAACCGCCCGCAAGGCAATCGATGTCTTTGAAACTGGCCATGACCACCGCCGCGAAACCTTTGCTCTCTTCGAATTAGGCAAAGCACAGATTCTCCTTGAAAAATTCGATGAAGGGCTAGCAACCTTGGAGCAGGTCTTATCGGTAGTCAGCGAAGATGAGCCTAAAGACTTCGAATTCATCATTGATGTTGAATCCCGGATTGCAAAAATTGTTCGTATGCAAGGGCGTATTGATGAGGCTGATGAGATTGAACGGCGTTTAAAGTCGGTACAAGAGGCGTTAGCAGAAGAGCCCGAGGCTTGATTAACCGACTTAAAACTCTGCCTGAGATACGTATAACGATGGTCTGTATGGGCAATATCTGCCGCTCACCTATGGCGGCAGCGGTCTTATCTAATCGCACCGCTGATTGGAAAGAGCCAAGGATTATCGTCGATAGCTCAGGCACCGGCGCTTGGCACATTGGTCAAGGTGCACACCCAACATCGCAGAAGGTCTGGGAAAACGCCGGATATAAGCACACACACGCTGCGCGTCAGTTTCAATCAAGTGATTTCTTTGCAACAGATTTAATTTTAGTAATGGATGCAAGTAACTTCAGCAAGGTAATTCAACTGGCATCAGATGAGGAGTCTCGGAGCAAGGTCTTCTATTTACGTAGCTTTGATAAGTCGCTTAGCTCCATTGATCCCACATCTGCGCAGTTTTCAGATTTAGAAGTTCCAGATCCGTATAACCAATCTGTTGAAGCCTATGAAGAGACGTTATTTATGATTGAGCGCGCCGTAGATGGCCTGTTGCAAGAACTATCGCGCCAATAAGTGCTCCGATGGCAGCGATAATTAAAGGCCACTGAATATCTCCTTTACTCCACATCGCACCACCCCAAATGCCGGCACCCAGGACAGCAAAGTTCATTGAAGCTTGATAGACACCTTGTGCACGACCGCGGTACTTTTCTTCACTCAAACCTGCAATCCATGCTTTGCCAACACCATCGGTAAGTGCTGGAAACAAGCCATATAGGCCGAGTGCAACAAGTGCAATTGTGTGGTTCTGAGTTGCACCGAGCGTTGCATACGCTAACGCAAATGCAAGTAAGCCAACTGCATAGACAATTCGCGGTGAAAGTTTATCGGCGATATAACCACCTGGAAATGCTGCAAGCACTGTTACTCCGCTAAAGAGCATGTATGAAAGCACAACACCTTGCGTTGAAAAACCAATGTCATGTAAACGCAACAGTAAAAGAACGTCTGGAATATTAGTTAATTGAATCAACACCAATATCGCGATTGCTCGTTTGAGACTCTGCGGTAATTGTGGGTGTGGCTTTTTTTCAACTTTAATTTTTGGTGTTCGGACAAAGTTTTCTTTAATTAATAAGGTTAAAAGCCCCGAAATAATCGCTGGAATGAGTGCCCATTTAGCAACAGCTCGAACATCTCCATCGAGCATGGCCAGCCCAATTAAAGCGATTCCAGGTCCGATAACGGCTCCGATATTGTCGCCAGTACGGTGGAAACCAAATGCACGCCCCAAGTGCGCTTTATCTACCGAGTCAGAAATAAGTGCATCTCGTGGAGCACCCCGCATTCCCTTTCCAATCCGATCGGTCACTCGGCCTAAGAAAACTAGAGGCCAACTAGTTGCAACGACAACGAGTGCTTTACCAACACCAGCTAATGAGTAGCCAGATATCACAAAGGGCTTTCGACCTAAGCGATCACTTGATTTTCCGCTTATTAACTTAGTAAAACCTGCAGCTGCTTCTGCGCAGCCCTCAATGAGCCCCAGTGCTAATGGCGCAGCTCCTATTACACCTGTTAATAAAATAGGTAAGAGTGGATATAACAACTCACTCGCGGCATCTTGTGCCAAGGAAACTAAAGTTAAGAGAATTAAGTTTCGTGTTAACCAAATCTTTTTCATCGTGGTAGGTGCTGCAAAGCCCAGTGATACATGGCGATTGCTCCAGCGGCCGAAGCATTCATAGAACGCGTCGAGCCATATTGATTAATCTCATAGAGAACTTCGCAGACTAAAATTCCCTCATCTGACATTCCGGCACCCTCTTGTCCAAATAAGAGCACACAACTCTCAGGCAGTTGTGCACTTTCTAACTGCTTTGAACCTGGCATGTTATCGATACCGATTATAGGAAGATTGTTTTCTTTGCACCAAAGAGCAAAATCCTGAACCGTTGGGTGATGATGAACTGTTAGATATCTATCAGTCACCATCGCACCGCGCTTATTCCAATCGCGCTTTCCTACGATATGCACACCAGCGACATTAAAGGCATTTGCCGTACGAACAACGGAACCAATATTTAAATCATGCTGCCAGTTTTCAATTGCAATATGTAGTTTGTGTCGCTTAGTATCCAAATCAGCGACGATGGCCTCAACACTCCAGTAGCGATAATGATCTAAAACATTTCTACGGTCACCATTTAGTAATAACTCAGAGTCGTACTGAGCACCTTGCGGCCAGGGTTTTTCATGCGGTCCAACACCGATTACTGGAAAAAATTCACCCGGACCAATACTGCCCGGGGTTGTTGGTGATGACATAGATGCACTCTAAACTGATTACATGAGCACTATCAACAAGGGTTTGCTGTGAGAAGTAAATTAGGGATCTCTCTCCTTGCCGTGGTTGTGGCTCTATCGCTTACTCCAGCGGATGCAGCGCTTTCTGCTGCATCAATACCTGCAGCATTTGACGAGCTCTTAAGCGCACGCGCTCTCTCCAACCCCGCAATGATTTTGATTGATGGGACAACGGGTGAAGTTGTGTATGAAAGAAACTCTTACTCGCAACGCAAACCAGCATCGGTTATGAAGCTTTTAGCCGGGGTTGCAACATTGACGTATTTAGATCCACAATCAACTTTCACAACAGATATCTCGTTGGGCCTTGAAGATCGAACTCTTATAATCCAAGGTAGTTATGACCCATGGATTAGTTTGAACCACAATGTTGCTCGAAAGATGAAACGTGAATCTCTACCCTACCTCGCATTTAATGCAATGAGCGCTATCAAAAAAGCGAATCGTGGCTCTCTCAAAAAAATCACTGTTCTCTATTCTGGTCTGTACTCACAGGATGTTGCGAACTTTAAGAGTTTTTGGGCAAAACGAGGATTTAAACCAAAAATGAAAGCGGTGAGCGGCGATGAAGCACTATTAAATGCAGCCTCGCCCATTGTTAGTGATACATCCCCATCGCTTGATAAAATTCTTGACTTTACGATCAAATGGAGTGATAACGCATTAGCCGATCGCTTAGCTCGGCTCTCATCGCGCGCTGCCGGCAATGCCTTTAATGCAGCAGGGGTTAGTGAAACCTTTACTCAAATCCTGACAAGCTTTGAGATTGATGCATCAAAGTTAGTTGTAATTGATGCAAGTGGTTTATCTAAGGAGAACCGGGTAACTGCACAAATCCTTGGCCAATTATTATTTAAAGTGCGAAAAGATGAAAAATACAAGCTCCTTTATACATCCCTGCCCGTTGGGGGAGTTTCTGGGACGCTTCGATCTCGGTTTTTAACCACTGCGCCAAATGCCATAGGGCTAGTTCGCGCTAAGACTGGAACACTCAATGGCACGGTAACTCTGGCTGGTTATGTTGAATCTACCGATCGTGAATATGTATTTGTAACCTTGGCAGATGAAATACCGCGAGGAGCAAGTGCGGAAAAAAAGGCAAGAGCGGCTATTGATCGTTTAATAGGTCGGATCGCTGCACCAAATATCCCAGCGGTGATATCCGAGGTAACCCCAGCTCCGTAATTATTTATTATCAAAAATCTTTATAGAACCACCGTAACAGGCGACCCAAGTGCGCTGAGTTGGCGTATCAAAAGTAATCCCGATCGGTTCATTACATACTTTTATGGTCTGCAGAACTTTCATATCACTTGTGCGCACCTTGGAGACCGTATCACTCTCAAAGTTGACTACAAACAGCGCAGATCCATCATTTGAAATAGCAAGACTTCGAGCGGCTTTGCCAGTCCTAACAGTTTTACCAGGCTTATTGTCTAAGAGGTTCCACGAGGCAACTTTTCCAGATAAGTTCATAGTTACATACATCGTGGAGTTATCGGGCGAAAGAACGATTGCACGAGGGTTACTTCCAATTGGAATGTAAGAGACGGCGAAGTCACTTAGATTTATAACATGGATGCGACTGCCACCCATCTCAGCCACATAGGCGGTTTTACTGTCTTTACTCACAGCTATTCCTCGCGGATAGCGCCCAATTTTCAGTGTTTTTACCGTCTGTTGTGTATCTACTGAAATCACTTTGAGATCGTACGAACACCAGTTAGAGACGAGCACGTATTTATTATCTGGCGTTACCTCTACAACTTTAGGAACTGAACCAACTGGATATACGGCATCGATTTCATAACTACTTAAATTAATCCGGTAGAGAAAACTTGTATCGTAATGTGATGCTGGAGAGCACGTGTCATGTCCTTCATGGTTGTATCCCTTACCGTACATGGCATAGTTAGTGACATATAGGTACTTTCCATCGGGCGAATACGATCCTTCAACAGGTGCGCCCTTAAATATCGATGAGTACTTTGAGTAACCAAACTTTGAGAGCTGAACCGAGTCAGGAACTGTTTTGATTAATTCGAAAGTGGATGCGTCATAAATTGTGACACTATGGTTGTACATCATATTGTGGGCGCTTATAAGACCAGTACCTGAAGATCTCACTGATTTTGGAGAGATCGTGCCGGTGATTGTTTTTACCAGTGACATCTTTGTTTCACTTGATAAAACTTCACCCTGTGCAGGTGTAGATATAGCGCAGAGCGAGGCTATAACTACAAGAGCTATGTAATTGCGGCGCACGGACTAACTGTAACGGCTACGAATTAATCGTCATCGCCTTCATTTTCATGGTCGCGATCTTCGTGCTCGCCACGTTTGGTAGGCAGAGTTCCGATAGTTGGAGTTTTAACACGTGGGGGGGCAGGAATTGCCTTAGGCGCTACGGTTGCACTGGATCCAGATTTTTGTGCAGAGGACACAACAGGCACCTGCGCAACGCTCTCAGTTGCCTGCGCAGGGCTCTCTTGGGCGGTCTGGCCAAGGACAGCCCCAACTCCAATAATTGCTGCCGCTGCAACTAAAGCGATAACAGGTAGTTTCTTGGAAATCTTGCGAACAGATGCCGCATTGTCTCTATCGGCAAGCTCAATCCATTCTGGCTTCTCTAGGGGACTCATGTGAAGCTCCTTTCGTTAAGAGAAAAGTAGCCTTTTACGCTGTGAAAAAACTGTGAACCCGACCCTAACTTGCTGAGTAACCTAGTGCGGTGAAGAGTGTTATGCGTGGATACATAGATTTAATGAAATTGCGGGTCGTCGAACTGCTCTTGGTCTCTACGCTACCTGCGATGGTTCTAGCGGCTAAAGGGCTGCCAGCTTTTTCTTTGGTTGCAACAACAATTCTGGCGGGGACTTTATCTGCGGGGAGTGCCAATGCATTTAATATGGTGATTGAAAGCGAGAGCGACAAGTTGATGGCGCGCACGTCTAATCGGCCAATTGTTACAGGGCTCATTAGTAAAAGTCATGCTGCGATCTTTGCAAGTGCAATTGGCGCTATTTCACTAATTATTTTTTGGATTTACACAACTCCACTTGCAACACTTCTATCCTTTGTAGCAATTGCATTTTATGTTCTTGTGTACACAGTTGGATTAAAACGTCGCACATCACAAAATATTGTTTGGGGCGGTGCTGCAG
>Ga0194050_1000320_pt1 | contig 17022 bp, 13 predicted proteins | sample SepL2310m_MetaG_FD_148657 | JGI IMG/M metagenome (GOLD analysis project Ga0194050, IMG submission 148657) | Anoxic zone freshwater microbial communities from boreal shield lake in IISD Experimental Lakes Area, Ontario, Canada - Sep2016-L239-10m | ecosystem: Environmental > Aquatic > Freshwater >...
AATCATGGGGTAATGATCGTGCGGTGGTTTACCGCAGGCAGTACAACTACCCACACAATTGGGGCACCGCTGCAAACATTTGCTCGATGGTGTTTGGAAACATGGGCGATGATTGCGCTACAGGCGTGGCATTTACTCGTGATCCTGCCACCGGTGAAAATGTTTTCTATGGCGAATACCTGATCAATGCACAGGGTGAAGATGTTGTTGCGGGGATTCGTACCCCCAACAAGATTGCTGAACTTAAAGTTGCAATGCCTGAAGTTTACCAACAGCTTGACGATATCCGTAACAAGCTGGAAAAGCACTATCGTGATGTTCAAGATATCGAATTCACGGTTCAGAAGGGCAAGCTTTGGATGCTTCAAACCCGCAATGGCAAGCGTACCGGCTTTGCTGGCGTTCGCTTCGCTGTTGATATGGTTCGTGAAGGTCTGATCTCTAAGGAAGAGGCTATTTCTGCTGGCCGTATTCCCCCTGATGATTTAAATCAGCTTCTCCAACCTATCTTCGATCCAGCAGCCAAGCGCAAAGCTGTTGAAGAAGGTCGAATGCTTGCAGTGGGTATCAATGCTGGTCCAGGCGCTGCAACAGGTAAAATTAAGTTCTATGCTGATGATGCTGAAGCCTATGTAAATAGCTTTAGTCGCGATGCCAATGGCAAGCTTCCTGAAGATGCGCAAGTTGTACTTGTTCGTCAGGAAACCAGCCCCGAAGATATTCGCGGTATGCAGGTAGCAACCGGAATTCTAACCGCCTTTGGTGGTGCTTCCAGCCATGCTGCTTTGGTTAGTCGCCAAATGGGCAAGGTATGTATCGTAGGTTGTGGTGAGCTTAAAATTGATTACAAGAAGCGAACTGTAACTGCGGGTGGCAAAACCTTGAAGGAAGGCGACTGGATTGCGATCGATGGTTTTTCGGGCGAAGTGATGGAAGGCAAAGTTGCAACCAAGCCTAGCGAAGTCGTTCAGGTTTTGATTTCGAAGACCATGAAGCCAGAAGAATCCAAGGTTTACCAACAGTTTGCTGAGCTGATGAGTTGGGCTGATGATGTGCGAAAGTTGAAAGTTCGCACCAATGCAGATCAACCAGATCAGGCTGCTGCAGCGATTGCCTTCGGTGCGGAAGGCATCGGGCTATGCCGAACCGAGCATATGTTTTTCGATCATATCCTGCCAATGCGCGAGATGATTCTTTCCAGCAATACGGAACAACGAAAAGCAGCTTTGGAAAAGCTTTTGGAATTCCAAAGAAGCGATTTCGCAGGCATCTTCAGAGCCATGAAGGGCAAGCCTGTTACCATCCGAACTTTGGATCCACCACTTCATGAATTCCTTCCTACGCTTGATCAAAAAGATAAGCAGAAGGAAGTTGCTAAGATGATTGGTGTTAGCCCCAAATCCATCGAGAAGCGCATCAAGGAACTGCATGAGTTAAACCCCATGCTTGGTTTCCGTGGTTGCAGGTTGGGCAATGTGTTCCCCGAAATCACTGAAATGCAAGCTCGTGCAATTATCGAAGCCGCTTGTGATGTTGCCAAGGAAGGAATTGCCGTTGAGCCTGAAATCATGATTCCTCTTGTTGGTTTCCTCCCTGAACTTAAAGCTCAGGTTAAATTGGTTCATGCCATTGCTGAAAAGGTATTTGCTGAAAAAGGCACCAGAGTTAAATACCTTGTTGGTACGATGATCGAGTTGCCCCGCGCTTGTGTGGCGGCTGCTGAAATCGCAACCGAAGCTGAGTTCTTCAGCTTTGGCACCAACGATCTTACCCAGACCACTTTGGGTATCAGCCGTGATGATTACGGTAGCTTCATCCGCCATTACATTGAAAATGATCTTGTGAAGAAAGATCCTTTCCAAGTGATTGACTTCGATGGTGTTGGAGCGCTGATGAAACTTGGTGTTGAAAAAGGCCGATCCGTGAAACCTGATCTGAAGATTGGTATTTGCGGCGAGCATGGTGGCGAACCTGATTCGGTGAAATTCTGTCATCGTCTTGGTTTGAACTATGTGAGTTGCAGCCCATTCAGGGTGCCAATCGCTCGGTTGGCCGCGGCTCAGGCTGTGCTTGAAGAAAAGAACAAGAAGTAAAACTCTGGTTTTACGCGTAAAGTATTTAGAAAAGAGCTTCTTTTGTAAAGAAAGAAGCTCTTTTGCATTTACAAGCCATGAAAGCCGATGTAGATTGTATGAAGAATCATTCATTTCTTAATTTTTGGAGTTATTACCATGGTTTTCAAATTTAGTAAGAATGAGAGGCCCGGGGGGTTTACTCTTATTGAACTCTTGGTGGTTATAGCCATCATTGCAATTTTAATCGGTTTGTTATTGCCCGCGGTGCAGAAAGTTCGGCAGGCAGCAGCACGGGCGCAATGTGCCAACAATTTTAAGCAAATGGGCCTTGCAGCGCATAACCATCACGATGTTTATAATCGTCTGCCTTCGGGGGGAATAGGGTGGACCGATGCTGTTCCTGAATTCACTGCAGTGGGAAGCCCCTTGGGTGGCATAGGCCAAAAAGCTGGGCCCTTTTATCAGATCCTTCCTTTCATCGAACAGGCTGCAGTTTGGAAAGGCTCAGGTGGCACAACCATTGCTGAGTGCCAAATCAATGTAATCAAGGCGGTCATTAAAATTTACTTTTGCCCTAGCAGACGATCACCTGCCGCTTTACCGCCTACTGGAAGTTGGTATGGACCTGGTGGCACTTATGAACATGGCCCGATTGATTATGCATCTTCCAATAACAATACGGGTGCAAACGATGGAACCAACGGCGCGATGGTTTATGGTTATGTAGGCATGAGTCTAACGCAAATCAAAGACGGGACTAGTAATACACTGATGTTTGGGGAAAAGCGGATGGATACTACCAATATGGGTTCTTATCAAAGCGATGATAATGAAGGCTATGCTTGTGCTTGGGATCACGATGTTGCAAGAACAACTAATGCCCTCCCACAAGCTGATGGTAAGCTTGGAACAGGGATGGGTGGTAATATTTTTGGTTCCTCCCATTCTGGTGGGGCCAATTATGTGATGGTGGATGGCAGTGTTCGCTTTATTAATTACAGTATTACTTTGGCATCTTTTCAAGCTTTAGGAACCGTAGGATATGGTGACATCAACAATGATTATTAGTATCAGACACGCAGCAGTGATGACTTCGTTAATTGTGGCTTTGGTAGCAGGATGTGGTGGTGAAACAAAAGCCAAGACCTTCAAAGTTACTGGAAAGATTCACTCTGGAGGCAACCCCATAACAGGATTGCCTCCCGGTGAAAAACCCATGGTAAAGTTTGAAGCCAAAGCAAACAAAGAGCAGTCGCAAGCTAAGGTTGCAGAAGATGGCGCTTTTAGCGCGGACCTAGCTGCCGGGGATTATACGGTTACGGGAAGTGCGGGCTTCATGGCTAACGAAAAAAAAGGCTCCGGGATGGTATCCAAGAGCCTTAAAGTTGAAGCGGATGTTGCTGGGCTAGATTTAGATATAGGCAAGGCCAAAGCCAAAGCCAAGTGATCCCTTATACAGGGGCTTTTTCTGCTGCCTGAAATCCACAGCCGTTGTGCGCGCCATCGCAAAAAGGCTTGTTCTTCGAGGCACCACATCTGCACAATGCAATGGTTTCTTTTCCTGCTGGAATGGTGAACGGTTTGCCATCATGGTCAACCACTTGAACAGGTGTTTTGATCACGAATGGCCCATTATCTCTGCAACGAATCACGATTGGTTCTGACATATTGAAAAGCTCCATCTGAAGGTAATTGGTTTAATAACTTAAGTTAACCTATTGAATTAATCCGCATAAAAGTCATCACGGGTCGGCCTTGCTGCGAATTTCCAAGAGACTCTTTTCCCCACATAATCGAGGAATGACTGCCTGAATTCCATCGGGGATTGATCAGTTGAGGTAACTTGCATTCTCGATTCTTTTGGATACTGGCAGGTGAAGTTCCTTGAAGGTTGCGATTCATCTGGGTTTTTAAGATCTAGCAAACTAATGTTGATGTCAGCTCGCCCACGATAAAGCGTGCCGCCGCTGCCGAGTTCGTAAATACCCAAAGAATTGATTTCAAGGTAAATCACATAGTCAGCTTTAAAGTGCTTACCGATTTCTGCAGGGTCGCGCTCTGCCCAGTCGGAGTGTTTGCTTTTATATTCTTCAACTTTGCGATTGGGAATAACCGTAAGTTTGTCGCCATTCGCATTGGCTAATGCCTTGAGATTTTTTTCGACGGTGTATCCGATTTCGCGATCGGAATTAATCAGTTCTGGACGAAGATCCAACTTCCCATAGGTAAGAATTAAGACTTTCTTTTCAGCTTTCTTGTCTTTGGATGCCAGGGATTGTAATTCCGCCTCGTGCTTAGGATCATCCATTAAGAGGAAATTGACCATAGCAAAAGGGTTACAACCTGCAATGCTGAATGCCAGCATCATAAGAGCTAGGCTGCGCCAAAAGGTTTTCAAGATAATCATCGAAGGCTCCTTGCAACCGGCAAAGAGCCGGTCGAGTTATTTCCAATAAGCGGGGGCGATAATAATCCCCCAGCGCAATAATGCAATACCAACAAACAAAGCCAGAACAATAAGGGCGGTCAACTCAATGGATCGGATAAACAAAGTTTTTCCAAACCATAAACTTGCGATGCCCCAAGGCAGAACAAGCATCAAGAAAAAGGCCAGAGCAGATCCCACGGGGTTAGCACTAAGCGCATTTCCAAGGTCTCCTCTAACCATCAAAGCAAAGCTTGTGGTCATCCCACAAGAAGGGCATGGCTTGCCCGTAAGAATCATGAAGTTGCAAGGGGGAAACCCAAGCTGTTCATGCGTTCCCATTTGCAGAGCATTACCATCTGATCCATAAGGATTAAGCCAGAAAGCAATGCCAAAGATCGCAGTAATGCCAAAGACCAAACCGATTAGGGCACTGCGCAACCAAGTATCTAAAGGTCTTCCTGGCAACTGTGTGCCTTTTGGAAGATCAGAATCTTTGCCTTGGGTGGTGCTCATAACGATGTGTTTGCCAATGTGCAATAGCAGATGAAAAAGGGTTAAGCAACTTTGTTCATTTTGCCTAGAAGGATGGATTCCGCCTTTGCTGTAGCTCGATCCAATTCATTTTGAACATGGTCGAGATGGTGTTGCAAGCTATTTTTGTCAAGATCAGCGGGGATAAGGATTTCTGGAGTGGTAACCATGATCACCTTGCTAAAGGGGTTTGGGATGGCAAATTTATCCCAGCTATTGGCTCGTTTAACAGAGCTATAGGCAAACCCCATGGGAATGATGGGCAGGCCGGTTTTTGCAGCGAGGTAGATCACACCCTGCTGAATCACGCCTCTAGGGCCTTTGGGGCCATCCGGTGTAATTGCAATATGCCCTCCCGCTTTACTTAGTTTTACCATGTTTCTCATAGCTTCAATGCCACCACGGGTGCTCGAACCGCGCACCAAGCTAAACCCCAGGTGCTTGCAAGCTTGTGCAATCATTTCACCATCGGAATGGTTGCTGATTAAAACGCTGATATTCGGTTTGCCATAATGGTGGGCGGGCATCAATAAGTTTTCATGCCAGAAGATGTAAATATAGCGGTTCTTAAAGTTGGGCTGATTAGGGTCATAGTTAATGGTTTCGGGCATATAACGGTAGAAAATCGTGCTTATCCAAGAGCGTACAAAGCAAGCAATGGTGAAGCCAAGTGTTTTAACAAGAAAGGGGCTCCTGATTTTCATGGGAATCTTCTCCGCTCTTGAGCAATTTACTTCCAAAATCTATTTGAGTTATTTCAGTCGGGCCATTCACCCTGAAAAACCTCGACTGCTGGCCCAGTCATAAAAACATGATTATCGGTTTTAGACCAGTCCAGTCTGAGGTCTCCGCCCCTCAAATGAGCAATAATTGATCTATTTGTTCTGCCGGTGAGCACCCCCGCGACTGCAACTGCACAAGCCCCAGTGCCACAAGCCAAGGTTTCGCCAGATCCCCTCTCCCATACCCGCATCGTTATTTCATCAGGATTATCCACCCGCACGAATTCAACATTCGTCCTTCGAGGAAATGCTGGGTGCTTTTCAACCTTCGGCCCTATCCCCAATACCATTTCATTGGTGATCTCTTTTACAAAAGTGATGCAATGTGGATTACCCATCGATACACAAGTTACTTTTAATTCCACCCCATCAATAACAAGTGGAACTTCCAAAGGAGGCGTGCCTAAAAGCGTCGTGGGAATGTTTTCTGCAACCAGAATTGGTTCCCCCATATCCACCCTTACTTGATGGCATTTACCACCCGCTGTTTCCAATTCCAGCTTCAGCACACCTCTTCCTGTCTCGATTGCAAGGGCTGTTTTTTTTGCAATGCCATGGTCGTAGACAAACTTTGCGACACATCGCACCCCATTACCACACATTTCAGATTCACTGCCATCGTTGTTGAACATGCGCATGCGGGCATCTGCTTTATCGGAAGGGCAGATAAGAATGAGCCCATCGCCACCCACACCAAAATTGCGATCGCTGATTTTCGTTGCTAACGATGCGATATCACTGGGCAAGGGCTGCCTAATGCAATCAACATAAACATAATCATTGCCTATCCCCTGCATTTTTACGAAACGCATAACGAAGTTCCTTTATTCCCATTCGATGGTTGCAGGTGGTTTGCTGCTGATATCGTAAACAACTCGATTGACGCCTTTAACCTGATTGATGATTCTGGTGGAAATGGTTGCAAGCAGTTCATAGGGCAAATGGGACCAATCTGCAGTCATAAAGTCATCAGTTTCAACAGCTCTTACTGCAATCACATTTTCGTAAGTTCTGCCATCACCCATCACACCCACGGTTTGCACAGGCAGCAAAACGGTGAACGCTTGACTGGTTTTCTTGTACCATCCGGATTTCTTTAGTTCGTCAAGTAAGACGGTGTCTGCCTGCCTGAGAATATCTAGTCTTGTTTTATTGATAGCGCCAATGCAACGAACCGCCAAGCCTGGGCCAGGAAAAGGATGGCGCCAAACGGTGCCCTCGGGTAACCCGAGTTCTAGCCCCAGCCTGCGAACTTCGTCTTTAAATAGATCCTTCAAAGGTTCTACAAGATCGAACCCTAGTTCTGCTGGAAGCCCACCAACATTATGGTGTGTTTTAATCGTAGCAGCAGGGCCATCCACGGTGCCGCCGCTTTCAATAACATCTGGGTAGAGTGTGCCTTGCGCTAGAAATTTAGCATCTTTAATATGCTTTGCTTCGTCTTTGAAAACATCGATGAAGACATGGCCTATGATTTTGCGCTTTTGCTGTGGATCTGTAATGCCATCGAGTGCGGTTAAAAAGCGATCCGATGCATCAACTACATGAAGGTCTGCGTTGAAGTTGTCACGGAAGGTTTTACGAACCATGTCTGATTCGCCCTGCCTGAGCAAACCGTTATCAACAAAAATACAAGCCACCTGCTTACCAATGGCTTTAACAAGAAGTGCAGCAACCACTGAGGAATCAACACCGCCTGAAAGACCGCAAATAACCCGATGACTACCAATGGTCTTACGCAGATTGAGAATCGTCTCATCGAGGAAGCTGCCTATTTTCCACAGCCCTTCGCAACCGCAAATCTCATGCAAGAAGTTCTTTAGTATCGCAGTTCCCTGAGGCGTATGGCTAACTTCTGGATGAAACTGCAATCCATAAACGGGAAGCGTCTTGTGCTTGGCAGCAGCCATCGGGCAGGTTTCAGTCGATGCCAAGGGGATGAAATCTTGGGTGTTGTGATCCACTTGGTCGCCATGGCTCATCCAGACGGTGATTTCGGAGGGGATATTTTTGAACATGCCATCAGAAGATTTGGTGTTACAGATGGCTTTGCCAAATTCTCTTGATGGGGCGCGCTTGACATCGGTGCCTAAGGATTTGCAGGCAAGCTGCATACCGTAGCAAATTCCAAGCACGGGAATTCCAAGCTTGAAGATTTCGGGGTCGCATTTTGGCGCACCCTCTTCATAAACGCTGGCAGGGCCGCCACTCAGAATAATCCCCTTGGGATTTAGCTCTTGGATGCGCTTTGCGGAAATATCGTTGCGCACGATTTGGCAAAATACATTCAACTCTCGCACTCTGCGAGCGATGAGCTGCCCATACTGAGATCCAAAATCAAGGATTAAAACCGATTCACGAACTTTGATGTCTGCCATGAAATCTCTCATTATTTTAAAAAGCTGATTTTATTGAGCTTTGCTGAAAGGGTAATGAAATAAGTAAGAAATAATTGAAAGTATTAAATTAACTCTTTCCTAATTCTTTGGAACGCTGGGATGCTGCAACGACGGCATCGATGAAAGCCCCGCGCACGCCTTTGTTTTCGAGTGCGTGAATTCCTGCAATGGTGGTGCCCCCAGGGCTAGCAACCATATCTTTAAGCTGCCCGGTGTGAAGTCCGGTTTCCAATACCATTTTAGCTGCGCCAAGCACTGTTTGTGCAGCTAAAGAAGTCGCTAAATCGCGCGGTAACCCCGCTTTTACCCCACCATCGCTCAAGGCTTCGATTACTAGATAAATAAATGCAGGCCCGCTGCCACTTAGCCCTGTTACCGCATCTAAATGAGATTCGGGTACATGGAATGCCTTTCCTATGGCACCAAAAAGCTTATTCGCCAACTCTTGATCGCCTGGTTTTACCCCTGTTCCACAGGCAAATGCGGTTGCAGAAGCCATTACCAACGCCGGGGTGTTAGGCATGACACGGATAATTCGGGTGCTTCCTGCCCCGAGCGCCAAAGTTTCTAAATTAATGCCCGCAGCAATGGAAATAATCAAATGATCTGGGGTTAGCAGAGGTTTGATTTCCCTAAGCAGGGTTGCCATGATTTGCGGTTTCACTGCTAGAATGATGGTTTTGCATTTGAGGAGAACATCTTTGCTTCCTGAGGCGGTTTTGATGCCAGATGCTGTGGTAAAAGCAGCGCAAGCCTCCGCAGAAACATCGGTTGCAAGGCAATCCGAAGGTAGGGCAAGGCCTGCATCTTTCCAGCCAACTGCCAGAGCGGTAGCCATTTTTCCCGCACCTAAAAATCCTATTCCCATGATTCATCTCTCCAGCACTTGGGTGAAAACCAAAGAATCATTGTATTTCTTTCCAGCCTTTTACGCAATGAAGCTGGAATTGGTTTATGTAAAACCTTATAACAGGTAAGCTGAACATTCTTTTTTATGGTCATAGGAGGCTTGCCATGGCAAGTGCAGACAGCAATTCAGTCCCCCAGCGCAGTGGTTGGTCCAGCTTATTGGATTTGACTCCATACCACTGGTTTGTGTTTATCATCTGCTGCCTGGCTTGGGATCTGGATTGCATGGATCAGCAACTCTTTGTGCTGGCTAGAGGCCCTGCGGTGATGGAGCTTTATGGAAAGCCCGAGGGAATGGAAGCCAATAAGATTGCAGATAATGTGAAACTTTATGCCACTTATTCCACTTCGATTTTCCTTATTGGTTGGGCTATTGGCGGCTTGGGCTTTGGCGTGATGGGCGATCGCAGGGGCCGCGTTAAAACTCTGATGACCACCATTTTAATTTATTCTGTTTTTACAGGATTAAGCTCCTTCTCGGTGGGAATCTACGATTTCATGTTCTATCGGTTTTTAACGGGGATGGGGGTGGGCGGCGTATTTGGCGTCGCAGTTTCATTATTGGCGGAAACGGTACCGCCCCACGCACGGCCTTTTGCTCTGGGTTTGTTACAAGCTTCGAGCGTTTTTGGAAACTGTGCTGCAGCGCTAATTTCAATTTACCTAGGAAGCTTGCAGCAAGCGAAGTTCTTCGAAGGAATGTTGTTCCTTGGGTTTAATGTAACACCTTGGAGGATCATGTTTATCATCGGGGTAATTCCTGCGATTCTTACGGTTTTAATTCAAGGAAGATTGAAAGAACCAGCCAAATGGCTCGAGGCGAAAGCTAGTGGAGTCAAGGCTGGATCGTTTGCAGAACTGTTTGGCCAGCAACCTTGGGGCAAGCATGCCATGCTTGGGTTGCTACTCGCTTTTGCTGGTGTGGTGGGTTTATGGGGCATAGGCTTTTTTGCGGTCGATCTCACCGGTACGGTTTTTACCAAACAATTTGAAAAGGATGCCATCGAGCTAGGAAAAACAGGCGATGATATAAAATCCTATGTTGCAGGAAATCGTGCCTTTTGGGGAGGCATTACATCTTTAGTGCAAAATATGGGTGCATTCTTTGGAATTTATGGCTTCACTTGGTTAACCAGCTATCTTGGTAGAAGAACTACCTTTGCTCTTTTCTTCATCGCTGCTGCATTAAGCACCGCAATGGTCTTTATGAAACTTACCGAGTTTAATCAAATATTCTGGATGGTTCCCATCATGGGCTTTTGTCAGTTGGCCCTTTTCGGGGGCTATGCGATTTACTTCCCCGAATTGTTCCCCACGAACTTGCGTAGTACCGGTATTTCTTTCTGCTATAACTTCGGCAGGCTGGTTGCAGCGGGCGGCCCCGTTGTTCTAGGCATGTTAACCACCATCGTATTTACCAGGGAAAAAGGTTTTGAAGAACCTTTCCGCTATGCTGGCTTTGCCATGTGCTCTGTCTTTTTACTTGGCTTGATCGCTTTGCCTTTCCTTCCGGAAACCAAGGGCAAACCACTGCCCGAGTAATAGAATAACTTAATAGCATCTAACTTGGAGAAGATAAAATGTCTGTAGCTACACCGGATTGGGTTGCGCGCCATGATGCCAAACTTGTTGCCAGCGAGAATGGCCAATCTTGGATGCTTTTTTTTGGTGATGAATTAACCTATTTGATTTCCTTGATTCCCTCGAAGGGTAAGCATGGGGTAAAAATAATGCAAACCATCAATGGCAAGCAACTGCCCTGCGATAAAATATTTGATACCGCAGATGAAGCATGCCTTGCAGGGTTGGATGTCTTCCGGGCAAAAGTTGGCTGGTAAAACTTTTGCTTACTCCTACCCGTAACCTTTCTTGTCTTACAAGCCTGAAGCGCAAGCGAAGGTATAATAGGTGAGTGTAAAACGGGCATTTTAAAAACCTTCGCTTGCGCTTCAGGCTTGTAAAGATGTGCAATAAAAAGTTGTGTTCACCTGCGCAATGTAGCAACCGTCGCTGACGCATCCGGCTCTGAATGCAGTGTTTTGATTCCGTGTTAATCCGTGGCAAATACTTCTGCTTCTGTCTTCCAACACCAGCGGATTAACATCCGCCGCTCGATGAGTAAACCGGCGCTGAAAGAAAATGTGGGGAAGAGTGCGGGGTGTGTTTATCCCAGATCAATCCAATCGCCTGGATTGGGCACCAAAGCGTTCACACCAGTCTGTGCTTTAACCTCTTTTGCCCATGCGTGAGCATCTTGTTTGATCATGTCGAAAGTATTGTAATGCATAGGTATCACCTTTTTAGGCATCAGAAAACTTACCGCTTTGATCGCATCTTCGGGCCCCATGGTGTAGTTGTCGCCTATTGGCAACGCTGCAAGATCGATCCCTTCCTCACCAATTAATTTCATATCGCCAAATAGGCCCGTATCTGCAGCATCATAAAAACAAAATTTGTCGTTAAAGCGAATTAAGAAACCACAGGGGTTTCCACCGTTACTTCCATCGGGCAACATCGAACCATGGAAAGCGAGCGTGAGTTTTACTTTTCCAAACGGGAATTGAAATGCTCCGCCATGCTGCATCCCATGAGCTTTAACCCCTTTGGATTCCATCCAGCCACTGATTTCGTAATTGCAAATGATGGTTGAATTGCAGCGCTTTGCAATTTCGATGGTGTCGCCCACATGGTCGCCATGGCCGTGCGAAACAAGAATGAAGTCCGCTTTTAGATCAGCAGCTTTGTGTGAGGCAGCGGGATTGCCAGTAAGAAAAGGATCGATAAGGATTTTGTGGCAGTTGGATTCGATGTAGAAACAAGAATGCCCGAGCCATTGGATTTTGGTTGTCATGCGCCTGATTACCTTAATTAAGAGAAGGGGGAGGGCGTTTGATCTATCCCAAAGCGCCTCGTTTACCCCAGTCAGCAAAGTATAATCGGAGTCGTCTTCGCAGGGAAAGTGAAACCTTGTACAATTCAACTAGTTTACGGAAAGAACCAGCAAAGGATGGGAATGGATTCTTCAGAAGTTGTAAAAGAAAAGCCGGTCAGGAAGTTGCATCAGCGGTTGTGGAAGTTATTTCGTCTGGGGTGGAAAACCATCGCAGGGGGAATGTTGCTTTTATTGGTGGTGTTGTGGAGTGCGAAATTTCTGTTGGCAATCGGGTTGTTACGCCCTTGGTTGGATAAGACTGCAAGTGACATTGCGGATTTTCAGATACGGGTGAATGAGTGCGACCTTGGAGTATTTGGCACTACATGCATTCGCAAAATCGATGTATTTGAGACTGATTTAAAGAAACTTGAGCCCTGGTTGAAAATTGGCTCGATGGAGACCGATGTTTCGCTGTTGCGCTTGATAGCAGGGCAGGTGGTACCAGAATCGGTTGTGGTTCATAACGCTTCGGTGACATTGCACTTCGATGAAAAAGGCGATTTGCAGACGAAGCTTCCCAAAAGCAAAAATAATACTCCGCCTAAAATGCCCAGGCTCTTTTTGAAAAATGCAGACTTCTGCCTTAAGCAAGACGGCAGGCCCCCTTTGATCATCAAGGGGATTGAAGGTGAAGCATGGCGGGATGAAAAGAAGGATCTAATATTTGTAGCAACCTTGCAGGATGAAGTCTGGGGAGCTTGGAACCTTCGTGCCAGAGTAGAGCCGGGCGATGGCGACTCCGAACTAAATCTGAATACGCTGGAGGTTTCGTTATCGAGAACCTTGCTGGAAAGTCTGCCATTTGTGCCGAAGGTTACTTGGGATCATGTGAAATTAAGTGGCATAACCTCAGTGATGATGGATTTGTTTTTTGATGGGAAGAAAGACGCTGTTGATTACAAAATTGGGCTCGAGCCTAAAAAAACATCGGTAAATATTCCGATTATCAACCTGGATGCCCATGACGCCCAAGGGAAGGTTGATATTGATAACGGGGTGGTAAAAATTCGCGAAGTTCAAGGAATGGCTGCAAAGGGAATCATTGAGTTGACCAAGGCGGAATTAGATTTTCGCACTGATAATTACCAGATGGATTATGATCTTAAAATCAGGGACATTCGCATTCAGGATATGCCCGATGCCTGGGGGTTAAGGGATAAAAAGGGTAATTCGTTTGTGCAGGGAGTAGTTGCGGGTTGGGCCAAGTTGAAATTTCTGCATGACCCTGTGAAGGGGATGCAGACTTCAGGTTCGGGCCTAGGTTTGATCGAGCAGGCCAAGCTTTTGGGGTTTTCTGCAAAGCCTATTCCGTTAGAGCTTAAATCGGATGGTGCTGGGTTCAAGCTTGCGCCTTTGCCTACCAAACCAGGGCTTTTGCCTGCAGCGCCTAAAACAGAAAAACCGCAAACAAAGATTCAAGGTAACAACTCTCTCTTTTTTCAGACTGAAGTTCATTTGGAAGATATTCCCGCACGGGATCTTTTTGCCATGATGGGTGCCAAAGTGCCTGATGGAATCGCGGGCAAATTAAAACTTGATTTGCAAGTAGGCCTACCCGTTGAAAATATCCGTGATCCTAATGCCTATCTTGGTCAGGCCCGGGTGGAGTTTAAAAACATTTTGCTCTCGGGTATACCCGTTTCAGATTTTCATGCCGATGCCCAAATGCAGAATGGCGAGATTGTACTATCTGAATTGGTAGCCAAGCTAGGAGCGAATGGCGAAAGTGCCAAAGGGAAAATAGCCCCGGGTGAAATCATCGCAGCGGGCAGAATAGATATACGAGAAAAGGGGATAGTCCACCTGAGGTCGCAAGCATCATCCGTACCGATGGGAGTTTTTTCGATTTGGTTACCTGAGCTTCCCAAACAAACTTCCAGCACAATTTCCTTTGGTTTGGATGCGAAAACTACTGTTGCAAAAGCGCTTGATCTTTCAGCTTGGGAGGCTGGTTCCCTGTTTCGGATAGATAATTTTTCTTTTAATGAGATCTTTTTCCCCACCATTGAAGGCAGACTCAATCTTTTTCAAGCCAGGCTCGATGCCTCGGATCTTGCCTCTTCATGCCAGATAGGGAAACTTTTTGGCCAAGCCACACTGCACCTAAACCAAGCGATGCCATTCCAGTGCAAACTTAATGTGAAGGCCTTGGATTCTAGCAAAGCGTATCTTCTTTTCGGCAAAGAGAAGTTTTTTTTTGATCCTAACGGCATGGGCGAGATCGATGCTCAAGCTTCGGGGACTTTTTCGCCATTCGATTGGAAATCTTCCGGAAAGCTCCTTTTCGACAAGTTAACTTTGGGCCGATTCTTGTTAGAAAAAAACCATGTAGAATGGCGAATTGATCCTAACAAGCTTGTATTTAATGATGCGGGCGGAAATATGATGGGCGGAAGGTGGACTGCAGATGCGGAAATACCACTCGCCTCTTTGAATACGGGAAATGTGAAGTTTACCATACAGGATATTGATGCGGGATTGTTGATTCGAACTGCAACGGAAAAAGAGCTTCCCATAAAAGGAAAATTGGGCGGAGTCATTCAAACCAACTTTTCTGCACAAGATAATACTGGTGAGAGAGAAGTTCTTTTCGCTGTAGATCTTAACACCTCTGGGTATGAAATTCTTGGCATCCCACTTAGGCAGACCAAAGCTTTGGTCAATTGGAAGAGGGGTTCTCTTAAGGGAAATGTGAATACCGAATTTGCGGAAGGGCATGGGAAGCTTGATTTTAATCTTAGTTCGGGCTCCAAGGGCAAAATGATCGGGAACTTGAATATCAATGGAATCAAGATGCGCCAAATCCTTGTTGCAATTGATGCAAATGATCAACTGAAAAGGCTGGACGCGGTTTGCAATGTGGATATTCCCTACGAGGTGGATATCGACAGCCTTCAAATTTCTGCGAATGGGAAACTCGTGTTGAACAGGGTGAGCCATACGAACTACTTGCTTAGCGACCAATTGCAGGGAAATGTAGTGGTGGAAAAGAACGGGATACACATCAAAGATATTGCAGGGAATTTCGCAGATGGTCAGTTGCGAGGTATTGTCTTTCTTAATTTGGAAAACATGGAAAGTAGTTTTTATAAAGGTACGCTTACGCATGCAGAGATGGGAAAACTGTTTGCTCCATGGATGGCAAACCTTAAACCTTCTGGGAAGTTGGATACAAGATTCAGCGGGAAACTCGGACGGGAAATAACTGCGAATGGTGAAGCGTTTGCAATCGGGTTGAAGTTTTATGGTTCTGATTTTGGTGATTGGAGATCGCCTTATGATTATTCTGTTGCTCCTTCGAGAGGGGTGGGAAACTTTGTTATGCGTGACATTTCTGGATCCGTTGCGGGTGGCAAGGTGTATGGCGCAACCGAATACCGCTGGGGTGTGGGTAATGCCCTTACGGGGAATCTCCGCTTTCAGTCGCTGGAAATGAAGGCGCTACAGGCGCAGTTTAGTGATACTAGGTCGCCCGGATCGGGAACGGTGCAGGGGAAGCTTGTTTTTGCAGGCAGGGATGTTAAATCTTTGGATAATATTACCGCCAATCTCGAAGGTACTCTTACCCATAGTAGGGCGCAGGGTATTCCTATCGTAAGGGATTTGGTTCCTTTTCTGCCTGTTGCTGCGACCGGCACATTTTTCGATAAGGGTGAATTAAAGGCACGCATGGATCGGGGCATCATCCGCATTCAAAGGCTTGCTCTTTCCAACGCTTTGGTTATGGTTTTGATCGAAGGAAATATTTCTTCCCAAGGCCAAATGGATCTTGAAGCTACTGCAAGAACAGGAAGCCTTTCGGTTCTTCCTGAGGCGATGCGAAACTTGGGGTTAAAAATGCCAGCGATTGGCGCAGTCCCGCTGGAAGTAATTTCTCAGGCGACCGGCGCACTCGCAGCAGGTATCTTGCATTATAAAATCACAGGGAATTACAAGAACCCCATTGTTAAGAGCGTTCCCCTTACTCTTCTTACAGAAGAATCCCTGCGCTTTTTCTTTGGCAGGCTTACCCCCTCGGGCCAGTAATTATTTTCGTACTTCTCATCTTGCAAGTAATTTTATTTTTGGTAAACCGCCCTGCATGTGGGGGTGTTGTTGTTAAATTGGAAGAAATAAGTCGAACAGGCATGAAAATCAAACAGCGATTTATCTTTAAACTGCTCTGGATCATTGGGATGTTGGCGCCCGTAAGTGGTTGCCAAAGCCCCATGTCGATCTTTTCGGTTTGCCAAGATGGAAACACTTTGCTTGATTCTGCCCGTACCATGAAAAACACTGTGACCGAAATCCCACAAGTCCCCAGAGAATTAGATAAGGGTTTAACTTCCTCCCTCACCGCAGAACCAGGTGATGTTTTGCTGGTCCAACCCGCAGACCTTGATTCACCAATCAGACTTCCGGGTGATCAGCCTGTTTTGCAGGATGGGACTATAAGTTTAGGGAAATATGGCCGTCTGCCGGTTGCTGGAAGAACCCTTGATGAAATCGAATCGATGGTTAAGGCGCAAATCACTGCCATCGTAAAAGATGCAGGCCCCATAACAATAAGACTGGTAAATAGGCAAAGCAAAGTTTTTTATGTAGTGGGCGAAGTGAATGCCCCGGGCACTTTCCCTCTTACCGGTCGTGAAACTGTGCTAGATGCAATCTTACAAGCGGGCGGTTTAAACGATAAAGCCTCTCGGACAAACATCGTGGTTGCAAGGCCTACCCCACCGGGAAGTTGCAGAATCGTACTTCCAGTATGTTTCAAAGAAATTGTGCAACTAGGCGATACCACCACTAATTATCAACTGGCACCCGGGGATCGAGTGTTTATTCCTGCCAAGGATTTCTGGAAAGATAAATCCCCGATAGCGCAAGGGCCTAACCCTTTGTGCTGTAAGGATCAGGAAGCTTGCAAGATTCCGAAAGTGAAAAATTGGATAGGGGATGCCCCGCCTTTTGATCCAAAACAAAGGGG
>Ga0194050_1000327_pt1 | contig 16893 bp, 18 predicted proteins | sample SepL2310m_MetaG_FD_148657 | JGI IMG/M metagenome (GOLD analysis project Ga0194050, IMG submission 148657) | Anoxic zone freshwater microbial communities from boreal shield lake in IISD Experimental Lakes Area, Ontario, Canada - Sep2016-L239-10m | ecosystem: Environmental > Aquatic > Freshwater >...
GAAATTAAAAATGATCTTGAAAATAACTATCCAATGCAAAGGCTATTACAGGGCGATGTAGGCAGCGGTAAAACAGTAGTAGCAACAATTGCAGCTTTACAAGTGATTGAGAATGGAAGTCAGGTAGCTTTTATGGCACCTACTGAAATTTTAGCGGAACAACATTATCGGAAACTTTTTGGGTGGTTAAATCCCTTGGCTATTAAAGTAGCTTGGCTAACAGGCAGTCAATCGAAGAAAGATCGAGAGATTTTTTTAAATATGACGGAGTCAGGAGAAGCACAGATTGTTGTTGGAACGCACGCACTTTTTCAAGAACATGTCATTTTTAAAAAATTAGGGTTAAGTATTATTGATGAACAACATCGATTTGGCGTTGAACAAAGATTGGCATTACGAAAAAAAGGTGCTTTAAATAAAATGATTGAGCCCCATCAATTGATGATGAGTGCCACACCAATTCCAAGAACACTTTCCATGAGTTATTTTGCAGATCTTGACGTATCTATTATTGACGAATTACCTAAAGGCCGTGAAGCAATTGTGACAAAACTTTTTTCAGAAGATCGGCGTAATGAAATTTTAAAGAGAGTGCATGAGGTATGTCATGCTGGAGCTCAGGTTTACTGGGTATGTCCTTTGATTGAAGAAAGCGAGGTCTTGCAACTTCAAACCGCAGAAGAAACGTATTTAAATATGCAATCTCATTTTAAAGATTTAAAAGTAGGCTTGGTGCATGGCCGAATGAAATCATCAGAGAAGCAAAAAGTGATGTCTGAGTTTGTAAATGGCAATATTCAATTATTGGTCGCAACCACAGTGATTGAGGTAGGTGTCGATGTGCCCAATGCGACATTGATGGTGATTGAAAATGCGGAGCGTATGGGACTTTCACAGTTACATCAATTGCGAGGTCGAGTAGGGCGTGGCTCACTTAAGAGTACATGTATCTTATTATTCCAGAAAAAATTATCGGAGCTTGCAAGACTAAGACTAAAAGTAATTTTTGAAAATACGGATGGCTTCATCATTGCGCAAGAAGATCTAAACATAAGAGGCCCTGGAGAATTTTTAGGGGTACGTCAAAGCGGTGTGCCTATGTTGCGCATTGCAAATCTTAATCGGGATTTTAAATTATTAGAAAAAGCTAAAACGATTGCTGATCAATTATTAGAAGATTATCCAGAAGCTTCTCATCTTCATTTAAAGCGCTGGTTAAGTCACGCAAATGAAAGAGTGAAAGTATAAATATGACCTGGTTATCATTGCCTACTGTTGAAGGTGAAGCATTTTCATGGCTTACAGAAGAGGGTTCCTTGACGGAAAGATTAAAGGAAGAATTTGGCAATGTAAAAGTTGATGTAATGCATGAGGGCTACATTTCAGAAAAAGAATCTGAGTATATGCGTGAGGTTATTATTCAGAGTGATGATCTACCCATGATTTACGCGAAGACTTTATTAAAAAAAAATGATATTGAAGATGCCTGGAACTGTATAAAGTCTCTTGGTCAACAATCGCTCGCAAATATTTTATTTAAAGACCCCAAAATTTTTAGACGTTCACTGTCATACCGAATTTGCAAATCAAATGATGCTTTATATTTGCATTTAAAATCCTTAAATCTTGTCCATGAGGAGGTCATATGGTCAAGACAATCAGAATGGGAACGAGAAGGGAAGACACTTTTGCTCGTCGAAGTTTTTTTATCGAATCTTTTTAGCAAACAATGAAATTGTTTTGTGCTTATTGATTTAGGCTATAATTTTTCTTTAAATTTTAAAGTATTATTCAAAAAATCGTGAGCTTGTCGAGAAACCTTCCTTTTCATTTTGATTTGCCTAAAGCCATTGGTATTTCAATAGCGATTCATATCATTTTGATGATTGGATTGCCTGAATTTAAGAAGCCATTATTGAAGCCTTTAGAGATGAGCGTCACAATCTCAACTTCACCAATTCCAAAACCAATTGAAAAAATTGAAACACCCCAACCTATTAAAAAAGTTGAGCCCGTACAAAAAAGAATTACACCTATCATAGATAAAAATGCGACCTCAATCGCACAGCCTATTCCAAAAGAAGTGGCCCCTCCAATGCCTGCTGAAGCTATTTCAAAAACGCCTAATATTTTGCCTCAAGAACAAGTAACTCAGCATTTAGAAAGTTACAGTAGCTTACTTGCAAATGCGATTGCAAAATATAAGCAATACCCAAAAATTGCTCAAATGCGAGGATGGCAAGGTACAGTCATTGCAGATCTTGAAATCGACAGCAAAGGTTCCGTGGTTAGTGTGAAGATCAAAAAAAGTAGCACTTATGAGGTTTTAGATAATGAGGCTCTTGAAATGATCAAGAAAGCTTCACCATTTCCAACGCCTCCTGAAAGTCTTCGTGGTAAAAATTTTAATGTGCTTGTTCCTATTTCATTCAAACTCGAATAGTTAAACTTTATTCAAAGATGCATTCTTATATTCATCTTATGCGTCTTAATAGGCCCATTGGTATTTTCTTATTGTTATGGCCAACACTATGGGCACTTTTTATAGCCTCACATGGCACCCCAAGCATTCAACACCTCAGCATTTTTATTTTAGGTACAGTCTTCATGCGCTCTGCAGGATGTGTTGCAAACGATATTCTTGATCGTAAATTTGATTCTTTTGTAGCGCGCACAAAATTAAGACCTTTAGCCAACCAATCCATCCCCGTTAGAAATGCAATTTTTTTATTAGTCACTCTGCTATTAGGTGCACTGATATGTGTTTTATTTTTAAATTACAAAGCTTTTTACTTTTCATTGATCGCTTTATTTTTGGCACTCACTTATCCACTAACTAAAAGATTTTTTGTGATGCCACAAGCATATTTAGGATTAAGTTTTGGTATGGGCATTCCGATGGCTTTTGTTGCGAATGAGATTTCTTTATCTATGACGACATGGCTATTATTTTTAGCGAACTTTTTCTGGGCCATTGCTTACGACACTCTTTATGCCGTGACTGATAAAAATGATGATTTGAAAATTGGCATTCGTTCTTCAGCTATTTGGTTTGGAGATTTTGTGAAAGAAGCCATCATGTTGAGTTATACCTGTATGATGGGATGCTTAGTTTGGGTAGGTCTATTAGAGAATTTCAGCTGGGTTTTTTATGTTTTTATAGCATTAAGCCTAATTTTTATTGGGTTTCTTTATCGCCAAATCAAGACCCTAGACCCAGAAGTCTGTTTTGCTGCTTTTTTAAGCAATAATTATCTAGGCGGACTTGTCTTTTTAGGCGTGTTTTTTCACTATCTCCATGTGAACTAAATCATTAATAAAATTGACAAAACAGGCAGTTTTGGCATAGAATTCACCTCTTTTTTTAAATTTATAGCGCAAAAGTTGGTATTGAAATGAAAACATTTTCAGCAAAATCCCATGAAGTAAAACACGACTGGTTCGTTGTAGACGGAACTGACGCAATATTGGGAAGATTAGCGAGTGCAATTGCACATCGATTACGTGGCAAACATAAAGCCATTTATACACCGCACGTAGATACAGGTGATTACATTGTTGTGATCAACGCGGAAAAGATTAAAGTAACGGGTAACAAAGGTGACGGTAAACTTTACCATAGCCATTCAGGTTATCCAGGCGGCATTTCAACAACGAACTTCTCTAAGATGCAAGACCGTTTTCCAGGCCGTGCTTTAGAAAAGGCAGTGAAGGGAATGTTACCAAAAGGACCTTTGGGTTATGCCATGATTAAAAAGATGAAAGTCTATACAGGCCCAACGCATGATCATGTGGCTCAACAACCACAACCATTAAGCATATAGTTAAGGAAATACTATGATAGGTAAATACAATTACGGAACAGGTCGCAGAAAGAGCTCAGTAGCTCGTGTGTTCATGAAGCCAGGTAAAGGCGTAATCACGGTGAACGACAAACCTGCGGATGAATATTTTTCACGCTATACCTCCCGTATGATTTTTCGCCAACCACTCGATCTCACCAATACGTTAAGTACATTTGATATCAATGTAAACGTTATTGGCGGCGGTGAATCTGGCCAAGCAGGTGCTGTGCGTCATGGCATTACACGCGCATTGATTGACTATGATACAAATTTAAAAAGTACGCTTTCACAAGCTGGCTTTGTAACACGTGATGCACGTGAAGTTGAGCGTAAAAAAGTGGGTCTTCGAAAAGCTCGTAGACGTAAACAATTCTCGAAACGTTAATTGTTTCAAGTTCCAAAGAGCAAAAAGGCCGCTTTCAAGCGGCTTTTTTGTTATATAGAGTTAAATAAATTTTGTTAGTATGGGTTTTTAAGAGTTAAGACTTCTTTTAAATTAAAGGTATCAAATATGTCCAAGATCAAAGTAGGCGTCGTAGGTGCGACCGGATATACCGGCGTTGAGCTATTAAGAATTTTAGTGAAGCACCCCAATGTCACCATTCAAGCCGTGACTTCGAGAGCCGAGGCTGGCTTATCGATTGCTAGTTTATTCCCAAGTTTAAGAGGCCTCATTGACCTTAAATTTGAAGATCCTAAGGCAGCTGATTTAACAAAATGTGATCTTGTATTCTTTGCAACACCCAATGGCATTGCGATGCAAGAGGTGCCAGCCCTTCTTAAGGCTGGGGTCAAAGTCATTGATTTGGCCGCTGATTTTAGATTAAAAGACGCTAATATCTGGGAAAAGTGGTACAAAATGCCACATTTATGTAGTGACCTACTAAAAGAGGCTGTTTACGGCCTGCCGGAGATTAATAGAGAAAAAATTAAAAAAGCATCGCTCGTAGCCAATCCTGGCTGTTATCCAACGGCTATTCAATTGGGGTTTATTCCTTTGATTGAATCAGGCGTGATCGATTTAGACGATTTAATTGCAGACGCTAAATCAGGCGTGTCGGGGGCAGGTAGAAAAGCAGAAGTGAATGCATTATTGGCTGAAGCTTCCGATAACTTCAAGGCCTATGGGGTAGAAGGACATAGACATTTGCCGGAAATTACGCAAGGACTTACAAATGTTGCGAATCAAGCGGTACATCTAACTTTCGTGCCACATCTGACGCCGATGATTAGGGGTATACATGCAACACTTTATGCAACGCTGACTAAGAAAACAGATATTCAGGCGCTTTTTGAATCAAGATATCAAAATGAACCGTTTGTGGATGTGATGCCAATAGGCTCACATCCAGAAACAAGATCGGTGAGAGGCTCAAATCAATGTCGTATCAGTATCCATCAGCCGCAGGGTAGTCATAAGGTTGTCGTTTTATCTGTGATTGATAATCTCGTGAAAGGTGCAGCAGGACAGGCTGTGCAGAATATGAATCTGATGTTTAATTTGCCGGAGATTTCTGGGCTTGATCTTGTGCCCTTGATGCCATAAAGTGTTGATTCTATGAAAAAAGTTAAACGAACCTATAATAAATATTATGGTGTGACGCGTCGACGAATGCGCGTAAAAATGGGTACGACATGGCATACCTACCTTATGATTGCAGGATTGTCATTTATAGGTGGCGTAGGGGCCACTTATTGGCAATTAGGTGGCGGTTCAGTGATTGGTTTCATTTCTAAAATTGAATCATTAGAAGCCGATAACCAATCGATACAAGGACAATTGTTACAACAAAAAATTGAATTACAACTGAAATCGATTTCTGGCGACAAAGTTTCAGGGGATATTACAAAACTCCAGGAAGAAAATAATAAGCTAAAAGAGGACGTTCTTTTTTACGAAAAAATAGTAGGCAAGAAACGATAAAGGATATTTGATGTTTTTTAACAAAAAGAATAAAGCACGTACGATTGACACACTGATCGATAAAGATATTACAGTCCGTGGCAATGTAACATATTCAGGTGGCATTCGCGTGGATGGTTCGATTCAAGGCAATCTCACTGAACTTCCAGGCACAGCAGGCACTCTTATTATGGGCAATAAAAGCCGTATTAAAGGAAATGTGTCAGCACACACTGCTATTATTGGGGGTGACATCAGTGGTAATATTGTATGTGCTGAATATTTAGAGCTTCATGCCAATGCAAAAGTAACGGGCGATATTGAATATAAAGTGATAGAAATTCATGCAGGTGCTAAAGTGTATGGACGACTTAAAGAAGTGGCTAAAGATTTTAATCAGCTAGCTAAAAAGAAATAATAAGGAGTAAATGTTATGAACCAAATTGTTGAATCAAAAGAAATGGAAATGCCAACCCCGCTTATTTTTACAGACAATGCTGTAAAGAAAGTGAAGGCATTGATTGAAGAAGAAGGACAGCCAGAGTTGAAGCTTCGTGTATTTGTCAGTGGTGGCGGATGTTCAGGTTTTCAATATGGGTTTACATTTGAAGAAACTACGAATGAAGATGATACGCAAGTGACAAAAGATTCAGTGACTTTACTCATTGATCCGATGAGTTTGCAATATTTGCTGGGTGCAGAAATAGATTACCAAGATAGCGTGCAAGGCTCGCAATTTGTGATTAAGAATCCAAACGCACAAACGACTTGTGGTTGCGGTTCGTCTTTCTCAGCTTAAATCTTATTTTTTTGGAACATCGCGCATAGCTTTGCCTGTGTAGACTTGGCGAGGTCTTCCAATTTTATTTCCAGGTTGGCTTAACATTTCATTCCATTGTGCGACCCAGCCCGCTGTTCTTGCAAGCGCGAATACAGCTGTGAACATTGAATTAGGAATACCCATAGCGCGCATCACAATACCCGAATAAAAATCTACATTAGGGTAAAGTTTTTTCTCAATAAAGTATTCATCTTCGAGCGCAATTTGCTCTAATTTCATCGCAAGTTTAAAAATAGGATCATCTTTTAAACCAAGCGCATCTAAAACTTCATAACAAGTCTTGCGCATAATTTCTGCGCGAGGATCTCTGTTGCGATAAATACGATGACCAAAACCCATCATGCGGAATGAATCGTCTTTATCTTTTGCGCGTTTAATAAATGTACCAATGCGGCTTTCATCACCTATCTCTTCAAGCATTTTTAAAGTAGCCTCATTTGCACCACCATGCGCAGGACCCCAAAGAGATGCAATACCTGCAGCAATGCATGCAAATGGATTGGCACCTGAAGAGCCTGCAAGCCTTACCGTAGATGTTGAAGCATTTTGTTCATGGTCTGCATGCAAAATTAAAATACGCTCAAATGCTTTAGCTAATACAGGGTTAGGTTTGTATTCTTCACAAGGCGTTGCAAACATCATATGCATAAAATTCTCTGCATAACTTAAATGATTTTGCGGGTAGGTAAATGGCTGTCCTGAGCGATATTTGAAACTCCAGGCTGCTATCGTAGGAACCTTTGCTAATAATTGGTGTGCCGCGATTAAACGATGTTGAGCGTCTGAGACATCCATACTATCGTTATAGAATGCAGACATAGAGCCTACGACACCTACCATCACGGCCATAGGGTGAGCATCACGTCTAAACCCACGAAAAATATTATTGAGTTGATCGTGGAGCATTGTATGGCGAGTAATGGTTGTCGAAAATGTTTCTTTCTCTTGTGGTTTTGGAAGTTCACCATGCATCAAGAGATAAGCCACATCTAAAAAGTCATAATGTTCTGCAAGCTGTTCAATAGGATAACCACGATAAAGAAGGAGACCTTTTTCGCCATCAATGAAAGTGATCTCAGAACTGCACGAAGCAGTTGACATAAAACCAGGGTCATAACTAAAAATTTGGTGAGTACCTAATTGACGAATATCAATTGCATCATTACCCATGGTGCTTTTTACCAAAGGTAAATCGATGGAGGTTGATTCTTGGTCAAAGTTTAATGTGACTTTAGTTGATTTCATTTTTGAAAATTAAAGTTAATCATTAAATGAATTATAACTTTTCATAACACTTTTGCTAGCGCTATATTTAAGCGGGATAGAGTGCACCCAAAATGCGCAAGCCTTTAGCGCCTGTGACTTCAGGTAAGTTACCTGGCTTTGAAAATAGCGATTGTTTTGCAAGCCAAGCAAATGCGGCAGCTTCGACATGCAGAGTGGATATACCAAGTGCATCGGTGAGTTGAATCTGAGTACTTGGTATAAGTAATTTTAATCGTTCAATTAAAAAATTATTTAATGCACCACCACCACATAGATAAATCTCACTGACATTTTTAAGATGTGTATGAATGGCATTTGCAATACTTGTCGCAGTTAATTCTAATAGTGTTCTTTGAATGTCTTGATTGGCGTAAGATTTTTGTAAGTGTTTATTTAACCAAATTTCATTGAAATGATCTCGACCTGTACTTTTAGGAGGTGCTTTTTCAAAATAAGTGTCTTGCAAAAATACATCAAGAAGTTCCGGGATAACTTGACCTTTTTGTGCCCAAGCACCTTCTTTATCGAAGGCTTGATTTAGATGAGTTTTGGTCCAGAAATCTAATAAAAGATTTCCAGGGCCACTATCAAAACCTAATATAGATGAATTCGGATTTAAGTTCGTGATATTGGCAATACCACCAATATTAATAATCGCGCGATGTATGGTGGCGTGTGAAAAAATTTCTTTATGAAACGCAGGAACTAAAGGGGCACCTTGACCGCCTGCTGCAACGTCACGATTTCGAAAATCAGCGATCACATTGATACCTGAAAGCTCGGCTAATAGAGCAGGATTTCCAATTTGCAAGGTATAACCTTTTTGAGGCTGGTGGCGAATGGTTTGCCCATGAAAACCTATCGCTTTGATGTCTTTAGATGAGAGCTGTGTTTTTTTAAGTAGGGCTTCAATAGCCTCATGTGCCTTATGGCTGATGATATTACCTACGAGTGCACTTTCTTCAAGCTCGTTAATATGCGGGACATGTAGCGCTAAAAGACTTCTTTTAAGTTCATCGTCATACGGGACATAACTGTGATTAATAATTTTAGGAGCCCCATTAAAATCGACAAGAACGGCGTCCACGCCATCAAGGCTGGTACCCGACATTAGGCCTATAAAAAATTGATTCATCTGTGAGATTGTAAAGGGTTTATTTCCGCTATTTTCCATATTGATAAAATAATTTAGGCTAAAATGAAAGCAATTATTAAACTTCATAAAACCATTCGGAAATATTTGTGGCTACTGAAATCAACCAAGCGTTAACGCTCATAAAACGAGGAGCCGAAGAAATTCTTCTAGAGGAAGAGCTTATCGAGAAACTCAAAAAAGGTAAGCCTTTAAGAGTGAAGGCTGGCTTTGATCCTACGGCACCCGATCTACATTTAGGACATACCGTTCTATTAAATAAATTAAGACAATTTCAAGATTTAGGCCATCACGTTTTATTTCTAATTGGTGATTTTACAGGGATGATTGGCGATCCTACCGGCAAAAGCGCCACCCGCCCCCCCTTGTCTCAAGATGAAGTTAAGAATAATGCAGAAAGCTATGCTGAACAGGTTTTTAAAATACTAAAACGTGAGCAAACCGAAGTGGTATTTAATTCGAAATGGTTAACGGATTTAGGCGCGGCCGGCATGCTTAAATTGGCTGCAAGCCATACTGTCGCTCGCATGTTAGAGCGTGATGATTTTAGTAAACGATATAAAGCCAATCAACCTATAGCGATTCACGAATTTTTATATCCACTGCTCCAAGGCTATGACTCTGTGGCGTTAAAAGCTGATGTCGAATTAGGTGGCACAGATCAAAAATTTAATCTATTGATGGGCCGTGAATTACAAAAACAATCAGGCCAATCCCCGCAATGTGTTATTACGATGCCACTTCTTGAAGGCTTGGACGGTGTCCAAAAGATGTCTAAATCTTTAGGTAATTACATTGGCATTAACGAAGCTCCTGAAATTATATTTGCAAAAATTATGTCTATTTCAGATGAATTAATGTGGCGATATATAGAGCTGCTTTCGTTTGCGTCTTTGGATGAGATCAAAGGCTGGAAAGCGAGTGTGGAAGCCGGTCAAAATCCTCGAGATATTAAAGTGAATTTTGCCCAAGAAATTGTGGCGCGCTTTCATTCAAAAGAAGCAGCTATTGAGGCCTTAGAAAATTTTCAAACGCGGTCTAAAGGTGGCATTCCAGATAATGTGCCTGAGTTAGTCATTCAGATTCAATCTGACACGATTGGTATTCTGCAACTTCTTAGAGAGGCATCGCTTGTAGCGAGCACCTCAGAAGCGATGCGACTCATTGAAGGCGGCGGCATTAAAATTGATGGCGAACGCCTAGAGGATGGCAAAAAAATGATTTCTAAAAATGTCGAACTTGTGGCTCAAGTAGGCAAGCGAAAATTTGCGAAGATTAAAGTAGTTTAAAGTCATGGATCGTATTGATTTTGAATGAAATTTTGATTTCAATTATCTGAATTTATTGATATAATTCGGCATGAAAATATTGATGGGCTTTAAGCCCATTTTTTGTTTCTGCAACTTGGGTAATTTTAGGAAATCGACTTGAGATGGAAAAGCTTGAAACATTGATTGAAAGAACCGTCCAGCAGCTCGGATATGAGTTGGTTGATTTGGAGATTTCAAATCGAGGCAAACTTTTGCGTATTTATATTGATAAGCCTGATTCAGTGACGATTGATGATTGCACTTTAGTGAGCAACCATTTAGGTCATGTGCTCACTGTGGAGCAGGATTTAGATTACGACCGACTAGAGGTTTCATCCCCTGGTATGGATCGGGTGTTAAAAAAAATAGCTGATTTTGAGCGTTTCAAAGGTGAGCGAGCTTCGGTGAAGCTAAGAGTGCCCTTGGAAGCGCGTAAAAATTTTTTAGGCACGATTGATGGAACAGAAAAAGATACTGTTCTTTTGATATGTGAGGGGGAGCTTTATCGCTTTGCTTTATCAAATATTGACAAAGCTCGATTGAGCCCAGAATTTAAACGTTAGAAAATGATTTGCGGAGATTGAAATGAGTCGCGAGATTTTATTATTAGTAGATGCTTTAGCCCATGAAAAAAACGTCAACAAGGACGTAGTCTTTGAAGCACTTGAATCGGCTTTAGCTTCAGCTACAAAGAAAAAAAATAAAGAAGACATTGATGTGCGTGTCGAAATCGATCGCGATACAGGCGAATATAAATCTTTTAGACGTTGGACATTTGTGAATGACGATCTCATTGAAAACGAAGATGCACAAATTTCATTATTAGACACTCGCGCAGAAGGTAAAGCTGAAAATGACACGATTGAAGTGGCATTAGAATCGATTGAATTTGGCCGTATTGGCGCACAAGCTGCAAAACAAGTGATCTTACAAAAAGTACGCGAAGCTGAAAGAGAACAGATCTTAGAAGATTTCTTAGGCCGCAATGAAAAGTTAGTTACAGGTGTTATCAAACGAATGGATCGTGGGAATGGCGTCATTGAAGTCGGTCGTATTGAAGCAGTGCTTCCGCGCGATCAAATGATTCCTAAAGAAAACCTTCGTATTGGCGACCGTGTGAGAGCTTATCTTACAAACGTTGAAAGAAGTCATCGCGGACCGCAACTTATTTTATCTAGAACTGCACCTGAATTTCTTATTCGATTATTTGAACTCGAGGTACCAGAAATTGAAGAAGGTTTATTAGAGATTAAAGCAGCGTCACGTGACCCAGGATTACGTTCAAAAATTGCCGTGAAAGCGAACGATCAAAGAATTGATCCAGTAGGCACATGTGTAGGTATGCGCGGATCAAGAGTACAAGCAGTGACTGGTGAACTTGCAGGTGAGCGCGTCGATATTGTTTTATGGTCCATGGAACCTGCGCAGTTTGTGATTAATGCGATGGCACCTGCTGAAGTTTCAAGTATTGTGGTTGATGAAGAAAAACACAGCATGGATGTTGTGGTGAATGAAGAAAATTTAGCGCAAGCGATTGGTCGCAATGGTCAAAATGTTCGCCTCGCATCTGAACTTACAGGTTGGAATATTAATATCCTGACAGAAGAAGAGTCTTCTAAGAAAAATGAAGAAGAGTATGCAAGTACGAGTCAATTATTTATGGCGAAACTTGACGTGGACGAAGACGTCGCTGACATTCTTGTGCAAGAAGGATTTAGTACATTAGAAGAAATTGCTTATGTGCCGTTACAAGAAATGGTAGAGATCGAAGCGTTTGATGCAGACACTGTGAATGAATTACGTTCACGTGCAAGAGCTGCGCTTCTGACTGAAGCGATTGCAAAAGAAGAAAAAGTAGAAGAGGCCGCAGAAGACTTACTCACGATGGAAGGTATGGATGATGCTACGGCGAACCTCCTTGCTTCAAAAGGTATTTCTAAAATGGAAGATCTTGCCGATCTCGCGGTAGATGAATTGGTTGAAATGACTTCGATGGATGAAGAGCGAGCTAAACAGTTGATTATGACTGCTAGAGCGCCTTGGTTTGTTTAAAGGCACCTTCACCCTACGATGAATATTATGAGGTGTTAAATGGGACAATCAACTGTCACTAAATTTGCTGTGGAATTAGGATTACCTGTTGATTTATTAATCGAACAGCTCAAAAGCGCTGGCGTAAATAAATCAGCAGCAGAAGATTTTCTGACTGAGGTAGATAAATCTGCGCTGCTTGAATATCTTCGTAAAGAGCACGGCCAATCTCAAACCCCAAAAAATAAAATCACTTTAACGCACAAACAAAATAAAGAGATTAAAAAAACAGATAGCACAGGACGCGCTCGCACGATTCAAGTCGAGGTGCGTAAGAAGCGTGTCCTCGTTAGACGTGAAGATGGTCAGCCTGTTGATACCCCTATAGTAGAACCTACAGTTGTTGAATCGCCGGCAGCACCAAGAACAAGGGCGGAGATGCTTGGTGAAAATGAATTGTCGATTCGAGAAGATGAAGCGAAACGACATGCAGCACTTGCCGCAGCGCAAGCAGAAGATGCTAGAAAAAAACAGGAGGTTGTTGCAAAAGTTAATGCAGTGCCGACTGCCAAACTAAGCGAAGGTACTCTTCATCGTCCAGCCTCTAAGGCAGGTGTCAAAGTTGAAACTAAAGAAAAACAAGTTGATAAAAGCGAGAAGGATTGGTCAGATCGCGAATTTAAAAAGCGCACACTTAAAGGCCGTGGCGATTCAAGAGTTGCTTCAGGATGGCGCTCACCTAAATCAAGATCAAAACATAGCGAAGAAAATGAAGAGTCAACATTTGTAGCCCCTTCTGAGCCAATTATTCGTGAAATCCCAGTGTCTGAAACTATTTCGGTGGCCGACTTAGCACATAAGATGTCTGTGAAAGCAACTGAAGTGATTAAAGTACTGATGAACATGGGCATGATGGTTACGATTAATCAAATTTTAGATCAAGACACTGCCATGATCGTAGTGGGTGAAATGGGGCATACCGCGATTGCAGCTTTAGATGATGACCCTGAAGCATTAATTACTCAAGACTCAACGATAGAAGCTATTTTAGAAACACGACCTCCAGTAGTCACTGTGATGGGTCATGTGGATCACGGTAAAACATCATTGCTCGATTATATTCGAACCACGCGCGTAGCGTCTAGTGAAGCTGGCGGCATTACACAACACATCGGTGCTTACCATGTGGAAACACCGCGCGGCATGGTGACTTTTTTAGATACACCAGGCCATGAAGCTTTTACAGCGATGCGCGCTCGAGGTGCAAAGGCAACCGACATCGTAATTTTAGTTGTAGCGGCAGATGATGGCGTGATGCCGCAGACGATTGAAGCGATTCATCATGCAAAAGCAGCTAAGGTGCCTATCGTAGTTGCGATCAATAAAATTGATAAACCTGATGCTTCTCCTGAGCGTGTAAAAATGGAACTCGTTGCACAAGAAGTGGTGCCCGAAGATTTTGGTGGCGAAACTATGTTTGTAGAAGTGTCAGCTAAATCAGGACAAGGGATTGATAAACTTCTTGAGTCAGTGCTTCTTCAAGCAGAAGTCCTCGAACTTAAAGCTCCGAAAAATACCCCTGCAAAAGGCCTTGTGATTGAAGGCCGTCTTGATAAAGGACGAGGCCCTGTCGCAACAATTCTTATTCAGTCAGGCACTTTAAAACGTGGCGATACATTATTAGCCGGATCTGCTTTTGGCCGTATTCGCGCGATGCTTGATGAAACAGGGAAAGAAATTAAAGAAGCGGGACCCTCTATTCCAGTTGAAGTATTAGGTTTGGCTGATGTGCCGAATGCAGGTGAAGAAGTGGTTGTTTTAAATGATGAACGTAAAGCGCGCGAAATTGCTTTATTCCGTCAAGGTAAATTTAGAGATGTGAAATTAGCAAAACAACAAGCAGCAAAACTTGAAAATATTTTCGATCAAATGGCTGAAGGTAATGTGAAAGTATTACCGCTCATTATTAAATCTGATGTTCAAGGATCTTACGAAGCACTTTCCACTTCTTTACAAAAATTATCTACCGATGAAGTGAAAGTGAATGTGATTCATACAGGCGTGGGACCTGTCACTGAGTCTGATGTCAATTTGGCGAGTGCATCAAAAGCTATTCTTATAGCATTTAACGTGAGAGCTGAAACAGGTGCGCGTAAATTAATTGATTCACTTGAGGTTGATGTGCATTACTACAGTATTATTTATGAAGCTGTTGATCAAGTGAAAGCAGCGCTTGGCGGATTGTTATCACCAGAACAAAAAGAAAATGTGATTGGTATGGTTGAAATTCGCGAAGTATTTAAAATTTCTAAAATCGGTTCTATTGCAGGTTGTTATGTTCAAGATGGCGTCATTCGAAGAAATTCAATGGTGCGCGTATTAAGAAATAACGTCGTGATTCATTCTGGTGAGCTTGATTCATTAAAACGATTTAAAGATGACGTGAAAGAAGTTAAAAATAACTTTGAGTGCGGACTCTCTATTAAAGACTTTAATGAGATTGAAGTAGCTGACATGCTTGAAGTCTTCGAAGTGGTTGAGATTGCGCGTAAGCTTTAATTATGGTGAATCGATCCTATGCGAGAAGCGATCGTATTTCAGAACAAATTAAGCGAGAGCTTGCGGAACTCATTCAATCAGAACTGAAGGATCCCGCAGTAGGCATGCTCACTATTACGGAAGTTCAAGTGACACCTGATTTGCTGCATGCCAAGATATATTTCACGTCTCCTACAAACGATCCATTAATCATGCAAGGTCTAGAACGCTCTACTGGATATCTGCGCGCACAATTATCAAAACGTATGGCAACTCGTGGTATACCGCAACTTCATTTTGTATACGATTCGTCGATTGATGAGGGCATGAAGATTTCACAGCTCATTAAAGACGCTCTCCCTCCTCAGTAATTTATTTCCATGCAAAAGAAGTCTTTAAAACGCGAGATTGATGGCGTTTTTTTACTCAACAAACCCCTTGGTTTTTCCTCTAATCAAGCCTTAAAAAAAATTCAGTGGTTATTCAATGCAAAAAAAGCGGGTCATACCGGTACCCTAGATCCTATGGCTTCAGGTTTGTTACCCATATGCATAGGCGAAGCTACTAAATTCTCAAATCGCTTACTTGAGGCTAATAAAACTTATATTGCAACCGTTCAGCTAGGGTTGACGACAACAACAGGTGATCAAGAGGGTGAGGTCTTGAGTCAAAAAGAAGTAGTTTTGAAGTCAAATCAATTACAAGAAACACTGCAAAAATTTATAGGAGACATTACTCAAATACCGCCTATGTTTTCTGCATTAAAGTTTGAAGGGAAGCCTCTTTACGAATACGCGAGACAGGGCATTGAAATTGAACGCAAACCTAGACCAGTGACAATTTATGATATCAAGCTTAACAAAATAGAAGAAAGCATTGTTATTCTGGAGGTGATTTGCAGCAAAGGCACTTATATTCGAACTTTGGCAGAAGATATTGGGCATGCATTAGGATGTGGGGCTCATTTAAAGGGTTTAGAGCGTACCCAAACGGGTAATTTTCAATTACCAGACGCATTAACGATTGAAGCGCTTGAAGCTATGTCCATGGCGTCTCGAGAAAAAACACTTTTACCTGTGGACGCGTTACTTGAGGGACTTTCATCCATTGAGCTGACTGTCACTGAAACAGAAGCGATTAAAAAAGGGCAAGCTATTGATTTTATTAGTGAAAATGATAATGAATTGCGTTTGTATGGGGCATCAGGCCAGTTTTTAGGCGTAGGCCAACCTGATCTTCAAGGCCGCCTTTTTCCTAAGCGCCTAATAGCAAATATATTATAAAAAACATATTGTTAAATCAAAAGAATACAATTAAAATACGCGGTTCTGAATGAGGAGAGAAGATTAAATGGCATCAACAGCAGCAGAAAGAGCCAAAGTTGTAAGTGAATATCAACAGGCAAAGAACGATACAGGATCCCCAGAAGTGCAAGTTGCACTTATCACAAGCCGTATTGGTTATTTAGCAGATCATTTCAAAACCAATGCTAAAGATCACCACTCACGTCGTGGACTTTTAGCGCTTGTAAGTCAACGCAGAAAATTATTGGATTACCTTAAAGGTAAGAATTTAGGTCGCTATCAATCATTGATTGAGCGTCTTGGTTTACGTAAATAATTTTTTAACTATTTAAATTAATTAGTTTAAGAAATTTATTGATTCGTAAGTTTTAAAGCCGATTGCAACCCTTCTTATAGGAAGATGCCTCGGCTTTTTTATTGGATGTTAAATGTTAGTTAATGTATTCGTTATTAAGAAGTGAATAACGAATGAAAAAAGAAAAGGGTAAATTATGTTTAAAGCAATTAAAAAAAGTATTCAATTCGGAGCGCACACCTTAACAGTTGAAACAGGTGAGATAGCAAGACAAGCGGATGGCGCAGTATTAGTAAGCTATGGTGATACAGCAGTGTTAGTAACAGTCGTGGGCAGACACGATGTTAAAGCGGGCCAAGATTTCTTCCCTCTTACAGTTGATTATCAAGAAAAAACATATGCGGCAG
>Ga0194050_1000329_pt1 | contig 16867 bp, 16 predicted proteins | sample SepL2310m_MetaG_FD_148657 | JGI IMG/M metagenome (GOLD analysis project Ga0194050, IMG submission 148657) | Anoxic zone freshwater microbial communities from boreal shield lake in IISD Experimental Lakes Area, Ontario, Canada - Sep2016-L239-10m | ecosystem: Environmental > Aquatic > Freshwater >...
CGATATTTCTGCGGGTTGGCAGAGAGCGCTAAATGCACACCGATAACTTCGTGGCCGGCTTCAACTGCGCGCGCAGCGGCAACGGCAGAGTCAACGCCACCACTCATAGCTGCAATTAACTTCATGTCAGGTTTGCCGCCCTTCCACGGGCAATTACATCGGGAAGCACTGACACCACAAAATCACACTCACTTGCTGTGCTGGCAGCGCCAAAGGAAAAACGCAGCGATGACTGCGCCGTTATTTCACTATGTCCCATGGCTAGCAATACATGGCTTGCCTCATGAACGCCTGCGCTACACGCCGAACCCGTTGAACATGAAATGTGCTCGCCATCCATGAGCAGTAGCAAGGTATCGCTCTGAGTTCCAGGAAAGGTTACGTTAACGATTCCAGGCAATCGCTCTGATGAAAGGCCGTTAATTATCGCCTCTGGAATCAGCGCCTGTAGCGATGAGATAAAACGATCACGAAGAGCGGCAACTGCATCGGCGTTGTAATACGAACTCGTTGCCGCCGCTGTAAATCCGATGATGCCTGGTGCATTCAATGTTCCACTGCGGATTTCACGCTCTTGTCCCCCACCATGTAGTAAGGATGGAATCTCAACTGTGCGCTTTAAAATTAGCGCGCCGATTCCTAGCGGTCCACCGATTTTGTGAGCACTCAATGACATGGCAGTAACACCTAGATTAGAAAAAGATAGAGATACTTTTTTAAAACTCTGCACTGCATCGGTATGTACAGGAATCTGACCGGCTATCCGTACTACTTCACCAATTGGTTGGATTACCCCAGTTTCATTATTTGCATGCATCACCGAGATAACTGCAATCTCATCTCTGCGCGTTTTCACTAAGTTTTCAAGAAAATCTAAGTCGATAACACCAGCATCGCTAACTGGAAGCTGAACTATCTCTGCCTCTTCATGAGTTGCAAGCCAATGAGCTGGATCTAATATCGCATGGTGTTCGATACTCGAAATTACAACAACGTTCTTACCGTTATTTTGCCCAGCCCAGTACAAGCCCTTGAGTGCGATGTTATTTGCCTCGGTACCAGATGCAGTAAAGATAACCTCACTCGGAAGGCAGCCAACTTCATGAGCTAAAACTTCGCGGGCATCTTCAAGGGTTTTGCGAGTTGCGCGACCATGTGTATGCAGGCTCGATGGATTTCCAAGAACTTGTGCCTGATCAGTCATAGCTATTAATGCGCTTTCAACCATCGGTGTTGTTGCAGCATGGTCGAGATAGATCGAAGGCATGGGCTAATCCTAGGCTTTACGTGCGTTAACACCCTCCGTGGCCTTTGGTAGAACGGCAAAGAGATCTCCAATGACGCCAAAATCAGCGATTTCAAAGATGGGAGCCTCTGGATCTTTATTGATGACGACGATGGCCTTACTTGTCTGCATGCCTGCACGGTGTTGAATTGCACCCGAGATTCCGCAGGCGACATATAACTGTGGACTTACGCTCTTTCCAGTTTGACCAACTTGATGCGAGTGCGGATACCAACCAGCATCCGTTGCCGCCCGTGATGCTCCAACTGCTGCACCGAGAGAGTCGGCAAAAGCTTCAACGGCTGCAAAGTCTCCGTTAGTACCACGTCCACCTGAAACAACGATGTCGGCCTCAGTTAACTCAGGACGCCCACCCCGTACTGGTGGCTGCGAAGATGTAAGCGTGGACTTCTTTGAGCTTTCAGCTACATCAAATGAGAGCATCTCAATCGTCGGGCTCACAGATTTTAAATCAGCTGTAATTGAATTAGGTCTGACAGTAATAATCGGAGTTCCATGAGAAATCTTAGAGTGAACAGTTGTTGAGCCACCAAAGATCATCTGAGTAGCGGTTATATCGGCGGCCACATCAACGGCATCGGTAATTATTCCTGAGCCACTTTTAACTGCAGTACGACCAGCAAGCTCTTTACCAAATGCATGTGATGCGATTAAAACTGCCGCTGGATTTTTTTGTGCGATTATCTGAGTCAAAACATCGGCAGCTGCGCCAACGCCATGTTCTGCAAAACTATCTGATTCGACAACTAAGACTGTGCTTATTGGGCCCTGCACAAGGGCTGCGGCATAGGCGGCGCCTTGACCAGTTGGTGCGAGCACAACTGCGCTGACATCGCCGATACGTGCAGCAGCAGTGGCAAGTTCGGCAGTTTTTTTAGTGTTTTTTCCACCAATAAAATCGGCGAGAATTAATACGCAACTCATATTAACTTTTTTTCCATAAGAAACGTGACAAGCTGATCGCCGCCGCCGCCATCATCTGTAATCTTTACGCCAGCTGCACGCGCTGGTCGTGGTGCTGCATCAACGACTACTGACCAAGCGTTCTCAATTGAGATACCAACTGCAGATAAATCCAAAACCTCAATAGTTTTCTTCTTCGCCGCCATAATGCCTTTAAAAGATGGATAACGGGGCTCATTAATCTTTTCTACAACTGAAATAACTACTGGAAATTGCCCAAACATTTCATCGACTCCGGCCTCAGTCACGCGAGTAATGACAACCTTCTTGGCGGCGGGATCAACCGTGACCGCCGATGCGAAGGTTAGTTGAGCACAATTGAGACGCTCTGCAATCATTGCCGGCACAACACTCATACGGGCATCCGTTGATTCGGTCCCACAAATCACTACGTCAAACTCGCCCTTAGAGATAACGCTGGCTAATACCTTTGATGTTGTCAGTGCATCTGCCCCAGCAAGCTTTGGATCACTAATTAAAATCGCATTATTTGCACCCATTGACAGTGCTTTTCGTACCGCCTCAGTTGCACGCTCTGGACCCATTGAAATCACAGTGACGGTATTAGCTGCGCCCTCTTCATTTCCACCATGTGCTTCAGCGATGCGCAGCCCCTCTTCAACTGCATACTCATCGAGATCATTGAGAACTGCATCGACATTTGTGCGATCGAGCAGACCGTTGACCATCTTTTTTTCAGCCCATGAGTCCGGGACCTGTTTGATGCAGATGGCGATCTTCATACCCCTTATGTTACTGGTGAGTAACCAAAATCTCTACTCATGCATGGGGATTTCACCGTAGATTTGCCAACACGTAACCTCAACTTCGACTTGAGTGTTTTCATGGGGCCGACCCTTAACGCCATGATGCTTCGGATCGCCTTGGTGACTGAATCCTTTCTACCCCAAGTAAATGGTGTCACTAACTCAGTCCTTCGAATCCTAGAGGGCTTTGCCCGTGATGGTCATGAAGCTCTCGTAATCGCACCTGAGAGCAGTGAAGGCCCAACTGAGTATGCAGGCTTTCGCATTAAGCGCGTTCCAAGTCTTTCGATGAAGGGTCTTGTCCCCGTTGGCTTTCCGCAGCGCACACTTGAGCCACTCATAGATGGCTTTGCTCCAGATCTCATTCATTTAGCATCACCTATATTTCTTGGCAACTACGTCACTAAAATCGCAAAGAGTTTAGAGATTCCGACCCTCTCGGTCTATCAAACCGATATCGCTGGCTTTGCTAGACATTACGGGATGAGCATTGCCCATAGCGGACTTAAGAAATGGGTTGCAAGAATTCACTCACAGACTAATCGAACGCTCGCTCCATCGAAATGGTCCTGTTTGGATCTAGAGAAGTCCGGTGTACCAGATGTCCACTTATGGCAACGTGGTGTCGATAGCGTTAAGTTCGCACCAGCAAAGCGAGATGAGATATTGAGAAGCCAGCTACTTGGAGTTCGCAGTGATCGAAAGATTATTGGTTACGTTGGCCGTCTAGCAAATGAAAAACGCATTGAAGATCTATTAGTTCTAGATCAACGAGATGATATTCAATTAGTCATAATTGGTGAAGGTCCGGCTCGGGCAAAGTTAGAACGTGTATTAAATAATGCACGCTTTGTTGGATATCAAAGCGCTGAGAATCTTGCTCGCTACTATGCCTCCTTGGATATCTTTGTTCATACTGGACAACATGAAACTTTCTGTCAGTCGATTCAAGAGGCATTGGCATCTGGCGTGCCGGTGATTGCACCAAAATTTGGCGGGCCAACTGATTTAGTCAAGCATGGTTGGACGGGCTACTTAATTGATACGGCAGATGGCCAATCTTTAAGCAATAGCGTCAACATGATTCTTTCAAATCAAGATGCACCGCTCATGTCAGCTAGAGCCAGAGAGTCTGTAATCGAGCGCACATGGCCGCTGGTGCATAAGCAGCTTATTAATCATTATTACGAGGTTCTCGAAGAGTCATCTAACCAGGTAGAAAGAGAGAACGTGGCATGAAAATTCTTCATATCGCCAACTTTTACGGACCTAAATCAGGTGGTATTCGTACAACTCTGCACGAACTTGGAGCCGGCTACATCGCTAAAGGCCATGAGTTCACTTATATCGTTCCAGGTACCGGTCTCTACTGTGAAGATACTCCAGATGGCCGCAAAATTACCGTTCCATCTTTTGAGCTTCCATTTAGTGGTGGTTATCGAATAATCCGTAACAATAACTATATTAAGAAACTCATAATTACTCTGGCACCCGATGTCTTAGAGGTTTCAGATCGCTTTACACTCACAGGTATTGGTGAATGGGCCAGCAAGCGAAAGATTAAGACGGTCGTGTTTAGCCACGAGACGTTAGTCGGATTAGCTGCGCACTATTTTGCATTCTCTATTACACCACTGATTGATTGGCATAACCGCCGTCTGGCTAAGCGTTTTAACTACGTTATTGCCACAACTAACTTTGCTGCCCGTGAGTTTGAGAAGCTTAAGATTGAAAACCTGGTTCGTGTTCCTCTTGGAGTTGACCTAGAGAAATTCAGTCCTTCACGCCGAGATGAAGAGTTAAGAGCTCAGTTACTTAAGGGCAGCGAAATCTTGCTCGTTCACTGCGGTCGCATGTCGCGTGAGAAACATCCCGCTCGCTCTCTTGAGACTCTTAAACTCCTTATTGAACGAGGAGTAGATGCACGCCTCGTCTATGTTGGTATCGGGCCGCTCTTTAAGAAACTTCGGCAGGATGCTAAGGACTTACCCGTTACCTTCCTTGGTTACATCGCCGATCGCGAACGGTTGGCAGATATTCTCGCCTCTGCAGATGTCTCACTCGCCCCAGGCCCGATTGAGACTTTTTGCTTAGCTGCCCTTGAATCACTTGCATCGGGCACTCCAGTTGTTGCTTCAAGTACTAGCGCTGTTGGGGAGTTTTTACTGCTAAACGGTGAGTTTCCAGTCGGGGCAATTGCAAACAATAATCCAAGATCCTTTGCTGATTCAATTCAAGAAGTAATTGCGATGAGAGTGAGTAATCGACGTCTCTCGGCGGCATGTCAGCACCAGGCAGAGAATTTTCCTTGGAGCTCAACAATCTCTTTGATGCTGAGTCTGCATGGTGATCTACCTAAGAGACCAACGAGTCGACTACGGGCGGCGTAAATGAAGCGATTAGCCACATTTGTAATTCTCGGAGATAGCGCAGCCGCAGGCACAGGCGATGCCGACAAAAACGGTGCACTACGCGGGTGGAGTTATTACTTAGCTACGCACTTTAATCAACCACTCGTCTATGCCAATCTCTCACGTCCAGGCGCCCAATCTGCTGAAGTCTTTATAGATCAACTTCCCAAGGCGCTAGTTCTTGAGCCAACATTGACTGCAGTGATAGTTGGTGGAAATGATGCGCTAAGAAATGGTTTTAATCCAGATGTTCTTCGTCAGAATCTGCGTCAAACTCTTAAGCAACTCCGTGAAATCGGTTCAGAGATTGTCCTATTGCAGCTCCATGAGCCGACGAAGATCGCTCCATTACCGAAGACTTTGGGAAAAATTCTCAATCGCCGCATTAATTCAGTAAATACCGTCATCCGTGCAGTTGGCGCCGAATTTGGTGCACACATTTTGGCAGTGCGCGATATTCCAGGTATTTACGATAGAAATCGCTGGCATGTAGATCGAATGCATCCCTCAAAGTTGGGACATCAGATATTGGCACAGTATTTCCGTGAGATCCTCACCCCACGTTGGGATATATCTCCTGTGACAATTGATCCTGTAACTCAGCGCGCACGCAAAGACTCTCTCCTTTGGATGCTACGTCATGCAACCCCTTGGTTTCTTAAGCGAAGCGTCGATCTATTGCCCGCTGCACTTCTTCTAGTTATGGGCGAATATATAAAGATTTTGACTAGGCGCGATCGCAATGCCCAGGCAGTCTTGTACTTCCCTGAGTTTGTAAATCATCGCGAAGCTGGAATAGCCCAGGTCTATGAGGAGCGAGTGTCGTAATTCGCAGTTAAGTCTAAATATAGGCACGTCCGCACTCTTCTGCCTGCAGCTGCCAGAATAGAACACCTAAGTTTGGTTTACTTCACGTACTAGGTAGTAAGTGGGGTGTGCAAGTAATATTTCACAATCATGTTAGCAATCGTCGCACCCGGTCAGGGTTCACAAACCCCCGGAATGCTCACTGCATGGATTGCAGATCCAGCATTAGAAAAACTCTTAGCCCAATGGTCAAGTGATATTGATTTAGATCTCGTGCGACTTGGAACAACTGCCGATGCCGATGAGATAAAAGATACGGCTAATGCCCAACCTCTTATTGTTGCAACATCATTACTTGCCGCACATGCTCTTGAGATTAAAAACTTTGCCGTTGCCTCTGGGCACTCAGTGGGTGAGCTTGCAGCGGCTGCACTCTGTGGTGCGATAAGTAATCGTGATGCGTTGATGTTGGTGCGTGCCCGTGGAATCGAAATGGCTAAGGCGGCAGCACAATCTCCTGCTGGAATGTCGGCAATCCTTGGCGGGGAGCGTAGTGAAGTTCTTGCCGCGATTAAATCCTTAGGCCTAGTTGCCGCCAATGAAAACGGTGGCGGACAGATTGTGGCCGCTGGAGATTTAAGGGCTCTTACAACTCTTGCGACTAATCCTCCCGCCGGCGCCCGGGTGAGGGCTCTACCGGTAGCTGGTGCATTTCATACCTCTTATATGTCATCGGCGATAACTCCACTTGCCGCATTAGCTGCGAGTATCGCTACGAGCAGGCCTTCACTCCCCTTTATCTCCAACAAAGATGGTGTGGCAGTAAGTGATGGCAACGACATCGTGGCACGAATCGTTAATCAGATTGCCAACCCCGTGCGCTGGGATCTGTGCATGGAAGGCTTAAAAACAATGGGTGTTACTGGTGTGATTGAATTAGCGCCAGCCGGAACTCTAGTTGGCTTACTCAAGCGCGCAGCACCGGAAATCGAGAGCTTCGCACTCAAGAGTGCAAGTGATGTAGATGCTGCACGCGAGTTCGCAGAAAGGCACCGATGAGCATAAAACTTCCCCCCGTGGGAAATAGCCAAATTCTCTCTGTTGGTTCGTACCGCCCTAAGCGCCTTGTTCCAAATAGCGAAATCGTAGATCGCATCGAATCAAGTGATGAGTGGATTGTCCAGCGCACTGGAATTCAAAGCCGTCGCTTTGCAGGAACCGATGAAACCGTAATCTCAATGGCCCAAGCGGCCTGTGAATCAGCGCTCAATCGTGCCAAGTTAACGATGGCCGATATCGATACTTTAATTTTGGCAACAATTTCTTATCCATTCCAAGCCCCTAGTGCTGCCACTGAGTTAATAAATGTTTTAGGTAATCCAAAGGCCGCAGCATTTGATATTAGTGCAGCGTGTGCTGGTTTTTGTTATGGAGTTGCAATGGCAAGTGATTTAGTCCGCGCAGGAACATCTAAAAATGTCTTAGTTGTAGGTGTTGAAAAACTCTCAGATTTTACAGATCCTGATGATCGCGCAACTGCATTTATCTTTGGTGATGGAGCAGGCGCTGTAATTGTCGGGGCGAGTAAAGAGGCGCTTATTGGTCCATCCGTTTGGGGCTCGGATGCTGATTCACGTGATGCAATAATTTTAACTCCTGCATATACCGAGTTTAGAAATGCACCAGATAAAGGTGTCGCCCAACTCGGTTGGCCAAATATTTCACAACAAGGTCAGACCGTTTATCGTTGGGCAGTTTTTACGGTGAGTAAAGTTGGAATCAAAGCGCTGGAGGCGGCAGGTATAGGTGCCGATGAGCTCGGTGCATTTATTCCCCATCAAGCAAATATGCGCATCATTGAATCAATGGCTAAAGAGATTAATATTCCTGCACACGTTGTGGTTGCCGACGATATTCGTGTTAATGGAAATACATCGGCTGCATCGATTCCACTTGCCATGGATGTCTTACTGGAGGCACATCCCGAACTTCACGGCACACTTGCGCTCTTGATCGGCTATGGCGCAGGCCTTGTCTATGCCGCTCAAGTAGTGCAATTACCCCCCAAACCTTGAGATTTACGCCACTTACGCGCGCTGATACTCGTAAGTAAGTGTTTTTTCCTAGACAATAACAACCTATTCATGACAGTAACTAAACCAGCTAACGGATGGATTAAATAAAATGGCACTTGCACAAGCAGACGTATTAGCAGGATTAAAAGAGATCGTTGAAGAAGTAGCTGGAATTCCTGCTGCATCGATCGAAATGGGCAAGAACTTCACCGAGGATTTAGAGGTTGACTCACTAAGTATGGTTGAAGTTGTTGTTGCTGCAGAAGAGCGCTTTGGTGTGAAGATTCCTGATGAGGCAGTAACAGATCTAATCACTGTTGGCGATGCCGTCAACTTCATCGTCAATGCAGCTAAGTAGTAAGTAGAGGCTTTTCTAATGTCTGTCCGTCGTGTAGTTGTCACCGGTCTTGGTGCAACTACACCTCTTGGCGGTGATGTTGGCACAACATGGTCGGCGCTTTTAGCTGGTACCAGTGGAGTTCGATTACTGACTGAGGATTGGGCACAAACAATTCCTGTGCACTTTGCCGCACGAGTGGCCGTTGAGCCAAGTGAGCAGATAGAGCGCGTAGAGATGCGTCGCTTAGATAGATCTGAGCAGTTTGCCGTTATCGCTTCGCGCGAGGCGTGGAGAGATGCGGGATCACCTGAAATGGATAAGGAGCGCTTAGGTGTTGTTATCGCTTCGGGTATTGGTGGAGTAACAACGATGCTCGATCAGTATGACATCTTGCACGAAAAAGGTGCACGCCTTGTTAGCCCTCACACTGTTCCAATGTTGATGCCCAATGGTCCTGCAGCAAATGTGGGTCTAGAACTGCAAGCAAAGGCTGGCGTTCATACCCCGGTGAGTGCATGTGCATCAGGGGCTGAAGCAATTGGCTATGCGCTCGAGATGATTCGAAATAATCGTGCAGATGTTGTCGTTAGCGGTGGCGTTGAAGCTGCGATTCACCCAATGCCAATGGCGGGCTTTGCCGCAATGAAGGCGCTGTCGACTCGAAACGATGATCCAGCCCGCGCATCTCGTCCATATGATCTAAACCGTGATGGCTTTGTCTTGGGCGAAGGCGGAGGAGTTCTAGTTCTTGAGGAGTATGAACATGCACGCGCACGCGGTGCCAGAATTTACTGTGAAATTGTTGGACAAGGCTTAACTTCTGATGGCTATCACATCGCAGCCCCTGATCCAGATGGCGCAGGTGTACAGCGCGCACTTAAATTTGCTCTTCGTGATGCTGGCTTAACAACGAAAGACATCGTCCACTTAAATGCTCATGCAACGTCGACGCCGGCCGGAGATATCGCGGAAGCACATGCTTTACGCGCAGCCCTTGGCGCCGATGCCGATCACGTTGCAGTCTCTGCTACAAAATCTATGACGGGCCACTTATTAGGTGGGGCTGGCGCAATTGAATCTATCTTTATCGTTAAAGCACTGCACGATCGTCTTGCTCCTCCAACTATTAATATCGATGATTTGGATCCTGCCGTTACTGTTGATGTCGTACGCGATAAGCCACGCGCACTGCCTTCCGGTGATATTGCAGCACTCAATGACTCATTTGGTTTTGGTGGACATAACGTTGTGTTGGTCTTTAAGAGCATATAGATGCCAACGACAGCGATTGACCCACGCGATCCGGAGCTTCGTATTGCGCGCTTAGTCGATGAAGGAAAGTTTGAGTTTCTCATTCCACGTAGTTCATGTGGAGTCATCGCCGTAACTGGATTAATAAAGGGTAATAAAGTTGTTATTTTCGCATCGGATGCAACTATTAAAAGTGGCGCACTTGGCGTTGATGGCTCAAAAGTTATTGTTAGCGCTTATAAAGCTGCGATGGGCGCGCAAGTTCCAATTATCGGTATCTGGCACTCGGGTGGTGCACGTTTAAGTGACGGCGTTGCATCCCTTGATGCATTCGGTGAAGTATTTCAATCGATGATTTCAGCTAGTGGTCGCATCCCACAACTCTCATTAGTTCTTGGACCAACTGCCGGTGGCGGTGCTTATGGACCAGCCCTTACCGATGTCGTTGTTCTTGCACCTGAAGGTCGCATATTTGTCACCGGTCCCGACGTTGTTAAGAGTGTTACCGGTGAAGATATCGATATGGCCTTACTTGGTGGACCTGAAGCGCATAAGAAAAATAGTGGTCTTGCACATATCATTGCGCCAACTGAGCAGGCTGCATTCGATGATATCCGTGACTTAACCGCCCTCTTCGCAAATCACGGCTTTATGAACCCGAGCGTTAAAGATATTGATCTCTCTACATTTGTTCCAAACTCCACAGTGCGCAGCTATGAAGTACACCCATTAGTAGATGCGATTTTAGATCAAGAGACTGAGCACATCGAACTTCTTTCTATGTGGGCACCTAATATGACAACTGTTATTGGTCGCTTGGGTGGTGCCACAGTTGGTGTAATTGCCAATAACCCCGCACACCTTGCCGGTGTTCTAGATGCTGCAGCCGGTGAAAAAGCGGCACGCTTTGTTCGCACCTGTGATGCCTTTGGAATTCCATTAATCGTTATCGCCGATGTGCAGGGGTTTTTGCCAGGTGCTGGACAAGAGTGGGAGGGTGCGGTCAGACGCGGTGCCAAGTTACTGCATGCATTTGGAGAGGCCGTTGTTCCCCGCGTTACATTAATTACACGCCGTGCCTATGGCGGGGCCTATGTTGCAATGAACTCAAAGGCCTTAGGTGCAACACGTGTATTTGCATGGCCAGATGCTGAAGTCTCTGTAATGGGTGCAGTTGCAGCTGTTCGTGTCCTGCACCGGCGAATTTTGGCAGATCTTCCAATTGAACAACGCGAATCTATGGAGTTAGAGCTAGCCGCTGATCATGAAAAGATTTCAGGTGGCGTAGTACGCGCTATTGAAATTGGTGCAGTGGATGAGATGGTTGATCCGGCTTCAACTAGAAGCGCTCTGGCTAAAACAATTGCAGCTGCTCCCCATCGCCGTGGTAGCCACGGCAATATTCCGCTTTAGTTAACCCTAGAAATTATCCATTCGAGTCCAGGCAAAATTGCAGATTTCCATACTCGAGGGTTATGGCCACCCGTAGCTATCTCATGATAATTAATATCTAGTAATGGATGGGGTTTAGCTAAGAATCTCGTTGTTTCGCGAATTGAGTAAACATCTCCCAAGCTGGCAACAATATACAAGGGCACCGGTGTTACTAATTTACTCTCCATCGTCGCGACATCATATTTTTTCTTCATGGCATCTTGCAACACAATCGAGTCTGTCAGTGGCAAGGCCGGCCGAAAATATCCTGCAATAGAGAGCGCCCCTTTATATAAATTAGGTTGATCTATTGCAAACATTGCCGCACACCAGGCTCCTGTTGAAACTCCAGCTGCCACCCATTTAGTATCAACAATTCCTAGGCGTAAAGAGAGATATGAGTGCATATCTGATGTCAGCCAAGTCTGGGCATCGGGCTGTCCATTCCCAAAATTCATGCATTCTAAATCAGAGGTGCCAGCGACGTTAACCTCTGGAATAACTCCAATAATTTTGCGAGGGTGCGTTGCGTTATACGCCGATATATCGTCTTCAATTTTTAGGGCTTTAAACCACATCTCAGGCTGAGATGGAAAGCCGGTTAAGAACTCTGTTACTTGGTAATCAGCAGCATTTAGGGTTTTCCCAGCCTTTAACAATTTAACTACTTGACTTGGCAATATTAAATACACGATATTAGAAACTAAAGAGTCTTTCCCAGTAATGACCTCTTTTAAAAGATAGAGATCTTTTCCAATGGGCTTGGCATTCTTCAGGAACTTAGAATCCAATACTTTTATGTTTTTCGCAGGAATAGCTGCGACGGAATAACTATTGGTGCTACCAAACAAGTCGCTCCACGAGGAATAAAAGCCCTGCGACCTATTAATCGCGACCCCTATGCTGCTCACGCTCATTGATAAGACAAGGGCGAGGAGCAAAAACCTCAAAGTAAAGTTTAAAAATCCCCTGCGATAGAGTTTTTGCCACGCGAGTAAGGTTCCAAATAGTAATAAGAGTGAACAGAGTATGATGAGGACCAGGGTTAAGCCACTTGTTAATTCAAAGTTCATAGAATGCTCTTTCGCCGACGAAGTGGTGAACTAAATTCAGGAATAAACGCCTCAATCTTTAATATTGCATATCCGACCTTTATGAGGTTGCCAACTCCTGGAAAGATTACAAAGCGCGGTCTCCACTCTGGAGCAAACTTAGAGTTAAAACGGTACAAAGACTCCATCTGAAAGAAACGTGAGAGAAAAACAAGAAACTTATGACTTATGCGAGTAATAGGCCCGGCACCTAGCCTTTTGCCGCGTTCAAAAATACTTCTAAAGGAGGCGAAGTTAAGAGAAATCTCCTCATAACCTCGAGCTGCAGAAAATGAAACAGTCTGTGCAATCATCAGTTCGTTGACGCCCGTCTCGCACTCTGGAGAGCGACGCATTACATCCAGTGATAGTGATTTCTTACCCCACGGCACGAACTGCAAAACTGCCATAATCTCGTTGCCGTGTTGTGCCCATGTAATCACTGAATCAGGATCTTGCGGGTCGCAAAATCTTCCGAGGGCCATAGCGAATCCGCGCTCGGTACCATTCCGCTTCCACTTCATTACAGTACGAGTTAGCTCTCCACGGAAGTCAGGATCAATTTCGGAGAAAATACTTGAGTGGGCTGAATACCCTAAGCGATTTATACGGTTAATAGTCTGTCGAACATTCTTCATTGGCGAGCCTTCAAGGTTAAAGGCCGACACATCAATAACCGCTTCATCACCAATTTCCAAAGCATCTAGGCCTGACTCCCGCACCCAAATTTCACCTGCTGTCTCCGAACATCCATAAATAGCAGGGATCCAAGCATGCATTTCACTAACTTCAATAAAGGATTTCATTGCCGCAGGCCAAGACTCCCGGTCCCCAATCGGATCACCTGATGTAATCATCACCCCTGAAACAACCGAATAGGGAATAGCCGCCTTCATATTTTTAGACCACACGACAGACTTGTTTTCACGAAGTGCGAAATAACTCAGCGAGTCAGCATTCTGGTCCTGTTCTAGCAATTCTCGGAGTAAGACTGCGTTTTCGTCACTCAGCTGCGTTTTGATAAAAGTTGGTTTAAGAAATTTGATAAGTGAGCTCACTAAAAGAAGGAAACCTAACCCGCCTAGAAAAAACTCTAGTCTTTCCTGTAAATGAACGGAAACAAATGCAGCAGGACCAGATATTCCAACTAAGCCTTTGACGGTTATTTCAAACGCCTGGCTAAAACCTACCGGCGTCACAAAAGAGCGAGCATCAAAGTAGACAATTAATAGACCAAGTAAAACCGTCAAGAAAGCAGTGCGCAAGAAGAAGAAAATGCTCTGTCGTCTAGAGACGGGATCGGCAACTGTTATAAAAAGCTTCTTGTAACGCAAAAGTAGCGCCAGAATAATGATCTCTGATAGTAAATGAGTTATTCCAAGAGTTTTAAAGAATACATGTGAATTCTCGTGCCCTCTAAAGAAGAGGTGCGCCGAACGGACCAAAGAAGTCACAATCAAAATACTCTGAAGAAAAGTTGCCAAAATCCAAGCTCTACTTCGACGTAATCTTATTCCTCGTGCCGTCACAAATAGACAAGAGGCTATAAGAATTGAAGCGACCTCATCTGAAATCACAAAAATTGGATGGACTTGGGTGCCAATCTTCCTGATGAAATGTGGAAGCATATTTACTGAAAAGAAGCCAAAAAGACCTATAGATTGGATGTATAAGAACCAACTAATAATCCGCGCAGGCTGCTTCTTGACTGCTACCCGATTCATATTTTTATTATAACGAGATTGCTAAAACTTCGAACAGTTCACAGCAATTTCTAATCTGAGGTTCGACGCAAGGTCAACGAACCCACTCCCAAGAGAAAGATCAGAAAGAATGCGATTATCGCAACATCGTTGAGGATTGAGCCCTGGCCGATTAAAACTTTCTTAGTTGCATCAACTGCATATGACAGAGGTAGGAAGTTCGAAATAACCTCTAAAATTCGAGGCATCGAAGCTCTCGGTGCAAGCAATCCGCTGAGTAGAAGTTGTGGCAATAGAACTATTGGCAGGAATTGAATTGCCTGGAACTCAGTTTTAGCAAAAGAACTAACGAATAGACCCAAAGCCAAGCCAAGTAGGGCATCGAGAATCGCGATGAAAATTAGCCCGCCTTGCGACCCGACAACCTTTAATCCAAGTGGTCCAATGGCATAGGTTGAGACGATGACGGCTTGAACGGCACTAGCAATTCCGAAGGCGAGAGCGTAGCCAAAGATAAACTCAAATTTACTCACTGGTGATATCAATACTCTTTCGAGAGTGCCAGATGTTCGTTCGCGCAAAGTCGCAACTGAGGTAATTAAAAACATCACAAGCATTGGAAAAACTCCAAGCAACGAGCCGGCGACATTTTGAAAGACATGAGGTTGTGACCAGTAAACGAATTTAAGAATGGTCATGAGTAAGCACGGTGCAACAATGATCAGCGCCATGCTGCGTGGATCATGTTTTAGCTGCAGGAGAACACGCTTGGCCGATGCAATAGTGCGCATTGGATTCATCGCTTTTCTACCAATGAGATAAAGACGGCATCCATATTTTCTAGGCCCGCTTCATTACGAAGTTCGGACGGTGAACCTTTGGATAAAATTGCGCCGTCGCGAAGTAGAACTAGTTCGTCACAATGATCGGCCTCCTCCATCATGTGGCTACTCACTAACAGTGTCTTTCCCTCATTGGTAAAGCGATGAAATAAACTCCATAAATCTCGGCGCAACAACGGGTCTAGTCCTACTGTTGGTTCATCCAAAACGAGAATCTCTGGTGCTCCGACTAGAGCTGTGGCTAAAGCAAGGCGCGCTCTTTCACCACCAGATAACGTCGCGGCTAACTGTTTGCCATTTTTACCTAAATCAACAAGTTCGAGAATTTCATCAGTGGACGAGCTCGCATGCCCTTGCAGCGCAGCAAAATAATCGATGTTTTCAATACACGTTAAGTCTCGATAGATGCTCGCATCTTGAGTGGAGTAACTAATCCTTGTTCGTAGGGACTTATCCCCCGCGGGACGTCCAAGAATTTTAATCGAGCCCCCGGTTAAACGCTGCAGACCTACGACACTTCGCATAATCGTTGTCTTGCCGCTACCGCTGGGTCCAAGCAGGCCAAGAATCTTTCCCGCTTGAACCTCTAAATCAAACTCATGCAGAATCGTTGTGCCCTCGCGGATAACGGTTAGATCCGTTATCGAGATGGCCGACGACATGTCACTTAGTTTTAAAGGTTACCGAGACCGTTGCTGTAACGGTTTTTTCGATTGTGCTGGTGTCATAGGCGCCAAAGTCAGCTGTCATCGTTGAATCAGGAGTTGTGATTTGAATCGGTCCTGCCTTCACATTGGCAAGTGAACCTAGAGATCCACCTACGGCCTTTGTAAGTGCTTCTGCACGCGCCTTGGCATCCTTCATCGCATCACTCATTAACTGTGGGCGAAGCTCAGGTAAGTTAGAGATGTAGTACTGAGGTCCGTAGTTATTAACGTGGATACCTGTCTGCAGAAGTGAACCGATTCCTTGGCTCAGTTTTGATATCAATTGAACATCTTTTGAGCGAACCGTCAGATCGCGATTTGCACGATAGGACAGTGTTCTGCCCGTTGCATTTCCATTTACGAACTCTTCATTAGCATAGGTTGAAACTGGGCCAAGAGTTAGGGCCTCGGCTGGAATTCCACCGGCAGTTAAGTAATCTGAGAGAGCGGCAACATCTGAATCAACTGACTTTACGGCTCCACCAACATTTGGTGCAGAAAGACTTACTGACAAAATCCATACCGCATTATCGGCGGTGGCACTTGTCTTGGCCGATCCCGTCACTGTAATTCCATTTCCTGCGCGAGTTGCAAAACCAGTTCCGACTTTGGTTAATCCAACACCGAGTGCAAGTGCAACAATTACTGAGGAGATAATAATGACTACGGCTTTGCGGCGCTCGACTGTAATAATCGGAGATTCATGTAGTTGACTCATGCCTAAATTATAAAGGATTAAATCGCACGAAGGTGGGAAATCTCCTGGTGATTGACTCCACGAAAACGCTCGAGCTCGCACTCCCATTCATTTCCGATGATGAGGGCTAACCCTGCCCGAATCGACTCTTCATCAAAGCTTTCAGCGAGCACGGCATTAATTTGATTTTGACCTACAAGCACAGCTCCCATTAAATCTGTAACTGCACGATGAATTCCTAACTCTGGAGTAAAACGAAATAACTCTCCCCCATCGTTTGTATCCTCGTGAACTTCAAAGTAGATGTAATGCCAACTGCGTAGGGCACTTGCAACTGCAGCGGCAATACCTTGGCGATCGCGCCATGTGAGAGTGCATTTAAATGTTCCAGCTTTGAGCATCTGAGGCGTCCAGTCACATCGCACAGTGCTACCGAGTAGATCGGCGAGCGCCCAATCGATGTGGTCACGCAG
>Ga0194050_1000338_pt1 | contig 16761 bp, 15 predicted proteins | sample SepL2310m_MetaG_FD_148657 | JGI IMG/M metagenome (GOLD analysis project Ga0194050, IMG submission 148657) | Anoxic zone freshwater microbial communities from boreal shield lake in IISD Experimental Lakes Area, Ontario, Canada - Sep2016-L239-10m | ecosystem: Environmental > Aquatic > Freshwater >...
GATTGCCCACCACCTCAATGATCTGGGTGTTCGCCGGGGTTCATCAGTACATCTTGCTCTGACTAATTCACCCGCGTTCGTCGCAATTTGGATTGCCACAATTCGGCTTGGCGCGTGGATTGTGCCAAGCGACCCATTTGGAACATCTATTGAACTTGCTGAGCATATTTCTCGCACCTCCCCCAGCGTGGGTATCTACTCTCCTTCTCGACGCGAGAACTATTTATCAGCCAAACCCACTATGCCCGTCATCGAAATCAACGAAGACGATATGGACCTGGCAATGATTCCACACAAGTCTTTTAATTTGTGGCCGGAAATATCGCCGCGAGATCGAGCTGCAGTCATGTTCACGTCCGGCACCACGGGTCGCCCGAAGGGCGTAGTAATCACACAGGCAAACTATGCGTTTGCCGGTAAAACTATGAGCGAGGCATCCAACCTCGAATCTCACCATCGCCAACTTGTTGTCCTGCCCATGTTCCACGCAAACGCTCAGTACTACAGTTTTGCATCCGCAATTTGGGCGGGGGCATCCGTTGCCCTTATGCACACTTTTTCTGCTTCACGTTTTTTGCAACAAGCCCTCAATCACCAAATAACTCACGCAAGTCTTTTCGCTGCACCCATTCGGATGATTCTTGCGCGTGGCAACACTCCAGTAGATGGCCTTCATTTGACTCACTGCTGGTATGCGATGAATATCTCGATTGGACAATTCGACACCCTCACCAATCTTTTGGGATGCAAACCACGACAGTTATACGGCATGACCGAAACCATCCCTGCCGTGCTTACTGACTGCTCGACTACTCCAAATCCATCTTCGATGGGTCAAGTAACACCCGGATGCGAAGTGGCTATTCAGACAACAGATCATCGAGTTGCTGCAAATCAGACCATTGGCGAAGTAGTGGTGCGCGGCGAAAAGGGAATCACGTTATTTGATGGCTACCTAGATGATCCTATGACAACCAATTCGTCATTCATAAACGACTGGTTCTTGACTGGTGATCGAGCATTTTGCGATAGTAACGGCTCGTTTTTCTTTGACGGACGTCGTCAGGACGTACTCAAAGTCGCTGGTGAAAATGTCTCGACAGTTGAAGTTGAAATGATGATCTCCTCTCACCCGCAAATTCTGGAAGCGGTAGTCGTTGGAGCACCAGACCCCATTCGTGATGAGGTGCCTATTGCATTTGCTGTTGCGTCTGACTTAACTAACCCTCCAGCGATAGAGGAATTAATGTCATGGTGCAATGAGCGACTTGCAAAATCAAAGAGACCACACAGCATTATTATGCTGGACGAATTGCCACGTACAAGTGTTGGCAAAATTCGCAAATTCATTCTCAAGGACCTCGCAGCGCAGCACCACAGTCAAAGCAATAGCAAACCAACACAGGGAGCATTTCAATGAGCATTTTCACCCAAGAGTTCCTGGCATCACTCGACGCATCAATCGTCGACGTAGCAGATGCAGTAACCTTCCCCGCCGAGTGTTATACAGATAGCGACTTCTTAGATTTCGAACAGCGGAAAATATTTAATTCCGAATGGTTGTGTGTAGGTTTGGTCAGCCGCATCCCTCGGCCAGGCGACTATTTCAGCACGACCGCAAACTCTGAATCGATCATTGTCGCCCGAGATAAATCAGGTGAAATTCATGCATTCTCAAGTGTCTGCCAGCACCGTGGAATGCAAATCGTTGAGGACTCTGGAAACTGCGGAACGTTTACATGCCCCTACCACCAATGGATCTATGGCTTAGATGGTCGACTCCTTGGCGCACCCGCTATGGAACGAACAACGGACTTTGAAAAAAAGGACTGGGGTCTCCCCCAACTCAAAATTGAAAGCTGGAAAGGCTTTATTTTTGTCAACTTTGATAAAAATGCAACAGCGTTGGCCCCAACCTTGTCCAGATACGAACCCTTCCTTGAACACTACGAACTTGAAACTGCGGTATGTCCGGGAACTTTCACACTCACTGACTTGCCATGGAACTGGAAGGTGATGTTTGAAAACTTTAATGATGGTTACCATGCCAACAAGCTGCATCACACCATTCAAGATTTCTGTCCGAGCAATTTAGCTGCCTTCCCCGTGGAATGGAGCAACGAATCAAATGTGATATTTCGTACCAATGGATACACCCATATCGACGGTGGTTTTAATGCCACAACAAAAGCCCTGATGCCAGTATTTCCCCGACTCACCGAAGAAGAACGCTGGCGATCGACATTTGCGCTCATTCCTCCGACCTTGTGTTTTGGCACAGCACCCGATCAGGCATTTTTTTTCATCGTCAGACCAAAAGCTGCAGGCATGATCGATGTCGAGATCGGCTACCTCTTTCACCCAAGTGCTCTCGAACACCCGATGTTTGATCATTTACTTGAGATGAGCGATGCCGGAGTGCAAGTATTTGTCAAACAAGATCAAGACGCCACTACCAAAGTGCAACGAGGTTTGAACTCACGTTTTGCGGTGCGTGGTAGATATTCATGGCAAGAAGAAAGTCACATCCAATTCAACAATTGGCTCGTTGCGCGCTATCGCAAACATTGGCCAAAAACAGATTCGCCGGTCTCAGTCGCTGTCAGAAAGAACGAGTCTGCGTGACGCAACTCGTTCCTCCTGTTGCCGCCATTGCAGATGTACTTGCGCTCATTGGCCGAAGCGGATGGCTCACTCCACCCCTGCAACCGATAGTCGGATGCTCGGTACCGATCGCTGCAACTGCTCGTACATTTCGACTCGAGATGGGCAACGAAGGTCCAGGTCTCACACCACTTTACGAGGCACTTTCAATTGACCTAACCGGATGTTGCGTGATACTTGATGCTCAGCGCGTCCATGGAGCAGTTTGGGGAGAGATCCTGGCCACGGCTGCCCATAATTGTGGGGCATCTGGAGTACTCATTTGCGGATCGGTGCGCGACAAAGCCCAGGTAATCCAGATTGGGATTCCGTTATATGCGATGCATGAAATCGTTGTTGGGCCAGCAGGTCGGGCTCATGTGCAAGAAGTTGGTGGACCAATCACTATCGAAGCATCTATCTCTGGCACTATCCCTGATCCAGTTTCGGACACGATCGTGAACAATGGTGACTTGATAGTTTGTGACGAATCTGGATGCGTAGCGATTCCCCCTGCAATCTCCAACCAAATCCTGGATGCAGCCAGACGGTATGCCGAGGCAGAGCTTGAGACTGTTCGCTCACTACTCCGACATGAACCACTGACTGTTGCTTATTTGCATAAAAAAAAGATCGTCCAAAGCATCATTGCTGAACTCGGCAGACCATAGCCACGGCCCTCTCAGACCACAAACGTTGACTACCTGAGGCAGTTTGACTGCAGACCTGGTTGCGTTTATACTCAAACTGGTCTGACAGTCAGTCCAACCAATTCAGACCATTATTCATAGGGGGAATTATGAAGCAAAGTAAACATATTCATGGGCTACGTTCGGTTGCTGTGTTTGCAGCATTCGGACTTATCTTGGTCGCCTGCGGAAGTAGCGATGCATCAGTTGCGGTCGATACGACACCCGTCGTCGAGACCACTGCTGCACCGTCGCCACTCGATTTCAACGGTGATGGGAAAGTCGTATTCGGCATTGCAGTACCTGGGCCACGCGATGACGGCGCCTATTACCAAGCACTTGTTGACAAGGTGACATCATTTTCGGCGGAAAATGGTTTTGAAGCACCAATCATTGTTGACAACATCAAAGCCGAAAATGCTGCAACAGAACTCGGCAACCTTGCGGAGCAAGGTGTCGACATCATCACTGTGGGCGCAAGCGAAATTGCTGACCCGCTCAAAGACCTCACAGCCAAATATGCGGATATCTTTTGGTACTGCAACTGTGGAGCTGGCTACCCAGCCACGCCGGGTCTTGCCCAGAGCCAAGATGACTCATCCGAAATTAGTTTCACCACTGGTTATGCAACTGGTTTGTTGATGAAAGCAAAGGGTGGAAGCAAAAAAGCCGCTTTCATCGGTTGCTGTGATCTTGGGTTTGAAAAAGAGGCATACATGGCCTATGAGATGGGTCTCAAAGCAGTAGATCCAACATTCTCGATGACCTATATCCCAAGTGGTGGCTTCCCATATGACTTCGACAACACCGCCGGTGCCACAGAGGCATTCAATAACGCTGTTGCTCAAGGCATTGGTGCGGTCTACCCATACTTGGGTGGCGCTCATGAGTCAATCGTCAAGCTTGCTAACGCCAAGGGCATCATTGTCAACTCGGCCGGTTCTTCCAAAGTGTGTGAACGCACCGACATGAAGTGGGATATTGCTGCTCGCTTCGATGCTGGCGACTATCTCACTACGCTCTTGGCAGAATTGGTTACAGGAACCTTCAAAGAAGGCGACATCCGTGTGTTCCATGTAGGCGTGGACAAAGAACCAGGAGCAGTCATCTGCGGTGCTTCAGCCGAAGATCAGGCTGCAATGGATGCGGTGTACACCAAAATTGCGGCGGGAGATTATGCAGCAGACTTTGGTGCCATCAAGGGCAAGGCATACGCAGCGGGCTGAGCCTCGTTGCGTGTGACTGCTGACTACAACATGTCAGAAGTTCGTACGAGTGGGACAGGGGCACAAGCCTCTGTCCCACTTGTTGAATTAACCAACATTTCAAAGCGATACGGCGACATTGCGGCCTGTGACAACGTCACTCTCTCAATGTACCCCGGTCAAATCCACGGAATTCTTGGAGAAAATGGTGCTGGCAAATCCACCCTGATGAAGGTGCTCATCGGCCTTGTCAAGCCAGATGCTGGTGCTATTTCGATGAATGGTGTCGTCCAGAACATCACCAACCCTCAATCTGCTGCCCGAATTGGTTTTGGCATGGTCCACCAGCACTTCAGTCTGGTGGAAGAACTCACCGTGTGGGAGAACGTACTACTGGGTGAGGAATTGAAATTTGATCGGGCACGGGCTCGAGTGCTCGTTGGCGAAATAGGTGAGAGATTTGGACTCACCGTCAACCCCGATGCACGCATTCGCGATCTGACCGCTGGACTACGACAACGCGTCGAACTCATTAAGTGCCTCCGCCATGATCCTCGAGTCGTCATTTTGGATGAACCAACTTCTGTGCTAACACCCGCAGAAAGCGAACAACTCTTTCCAACCTTGCGTGAAAAAGTTGCAATCGAAGGACGATGCGTGGCACTCGTGAGTCACAAACTGGCCGAGGTGCTGCATGCGACCGACGTCATTACCATCATGCGGCAAGGTCGTGTCATCGAACATCATGAGACGCATCAGACAGATGCACCATCACTTGCACGAGCGATGGTTGGTAGAGAAGTTTCGCTACGCTCCCAACATGCAGTGCTAGGTGCAAGTTTTGTTTCTCAAAGCGCCCCATCTGAGAGCACTTCAACTACGGATGCAACAGACGTCTTGCAGATTGCAGATGCTTGCGTTTCTCTCGGCGGAGTGAGCAAACTCAAAAACCTCAATCTCGGTGTTCGAGCAGGCGAGATTCTTGGACTCGCAGGAGTTGAAGGCAATGGTCAACGCGAACTCGGTGATGTTTTAAGTTCTCTCTTGACTCTTGACAGTGGCTTGATCTCGATTGACGGCACAATTGTACGTACAGGAAAACCAGGCTCTATGTCTCGAGCTGGCATCGCAGTTATTCCAGAAGATCGCCATGACTCAGGCGTCGTGCTGACAATGTCAGTAGCGGCGAACCTTGCTTTGCAACGAATGGTTGATTTCTCTCACAACGGAGTGATAGACGAAGTTCTGCTTTTTGAGAGCGCACAACAATTGATCGATGAGTTTGAGATCCGATGCGACGGACCGAATGCGCCATTGCATAGTTTGTCGGGCGGCAATCAGCAACGTGTCGTTTTGGCACGTGAATTATCCGCCAAACCAAAAGTTCTTGTAGCGGCGCAACCAACTCGCGGACTCGATGTAGGCGCAATTGAGTTTATGAGCGATCGCCTTGAAAGGGCTGCCGCTAGCGGAATAGCTATATTGCTGATCTCAAGTGACTTAGATGAAATCCTCCATCTCTCCCACAGAATCAGCGTGATCTCGAGTGGAACGATTGTTGGAACCCTCAGTCGCCAAGAAGCAACCATGGAGCAACTCGGGCTCCTCATGGGTGGACTTGCACTATGAGATTCAAAAATCTCAATTCACTTAATCGGCATCGTTTGTTTATGGTCTGTCTGTACACACTGTTTATCGGTATTGCACTCATTGCATCGGCTGTTTTAGTTTGGGCTACAGGTGGAGACTGGCGTGCGGTACTCCCCGCCCTGATCAACGGAAGCATTGCCAAACCTGGTCGATGGGGACAAACCTTGACGGAAGCGGCTCCTCTACTGTTGGTTGCCCTCGGTGCCATCGTTGCCACGCGAATGAACTTGGTCAACATCGGTCAAGAAGGGCAGTTGCTTATAGGAGCAGCATCAGCGGCGATGATCGCCACACGCGGCAGCGGCATATTTATTCTCATCTTTTCGATCCTGATCGGCGCACTTGGTGGCGCCATCTGGTCGTCGGTTGCCGCAGTTTTAAAATACTGGCGCAAAGTGCCGGAGGTAGTGAGCACACTTTTGATGGTATTCATTGCCACACAATTAACTGGCTTTTTGCTTACCAAAAAATCATTGTTACTTGACCGCAGCGCTGATCGCCCTAATAAAACTCAGACAAGTGGCCAACTTGCGGCCAACACGAGACTCCCATATATCCACATATTTGGCAATGACATCTCAATCGCTGTCCCAATTTCTGTATGCATCGCTCTGATCGTTGTCTTCCTCCTCAATCGAACTATTTGGGGTTTCAAACTCGACATGGTTGGAATGAATGCACGAGTTGCGCAACGATTTGGAGTGTCTGAACGATCGGCTGGTATTATCGCGCTTGCAATTGGTGGTGCCCTCGCCGGACTTGCTGGTTCGTTTATGTTCACTTCTGGGACCGCGAACTACCGTTACACACCTGGCTTTGCGAATAACGTCGGCTGGGAAGGTCTGTTGGTTGCTCTCGTTTCGAGAAATCAACCGCTCGTCGCGGTGGTCATCGCCTTGGTCTTTGCTGGACTTCGAACGGGATCAAGCTTTCTTGCATCAACCGGAATACAGCGAGAAATCGTTGATGTGGTACGAGCACTTTTAGTTCTTGCTCTTCTACTCCCACCCGCATATGTTTTCCTTCGTGGAAATTTACATAGGGATAAAAATAGAGGTGGCAAGTAATGGATCCAACAATTTTTGCCTCTGCATTTACACCGCTCTTGAACATCGCATCAAGCGATACCATGTATCAAAGCATGATTCGATTTGCAGTCGTGCTGGCATTTGCTGCTGTGGGAGAACTTGTCGCCGAGCGCGCTGGAACTCTCAATATTTCTGCAGAAGCAATGCTTATTAGCGGAGCCTTCACAGGAGCGGTAGTTTCTGACCATACTGGTCATATTGCTTTCGGCTTAATCTGCGGCATGCTGGCAGGGGTCATAGTGGCTGCAATCCAGGCCAATCTCAGTCACCGACTGACTATCGACCAGTTTGTTGTTGGCCTCACACTCAATCTTTTCGTTCTTGGGCTGGCGCTATTCCTCGATGCTCGATTTAAACCTCAGACCAATGTCGCAACCAAGTGGAGGGTTCCTGGACTCGCCAATATCCCAATTATTGGTGAAGCCTTGTATGGACAACCTTGGCCAATGTATTTGATCCTCCCGACTGTGGGTGCAAGTTGGTACTTACTGTTTCGCACTAGATGGGGTCTTGAAGTTCGCGCTGTTGGTGAAAACCCGCAATCCGCCGATGTAACTGGTATCCATGTCAATCGCCGTAGACGCCAATCAATTTATTTCGCCGGCCTCTGTAGCGGATTAGGTGGCGCAGTACTCGTCCTTGCCCAAATCCCAATCAACGGGTTTGAGGCTGGTCACGTCGGACTTAAAGGAATTATTGCAATCGGCGCTGTAATCTTTGGGGGGTGGACACTGCGCGGAACCCTCTTTGGATGTTTGATCTTCGGATACTTTTTTGCACTCCAACAAGCCCTCCCAAGCATTGGATACACCATTAATAGTCAACTTTCTGGTGCACTGCCATATCTAGCCGCTCTTGCAGTGACATCAATATTCGCAGCACGCACTCGCCAACCACGAGCTCTCGCTCAACCATTCATCAGAGGACTGACATGAAAGCTTTGCTGTACCACGCACCCGGATTATCAGATGTTCTCCAATACATTGATGTCCCTGATCCAACCCCCGGCGCTCGCGATGTAATCATTCAAGTTGCTGCGACTGCACTCAATCACCTGGATGTGGTCCAGCGCAATGGTTGGTATGAAATGCCAGGTATGTCATTACCGCATATTGCTGGGATGGATGTAGTCGGCACTGTTGCTGCAGTTGGTCGCGATGTCTCTCGCGTCAAGATTGGAGATCGCGTCGTTGTCGACCCATCGCTGAGCGAAGTTCCAACAGAATCGAAACTCAGTGGAATGGGCGACATCTACGGAGCACTTGGTGTTATCGGTGCAACCGTGGCTGGTGGATATGCAGAATTATGTCTGGTACCAGAAACACACGTGCACCACCTACCTGAAGAACTCTCGTGGCATCGCGCAGTCACATTCCCTACGGCGTGGCTGACTGCGTGGCATGCAATTTTTGAAGTAGGCAAGCTGCAACGTGGCGAGACGATCATGATTCATGCTGCGGGTTCTGGAGTTTCGGTGGCAGCGATTCAACTTGCCAAACATGCAGGTGCCACTGTGCTTGCAACAGCCGGAACTGACGAAAAGTGCCAACAGGCCAAGACACTTGGAGTTGATTTCACATGCAACAATCGCACATCCGATGTTGCTGCCTGGGCTAGGAGTGTCACCAACGGATCTGGAGTCGACATCGTCTTCGACCATGTTGGACCTGCCTTGTGGGCTCAATCAATGTTCTCTTTAAAACCACGAGGGCGACTTGTCAATTGCGGTAATACCACTGGAGACACCGCAACAATTCCCTCACTCGGCTTTATGTTTCACATGGGTATCCAGATTCTTGGTTCTGATCCATATCGATACAGCGAGTTTGCTCAAGCATGGAAAGTTTTTATCGGTGGCAACTTTCAGACACCCATAGATAGCGTCTTTCATCTGTCAGAGGGTGCAGCCGCACAAGAAAAAATGCAAAGCAATAATTTCTTTGGCAAGATTCTATTAGAACCATAAAACGCCAATGACAGATTCGCCATATCCAGAAATTAAAAAAACGCACACGATGGCTCACACGGGTCGTCCTTGGCGGGATAGGAAACCACCACCATCTGCTGGAGTGTGGAGCGTCATTCAGGGATTTGGAAACTATTGGACCCTAGTCGCGGCGATCGATCTTGGGGTGTTTGACGCCATAGAGCGATTGAGATCGACAACCGTCAACGTCCTTGCCGTGGATCTCAAAGTCGATCTAATTCCGCTCCAGCATTTACTCGATGCACTTGTCAGTCTCGGCTATTGCGATCAAGTAGATAATATTTATGAGTTGACGGAAACTTCTGAGCGCTACCTCACAACACATGGCCCAGCCTCAATGGCCGCCCTTGTGCGCGGGGCTCCTGGTCCACACCAAAACTGGACTCATCTTGCAGACACCATACGCACAGGTACTGTGACCGACCCAATCGAAAACGATATGGCTGGATTTTATGGCCCACTCGTTCAAGCAACGTTTCCTACGCAATTGCGTGCATCTACTCGGCTTGGTGCACGACTCGGTTGGACAAGGCGACCCAATCTTCGCGTTCTTGACTTGGGTGCAGGAATGGCGCCTTGGGCTATTGGAGTGCTCCAGTCTTCGCCAGGATCAATCGCTGTGGTCAATGACATTCCTGGAGTTATCGACCTTGCGCAAGCCACAGTAGACCAGCTACATCTCACTGATCGCGTTGAATTTCGTTCTGGCAACTTTCATGATATTGAAATTGAGTCTGATCAATACGACATCGTTGTGCTGGGAAATATCTGCCGCACGGAAGGCGATGAGTTGAGCCGATCGCTCGTCGGGAGAGCTCACGATGCACTCAAAGTTGGGGGTTCAATCCTGATTGTCGATTACTTTGCTGATAAGACGCGCAAATTCAATCCATTCGGTGTGCAGATGGGTCTCACAATGCTTGCCAACACGGTACGAGGAGCAATGCTCACCGACGAACAAGTTGTCGGGTGGCTTCAAGATGCACAATTTACTGCGATCAGACTTCTTGAACCCATTGGCTTCCACTTCGTCTATGTAGCAGACAAACAATTAACTTCTTTTACTCATTAACAATTCGGAGGATTACATATGAACGCCACAGCCCCAACTCAATGTGACGTGCTCGTCAAAGGCTGGTACGTCGTGACCATGAATGCTGACCGTGACATCATCCGTAATGGTGCCGTTGCCATCACTGGATCGACGATCGTCGGTGTTGGTAAGGCGCTTGATCTTGAAAAACAGTTTTCACCCAAACGAGTGCTTGGTGGTGACCGCTTCGTCATCACTCCCGGTCTCATTAACACGCATATTCACGTCACGGGCGAGCCACTCACCCGCGGTTATGTTCCCGATGATACGCCTTTTGTCGAGAACGTATTCCAATGGCTCTGCCCGTTGTATTCGGTATTTAATGCTGCAGAAGAACGAATGTCAGGTCAACTTGCCGCTGTAGAAATGATGCGCTCTGGCACAACAACATTTCTTGAAGCTGGAACAATCAGATTCCTAGATGAAGTGATCGACGGACTTGTTGAAATCGGTATTCGGGCTCGCGTTGGTCGTTGGGTTTGGGACTTGCCACCAGAACCATCGGTCTATCGACAGAGCACAGACGTGGCAATCGCCCATCTCGAACACCAACTCAAAGCACACAGCTCGCACGCCAACGGCCGCATCGCGGCATGGAGCACACTTGTCGGACACACCACCTGTAGCGATCCGCTATGGAAAGCAGCCAAGTCTCTTGCCGACGAATACAAGGTTGGTTTGAGTTTTCACATGTCACCGGCCCAACTAGATCCCGACGGCTTTATCGCCGAGTTTGGTCAACGCCCGATGGCCCACTTAGCAGAGATCGGCGTGCTCGACAAAAATGTTGCCATAACCCATTGCGTACGAATTGATGATGCAGAAATGATGCTGATGGCGCAAGCCGGTGTGAGCGTTGCACACTGCCCAACTACCGCACTCAAAGTAAGTTATGGAATCACTCAAGTTGGCAAGTTTCCCGAAATGGTGCAAAACGGCATCAACGTCAGTATCGGAACCGACGGCAACAATGCATCCAACTATTCCGACTTGATGCGGGCAACGTATCTGGTTGCCGGATTATTTAAGGACGCTCGAGTAGATCCACAGATGTTTCCTGCAGAGAAGGCATTTGAGATGGCTACGTTGTCGGGAGCAAAAACAATGATGATGGAAGATCAGATTGGTTCGCTTGAAGTTGGCAAAAAGGCAGACATCGTATTGCACGATACCGATCGGCCTGAATGGCGACCGCTTCTCAATGTCATGAACCAGCTAGTTTGGTCGGCCGATGGCAGAGGCGTGCACACCGTGATCATTGATGGCCAGATAGTTGTTGAAAATGGACACTGCACCACGATTGACGAAGAGCACCTGTGGGCGACTGCTCAACAAATGGGAGAAAGCATTACCGCGCGCTCTGGATTGCCCGACAAGGCCAAATACCCCGTTTGGTGATCTGACTGGGAAACGCCAGCTACGCAAGACCTGCCTGGTTTTTGAAAACTTGGCTGTCCCAATAGTCAACTCGGCGAACAATTAACCCGTCACTAACTTCAAAGTGCATTGCGCCGCGTATCGCGATGTCATGTCCGTTTACTGTCGTGCGAAGCGTATATGCCGCCCATACATGGCGCCCTTCAGACGTAGTTTGTTCGATTGTGTATGACAAATTAGGCATAGACGAGATAAACCCAGGCAAGCGCTTGCGATATTCATCTTTCCCATTACAACTTGAACCGAGCGCTGATGTGTGCTCATTGACAAAGTCGTTTGCAACGTGAGAAGCGACAAGGTCGGCATCCCCGGTGGCGAAAGACTCCAAATAGGAAGTGCAGATTTGCAGTGGCGTTGTCATCGCCACCGGTTCAACCCCAGACTTCTTGTGCCTTGGCGTACACACCTTGGTCGTAGGAAAACTCAATCATGTTGCCGTCTGGATCCTTGAGCGCACAGATGTAACCGATCGGTGGTGGCATCAAAGTTGGTGGCCAAGCGAGACAACCTTCCGCATCGCCACGGCGTGCGATCTCGTCTACTTCTTCCTTGCTTGTTACTTCAATTCCGATGTGAGCGAATGGCGCCATGATTGGTTGCTGACCTTTATCTTGATCTTTTGTAAATGAAACAAGCACCAACACAAACGGCTTATCACCTTGATCGGGATGACCGAGCCAAGCACCCTGCCCGTCAGTATCTTCACGACGATCAAGCAACTCGAGTGGAGTAAAACGGGTATACCAATCAATGGTCTTATCTATATTCGTCGCAGGTAATGCAATGTGTGTCCATCGCATAGCTGCTGGGTGCTTTACGTACACATCTTTTGTATGGCTACTCATGAGTCATTCCCTCCCCGATTATTGGATTATCTCCACCTTTGGTCCACGCGATCAACGTGTTACCCCACGGATCAATAAATGCACCACTAAAACCATTGAATTCTTTCCAATAATGATGTCTCCACAAAATAGTGGCCCCAAGTTTTTCTGCAGTGCCAAGGATGCGATCTTCCGTGTCGTCGTCGCTGACAAGAATCCACACTCTCGGAGACCGACCAGCACGGCTCAACTCGCGTGGTGCAACGCCATTCGTATCTGGGTTCGGACGCGCATTAGCAACATTGAAAATCCCCAGATGCAAATTTCCAATCTCCGAATCCGAACCATCCGGATTCTTAAATTGCCCACCAGGAACTGCACGATGAAACACATTTGTAGGACGACCTTCTACCTCCCAACCGAACACCTGCGCATAAAACTCAGCGGAGCTTTGAGGGTTGTCGGAGGGAAGGTCAACGAAAATCAGCGTGTTCGGAGTGGTCATAACCAAGACACTACAGATGGTCTGATGGTCTGACCAAAATAGCCATTGTCTCCTCCGAGGATCCTGCTAGCCCTTGCCCAGATTGGACAACAAAAATCGTCCCCGAGCACCAACCTCTTCACGTAAACCCGTCTCATCTATCGTACGGCAGATCGAATCCCGCACAACATGGACCCCGTTGACGACCACATCCGACACACTCCGTCCGTCACTCGCCCATATCAGTTGCAGAATCGGATCTGGACTCAACGGAGTCCATTGTGGACCCGTGGTCGAATGGATCACAATGTCGGCACGCTTCCCCACCTCAATTGAACCAATCAGATTCTCCATACCAATCGCGCGCGCGCCTCGAATCGTGATCAATTCGAGTGCGTCATAGGCAGACGCAATCGTCGGATCGCGCTCGCCATCGCGCGCTAGACCGATGAAAAGTGCTGCAGTTCTGATCATGTCAATCGCGTCTCCAGCATTTTCGCTATCACACCCAAGCGCCAACCTCGCGCCACCGCGTATCAACTGAGCATGTCGACCAAAACCAGTGATTCCCTGGGCGAGTCGCAGATATGCCCACGGGCAACTGACGACCGCAGTATTTGTATCAATAATGACATCGCGCTCAAGATCGCTGAGATGAACGGCATGGGCGAGCAAAACATGGCTTCCCAAAACACCCAAATCATGAAGATGTGCCAGAGGCCTCTTGCCAGTGCGCAACAAATACGACTCAACATCTCCGCTATGAGGCGAGATGTGAAACGTCAAGTTTGTATTGTTGTCGCGTGCAAGTTGCGATGCACCAATCACGAGTTCGTCAGACATTAAGTCGTGACCGACAAGACTCACCCATGCAGTCACGAGACCATTGTTCGCAGATGTATTGACATCTATTAGCAACTGCTGCTGTCGTTGCAGTACTTCAGCAACACTCCCCACTTGAGGACCGTCACCAATGTCCCAACCCCATCGAGCAATCGTTCCCCGTACCCCCACTGTTTCAAACGCTCGAGCTACTTGATGCGGATGAGCGACCGTACCAGCTTCAACCGTGCATGTAACGCCATTAGAAACTGCCTCCACCAAACTGGCTGTCGCCGATAGCAGATCATCGTGTTCATTTAGTTGTCCATGTACTGGTACTACCCACTGAAAAATAGCCTCGTTGCTTGAGATCGTGTCAGGGATAGCAGAGCGCAGTAATCGATCCCCAGTGAGATGCTGATGCGCATTTACATATCCAGGTGTGACAATGCTCGAAGATGTACCGATGACTGGAACATTCGGAAACTGATTACGGATCGCCTCATAGGTCCCGATATGCGAAATTGTGTCATCAGTTATCGCGATGGCTGCGTCCTTCAGGACTTCTTTTTTGGCATTAACCGTGGCGATGTGGCCACCTCTGATGATGAGAGAAGGCTGCATGGTTGATTTGATACCATCAGAAGCCATGAGCGGTATTCTGTCTGAAAATGAGAATTTACACAACTACTGGTATGTAGTTACTAGGTCAGCCGACCTGACCACGGCTCCAGCCGGAGCCACATTGCTCGGCAGAAACCTTGTTCTCTGGAGAGACACGAGCAACATCGTGCATGCAGCCCCAGATAGATGCCCGCATCGTGAAGGGGTACTCTCAAACGGAACTGTTGAAAATGGCTGTCTAGTCTGCCCTTATCACGGCTGGACCTTTGCTTCAGAAGGAAAATGCGTCAACATTCCTTCTTCGGCACCCGGAGTTCCACCACCACCCAAAGCCAACTTGACAGTATTCAAATGTGTCGAAAAATATGGCTTAATTTGGGTCTGTATCGGCAAGCCCGTAGCAGATATCCCAATAATTCCACAGGATGACGATCCATCATTTCGCAGAATCAACACGATCGTCGACACGTGGAAAACTTCCGCGACTCGAATGACCGACAATTTTCTCGATATCACTCACTTCCCATTTGTGCACACAGGCACTTTCGGCAGGAAGCAAGATACCACTGTTCCCAAAGTTGACTTGTCACAGATGGATACAAGTTGGTATGGATACAGCTACGAAGTTGACGCCAACAATTCTGGTAGTGGAACTCTCGCAAGCAACTCATCTGAATCTGTGGTCCACCGACATATGTCAAGCGGCTTCAATCTTCCATTCAGCGTTCGAAGTACGATCCAGTATTCGTCCGGTCTGTCGCACATTTTGCTGTTGATCTCCACTCCGATTGACGACATCAACTCATACTTCACATTTGTGATTTGGAGAAATGATGATTTTTCCATCAATGCTGAAGAAGTAATTCGATTTGATTATGCAATCGGTGCAGAAGACAAGCGAATGCTCGAAACGGTTCCGGGAGTACTTTCTCTCAGTCAGACAGGTGTGGTAAGCGTGCAAGCCGACAAATGCAATGTGGAATGGCGACGACGGCTCGCCGAAGCAATGGGTCTCTAAAAAGTCAGTACAGATTTGATGTTGTAGCCGTCAATGAGCTTGCGACCGCCGAGCGCGGGCAACTCAATCAGAAACACCAGCCCGGCAACTTTCGCGCCAAGGCTCTCCACCAAACGAATAGTCGCTGCAGCAGTGCCGCCAGTAGCCAACACGTCATCCACGATGACTACAGAGTCGCCCTCGCCCATCGCATCGGCATGAATCTCGAGCGTGTCAGTGCCGTACTCAAGCGTGTACGACTCACTCACCACTGTCCATGGCAACTTGCCTGGTTTGCGCACCGGCACAAAGCCTGCGCCAATGCGCGCTGCCACGGGTGCAGCAAAGATAAACCCACGGGCTTCGACCCCGATCACCTTGTGTGGCTTCGTGTTGCCACACAGCGACACAAGTGCGCCAACAGCCAGATCGAAGCCAACTGGGTCGGCAAGCAATGGAGTGATGTCGCGAAACATGATGCCAGGCGATGGCACGTCTGGAATGGTGCGAATCAGACTCTTGATTTTGTCAATTGTCATCGCAGAAAAACTATTCAATTATTTCAATTAGACGCGTGCGCGCGACTTGGTAAAGCGCATTGCACCGTCTTCAATTGGTGATTTGCGAAACATCTTTTTATCACGCTTGAAATTTTGTGGGTTGATCCACGGCTCGCGGTCGCTTTGGCGAGGAAACTTATGCATTGATCTCTCCATATAGCCAGAGGTGAAACTGTCAATCCACGGGCGTTCTGGCATTCCCTCATCACTCTCGCGCAATTCAGGAATACAAATTTCGGTGCCCGTCTCTTTCATGTGATTGAGCAAGCGACACACATACGTGCAGATCAAGTCGGCACGCAGTGTCCACGATGCGTTGATGTATCCAAAGACCGAGCCCATATTGGGCACTCCCGAATACCCGAAGCCCTTGTATGACCATGTCTTGGCAAAATCAACTGGCTTGCCATCTACAACAAAGTCCATCTCGCCGAGTGTCACCAAATTGAGGCCAGTCGCGGTCACGATGATGTCGGCTTCAAGAGTCTCTCCCGATGCAAGCGTGATGCCAGTTTCTGTGAAATTTGCAATCGTGTCGGTCACCATCGTGGCTTTGCCAGATCTAATTGATGCAAACAAATCACCATTTGGTACCAAGCACAAGCGCTGATCCCATGGGTTGTACTTGGGTGTGAAGTGCTTGTCGACGTCGTAGTCG
>Ga0194050_1000340_pt1 | contig 16682 bp, 14 predicted proteins | sample SepL2310m_MetaG_FD_148657 | JGI IMG/M metagenome (GOLD analysis project Ga0194050, IMG submission 148657) | Anoxic zone freshwater microbial communities from boreal shield lake in IISD Experimental Lakes Area, Ontario, Canada - Sep2016-L239-10m | ecosystem: Environmental > Aquatic > Freshwater >...
ATGCATCTAGAACGTCGTTAACTGAAGAACCTGCAACAGCTGTTGCGATTACGTCATAAACAGCACGGTCAACGCGCTTGATCATTGATGTAAGCATGTTCTTCTTCTCAGCAGCTGAAGCTGTTAGGTACTGATCAGCGTCAACTCCGATAGTCCAAACCTTCTTGCCAGCATTTGCTGCATCTGTTGCAGCTGCGAAGTTACCCGCACCTGAACCACCAGCAGCTGAGTAAATAACATCTGTGCCCTTATCAATCATTCCCTTAGCAATAACCTTTGCCTTAGCTGGGTCATTGAAACCAGAGAAGTCTGGGAACTCAGTTACATACTTAACATCAACAGTTGCAGACTTCTTTGTTGCCTTAACACCAGCAACGAATCCTGCTTCAAACTTCTGTAGTAGTGGAATACGAACTCCACCGATGTAACCGATTTTCCCTGACTTTGATGCAAGTGCTGCTGCAACGCCAGCTAGGTATGAACCTTGCTCTTCAGCAAATACAAGACCTGCAACGTTGAGAAGATCTACTGATGCATCATCAACAATTCCAAACTGAGTTTCTGGATAATCTGATGCAACAGCCTTAATTGGGCCTGCATACAAGAAACCAACTGCGATGATTGGGTTGTATCCAGCCTTAGCGAGCAAGCGGAGCTTGTCTTCGCGCTCTGAATCTGAACCTGTTGTGACAGTTACTTCTTTAGCAGTAACGCCAAACTTCTTCTTGGCAGCATCTAGACCAGCTGCAGCAGAGTCATTGAAAGACTTGTCTCCGCGGCCACCGATGTCATAAGCAAGTCCAACTTTTACCTTTGATGCTGCAGTAGCTGATGGTGCAACAAATGCAGTTGCTGCAATAGCTGCTGCAGCGATAACTGCTACGAGACGAAATACTTTCTTCAATTTTCCTCCTTCAAGGGGCTCCCCTACGCCTACCAAAAGCAGGTATAGGAGCTCTGTGTGTAACTGAGCCTAGTAGTTATGCATGAATAAACTCAATACACGCCCTCATGTTTTAGCGCGGGGCTTGTAACGTTTTGGATAAGTCTCAACCTGAAGTTGATACTGCTTTTAATGGGTTACTTAACGATCCCCAGGTTTTCATAGGCCTTGTCAAGGGTTTGGGAGGCTACTACGCGGGCTTTTGCAGCCCCCTCATGCAAAATATCAAGCAAATGCTTTTCATCGCTCAATAAATCAATTGCCTTAGCGCGAATTGGTCGGAAATATTCAACAACAACTTCAGCAACTGCGCCTTTAAAGTCGCCATACCCCTTGCCACCAAATTCAGCTTCTAAAGCCGGGATTGTTTTGCCCGAAAGTGCGCTGTGAATCGTCAGTAAATTACTAATTCCAGGCTTTTCTTTTTCATCAAATTTCACTTCGCGTCCAGCATCGGTAGCTGCGCTCTTAATCTTCTTAGCATTTGATTCCGGGGTATCCATTAATTCCAAAACACCTGCAGCAGAGCCCGATGATTTACTCATCTTTGCCGATGGATCTTGTAGATCTTGGATTTTAGCTGCAGACTTTAAAATAAAGTTTTCAGGAATCGTAAATGTCTGCCCGAAGCGGGTATTAAATCGGCCCGCTAAATCTCGAGTGAGCTCGATGTGTTGGCGTTGATCTTCACCGACTGGAACTAAGTTAGCTTGATATAACAAAATATCTGCAGCTTGCAACATGGGGTAAGTGAAAAGCCCAACGCGCGCAGAATCAGAGCCACCCTTTGCAGATTTGTCTTTGAACTGGGTCATGCGGCTTGCTTCGCCAAAGCCAGCCATGCACTCCATGAGCCAACCTAATTGATTGTGTTGTGGCACTTGTGACTGAACAAAGAGCGTTGACTTTTCTGGAGAAATTCCAAGTGCTATTAACTGCGCAGCTGAAGCTAACGTCCGCTTTCGCAGTAGTGCAGGTTCAATCTCTCCAGTTAATGCATGCAAATCTACGATGCAATAAAAGGCATCATGGCCATCTTGTAATTCAACCCACTGCTTAACGGCGCCTAAGTAATTGCCAAGGTGGAAGGAATCACTTGTCGGCTGGATTCCAGATAAAACCCGCTTGGTGCTCATGTGATAATTCTTTCACACATCATGTGCTGCGAGAGATCAATAGCGCTCCAGCGCGCTTACCCTCCATAGAAAGCACTGTAATTCGTAGTCCATCGACCACTACTACGTCATGATCCTTAGGAATTCGACCTAAATGATGCATAACGAAGCCACTGGCGGTTTCATAAGGACCATCTGGAATTTCTAGGCCGGTCTGCTCAATTAAATCCTCAATTGATATCAGGCCGTCAACTTCAAAATCACCCGTGCGAGATTCCACAGCGATATCTGTTTCATCGACATCGTATTCATCCCTAATATCACCGATTAAGCACTCCACTAGATCTTCCAGCGTTACGATGCCATCGGTGCCACCGTACTCATCAAGCACGATTGCCACATGCTGTCCTTGTTTACGCATCTCAGAAAGTGCCGGTAAAATTCCTTTCGTTCCAGGCAAAAACATGATGGATCGAACGAGTTCAATAATCTTTGTTTCCTTTGTCGCCAAAGAAGTATCGAGTAAATCTCGCACATGTATGAAACCAATTACTTCATCAGAAGAGCCACGAATTACTGGATAACGTGAATGGGCCTTATCAACGGCTAACTCAATGGCTTTCCCAACGGTGAATGAGACATCCATAAAATCAACTTCCGTGCGCGGAACCATGACTTCATGAATCTGGCGCTCGGAGGCATTAAAAACTTCTTCAACAATGTCACGCTCTTCATCACTTAATGCAGCATGGCCAGCCACAAGATCTAATAGCTCTTCTTCAGAGATCTGGCTTCGTGCCTCTTTAGGATCAATTCCAAATGCGCGCACAACAAAATCTGTTGACTTTGAGAGCAACCAAATAATGGGGCGGAAAATCTTTGCAATCACATCAATTACTCCAGCTGATGCTAAAGAGATCTCCTCGCTTCTAAAAAGGGCAAGGCGCTTTGGGACAAGTTCTCCAAAGACAAGTGAAAAGTAAGCGATAACCAGAGTCACCCCAATAATTGAAAGGGTTGTACTCAGGCCCCTTGAAAAGCCTTTCTCTTCCAACCAGGGAATGATGTATCCACCAAGTTTTTCAGCACCTAAAGCTGCAGATAAAAACCCACAGACCGTCACTCCCACTTGGGCAGCGGCTAAAAAGCGGTTGGGATTCTCAGCTAACTTTGCAACGCGAGCGCCACGTTTTCCACGGCCAGCAATCTGGCGGATCTGGCTCTCACGCAAAGAGATCAGGGCTATTTCAGCGGCAACAAACAAGGCGGCCAAAAGGATAAGGCCAGCAACGAGAGCGAGATCTGCAAATAACGTACCGAGCGAGTGAGACTCCATTAGATGGACAACTATACGGCACCGCACCTTAGAGGCGGCCTAGCCAATCTCCCCCTTTACGCGTAACCTTCGGTGCGTTGGTCCACCCGGACCATCACCTTCATCCACGGACCGTCGGGCACGTACCTGCCCGGAGAAGGAGAGCAATCTCATGGCATCAGTAGTTTTCGAAGCCGCATCACGTACCTATCCAGGAACTACAGCACCTGCTGTCGATAAATTAAATCTCACTGTCAATGACGGTGAGTTTTTGGTTTTAGTCGGACCATCAGGTTGCGGTAAGTCAACATCACTTCGTATGTTGGCAGGACTTGAAGAAGTTGATAACGGAAGAATTTTAATCGGTGATCGCGACGTTACAAACGTTGCACCAAAAGATCGCGATATCGCGATGGTATTCCAGTCTTATGCGTTGTACCCACACATGAGCGTTGCAGAAAATATGGGCTTCGCATTAAAAATCGCTGGAACTCCAAAAGAAGAACGTGAACGTCGCGTTCTTGAAGCAGCTAAGTTGCTAGACCTTGAGCCATACCTAGAGCGCAAGCCAAAAGCTCTTTCAGGTGGGCAGCGTCAGCGCGTTGCTATGGGTCGCGCAATTGTTCGCGAACCTCAGGTTTTCCTTATGGACGAACCTCTTTCAAACCTTGATGCGAAGTTGCGCGTTGCAACTCGTACACAGATCGCTGCATTGCAGCGTCGCTTAGGAATCACAACTGTTTATGTAACACACGACCAAGTTGAAGCTATGACTATGGGTGATCGCGTTGCAGTTCTTAAGGATGGCTTGCTGCAGCAAGTAGACACACCTCGTAATCTTTATGACAATCCAGCAAATGCTTTCGTTGCAGGCTTTATTGGCTCACCAGCCATGAACTTGCTCAACGCTCCAATCGTGGGCGGCAAAGCGATGCTCGGAAATCTTGGACTTGCTGTTCCAGCCTCTGCTGGAAATGAAGTAACTGTTGGTGTTCGCCCAGAAGGCTTCACACCATCTACTGAAGGATTCCATGTCTTGGTTGAAGTAGTTGAAGAACTTGGTTCAGATGCTTTCGTTTATGGAAAGCCAGCTGACACAAACGTTAAGTTCGCTAACGCAACAGATGAAGGCGCACAGATTATTGTTCGCTGGGATCCAAAGAATCCTCCAAAGGCTGGTCAAACAATCACTGTTACTGCAAATCCAAATGCAGTTCACTTGTTTAACTCAACAACTGGAGAGCGTATTTAAAGTATTAAATAAAAAAACCCGCCGTATCCATACGGCGGGTTTTTATTGGAATTTTTAGGCCATAGCTTTTTTTAGGTTTTCATCGATTGAATTGAGGAACTCCTGAGTAGTTTGATAGGGAGCTTCCTTTGAGATCAAGAGTGATAAATCCTTTGTCATCTTGCCTTGCTCAACAGTCTCAATACAAACACGCTCGAGAGTGTCACAGAACTTAGCTAGATCCGCGTTGTTATCAAGCTTTGCACGGTGGGCAAGTCCACGAGTCCACGCAAAGATTGATGCGATTGGATTTGTAGAAGTCGCTTTACCCTTTTGGTGATCACGGTAGTGACGAGTAACAGTTCCATGTGCTGCCTCTGATTCAACAATCTTTCCATCTGGTGTCATCAACACTGAAGTCATTAAACCAAGTGAGCCGTAACCCTGAGCCACTGTGTCTGATTGAACGTCGCCGTCATAGTTCTTACATGCCCAGACATAGCCACCTTCCATACGAAGTGACATTGCTACCATGTCATCGATAAGGCGGTGCTCATACCAAATACCTGCAGCGTCAAATGCGGCCTTAAACTCTGCTTGATAGATCTCTTCAAAAATATCTTTGAAGCGGCCGTCATAAGCCTTCAAAATTGTGTTCTTAGTTGAGAGATAAACTGGGTACTTGCGAATAAGTCCGTAGTTCAAAGATGCACGAGCAAAGTCACGGATTGATTCATCCAAGTTATACATTCCCATTGCAACGCCAGATGATTTGAAATCAAAGACGGTGTATTGCGTTGGGGCTGATCCATCTTCTGGCACAAATGACATGGTTAGCTTTCCAGCACCTGGAACCTTGAAATCTGTTGCTCGGTATTGATCACCAAATGCGTGACGACCGATAACAATTGGCTTGGTCCAGTGTGGAACTAAACGTGGAACGTTACTGATGATAATTGGCTCACGGAAAATTACACCGCCCAAGATGTTGCGCACAGTTCCATTTGGAGACTTCCACATCTTCTTCAGACCAAACTCTTCAACGCGGGCCTCATCTGGAGTGATAGTTGCGCACTTGATTCCGACGCCATGCTTTTGGATTGCATGAGCTGAATCAATAGTTACTTGATCATCTGTGGCATCACGATTTTCCATACCAAGGTCGTAGTACTCAAGATTGACGTCCAAATAAGGAAGGATGAGTGAGTCTTTGATGAACTGCCAGATGATGCGAGTCATCTCGTCACCATCTAGTTCAACAACGGTTCCTTCAACTTTGATCTTGGCCATGTAACGCGCTCCTTTAGAGTGTTTGTACGTCTGCTTGCTTTGCACGAACCGCTTCAGCTGCTGCCTTTAAGGCTTCAACTTCAGAACCGGTCAACTTACTTTCAACAACTTTCTTAATTCCACTGCGGCCAATCTCGGCTTCAACACCCAGATAGACACCAGAAATTCCATACTCGCCATCAACCCATGCACATACTGGCATGACTGCTCCTGAATCTTCGATGACGGCTTTTGCCATTCTGGCAGCGGCTGCAGATGGGGCGTAGTAAGCAGAACCTGTCTTAAGAAGTGCAACAACTTCAGCGCCGCCATTGCGTGTGCGATCAACTAACTCATCAATTTCAACTTGTGAGAGCAAACCACTGAGCGGCTTGCCATCTACTGTGCAGCGGCTTGGTACTGGAACCATGGTGTCGCCATGTGAACCAAGAGTCAGAGTCTTAACTGAGCCCACTTTCACGCCCAGCTTTTCTGCAACAAAGTTAGTAAAGCGGGCAGTATCAAGCATTCCTGCCTGACCCATAACACGATTTTTTGGAAAGTTAGTTGCTAGTTGCGCAAGGGCAGTCATTTCATCTAATGGATTTGAAACCACAATGATGACTGCATTAGGTGAGTGCTTAGCAATATTTTCTGCAACTCCACGAACAATTCCTGCGTTAACACCGATGAGATCCATGCGGCTCATTCCAGGCTTGCGTGGAAGGCCTGCAGTAATAACTACTACATCTGAGTTAGCCGTTGCTTCATAGCCGGCACCTTCAGGAGATGTTGTTGCGCCAATTATCTTTGTCTCAAAACCTTCGATTGAACGAGATTGATTCATATCAAGGGCTAGACCTTCAGGCTTACCTTCAAGGATGTCGGTTAAAACGACGGTGTCGAAGATGTTGTATTCAGCTAAACGAAGCGCAGTTGTTGAACCGTAAAAACCTGCACCAACTACTGTGACTTTTCCGCCCATGGCGTACTCCTTACATTCGACAATACGCCCAACTCTACCGCCCGCGAGGAAGTGCAATTGCCAGAGCAAAGAGGGCTATTGCTATAAGAAGTGGGAAATAAAAGTCGAATTTACGTTGATGACGGGCCTTAATTGCCATCCCGGCCGTGCCCACAGCAATAAAGAGTGACGCAACTCGCACTACTCCAAATATGCCCAATGCAATCCCAATCAAGATTATGACATTGCTGGCAAGTGTTAAGAATCGGTCATTTATCCGCATGCATCAACAACATTCTTCACTAGCATCGCTCGAGTCATTGGCCCAACACCACCAGGCATTGGTGCAACCCATGAAGCAACATTCATAACTGATGGATCAACATCGCCCAGCAATCCTTTATCAGTACGTGAAATACCAACATCAATAACAACAGCACCTGGTTTAATCATCTCAGCTTTGAGGAAATGTGCTTGTCCCACAGCAGCCACAATAATGTCAGCTTTTTTAGTGTGCATTGTTAAATCTTTTGTTCCAGTATGTGTAAGAGTCACAGTTGCATTTTCCTGTTTGCGAGTAAGCAACAATCCAAGTGGGCGGCCAACAGTTAATCCACGACCAATGACAGTAACTTCGGCACCTTTAGTACTAATTCCATAATGAGTGAGTAGTTCGACAATTCCATGAGGTGTGCAAGGAAGTGGTGCGTCATAACCTGAAACTAATCGTCCTAGGTTCATTGGATGTAAGCCGTCAGCGTCTTTGCCTGGGTCAATTGCTTCTAGAACTCTTTGTGTGTTAATTCCCTTAGGCAATGGAAGCTGCACGATGTAGCCAGTGCATTCTTTAGATGAATTCAAATCTTTAATTGCTGCCATTACATCGGCTTCACTTGCATTCTCTGGTAGGTCCACACGAATTGAATTGATACCAATTTCCTGGCAGTCACGGTGTTTTCCACCAACATATGAATGTGATCCTGGATCATCACCCACTAGAACTGTTCCAAGGCCTGGAGTGATTCCACGTGATTTAAGTTCGGCAACACGGATAGCTAATTCGCCCTTGATTTTTGAGGCTAATGCTTTTCCATCCAGAATTTGTGCACTCATGGCGCTCATCCTAATAGCCTCTTAGGCGTGAGAGAAATGGCGAACACCCGTGAAGAACATCGCTACACCAGCCTTTTGCGCTGCTGCGATGACCTCTTCATCGCGAACGCTTCCACCTGGTTGCACAATTGCAACCACACCAGCATTGATCAAAATCTCGAGCCCATCAGCAAATGGGAAGAAAGCATCACTTGCAGCTACAGAGCCTTTTACTCTCTCACCGGCTCGATCAACAGCTAACTTTGCAGAGTCAACCCGATTTACTTGACCCATTCCAATTCCAACAGACGCAGTATTTTTTGCTAGCAAAATTGCATTGCTCTTAACACTTCTCACACTGCGCCATGCGAATTCAAGATCTTTCATAGTTTGATTATTTACTTTTGCGCCGCTGACTTGTTTCCAACCACTTGGTGAGTCACCAGGTGCATCGATTAAATCTGTTTCTTGCACAAGGATGCCGCCCGATACTGGGCGCAGCTCTAGTGGAGCAGTTGAAGGTAGTGCACATTTAAGAATTCTGATTGATGGCTTCTTCATTAATAGCTCTAATGCATCAGCATCGTAATCAGGTGCAATTAACACTTCGGTGAAAACATCTGAAAGAGGCGTTGCCATCGCGAGATCAACTTTTCGGTTAGCTGCCACTACCCCACCAAAAGCCGAAACTGGATCACACTCATGTGCATGCTGGTAGGCAACTGCCACGCCCTCCGTACACACCGCAATGCCACATGGATTGGCATGTTTCATAATTGCTACCGCAGGATCTCGATGATCCAGCACAGCCCGCCATGCAGATTCGGCATCGGTATAGTTATTAAAAGACATTTCTTTTCCATGCAACTGCACGGCATTCACGATTCCAACTGGGCCACCGGCGTAAATCGCTGCGTTTTGATGTGGATTTTCCCCATAGCGCAAAACATTCTCGCGGTGCCAAATTTGCCCAAACCATTCAGGCAGTTCATTATTTTGCCCCAGCCAGTTGGCAATTGTTAAATCGTATTCAGCGGTAGTTCTAAATACTTCTAGCGCCAATTGCTTGCGCTCTGCTTGGGTGAATCCCCCGGCTTTAATTGCAGAGAGCAACTGGTCGTATTGCGAAGTTTTGCAAATAACAGCCACAGAACCATGGTTTTTAGCCGCCCCACGCAACATTGAAGGCCCACCAATATCTATCTGCTCGATGCATTCGGCAAAATCTGCTCCAGAGGCGATAGTTGCTGCAAAGGGATAGAGATTAATAATTACTAAATCAAAAGGTTCGATATCTAAATCTTTAATCGCAGCTAAATGTTCTGGGTTATTTTGATCGGCCAAGATCCCTGAGTGCACACGTGGATGCAAAGTCTTGACTCGCCCACCCATGATCTCTGGGAAACCTGTGTATGCACTTACTTCAGTCACAGCTATTCCAGCGGCTTGTAAGACCTTTGCTGTGGAGCCGGTTGAAAGAATTTCGACGCCAGCGCCACTGAGTGCATTTCCAATTTCAAGCAAGCGATCTTTGTCATAGACACTTACCAGTGCACGACGAATAGATTTGCGATCAGACATTGCGCTCCAAAGTTGGAAGAATCAGGGCGATGGTCGCAACAATGAGACCGCGTTCAACTTTCTTAATTCTCTCATGAAGTGTGGCCTCATCATCTCCTGGCAGCACTGGCACCTCCATTTGAGTAATGATCGGGCCTGTGTCCACGCCATCGTCAACCCAATGAACTGTCGTACCAGTGACTGCTACGCCTGCAGCCAGCGCATCCCGAACTGCATGTGCCCCAGGAAACTGAGGTAGGAGTGCGGGGTGAGAATTAATCGTTGGAAAACGGTTAACAAAATCTGGCGGAAGAATTCGCATAAAACCCGCACTCACAACTAGATCAGCTGAGAGTGAAACTACTGTTTGAATGATTCCTTGGTTCCATTCATCGCGTGAATCCTTCATAGGTAAGACAAAGGTTTGGATATTGGATTCTTGTGCGCGTTTTATTGCTTGAGCATCTGGGTTATCACTAATGAGTGCAACGATTTCGATATCAAGTTCTTTGGCATCGATTATTGCTTGAGCAAGAGTTCCTGAACCTGAAGCTAGCAACACAACACGATGGCTCATTAGCGCTTTCCAAGGCGAGGCAAGTAAAGAGCTAGAAACGCACCTAGAGATAGTTCAGCTGCGAGTGAGAGCGTGAATTTCCATGGTGAAACTCCCACTGCAGACATCGCATCTGTTAGAAGCGCACCACTACCAGCAATTCCAATTACTACACACATGATTGCGCTAACAACCAAACTTTGAACCAAAATCTTCATATTTAAATCGATTGTCCAACTTGCAAGTAGTGCCCCAGTCAAAATAACCACAACAATTCCAAATAGTGCAAATAAGGATGTGCCTGATGGCATTGCACCTAGCAATGGAAAGGCTGGAATCGAGTTAAGGTCAAATCTCCAAGGTGCAACTAATGTGCCGGATCCAACTGCAAAACCTGCGCCAGAGAAATATCCAAGGGTTGCCACTACTGCATTTGGTAAATAAAGAATATTAAGAAGTAGTAAAAGCAGTCCACCTAAAATTCCAGGTTCTAAAACAGTTGTCAGGTTTTTTACTGTTGACAGGTGAGTGAAAATTGAGATTCCAAGAATGATTGAAGAAACACCTAGCAAGAGCGCTAAGGCCCTAGATCCATATAAAACCGCCTGAGCAAAAACTAGTCGACGGCCAACTGTTGCTGCACTGATGAGAACGAGTGGAAAAACAAAAATCGGTGCTAAATACCAAACCGGCTTAACGGCTTGAGTGGATGAAAAATAAGAAAGAAGCGCTGCTGCAATGCTGTACTGGGCTGCAAAGAGAAGACGAGCCAATGGCAACGTAGCAGTGTTGTGGTCTAAGCGATCAATAACACGGTTAAACCCACTTCGAATTGCAAAAATCGGAAGCACTACTGCGCCTAGAGGTAAGTAGGAAAGATAACCAGCAATATTTGCCGGTGGTAGCGCTAATGAAAACGGAACTTGATGTGCTCCAAGCCAGATCCATAGCGCTGCACGAAGCGGGTCTCCTGTATTTCCAGTTGCACTTCCGGCAGTTGCCCACGCTAGAAGTGCGATGAAAGAAATAGGGAATAGAACAAAGGCAATGCTGCGCGCAACTTGGACCGTAGTGGTTCCAAGTACGCGGCCAAACATGGTCTTAGCGGCCTAGGATCGCGCGCATTAAACGCGCGGTTTCACTTGGAGTTTGACCAACTTTCACACCAGCTGCTTCAAGGGCATCTTTCTTTCCTTGAGCAGTTCCTGAAGATCCAGAAACAATGGCGCCAGCGTGACCCATCGTCTTTCCTTCAGGTGCTGTAAATCCTGCAACATAACCAACTACTGGCTTAGTTACATACTCTGCGATGAATGCAGCTGCACGCTCTTCAGCATCGCCACCAATTTCACCAATCATCACGATTGCTTTTGTATCAGGATCATCTTGGAATGCACGAAGGCAATCGATATGTGTGGTTCCAATAACTGGATCTCCACCGATGCCGACCGCAGTACTAAAACCAATATCTCTAAGTTCATACATCATTTGGTAAGTAAGCGTTCCAGATTTAGAAACTAAACCAATTGGACCTGCACCAGTGATATCTGCAGGAATAATTCCAATGTTGGATTTTCCGGGGCTAATAAGACCTGGGCAGTTTGGCCCAACAATGCGAGTTGTGCCCTTAGTAAGTGAATAAGCATAGAAACTTGCAGAGTCATGAACTGGAATTCCTTCAGTAATAACAACAACTAAAGGCATTGCAGCATCAATTGCATCAATAACTGCAGCTTTTGCAAACTTGGGTGGGACGAAAACTACTGAGGCATTAGCACCAGTTGTACTCATTGCTTCGGCAACAGTATTAAAGACTGGAAGTTGGTGGCCATCGATATCGACTACCTGTCCACCTTTACCAGGAGTAACTCCACCAACAATCTTTGTTCCAGAGGCCAACATACGGCGGGTGTGCTTAGTTCCTTCAGAACCGGTCATACCTTGAACAATTACCTTGGTATTTTCATTTAAAAAGATAGACATTTACTTTGCCGCCAATTCTGCAGCGCGATCAGCTGCGCCATCCATGGTGTCTAGCTGCTGCACCAATGGGTGTGCTGCTTTATTCAAAATTGCTCGACCTTCCATCACGTTATTGCCATCTAGGCGCACAACGATTGGCTTGGTGGCCTTTGGGCCAAGTAATTCAAGGGCTTGAACGATTCCAGTGGCCACAGCATCACATGCAGTGATTCCACCAAATACGTTAACAAAAACGCTCTTCACATCTTTATCGCCCAAAATGATTGAAAGCCCATCTGCCATAACTTGAGCTGATGCACCGCCACCAATATCTAAGAAGTTCGCTGGGCGGACTCCACCATACTTTTCTCCAGCATAAGCAACAACATCTAATGTGCTCATAACAAGACCAGCACCATTACCAATGATTCCAACTTCACCTTCAAGTTTGACGTAGTTAAGACCCTTTTCCTTAGCTGCAGCCTCCAGTGGATTCTCAGCGGCTTGATCAATAAGTGCCCCATGATCTGGTTGGCGAAAATCTGCATTGTCATCAAGAGTGACTTTTCCATCAAGTGCAATAACTTTGCCATCTTTGGTCTTCACTAAAGGGTTAACTTCTACCAAAGTTGCATCTTCAGACTGGAATACTTCCCACAATTTCACAAGCACGTTGGCAACTTGATCGGCAACATCTGCTGGAAAATTAGCGGCAGTGACAATCTCTTTAGCCTTTGCTGCACTAATTCCATCAACTGCAGATACTGGAATCTTTGCTAGCTTTTCTGGAGCAGTGCGAGCAACTTCTTCGATATCCATTCCACCAGATACTGATGCCATAACAAGAAAGGTGCGGTTGGAGCGATCAAGCAAAATCGCTAAGTAATATTCAGATTCAATGGGAGCAGCTGCAGCAATCATTACTGTGCCAACAACATGGCCTTTGATATCCATTCCAAGAATTGCGCCAGCTTTTTCGCGGGCATCAGCTGGATTTTCTGCAAGCTTTACTCCGCCTGCTTTTCCTCGGCCACCAACTTTTACTTGAGCCTTTACAACTACTTTGCCACCAATCTTTGTTGCCACAACCTGAGCTCCATCGGCAGTAGTTGCAATTGCAGCTGCCAAAACAGGTACGCCATGTTTTTCAAAGAGATCGCGAGCTTGATATTCAAAGAGATCCACTAGTGCTCCACATTCTAATTAGGCCCTAATCCTAGAGCTTCTCAACGGGTGCATAACGCAGCAGTAAACGCTTCTCACCGTACTGACCAAAGTTAATTGTGGCCTCAGCCTTATCTGCCTCACCGGCAACTGCAATAACAGAGCCCAAACCAAATGTGTCATGTGACACACGATCACCAATATTGAGTTCCATCACTGAAATCTTCTTGCCTGTTGCTCGTGGTGGCGGTGGAGTTGAAACACGTGATTTGCGAACCAGTGATGGTGTTAAAGATGCTCCACCTTGATTGCGCCACTCAATTACATCTTCTGGAATCTCATCAAGAAAGCGTGATGGCGGATTGTAATTTGGTGCACCCCATGTAGAGCGATATTCAGCTCGTGAAATATAGAGACGTTGACGTGCACGAGTTAAGCCAACGTATGCAAGTCGACGCTCCTCCTCTATCTCCTCTTTTTCACCAAGAGTTCGTGAGTGAGGAAAAATTCCATCCTCCATCCCAGTTAAGAAAACAGTTGGGAACTCAAGACCTTTAGCCGTATGCAATGTCATCATTGTTACAACACCGCCATGATCTTCACCTTCTGGAATCTCATCGGCATCGGCTACTAAAGAAACCTTTTCTAAAAAGCCCGCTAAAGAGATTTCTTCATCTTCACCTAATTCTTCAATTGGTCGCTCTTCATACTCCATTGATACTGCAACTAATTCCTTTAAGTTTTCAACTCGCACTTCATCCTGAGGGTCAGTGCTATCGGCTAACTCTTTTAATAAACCAGATTGCTCAAGAGCTGCTTCAACAATGACAGATGGTCTGGTCTTGGCTTCAACCAAGACACTTAGAGCGCTAATCATGGAAGTAAAGTCATTAATTCCTTGAGCTGCACGTGACGGTAAGCCAGGTGCTTCAGCGCAGCGAAGCAAACCCTGCCAAAAAGAAATTGAGTTCTCGTTAGCAAATGCGTCAACATAATCTAAAGATGTATCGCCAATGCCCCGCTTCGGAACATTGATAATGCGGCGCAAAGAAATCTCATCTTCTAGGTTGGCCAATACCCGCAAATAGGCAAGCAAGTCTTTGACTTCTCGGCGCTCATAGAAGCGCAAACCGCCCACGACCTTATAGGGCAGGGCATTTCGCATAAATACTTCTTCAAAAACACGGGACTGGGCATTTGTTCGATAGAAGATTGCCGTATCACCAGGTTGTGATTTTGATTCCTTCTGTAACTGTCGAATTTCATCAGCAATGAAGGTTGCTTCATCGTGTTCGCTTTCGGCTACATAGCCAACAAGTGGTGCACCTGATCCGGCATCGGACCATAAGTTCTTTTCTTTACGGCTTTCATTTCGAGTAATCACCGCGTTTGCAGCATTAAGGATATTTTGTGTGGAACGATAGTTTTGCTCAAGCAATACTGTTGTAGCATTTGGATAATCGAGTTCAAACTGCAAGATATTGCGAATAGTGGCACCACGGAAACCATAGATACTTTGGTCAGCATCTCCCACCACACATAGCTCAGCTAGAGGAATACCTTCTGCCTCTGTGCCCACTAACTCTTTAACCAGCATGTACTGGGCATGGTTTGTGTCCTGATACTCATCTACTAACACATGGCGAAAGCGAGATCTAAAGCGTGCTTTAGATTCTGGAAAACGCTGGAGCACTTCAACGGTCTTTAGAATCAAATCATCAAAATCCATCGCGTTAGCGCGCTGTAGCCGTTGTTGATAGATCGTATAGACATCAGCCACAACTTGCTCAAACTGGTTACTTGCAGCATTTATATAATCTTGTGGGCCTAGAAGTTCGTTTTTAGCATTTGAGATCATTGCTTGGAACTGTCGGGCTGGATAACGCTTGGCATCTAAGTTAAGCTCTTTAGCGACAATGGTAATAAGTCGTAGCGAATCTGCTGAATCATAAATAGAGAAAGAGTTGCTATAGCCAAGGCGCATAGCTTCTTGTCGCAAGATGCGAACACAGGCAGAGTGGAAAGTGGAAACCCACATTGACTTTGCAATTGGTCCCACTAATTCAGCCACACGCTCTTTCATTTCTCCGGCAGCTTTATTAGTGAAAGTGATAGCAAGAATCTGATACGGAGCAACATTTCGCCGTGACATTAAATATGCAATTCGACGCGTTAAAACACGAGTTTTACCTGAACCAGCACCGGCCACAACAAGTAGCGGACCACCTGCATGAGTAACTGCTTCTGCTTGCTGAGGGTTGAGCCCAGCTAGCAGAGGATCAGTACTCGTCATGGTGGTGAGTCTATTAGGCTAAGCGACATGGAACCCATCGCCGATAGTGAGATCAAGCGCGTCTTGGTCGTTAGTGCCCACCCCGATGATTCAGATTTTGGAGCATCAGGAACCATTGCCCACTGGGTTAAGAAGGGCATTGAAGTCGCCTATGTTTTTTGTACTAATGGTGATCAAGGCGGCGAAGAATCTGGTTTCACAAAAGAAGAGATGCCTGCAATTCGTCAACGTGAACAACGTGCAGCTGGTGCAGCAATCGGTGTTACCGATATTACTTTTCTTAACTACGTCGATGGTCATCTTGAACCCACAATTGCTCTTCGAAAAGATTTAGTTCGACAAATTCGCAAATCTCAACCAGATCGCATGGTCTGCCAAAGTCCTGAAAGAAATTGGGATCGCATTGGTGCAAGTCACCCGGATCATTTAGCTGCAGGTGAAGCAGCAATTCAAGCTGTGTATCCAGATGCACGAAATCCTTTTGCATTTACAGATCTACTTGATCAAGAGGGTTTACAGCCATGGCGTGTTAAAGAAGTGTGGGTGAGTGCATTTTCAACTCCTGATCACTTTGTAGACATCACTGATACTTTTGATTTAAAGATAAAGGCATTACACGCACATGCATCTCAAACTGCTCATAACCCAGAATTAGAAAATATGGTCCGCGAATGGGGTCAGCGCAATGCTGGCATGGGTGGATTACCTGAAGGTCGTATTGCTGAAGCTTTTAAAATAGTTAATACGAATTAATTATTTGACTGTGACTTTTCTAATCTCAATAGTTTGAATTGGGAAACCATCTGTAGCGTAGTAAGGCTGATTATCACTGGCATTAAGTTTGTACGCACCGACTGCGCCAATCTTCTTAACCAGATCTAAGCCCTTAGTTACCTTGCCCCAGATTGAGTAATTAGGACCAAGAGTGGTATCTGCATAAATAATGAAAAACTGTGAGCCGTTCGTGCCTGGACCAGAATTAGCCATGGCAATCGTGCCTACTGGATAGTTGTTTGGTTTGTTGGCTGGCAGATTTTCATCTTTAAATCCTTTCCAGCCTGTTGGGTTTCCAGAGCCAGAAGCCGTTGGATCTCCGCACTGCAATACAAATAAACCTTCAGTTGTAAGTCTGTGGCAGAAAGATAGATCGAAATACTTAGCCTTTGCAAGGGCTGACAACTTAGTAATTGTTAAAGGTGCTTTAGTTGTGAGCAGTGA
>Ga0194050_1000355_pt1 | contig 16352 bp, 15 predicted proteins | sample SepL2310m_MetaG_FD_148657 | JGI IMG/M metagenome (GOLD analysis project Ga0194050, IMG submission 148657) | Anoxic zone freshwater microbial communities from boreal shield lake in IISD Experimental Lakes Area, Ontario, Canada - Sep2016-L239-10m | ecosystem: Environmental > Aquatic > Freshwater >...
CCCCGGCTGGTCGCGGGATGCCAACTATTTCGAGCAACTCAATGGCTCTCTTGTGTGCGGCCTCGGTTGAAATTTCTTTGTGGATCAACAACGCTTCGGCAATTTGACGCCCGATCGTATGCACGGGGTTAAGCGCCGAGAGTGGATCTTGAAAGATCATTGCGATTTCATTGCCACGATATTTTGACATCTCGTTATCGTTCAGCGAAAGTAAGTTAACGCCGTTGAACATCACCGAACCAGAAACTGTTGCGCTATCGGGCAACAAGCCAATCGCCGCGAGAGAAGTTACTGTCTTGCCCGAACCAGATTCGCCCACGATGCCGAGCACCTCGCCAGCACGAATATCGAGCGAAACATCACGCACCGCTTGAACGATGCCAGCCTCACTCGGAAAAGTAACCGAGAGGTTGCGAATCTCAATTAGTGAATTATTGGCGTTGCTTATCATGATGCGATTTTCATGAGACAGTGCTTTTCTTGACGCGCAATGCACCTGGGTCAAACGCGTCACGAAGGCCGTCACCAATAAAACTGACTGCCAAAACTGTTAATACGAGAAGTGAACCCGCGAATATAAACAACCATGGATAAGTCAATGCTGCGCCTGTGCCTTCGGCAATTAGCGTGCCTAAAGATACATCCGGTGCGGCAACACCGAAACCGAGATAAGACAAACCAGTCTCGGCCAAAATTGCACCACCCACATTTAGCGTTGCGGCGATAATCAGAATCGAAGCCATGTTCGGCAACAAATGTCGAAAAATTATTTTCCGTGTCGGAACACCCATGTAGCGAGCCGCACGAACAAAATCGCGCTCGCGCAAACTCATTGCGAGACCGCGAATCACTCGCGCAGTAATCATCCAGTCGAAAATTGTCAAACCAACAACCAGCAACAACCACGTTTTGCCTTGATAAAAACGCGAGAGAATTACAAGAACCAAAAACGACGGCAAAACCAGAAACAAATCAACAAACCACATGACGAATCTGTCGGTGCGCCCCCCGAGATAACCGGCTACGGCGCCAACGAGTGCTGATAACCCGGTTGAAAAAACGGCAACCAGCAGACCGATGATCAGTGATTTTTGCAAACCACGAGTTGTTTGCGCGAACACGTCAACTCCGACTTGGGTTGTACCGAACCAGTGCGACAGTGAAGGACCTTTGAGCAGACTTGAGAAATCATTATCGGTGTAGCTCCACTGAGACATAAACGGCCCACCGAAGGCAAAAAGAAACATGAACACAATTACCCAGAGACCGAATACTGCGGTTTTATTACGTAAGAAACGTCGACGAATTAATTGGCCGCGTGAGATGCGGTCAATTGCCGCATCTACTGAAACTTGCTCGGTTGTCACGCGCGCGACCTAACTCGTGGGTCAAGAATTGCCAAAATCACATCGGCCAAAAAACCAGAAAACAAAACGAGCACAGCAGTAAACGTTACGAATGCACTAACTGAGTTAATGTCATTTTTACTGACTGACGAGAGAAACCACTGTCCCATGCCATACCAACCATAAATAGTTTCTGTAAATGCGGCACCGGCAATCAGCAGACCAAAACCGTAGGCAAAAAAAGTTGCCATCGGAGAAATCGCAACTCGAAGACCGTGCTTAAACAACGCTTGACGCTTAGTAAGACCTTTCGCGCGTGCCGTACGCAAGTGATCGCTGCTTAAAACATCGAGCATCGTGTTGCGCTGATAACGCGAGTAAAAAGAAATGCTGCCGAGCGCAATTGAAAGTGTCGGCAAAATCAAATGTTGAAGTCTGTCAACGAAGCGACCAGCTGAAGAACCGATGTAGCCAGACGTGTATTCACCCTGAGTGAAGAAAAAGGTCGAACCGAAAAAATCATTAAATTTAATGCCGACAAACTTGAGCAAAATCGCCAACAAGAAAACCGGTGTCGACAAAATAAAATAAGCGAACAAACTTGTACTACGATCAAAAATCTCATATTGCCGAACAGCACTGACAACGCCAACGATCACGCCGATTGTTGCGCCAAGCAAAGTGCCGAGCATCAGTAATCGCAAACTCACCCAAACTCGGCGCGCGAATTCTTCGTTGACGCGGTTCTGATCTAGGTCTTCACCGAAGTCGCCCTGCAAAACATTGCCAGCCCACTTGACATATCGCGTTGTGAATGGCACTTCGTCGTTGACATTGGCCCGATTCAACACCGCATCGATTGATTCTTTCGGAATTGGCGGATTTGCGGCCTCATAGTTTCCACGAGGGTTGAGTGCGACCGACGCCAAAAAATATCCCATGGATGACGCAATCAGCACCATCAATACAAAATTTATGAAACGTTTAGTGATGAACCCGAGCATTATGAAACCGGCGAACCCCAATATTCAAGCGTAAATGTTAAAAACTGAAGGCTAGCAGTGCCTCATTTCGGATGAACCTTAAGTTAATTAAGAGTGAACAAATCGGCTTTTTCATTGTTAGTTTTATACCTAATTAATCCGAGGCAATAGCCACGGAAAACAACTAAGAAGGGAAACAAATGAAAAGCAAACTAGTCAAGCGTGTTATCGCTCTGGCTTTGATAGGCGCAGTTGTCGCACCGTTTGGTATGACAACTCAAGCCGGTGCCGCCAAAGATGGCGGCTCGCGTCAAATTAATGAAGTGCCGGTTGCCAATCTAAAAACAGGTGGCGTATTCAGGTTCGTGCAAGTAGATATCTGCCCGAACTTCAACACCAGCGCAATTGAAGGAAACCTTCTCAACTGCAGCCAAGTGATGGATGCAATGCTCCCGCGTTTTATCTATTTTGATAAGAACGCGCAGATTCAAATTGATCAGAACTACGCACTGGATATCAAAGCAACTCGAGTCGACGGCAAACAGACCGTTACTTACCTGCTTAACCCGAAGGCTAAGTGGAGTGATGGCAAGACGATAGGTCTCGCAGACTTCGTAGGCATGTGGAATGCTCAAAAGAAAACTGGTCAAGGCTTCAACATCACATCAACTGTTGGGTACGAAAAGATTGAATCGGTTAAGAAGGGTAAGACTGCGAATGAAATCGTCGTCACCTTTACTGAGACCTACCCAGACTGGCAACCACTCTTCAGTTCGTTGAAGCCAGCATCGTTGACTGCAACACCTGACGCGTTTAACACTTCGTGGAAAGCAGCACCATTGGTAACTGCTGGACCATTCAAGTTTGTTGCTCTTGACAAAGTCACAAAGACAACTACGCTTGCGCCCAACAAAAAATGGTGGGGTGACAAGCCAGTGCTTGACACAATTATCTTCAAGGCATTACCACAGGCTGCTCAGATCGATGCTTTGCTTAACGGCGAAATCGACTACATGGACGTCGGTAACGACACCAACGCTCTCAAGCGCGCTCGTGATAACTCAAAGATTGATGTGCGTGTTGCGAAAGCACCAACACACGAACACTTCACTTTTGGTCCAGTAAATGCAGTGACTTCAGATGTTGCAGTTCGTCAGGCGATCATGCTTTCGATTGACCGTCAACAGATTGCTACAGCAATCCAAGGCATTGTTGATCCGAAAGTAAAGCCAAACAATAACCACATTTTCCTTGACGGAACTGCGTGCAACCAAGACAACACCGGCAACCTCGGCAAGCGTGATCTTGTTGCTGCTGCCAAATTGCTTGATGGTGCAGGCTGGGCAAAGGGTGCCGATGGCATTCGAGCCAAGGGCGGCACTCGTCTTTCGGTCAAGTTGATCTACCCAAGTGGTAACGACAACCGACGTGACACAGTGCTTCTTGCATCAGCAATGGCAAAAGAAGCAGGTATCGAATTGGTACCGACTTTGATTCCATCCGCTGACTACTTCGGCAAGTACGTGCTCGTTTCAAAGTTTGAGATGGCAATCTTCGCTTGGAGTGGAACAAACTTCCCAATCTCAAGTGCACCAAATATCTACAAGGTTGGCTCGGCACAAAACTTTGGCAATATTGGTAACGCGACGATCGATGGGATTTTCGCCAAGGCAAACAACATTCTTGATCTCAAGAAGCGTTGCGAACTTGCAAACCAAGGCGACAAAGAGATTTTCCAAGTCGTGCACTCGATCACATTGTTCCAACGAAATAACGTCGTTGGTGTGCCAAAGAATGTTGCCAACTTTGGCGCATTCGGTTTCACATCAATTGACTGGACAAAGGTCGGATTTACAAAGAACAAGTAAAACTTAGTTAAGTAAGAGAATGGCGGGTGGTCCGAAAGGACTACCCGCCATTTTTATTTATACGTTTATTTAAACGTTTGAGTAGGCGGCGTAGCCAGTAACTTCAAGTTCGTCGGCTAGTTCTGGTCCGGCACTTTTTACGATGCGACCGTTGGTCAAGATGTGCACAAAGTCAGGCTTGAGTTGCTCAAACAGTCTGCTGTAGTGGGTGATCACTAAAACGCCAAGATTTGTTTCGCTTGTTGCGTCTTCAACTCGTTGTGCGCAATCACGCAACGCGTCAATATCAAGACCTGAGTCAAGTTCGTCGAGAATTGCAATTTTTGGTTGCAGCACTGCGAGTTGCACGGTTTCGTTGCGCTTTTTTTCGCCACCTGAAAAGTCGACATTCACCGCGCGGTCAACAAGTTCGGTGTCAAAACTGATCCGCTTAGCTTCTGTTGCAATCAACGAATGCAATTGACCTGCATCGCGACCGCGTGCGTTGAGTGCGGCCGACATTGCATCTTGCAACATCACGCCAGGTATTTCGGTTGGGTACTGCATGATCAGATGCAAGCCCGCAGTGGCACGTTGCCAAGTTGGTAGAGCCAGCATGTCAACACCGTCGAGAGTTACCGAGCCGCCGGTAACCACATAACCGGGTTTGCCCATTAGCGCGGCCGAAAGCGTTGACTTGCCCGCGCCGTTTGGGCCCATCACAGCGTGCACCTCGCCTGAGTTTATTGTCAGCGAAACATCATTCAAAATTTGTGTGCCACCAACTGCGACAGCGAGGTTTTTGATTTCAAGCGTGGTCATTGTTGTGCTCTCATTTCAATTCGATAAAAACATCGCCGTTATCAACAGTGGCAACATATACAGGAACTGGTTGAGTTGCTGGCAGCGTGTTTGGCTTGCCGGTTTCAAGACTGAAAGAACTCGCGTGGCGGATGCATTCGATTTCTTTGGTGTCACATAAAACTTCGCCATCGGAAAGCGCGACATCTGCATGGCTGCACTTGTCGCCAATCGCATAAACCTGATTATCGATTCTTACAACAGCAATTGCTCGGTCGGCGACTTCGAAACGTCGCGCTTTGCCCGAAATCAATTCATCGAGTTTGCAGATTTTTTGTTTCATGATTTTGCTCCGAGAAGTTTCGTGCTAACGCGTTCGCGCAAACCGCTGACAAACGGCAACGCAGGCAGACGGTTAAGCACTTCATCAAAAAACCCAAGCACGACTAATCGCTCGGCGATATCTGGCTGAATGCCGCGGCTTTCAAGATAAAACCTTTGCTCTTCGTCTATTGGGCCGACAGTGCTGGCGTGACTGCACTTAACATCATTAGTTTCAATTTCAAGGTTCGGCACGCTCTCTGCCCACGCGCCGTTCGACAAAGTCAGGTTGCGATTGGTCTGAAACGCCTCTGACTTTGTGGCGTTCTCACGAATGCGAATTAAACCGGTGTAAACACTTTTCGATGTGTCCTTAACTGCGCCTTTAAATAGCAAACTGCTGTGCGTGCGCGGTGCGGCATGGTCTTGCAACGTACGAAAATCGTGCATTTGATTTGCGTCTGCGAAATAGAGCGCAACTTGTTGCGAGTTGGCGCCCTGACCTTCGAGTCGTACTTCGGCGCGCATGCGGGCATAATCGCCGCCAAGGGCGACGGTGAACAACTTCATCATTGAATCGCGTTGGCCGATGGCTTGCTGATAACCGATTTGCCAAGTTGATGCGCCAAGTTCGTTAATCGCCACATATGTAACCCGCGCCGACTGAGCAGCACGCACATCTACAACCGGCACAATCAGCGACTTTGCGTTGGCACTCGAAATAAATCGTTCGACAACCGTTACTTCGCTATTTTCGTGCGCCTCGATCACTAATCGTGGATAAGCGACAACTCCAGATTCGTCGAGCGAGTGTGTAATTACTATTGGGTCAACAACGACTTGGTTCTTCGCAACGCTGATCGACGTTAGTTGAGCATGTCGAACATTTAGGTCTTCAAAGATGTCTGTTGCATTGCGTGGCGCGATATTCGTCGCTGCTGAAACAAATTGTTTTGCCTGGCTAGAAACGTCGATTTTTGTTGTAACTTTGCCGAGATTGAATTGGTCGAGATTGAGTTCGCCGATGCGGCTATAGCGCCAGATCTCTTCATCGACTGTTGGCAAAGTGAGTGTGTTCATTTGCGTTTGCGCTTTTTCTTTTTGTTCTGCTTTTCTTTAATTTCTGCAGCAATGTCGTTAGCCATTGCATTAATTATCGCTTCTGCTTCGCTCAACACCGATGCCGCTGTTCCGTCTTTGACGCTCACCGGCTCGGCAGGGGTCACATTTGGCACGATTGTGCCGTGCGCCCAACCAATGTCAACAGCACGATGATCAAACTTCACACAATCGTCTGGGCAACGCCACGGTGCGTCTGGCGCAAGATCAAGCCGACAACGACGCATTGCGTCGCCATTTGAATACGTGCGACTTTCAAAGTGCTTGCACTCAGTTCGCATTGACATATCTAGATTTTACTTCAGTGGGCTTTGATCAGCCGACCGAGCCTTCCATTTGTAACTCAATCAGACGACTCCATTCAACGGCATACTCCATCGGCAATGTGCGCGTTACTGGCTCGATGAAACCGTTGACGATCATGCTCATCGCCTGCTCTTGTGACAAGCCGCGACTCTGCAAATAGAAAAGTTGTTCGTCAGCGATTTTTGAAACAGTTGCTTCGTGACCGATCTGTGCATCGCGCGCACCAACTTCCATGTATGGAAACGTGCGACTCTCACTTTGTTCATCGAGAATCAGCGCGTCACATTGCACATGACTCTTGCAATTAGTTGCGCCTTCTTCAACTCGAACCAAACCGCGATATGCAGTGATTCCACCATCTTTAGAAATTGACTTTGAAACGATTTTTGAGGTCGTCTCGGGCGCAGCGTGAACCATTTTTGCACCAGCGTCTTGATGCTGCCCTGCGCCTGCGTAAGCAACCGACAAAACTTCACCAGTTGCTTTTGGCCCCATCAAATAAACACTTGGATATTTCATCGTCAGTTTCGAGCCGATGTTGCCGTCAATCCACTCCATGTGACCTTCTGTTTCAACACGGGCACGCTTGGTAACCAAGTTGTAAACGTTCGGCGACCAGTTTTGAATAGTCGTATAGGTGACATGCGCACTTGGCTTGACGATAATTTCGACAACTGCTGAGTGCAACGAGTCTTTCGTATAAACCGGAGCAGAGCAACCTTCGATGTAGTGAACTTTTGAACCTTCGTCAGCGATAATTAATGTGCGCTCGAATTGACCGGCATTTTCGCTATTAATTCTGAAATAAGCCTGCAACGGCATTTCACATTCGACGCCTGGCGGAACATAAATAAATGAGCCACCGGACCAAACCGAAGTATTGAGCGCAGAGAACTTATTGTCGCCCGGCGGAATAACCGAACCAAAATATTGCTTGACGAGATCTGGATATTCACGCAATGCTGTATCCATATCGCAAAACAAGATGCCGAGTTTTTCGAGATCTTCACGATTGCGGTGAAACACGACTTCGCTTTCGTATTGCGCGGTAACGCCTGCCAAATATTTACGCTCTGCTTCTGGAATGCCAAGTTTTTCGTAAGTCTTGCGCATCTCTTCAGGAAGGTCTTCCCATTCGTCAACTTGCGCGGTTGCAGGCTTCAAGTAGTAATAGATGTCTTGAAAATCGATGTCTGGCATGTTGACTGCGAACCAGTCGAGCATCGGCTTGCGTTCGAAAGTTTGCAGCGAGCGCAAACGCATTTTGCGCATCCACTCTGGCTCGCCTTTCCACCACGAGATTTGCTCTACAACACCAGGGTTCAATCCTTTAACTGGCTCAAATGCATATTCGACTTTGTCACTCCAGCCGAGTTGGTACTTGCTGAGATCTAGATCAAATGACGTCACTTCAAATTCTCCTTGGACTTGCTAGATAACTAGCCGTTAGTTAAATAATTAACACTGTCTGCATAGTAACAATTACCGCATCTAAATGCTCAAACCTAGACAGGTAGTTCGGCACAGATAGCCTGACGCCTCTCATGGAACGCTTCGGGCTTGTCGGTTTACCTAATGCTGGAAAGTCGTCCTTATATAACGCGTTGACCGGGTCGAATGCGCTCGCGGCGCCCTACCCGTTTGCAACTAAAGATCCGAATATTGGCATGGCCAAAGTTCTTGACCCGCGACTTGATGCGCTTGCAGTGATGTCAAAGACGCAGAAAACTGTTTACGCCACTGTTGAAGTTGTCGATATCGGTGGACTGGTAGAAGGCGCAAGCAAAGGTGAAGGACTCGGAAATAAATTTCTTGCCAACATTCGCGAAGTGGATGCCATTGTTTACGTGTTGCGTGCATTCGCCGACGATGATATTCCTGGGCCGAGTGACCCGCTTGAACATTTACGAGTACTCGAAATCGAACTTGCGCTCGCCGATCTTGAATCTGTTGAGACAAAAATTAATCGGATGCAGAAGGCTGTCCGCATGGATAAATCTCTCGAAGATGAACTTGGTGCGTTGACGCGCGCGCAGGCAAATCTCGCCGAAGGTCGACCGCTATATCGAGCGGTGATTTCAAAAGATGATTTAGAATTACTGGCCCCACATTTTTTGTTGACGACTCGACGAGTGTTGGCAGTTGTTAACGTCGCCGAAGACGACTTGGCGCGAATTCCAGAATTTGAGGCAATCGTGCGCAAAGAACTTGCGCCACCTGGTTCGGCAAGTGAGAACCAAGTTGAAGTGCTTGGCATGAGCGTGCAACTTGAAGCCGAAGCCGCGCAGTTAGAGCCCAAAGATCGTAAAGAGATGCTCGAGGCACTTGGTCTAGGCGAAGGTGCTTTGCCACGAATGGTTCGCTCGGCGTATCACTTGCTTGGACTTCGAACTTATTTCACAACTGGCGAAAAAGAAACTCGCGCCTGGACATTTCACGCTGGCGCAAAAGCACCCGAGTGTGCAGGAAAAATTCACAGCGATCTACAACGCGGTTTCATTCGCGCCGATGTTATTGCGTGGGATGAACTGCTGGCGATTGGCTCATGGAACAAAGCAAAAGATGTCGGCAAGATTCGCGTTGAAGGAAAAGATTACGAGGTCGTTGACGGCGACACCCTAGAAATTCGCCACAACACATAAATTAGCGATGAGCAAGCCGACTCAATTTAAGGCTGGCTGGCTAATGTGCCAAGCGCAAGTGCTTTCAAGTTTGAATGTTGCCGATACTGCGCAAACTCGGCGACACGGCTTGATCGGTCAATCCGAAATCGAGACGCCACTATTTATTGACAGTTGTAAGTGGATTCATACATTTGGCGTGAAATGTTCGCTCGACGTCGCCTATCTTGATTCTGAATTTAAAGTCATCAAGATTCAAACCATCAAACCACGACGCGTTGCATTGCCTGTGTTTGGCGCAAGCCATGTGCTTGAGGCCGGTGCTGGCACATTTGAAAATTGGGGACTTGTACTTGGCCACACTCTTGAAGCGCGACTCACATGAGTAACGGTTCAAAATTGTCTGGCTCATTGGTTTTAGTTGCAACACCAATTGGCAATCTTGGCGACATGACGCAACGAGCAATTGAAGCGCTACAAAGTGCAGACGTAATTTGCTGTGAAGACACGCGACACTCTGGAAAACTTCTCGTACATTTTGGGGTAACTGGCAAAAAACTTATCGTGATCAACGAACACACCGAATACGACACCCGCGAAGAAATCGTTTCATTAGTTTCGTCTGGGTCGACAGTTGCGCTAATTACCGACGCCGGAACACCAGGCATCAGCGACCCGGGCGAACGGTTAGTTGTCGCGGTTGTTGAAGCCGGCGGCAATGTAACTGCTGTGCCTGGCGCGTCGGCACTAACGATGGCCCTCGTAATTAGTGGCTTGCCAACTTCGCGATTCGTGTTTGAGGGTTTTTTGCCACGTAGTGGGGCTGAGCGCACCGATCGACTTGCGATGACCACAACAGAGTCGCGCACGATTGTGCTTTATGAAGCACCGCATCGACTTGTAAAAACTTTGAGCGATTTAACAACAGCGTGTGGCGCGATGCGTCGTGTTGTTTTGGCGCGCGAACTTACAAAACTGCACGAACAGATTTGGCGTGGAACTTTGCAAGATGCAAACATGCTCGTGGCGGCAACCGAGCCTCGCGGTGAATATGTGATTATTCTTGAACCGGCCAAACCACCTACTCCACCGACTAATGAAGAACTAGTCGCCGCAATCAAAGCCGAGATTGCCAAAGGTGTAAGTCGCAAAGATTCTGCGGCGCGAGTTTCGGCTCGCTTTGGCGTTGCCAAACGCCATGTCTATGAACTTGCACTGCAAGTTCGTGATGATAACTAACGAGCGCTATTGCATCCGCTAATACAACCATTAGCAACAAGCCTGAAACTGTAAGTTATATACGTGAAAAAGTTCTCGGCAACGACGCCAATTTATTACGTCAATGCCAAACCACATCTAGGTCACGCTTACACGACGATCATCGCTGACGCTGTTTGCCGCTGGCACAAACTTTGTGGCGAAGAAGTACACCTATTAACTGGCACAGACGAGCATGGTTTAAAGATTCAGCAGTTCGCCGATGCCGAAGGTATCTCGCCCAAAGAATTTGTCGACAAAATTGCACCGTTATTCGCAGATGCGTGGGATCGCCTGGATATCGATATCAATGATTTTATTCGCACAACCGAAGAACGCCACAAAATTGGCGTGCAAAAACTATTGCAAGCCTGCTATGACGCAGGCGACATTGAAGTAGATGTTTATCGCGGACATTATTGCGTTGCGTGCGAGGCTTATTACACACCCGAAGAGCTTGACAACGGCAAATGTAAAATCCATAACACGAAGGCCGAGTATGTCGAAGAAGAAAACTATTTCTTTCGCCTGTCACGCTACGAAGAAAAACTTCTGAAGTGGTACGCAGACCACCCTGACGCAATCAAACCAGATCATCGTGTCAATGAAGTAACTGGTTTCATTAAGCAGGGTCTCAGAGATTTTTCGGTGAGTCGAAAAACTTTGACATGGGGCATCAAGTTGCCGTGGGATGACTCGCATGTTGCATATGTTTGGTTTGACGCATTGGCGAATTACATCACTGCACACGGATACGGAACCGACGAAAAACAGTTTGCTGCTAACTGGCCTGTCGACTATCACTTCATCGGCAAGGACATCATTCGTTTTCACTGCGTGTACTGGCCGGCGATGTTGATGTCGGCAGGCTTGGAGCCACCAAAGGGTTGGGCAGTCGGCGGTTGGCTATTAGTTGGCGGCGAAAAGATGTCGAAGACAACCGGCAACGTAGTGAACCCGCTTGACCTGATCGATGAAATCGGTGTAGACGGTTTTAGATATTACGTTTTGGCCGACACTAACTATGGCAATGACGGCGACTTTTCTTATGAAGGATTACTCTCGCGCTACAACTCAGATCTCGCAAACAATTTTGGAAATCTTGCTGCGCGTGTTGCAACCGTTGTTGAAAAAAAATGCGGTGGTATCGGGCCTATGCCGTCTTCAACTAGCCCGCTTGCGGCAATTGCCGCGCAAAGTGTCAGCGAAACAATTGCCGAATGGAAAAATGTTCAACCTGGTCGCGCGCTTGATGCCACATGGTCACTAATTCGCGCAACGAATGCTTACCTTGAAACGAACGAACCGTGGAAGATGGAACCAGGCAAAGATCTTGACTTGGTAATGGGCGACGCGCTTGAAGCATTGCGGATTGTGACAATTTTGGCAAGCCCAGCAATGCCGGCGACAACTCAAGATGTGTGGCAACGCCTCGGAATGTCTGGCCAGGTTTCTGATCAACGAGTCGGCACTGATACACAATGGGGTCGCTACCCCGGTGGCACGACCGTGACGAAAGGCGAACCGCTGTTTCCTCGCAAGAAGATTTAGCAATGACAAGTTTGCAAAACGAGTTGCCCGAGTGGGTTGACACGCATTGTCATGTGACCTACGAAGATATTCCTGGGGGCGCAGACGCAGCACTTGACGCGGCTCGTCACGCAGGCGTTAAGCGGATGATCACCATCGGCACCGATGTAACAACTTCGCGCGCGGCGATCGATCTTGCAGCAAAACACAAAGATGTGTGGGCCACGGTCGGCTTGCATCCGCATGATGCAAAGCATGGTCTCAATGGCTTGCATGAGTTAATCACCCAGCGTCGAGTTGTAGCGATCGGTGAATGTGGTCTTGACTATTTTTACGATCATTCTGACCGTGCCGTGCAACGTGAAATCTTTGCCGAGCAGATTGCTTTGGCACATGAATACAAACTTTCACTCGTGATTCACACTCGTGACGCATGGGATGAAACATTTGAGATTCTTGATTCATGCGGTGTACCTGAGCGAACTATTTTTCATTGCTTCACGGGTTCGCCGATTGAAGCAAAGAAATGTCTTGATCGTGGCGCATTTATTTCATTTTCAGGAATCGTCACTTTTAAAAAAGCCGAAGAAATTCGCGATGCTGCAAAAATTTGTAGCATCGACAAAATGCTCGTTGAAACTGACAGCCCGTTTCTTGCACCGGTGCCACATCGCGGAGTTTCGAATCAGCCGGCATATCTCGTTGATGTTGGCGCATGTTTAGCACAAGTACGAAATGTTTCAATAAATGAGATTGCAAATCAAACAACCAGCAACGCGCTGATTGCTTTCGCAGGGCTATGTGCGTAGCCTTGTTTACTGCAGAACCAATTAAGTAACAGGGAGAAATTAAATTGTTACTATCGACTTTTCAGCGCCGACGGATCGTCGTTTTGACAGTAATAACCATAATTTTATTTCCTATTTTGAGATCTTGTAGCGGAAATAATTCCTCTGAATCCGTAACTACAGCGACGACCATTGACCCTGCCTTCAGCACGATTGCGCCAAGTTCTGGAGTTGTCTCAGACGAAGAGTCACCCGCTCCGATAATTCTCAGTGGCCCTGCGCCAATTGTTCAGGACGGCTCGGCACAAATCGCTTACCCAGCCACCGAAACTAGCGGATTGCAACTAATTGCAACTTTTAGTAACTTCGACAACGCCCCAGATGTCGTTTGCTTTGTGCCTGCAGCACCATTTGGTATTTCATTAACGATAAAAAATATCAATAACGGCAGAACCACAAAGTGCACCAACGTTTACCGTGAGACAATGCCAGCAGGAGCGACAGCGTTGTTACACACCAAAGTTTTTGAAAGGATTTCAAATCTTGTTGACGCGCCGATCCCAGTGAACGTCTCCTGGTGACATTCACACGAACAGAAGTTTCTGCGCTATTAACCAAACATGGGCTAGCGCCACGGCGAGCATTCGGTCAAAACTTTGTAGTTGATGCCAACACAGTTCGAAAGATTGCTCGTCTTGCCGATGTTCGAACTGGAGATTTTGTACTTGAAATCGGCGCTGGCCTCGGTTCGCTAACACTCGCACTTGCCGAAACTGGCGCACAGATTGTCGCCGTCGAAATAGATAATGGATTAGTTGAAGTGCTGCGAGAAAATACTGCGTTACTGCCAAATGTTGAGATAATCCACGGGGATGCAATGCAACTTGACTGGCAACCATTGCTTACAAAGTCAAAAAACTGGCATGTTGTGGCTAACTTGCCTTACAACTTGGCGACCCCAATTGTCGCCGACATATTGGATGGACTATCACAAGTAGATCATCTATTAGTGATGGTGCAAAGTGAAGTTGCCGATCGATTAGTCGCCCAAGTTGGTAGCGATGCCTATGGCGCTGTCAGCGTCAAAATTAATTACTGGGCAATAGCCAAAATCGTTGGCGCTGTGTCGGCATCTGTTTTCTTTCCACAGCCGCGTGTTGAGTCGGCACTCGTGGATATTCGCCGAAGAAACGAACCTGGAGTCATAGATGTTGAAGCAAGTGAACTTTTCGCACTCGTGCGCGCGGGTTTCGCAAAGCGAAGAAAAATGTTGCGTCGTGCCCTGGTCGATGTTGCGCTACCAGCAGATTTTGAATCTGCGGGTGTGAACCCTGAATCTCGTGCTGAAGAACTTGACTTGGCGGCATGGGGAAGACTTTGCAAAATAATCAAGAGTCGTTTGGCGGGGTCGCATCAATGAACCCACAAATCGTTTCACTTGTTGCACCAGCCAAACTCACTGTCTCATTAAAAGTCACTGGCGTGCGCGCAGATGGATTTCATTTAATTGACGCTGAAATGGTGACTCTCGATCTCGCCGATGAATTAGTTGTCGACCCTTCGCGAACTGGCCTCGAAATAACTGGCAAGTTCGCTGGCGATCTAAATACAACTGACCAAGATCTGTCAAATAATCTTGTCTCAAGAGCGCTACTACTCGCTGGTCGAAAAGCACACGTGAGAGTAACCAAAAATATTCCTGCAGGCGGCGGATTAGGTGGCGGCTCTGCTGATGCGGCGGCAATTCTGCGGTGGGCAGGATTCACTGATTTGGTCAGCGCTGCAAAACTTGGCGCCGATATTGCTTTTTGTATTGTTGGAGGTCGTGCCAGAGTTTTGGGAATCGGCGAAATTATTGAACCGTTGGAGAAATTGCATCGCGAAATAACTCTCGTGATTCCCCCGTTCGGTGTTTCAACGCCTGCGGTTTATAGAGCGTTTGACGAGCTAACAGATTTTGGCAAAGTTCAGTTAAACAATTCTGGTGTTAATGATTTAGAAATTGCTGCGATAAAAGTTGAACCACGCTTGGCAACATGGAAGCAAAAAATTTCGCAAGCCGCCGGAGTCGAGCCAGTTCTCGCCGGAAGCGGATCAACCTGGTGGCTTGAGGGAAAATTCGAAAATCTCGCTGAGCAACTCGCAGATGCAACAGTCGTCGTTACTCGAACAAAGTAGTCTCTGTTAGTGGCCGAGGTAACCGAAAGCACAACATACTTTCGCCAAGACATTCAAGGTTTACGAGCGATAGCGATACTTCTAGTTGTTACTTACCATACTGGCATTGCATTCCCTGGTGGCTATATCGGTGTTGACATGTTCTTCGTCATTTCAGGATTTGTTATAACGCAGCTTTTATCACGTGAGTACACACGAACCGGCACGCTCCGATTATCTGAATTTTACTCGCGGCGGGTTAGAAGAATTCTCCCAGCCGTTGCGTTTGCAACAATCGGAACGCTTTTGATTTCGGTGGTCGCTTTGTCACCATTTGGAGAGCAACAACAAGTCGTTGATACGTCTAGAGCTTCAAGCTTTTTTGGATCGAATCTTTATTTTTATATGCAGGATAGTTACTGGGCGCTTGCAGAAAATCCACTACGCCATCTGTGGAGCCTCGCGGTTGAAGAACAATTCTACTTAATTTTTCCAATTCTGATAATTCTATTGCGAGTTGTAAGAGTCAAGATTTCATCCGGGGCGATGCGAATTTCGCTTTTGACTATCTCGGTGATTTCTTTCGTAGGTTCTTACTACTTATCAAATGGAAACCAGTTTCTTCCAAAACCAGAGTTAATGGCATTCTTCGGCACACCTTGGCGAATGTGGGAATTTCTTGTTGGCTCAATACTCGCCCTTTCGCCAACTTCACGGCGCAGTTTGCCGCAGATTGCCACAAATCTTTTCGCCACAGTTTCTTTAATAGTAATTCTTTGGGCAGCAGTTACTTTTAACTCATTCACTATCTTTCCAGGCACCGCAGCAATAGCACCAGTTTTCAGCACAGCTATTTTGATCTACCTTGGCACTAATTCAAGTGCCACCACCCGCCTTCTCGCAATTAAGCCGCTCATCAGGATTGGCACTATTTCTTTTTCTTGGTATCTGTGGCACTGGCCGTTAATTGTTTTTGCACACAGGCTTTCGCCGAACTCACATTATTTCGCACCGATATCAGCTGCAATATTTTCTGCAGGATTTGCAATCATCTCACTTCGACTTATTGAAAACCCGATTCGACATAACCCCGAAATACGTGGAAAGCGCGCGCTGAAGCTTGGAGTGGTTTGCACGATTGTGCCGATTCTCGTATCGGTAGTCGTGCAATTTGGTAGCAACAGTGGTCTGGGCTTAAGAGAATTAAAGAACGATGAAATCAAAAAGGGCTCGTTTGCTGATGTTCACGATTGTCGGATCGATAAAGGCAAAGCCC
>Ga0194050_1000357_pt1 | contig 16314 bp, 19 predicted proteins | sample SepL2310m_MetaG_FD_148657 | JGI IMG/M metagenome (GOLD analysis project Ga0194050, IMG submission 148657) | Anoxic zone freshwater microbial communities from boreal shield lake in IISD Experimental Lakes Area, Ontario, Canada - Sep2016-L239-10m | ecosystem: Environmental > Aquatic > Freshwater >...
GGATCTTGAATCTCGGGAAAGCGCTCCTTCAAGATTGCAACCGCATCTAATGTTTCATCAACGCTCAAAGTGGTTTGAGACAACCACACAAGTTTCTTTCCTGGAGTTGGTTGCACATTTCTAGCGCCATCTAGGCCATCAACAATTCTGACCTGTCCCACTGCTTCACCGGCCGTGCCCTCAACTTCTTCATGGCCATGGTGACCAATGAGCAAGATTTCAGCATCTTCTGCAGCAAAGCGTTTTGCTTCCATATGCACTTTAGTTACAAGTGGACAGGTTGCATCAATAGTTTTTAACGATCTGGCAGCTGCTTGTTCGTGAACAACTGGTGCAACACCATGGGCTGAGAAAACAACGGTCTTTCCCTCTGGAACTTCATCTGTTTCTTCAACAAAGATCGCCCCTTTTGCTTCCAAACTGGCAACAACGTGGACGTTGTGAACAATCTGCTTTCGAACATAGACAGGTGCGCCATAGAGGGCCAAGGCTTTTTCCACCGTCACAACAGCGCGGTCAACACCTGCGCAATATCCGCGGGGCGCAGCAAGTAGAACTCTCTTAGCCATGAGGGGAGTCTATTAGGCTGAGCACATGTTCGAAACTTCAAGTGAATCCCCCGCGCCTGTGCGGGTGGTCACTGAAGCAATAAAAGAATATGTAGATCGCCTTGGCCCTATCTGGGTTGAAGGTGAAATCTCTGAACTCAATGAACGCAGCGGCATGATGGCTTTTATTCGCCTGCGAGATCCCAGCGTTGATATGTCCTTATCGGTCATGTGTCACAAATCAGTTATCGCTGCAATTCAACCACTGCCAGCTAATGCACGAGTAGTGATGTATGCAAAGCCATCGTGGTACACAAAAAACGGCTCTCTTACTTTATCGGCCCGAGAAATCCGCCAAGTGGGTGTGGGCGAACTACTTGCTCGCCTTGAAGCGCTCAAAACTCTGCTGGCTTCAGAAGGTCTCTTTGACTCTGATCGCAAAGTTTCCTTACCACTTCTACCAAAAAAGATTGGCCTTATCTGCGGTCGCAATACCGATGCTGAAAAAGATGTTGTTGAAAACGCTAAGCGGCGCTGGCCCAGCGTTGAATTTGAAATCCGTGAAGTAACTGTGCAGGGCGCAGCCGCAGTATCTGAAGTATCAGAGGCTCTGCGCGAGCTGGAGGCAGATAAAGATGTGGAAGTAATCATCATTACGCGCGGCGGCGGATCTTTTGAAGATCTACTGCCCTTTAGTGATGAGTCATTAGTGCGCCTTGCCGCATCGTGTTTAACTCCGATTGTTAGCGCCATTGGCCATGAAAAAGATTCACCGTTACTTGATCTGGTTGCAGATTTTCGTGCATCTACGCCAACTGATGCAGCAAAGCGCGTGGTGCCAGATATTGCCGAGGAAATCGAGATGATCTCAAAGCTCACCGATAGAGCCCGTCGCACATTGCTGGCCCGTATTGAGATGGAATCCACCCGCATTAAATCCTTCAAAGATCGCCCAGTGATGAAGGATCCTCATGTGATCATTACATCGAGAGCTGAAATCATTGTGGCGCTTAAAGAGAGGGCTCATCGATCCTTTGCTGGGCATGTGAAATTAGCTAAAGAAGAGTTAGTGCAAATTAAGGCCAGAGTTCGAGCACTATCACCGCAGGCCACATTGGATCGTGGTTACTCAGTAGTTCAATTAGCTAATGGTGATATCGCCCGAGATGCAACGAAGTTAAAAGCAGGCGACGTACTGCGCTTGCGCCTTGCAAAAGGCGAGACCAATGCCACAGTGACGCCGATGAATGTGAAGGAGTAGATTTAGCCCATGAGTGAAAAGAAGATTTCTTACGAGGCTGCCCGAGATGAGTTAGCTGATGTTGTTGAGTCCCTTGAAGATGGCAGTGCCACACTAGAAGAATCACTCAAGCTCTGGGAGCGCGGTGAAGAGCTAGCCAAGATCTGTCAGGAATGGCTAGATGGGGCAAAGAAGAAGTTAGATTCTGCAAAGCCGGCGGCGAAGTAAAAAACAATGTCACCGACTTTCTCCTACTCACACCTTCTCCCACTTGGAAAAGATGAGACCACATACCGTCTTGTGAGTAAAGAGGGCGTGAAGGTTGTAAAGCTGGGAGATCGAGAGTTTTTAGAAGTAGCACCAGAGGCGCTAATAAAGCTAACGGCAGAGGCAATCCACGATATCTCCCACTACCTTCGCCCAGATCATCTGCAACAGCTAGCAAATATCATCACAGATCCTGAAAGCTCCCCCAATGATCGCTTTGTTGCAACGGATTTATTAAAAAACGCCAACATATCTGCCGGTGGAATCCTGCCGATGTGCCAAGACACTGGCACGGCCCTGGTCATGGCTAAAAAAGGTCAATACGTATTGACCGCTTCTAATGATGAAGTTGCCATCTCACAGGGTATTTATGATGCCTTTACCAATTTGAATCTGCGCTATTCACAGCTGGCACCAGTGACAACCTGGGAAGAGAAAAACACTGGCAATAACTTACCTGCCCAGATTGAAATCTATGCCGACAGCGAGCATGCCGATGAATACAACTTCTTATTTATCGCCAAAGGCGGCGGAAGTGCTAACAAGTCTTTCCTCTATCAAGAGACTAAAGCGATTCTCAATCCCAAGTCCTTCATGGCCTGGCTGGATGAAAAGCTGCGCTCTATTGGAACGGCTGCTTGTCCGCCCTATCACCTAGCAATTGTCATCGGTGGAACCAGCGCCGAGCACACCGTTAAAACAGCCAAGCTTGCCAGCACTAAGTATTTAGATTCACTTCCAACTAGTGGTGATGCCGCAACCGGCCATGGTTTCCGCGACCTTGAGTTAGAGAAGCAAGTACTAGAACTCACTCGCACTTTAGGAATCGGCGCACAATTTGGTGGAAAGTATTTCTGCCACGATGTTCGAGTTGTCCGCTTACCTAGGCATGGTGCATCTCTTCCAATCGCTATCGCAGTTTCCTGTTCTGCTGATCGCCAGGCCAAGGCCAAGATCACTAAAGAGGGCATATTCCTTGAGCAATTAGAGCAAGATCCAGCCCACTTCTTGCCTGAGACAACCGATGAGCATCTAGATGATGGGGTTGTGGCTATCAATTTAAATCAGCCAATGGATGCCATTAGAGCCCAGCTTTCAAAGCACCCAGTAAAGACTCGACTGTCATTGACTGGCACATTGGTCGTTGCCCGCGATTTAGCACATGCAAAGATTAAAGAGGCGATGGATGCCGGTGCACCAATGCCGGAGTATTTAAAGAAGTATGCCGTCTATTACGCAGGTCCAGCAAAGACTCCTGTTGGTTATGCATCTGGTTCTTTTGGTCCAACAACTGCAGGTCGTATGGATTCCTACGTTGAGTATTTCCAATCCAAGGGTGGCTCGCATGTGATGCTGGCAAAAGGAAATAGATCAAAGGCGGTAACAGATGCCTGCAAAACTCATGGTGGTTTCTACTTAGGTTCAATCGGTGGTCCAGCGGCCCGACTGGCACAGGACTGCATTAAGAAAGTCGAAGTCCTAGATTATGAAGAGCTGGGAATGGAAGCAGTCTTCAAAATTGATGTCGTAGATTTCCCAGCATTTATTGTGGTGGACGATAAAGGAAATGATTTCTTTGCCGAAACATCAAAGCCACTGACTATTGGAACAAAGCCTTAAAAAGCTTTTAGTAGAAGCGGTGGGACTTCCACTTTGACCATGCTTTGCATGGAGTGTCATAGCGCATGGTGATGTAGCGAATTCCCCAACGAATCTGTGTGACTGGGTTTGTGCGCCAGTCCGTTCCAACCACACTCATCTTCTCAGCCGGCAGAGCTTGGGCAATGCCGTGGGCTCCGGAGCGATAGTTATGTGCTTTGTAGTTCCAATGGCTCTCTTTAGTCCAGAGCGAGTCCAAACATACGAACTGAGATTCATTGAACCCATATTCCTGCGCCAAAATTATCTCGGCCACTTTTTTAGCTCCATCTGAGGTGCGGGCCATTTCAACTGAAGCGCTAATCGATGAGACCAAAGCTAAATCTGAAGAGAACATTGCGCCCAGTGGTGTGGAAGCTAAATCTATGGAGCCGTACAGGGCTGCTGCGCTATCGATGGGAGTAAGCGCTGCTGACAGAAGCGTTGGATCAACTTCTATTTCAACGGCAGAGCTCATGGGAAATTCCAGGCCGTAGGCGCTAGGCAGGGCAGAGGTTAAAATGAGCAGGGAGGCAACAACGCTCCAGATCCCAACACTCTTGCCCTTGATCTTCATAGCTCTACTCCCTTCCTCTAACCCGCTCCACCTGACCGCAAGCCATCAGCCTCGATTTAAGGCTTCATAACTAACGGGAAGGGCTTTAGGGTGTCGCCTGAGAGTGACATCGGCAAATCTAACTAGGCCTAAGTCGCAGATTCACAGAAAAGGGCAAGCTGTGGATGGGGTAAAAGCGCAGGTCACTAAGGCGAATGTCCGAATTGCCCTAAATGTGACTGTGACTTTCTTTTAGCCCGGTAATGGACCTTCCAGCATCTCGGTCACAAGGGCTGCAATCGGCGAGCGCTCGCTACGAGTTAAGGTCACGTGGGCAAAGAGTGGATGGCCCTTCAAAGTTTCAACAACTGCCACCACACCATCATGGCGACCGACCCGCAGGTTGTCCCTCTGGCCAATGTCATGGGTCAAGACCACTCGGGAGGCGGTGCCGATTCTAGAGAGCACGGTCAAGAGCACGCCGCGCTCCAAGGACTGAGCTTCATCGACGATCACAAAGGAGTCATGAAGTGAGCGACCGCGGATGTGGGTCAGAGGTAAAACCTCAATCAAGCCCCGGTCCACGATCTCATCGATAACTGGCTGACTCACTAAGGCTCCTAAAGTGTCAAAGACTGCCTGGGCCCATGGCGACATCTTCTCGCCTTCACTACCTGGCAAGTATCCAAGTTCCTGACCGCCCACTGGATAGAGAGGACGGAAGATAACTACCTTTTTATGGATGCGCTTTTCCATCACAGCTTCAAGACCTGCGCATAGAGCTAAGGCCGACTTACCAGTTCCTGCCCGGCCGCCCATAGAAACAATTCCAATGGAGTCATCCAGAAGTAGATCTAAGGCGATGCGTTGTTCGGCGCTTCGCCCATGCAAACCAAAAGCTGAACGATCTCCTCTAATTAACTGCAGCTGCTTATCGGCCGTTACTCGGGCCAGCGCGCTGCCACGATCTGAGTGCAAAACAAGTCCGGTGTGAATGGGAAGGCTGTGGGCCGCTTCATGATCTGCTCGATCTGATGAGTAGAGATCATCGATTACCGATGAGCCAACGGTGAGCTCTTCAATTCCAGTCCAGCCACTGTTGGGCACCAGCTCTGCTAAATACTCTTGGGCTTCAACACCAACCGATGATGCTTTAACGCGAAGTGGTAAATCTTTAGAAACTAAAACAACGTTCTTGCCATCTGACATTAAGTTCTTAGCAATGGCCAGGATGCGAGTGTCATTGGTGCCATCTCGCAAGAAGCCATGGGGCAAGGTGGAAAGGTCAGTGTGGTTGAGTTCAACAGAAAGAGTTCCACCCTCAGGGGTAATAGAAAGAGGTTGATCAAGTCGGCCATGGGTAACGCGAAGATCATCGAGAGCACGTAGAGCGGCGCGGGCAAAGTATCCGAGTTCTGGGTGATCGCGCTTAGTCTCAAGTTCGCCAATAACAGCGATAGGGATGATTACTTCATGCTCTGCAAATCTATGCAGGGCGCCAGGATCAGCTAATAAAACGCTGGTATCTAAAACAAAAGTCTTTCTAGAGCTTTGACTCTTAGCAGCCAATGGCTGGACTCCTCATTTTTAGTTGTACTCGGGGGATGCTGCTTCGGATATGAAAAAGGTAGAACAAAATCACGCTAACTCTGTGGCAACACGCGCCTTATAAAAGTTAAATCTTGTCGATGATTGTGGGCTAAATCTCAACTGCCGAAACGGCGTTGTCGAAGTGAGTAAGCACGTAGAGCACGTAAGAAATCAACGCGACGAAAATCAGGCCAGTAAGCCTCACAGAAGTAGAACTCAGATAACGCGCTTTGCCATAAAAGAAATCCTCCTAGGCGCTGTTCCCCTGATGTTCTAATCAAAAGCTCTGGATCAGGTTGGCCCGCGGTATATAAAAACTTAGAAATATCATCACTGGTTAACTTCGCTTTAGCTTGATCAAGGGAATGGCCAGATTTTTCCTCTTCCCCCAGATATGACTTCACCGCATCGACAATCTCACGGCGCCCGCCATAGCTAATGGCAACGTTGACCTCGACTCCATCGTTTCGGATGGGCTTGAGTCCAGCAAGTTTTTCTGAGAGCCATGGTGGCAAAAGATCAAGAGCACCTACGGCTTTAATGTTCCAGCGGCCCGTTGCCGCTAACTCATCCACGGTCTCACCAATAATTTTAAGTAGCTCTTCAATCTCATCTGAGCTTCTTTTGAAGTTATCAGTTGATAGCAACCACAAGGTCACAACCCGAACATCGGCATCATCACACCAACCCAAGAACTCAATGATTTTATTTGCCCCAGCCTTATGGCCATTGGGATCGCTGTTGTTGGGATTAGCTTTTGCCCACCTGCGATTGCCGTCAAGGATGACACCAACATGGTGAGGGGTCTTAGTGAAATCTAATGCTCGAACTAACCGCCACTCATAGAGTGGGTAGAGCAGCGACTTGATGAGTTTACGAATAACGGCGAACAACTCTGCGTTCGGCAATCAGTGAGGCAACTGGAAGTGTGCCGGCTAGAAGCAGGCCCAACATCTTCATCAAGGGCCAACGGGCTTTGACTGAGAACTGCAGTGCGGTCAGGATATAAATTGGATAGAGATAGCCGTGCACCATGGGGATCCAGACAATGGAACTATGCAGATCAGGTAGATCAAAGAGGTATTTGACTGGCATATAAACAAACCAGAGTAGAAGTGACATAACACCAGAGACGATTGCCATTACTCGAAAACGCTGAAGTCTTGATTTCATGGCTTAACTCTACGGCGATAGAAGGGAAGGTAAAGCACCACCGCTGCCATGAGCCACCAGATCACCACATAGGACAAGTGCTGCCAGTAATAGCCCGGGATTCGAGAGGTTAGCTTGGCTGGAGTAGGGCGGGCTCGCATTAATTGCGAGCCATCATGGGATTCACTAGATGCCATCACATAGCCATCAAATAAATCCAAATCAGTTAATCCCACAATCACTGAACTATCAAGGCGCGAGATTGCACCATCACCATTGAGTGAATGATCATCAGATTGAGAAGCAAGCAATTGACCCTTGATATCTATAATCATGGCCATTGAAATATCAGGATTAAGTAATCGCTCTGACCAAAGACCTTTGACAACCAAGATTCCTTGATTGGTGCCAACCTGCAATAGGCCAACTTCCCAGTCATCGACTTTGCCATCACCATCAACTTGGTTGGGTGCTTTGAAATCGCCAACGTAATGACCAGAAACGCTGACCTGGCGATTGATTGCATCAACTGGAATTAGTTTTCGGGCCGCTGTGATTGATTCAAGTGGAACAACATTTGTATCAACCTGAGTCGCAGTGACCAAACTTTCCTTTAATGCCTTTGCTCTATCTAACTGCCACAGGCCAAGTGCAAAAAAGATAACTGCAATGAGCAGGACTGCTAGGCCTTGAGCTATTTTGGAGAGAAAGGAGTTACTGGTCTGCGCCGTCATCGCTTCGATCAACACCCATAAAGCGCTTATAGAAACTGCGCATCAAGAAAACTACAGCAATAATCAAAATCGCAATGGTCAAAGAACCAGCAGCGCCCATCTCATAGTTTTTTTGCATGGCATAATCATGGCATGCAATCAGGCTCACAGTTCTCCTACGAGGATCGCTATGGCGTGCGCCCAACCAAGGGGTGGGTAGTCCCGGCTGTGGTGATTGCTGCAATTGGAATCAGCTGGCTCATCTGGGCAGGTCTGCATCATTCCAACCCCAACATCCGCGCCTCAGTTATTTCATTTACTGCCACCACCGATCGTGCGATGTCAATTAGATATGAAGTTGTCAGAAAAGATAAAAATCAGGTTCTTACATGCACATTGGTCGCACGCGATTACGATAAAAATGTGGTGGGACAGATTGAAGATGAAATCGGGCCTGGTCTTGCAGTAGTACAGAAAACCACTGATATTCCTACGCGTAGTCAGGGCGTTAACGCCGATGTGGTTGCCTGCCGCATTAAATAAGTTGTAGGCAGCTACACCCACCTAGTACCTTTACGCCTTATGAGCACACAGACATGGTTAACGCAGGAAGCTGCAGATCGTTTGCGCGCCGAATTAGAAAACCTTGAAAAGTATGGCCGTAAAGAAATCACAGCAAAAATTGAAGCTGCACGTGCTGAAGGTGACCTAAAAGAAAATGGTGGTTACCACGCCGCCCGTGATGAGCAGGGCAAGATGGAAGCGCGCATCCGCCAACTCAAGCAGATGTTAGAAAACGCCCACATTGGAACCCCACCAGCTGCCGCCGATGGCAAGGTTGGCGCAGGTATGGTTGTTACGGCAGAGATTGCTGGAGATGAAATGAAGTTTCTACTTGGTTCACGTGAAATCGCCTCCGGTGATCTCGATGTCTATAGCGAGAAATCACCTCTAGGTGCAGCAGTGATGGGCGCAGAGATCGGTGCAACAGTTTCATACACCGCGCCAAATGGGCGTGAAATCAAGGTAGTTATTAAAGCTGCCGAGTTTTATTCTTAAAGAGAAGTATTTTTATACTTTCTAATACTTAATGGGATAAATACCGCCATCAGCAAAACCATATAGAGCAAAGAAGTCTCTAGTGGGTGCTGACTTGGCCAAGAGCTAGCGGTTGCCCCAAACTCATTTTTCAAACCAAATAGCTGACGGCAGGCCGCCACCATTGTTGAGACTGGGTTCCATTCAGCAAAGTACTGCAGCGCCCTAGGCATTCCAGTTGTTGGCGCAAATGCATTAGAGAGAAAAGTCAGTGGGAAAGTAACTAAGAAACCCACGCTCTGCACAGTTCTCGCCTCTTTAACGGCCAAGCCAACATAGATACCAATCCATGAAAGGGCATAACCAAACATAAAGAGAAATAGGAAAGCTAAGAAGATTGAGAGCCCACCTGATGTTGGACGCCAACCCACGGCATAGCCAGCAGATGCCATGACAGTTAGAACTAAAATGTTTAGAAGTGCGTCTCCAAATGTGCGACCAATGACGACTGCGCCTCTGGAGATTGGCAGAGATCTAAAGCGATCAATCAAGCCTTTCTTCATATCTTCAGCTAAACCAACTGCGGTTGCAGCTAATGTGAATGCAACTGTTTGCACGAAGATTCCAGGCATCAGCAGTTGAACATATCCCCCTGGCTGATCAGTGGAAATTGAACCGCCAAAGACAAAGCGGAATAACAGCACAAACATCACTGGCTGAATAGTTGAGAAAACTAGAACTTCAGGGATTCGGGCAAGCTGCAACAGCTGGCGCTTAGTAATAGTGATGACATCACTGATTACGTATTTCATTTCTTGCTCCCTCTCTTTTTCTTTATTGGTTCTGCAACAGTTTCTTCTGCCACATGGCCTGTAAGTGATAAGAAAACATCGTCTAGTGAAGGGCGCTTGAGGGCAATATCAAGTGGATGGATTTTTGCTTCATCTAGAGCACGTAGTGCCTCCATAAGAGCGACCGAACCAGTAGTAACGGGTGCTGAAATGGTTCGAATATCGGTATGTGTTGCACTGGTACTGATACGGGAAACAATCTCTTGAGTTTTAGCGATGTCTGAGTTTTCAACAGTTATCTCTAAGCGCTCTCCGCCAACCTGCTTCTTTAAAGCATCTGAAGTTCCACGAGCAATTACTTTTCCATGATCAATGACAGCAATCTCATCAGCTAATTGATCTGCTTCTTCTAGATATTGGGTAGTGAGTAGAAGAGTGACACCACCTTTGACTAACTCCTGAATAACTTCCCACATCTCTTGGCGACCACGTGGATCAAGGCCCGTGGTTGGCTCGTCTAGAAAAAGAACTTTTGGTTGCACAATCAAAGATGCAGCTAAATCTAAACGGCGACGCATTCCACCTGAATACGTTTTGATGGGGCGGCGGGCGCTATCGGTGAGTGAAAATCTTTCCAGTAACTCTTCGGCACGTTTAATCGAGGCAGTTTTGCCCAAGTGATACAAACGACCAAACATTACTAAGTTATCCCAGCCAGTTAATGTCTCATCCACAGCTGCATATTGACCTGATAAACCAATGAGTTCACGCACTTTGTCAGGATGTTTGATTACATCGATTCCTGCAACAGTTGCACTACCTGAATCAGGTTTTAACAACGTTGCGAGTATTCTCACGGTTGTTGTTTTACCAGCACCATTTGGGCCTAATACGCCTAAAACTGTGCCTTCTTCAACGTCAAGTGAGAGATCATCGAGGGCTTTAACCTCACCATTGCGATAGGTCTTGACTAGATGGTCGGCTATTACTGACTTCACGCGCTAACCTTACCTACATGTCTAAAAACCCCCCAATTAACGCATCAGCAAAGGCCCACACCCACAAGGAAATCATGATCATCCTGGGCGGTCTTATGACTGGAATGCTCCTTGCAGCCCTTGACCAAACAATCGTTTCAACAGCACTTAAGAATATTGTTGAAGAATTTGATGGTCTCAACCACTACACATGGGTTGTTACCGCCTACCTACTTACTTCAACAGCATCTACTCCGCTCTACGGAAAGATTTCAGATATCTACGGCCGTCGTATTGTCTTCCAGTTCGCAATTGTTACCTTCTTAATAGGGTCATTGCTCGCAGGTGCAGCACAAAACATGGAGCAGTTAATTGCTACTCGTGCACTACAAGGTCTTGGTGCTGGCGGTTTGATGGCACTTACTTTTGTCATCATTGGTGACATTGTTCCGCCGCGCGAGCGCGGTAAGTATCAGGGTTATTTTGGCGCCGTATGGGGCTTGTCATCAGTTGCTGGCCCACTTCTCGGTGGATTCTTTGCAGACAACGGAACTATTTTGGGTATCGCTGGATGGCGTTGGATTTTCTTGATCAACCTGCCACTTGGAATTCTTTCTCTCATTATTACTTCAGCCGTTCTACACATCCCTAAGGTCAAGCGTGATCATTCCATTGATTATTTAGGCGCAGTGTTAATGGTTACTTCTGTCTGTTTAATTCTGCTTTCAACTTCAATCTATGGCCCTCAATATGGCTGGGGCGATAGCCGCACTATTACATATGCAGTTATTGGAATTCTGTTAGCTGTTCTCTTCTTGTTCTGGGAAGGCAAAGCTAAAGAGCCAATCCTTCCTTTGTATCTCTTTAAAAACCATACTTTCTCAGTCACATCAGCCCTAGGCGCAGTAATTGGTGCTGGAATGTTTGGTGCAATCGTTATGTTGCCTCTCTACTTCCAGGTCGTCAAGGGTTACAGCGCCACTGAAGCCGGACTTAAACTGATTCCTTTGATGCTTGGAATTGTTTCAACGTCAATTATTTCAGGAAAAATGATCTCAAAGCACGGCCACTACAAGCGCTTTCCAATCATGGGAACAGCGATTATGACCCTTGGTATCTTGCTTATGACACGCTTAGAGCTTGATACACCTTATTGGCAGATCTCAATTTATGCGATCTTGGTTGGTGCTGGTCTGGGTCTATCAATGCAGACCATTGTTATTGCACTTCAAAATGCAGTTGAATTTAAAGACATGGGCGTTGCAACTAGCTCTAATACTTTCTTCCGCTCACTCGGCTCAGTATTTGGAACTGCCATGTTTGGAAGTATTTTGACTAACCGTGTTGTCCACTACATGGCATCTGGTTTTGGTGACTTAGGCAAAACGAATCCAGGTGCACTTGAAGGCTTTGATAATTCTAAATTAGCTGCTCTTACAACTAATACAGCTGTATTAAAGACATTCCCTCCAGTCATTAAGCAGACTGCCTTAGAGGCTTTCGTGAACTCATTCCACATCGTCTTCTATGCAGCAGCGCCCATCACAGCCCTTGGGTTGTTATTGGCATTTATGTTGCGTGAGACTCCACTTCGCACGAACCAGGACTATGCCGCAGCACGTGAAGATGCAGCTGGAGAATCACTGGGTTAATGCAATCTCCGTTTAAGGATCTGCCGCGAGAAGTTTCCATACTTGTCGCGGCATCCTTTTTTGTAGCAGTTGGTTTTGGCATCGTATTACCTGCCATCCCAGTCTTTGCTAAGTCTTTTGGCGTTAATAACGCTGCAATTGGCCTCATGGTTTCAGCCTTTGCAATTACTCGCTTTGCCTCAGGTCTAATCTCTGGCACGTTGGTCGATAAATTTGGTGAGCGCGCAGTGTTTTCATCTGGCGTATTTATGGTCTCTCTCTTCACATTCCTAGCTGGTCTTGCCCAAAGCTATGAACAGCTTCTCTTTTTCCGTGCAGCAGGTGGTCTTGGTTCATCCATGTTTTCAGTTGCTGCAGGCTCAGTCATCATGCGCTCTGTTGATGATGCTCATCGTGGCCGAGCCCAATCGGTCTATCAAGGTTCATTTCTTCTAGGTGGTATCGCAGGTCCTGCTATTGGTGGCTTGCTATCAGTTATTTCACTGCGTGCTCCATTTTTTGTTTACTCAGGAATGCTTCTTTGCTCGGGCACGGTTGCCTTCTTTTTCCTTAAAGGCGACAAGATCGGCAAAGTAGATAAAAATACTGACACCTCAGAGCACACCAGCGTGCGTGAGGCGTTGGCGATGAAGCCCTATCGAATCGCACTTGTTCTTGCATTTATTGGCAGTTGGGTTTTCTTTGGTCTTCGTGCATCCATTTTGCCGATTTTCGTAACTGAGGAATTGAACTCCACAACTGCAATTGTTGGTTATGGCCTTGCACTCTCAGCAGTTATTCAAGGAGCAATCTTGCTGCGTGCTGGTAGATACTCTGATGAGAAAGGGCGCCGGGCTGCATCAATCATCGGTGCACAAGTTGTTTTAGCGGGAGTTCTATTACTTACTTTCTCAGTTCACATTTGGATGTTTTTGCTTTCAATGGCAGTCCTTGGTTTTGGTGGGGCTTTTCTATCAACCACTCCGGCCAGTATTGTGGGCGATGTTATTAAGGGCAAAGGTGGCAAGGTAATTGCAATCTTCCAAATGGCAGGAGATGCCGGAATGATGGTCGGGCCAATCATTATTGGCGCTGTTTCAGATATCTTTTCCTACCGCGCTGCTTTTGGTTTATCGGCTGCCATCTTTGTAATTGCGCTAGTACTTGTCTATCAAATACCAGAGACCAGAAATGTCGAAGAGCCTCAGGTTAAAAACCTGAGGCCCCTCGATGAAGATCTGTAATTAGTCGTTACCGCGCAAGATTGAAAGCAGACGCAGAACTTCTAGATATAGCCACACGATGGTGACCATCAAGCCAAAAGCAGCACGCCATGACTCTGATTCTGGTGCTCCAGCGCTAATTCCCTTTTGAATCTGATCAAAATCTAGAATTAAGAAGAAGCTAGCAAGAACCATTCCACCAGCAGCCATGATTAAACCAAGACCCCCGATGTTATAGATGCTTGCACCAAAGAATGAACCAACGAATGAAAGCAGCGCTAGTACTAGGTACCCGATCATCGCTGTCATTAACACCTTAGTGAACTTAGGTGTCACACGGATGCGTCCGCTCTTATAAGCAAAGAGCATTCCTGTGAATGCACAGATAGTTACGATGATCGCTTGGCTAACAATTCCTGCATACACAGAGTTATAAATGTTGCTAATTGTTCCAAGTGCTAAACCTTGAAAAGCTGCATAAGCAATCGCTAGAGCTGGCTTAACGGTTTTGCTAAAGCTGTTCACCATAGCAAGTGCGAAACCACCCAAGACACCGAGCATCATTGCGCCTGCGCCAAGGTTAAGTGTCCATGCAACTGCGCCAACAGAGACTAAAACTGCAAATAAAATTCCGGTACGAGTGACTACATCGTCAATCGTCATGCGACCTGTGCGCATCGAAGATGCAGCTGGTGCGTTATATAGATCTTCCATCGCTGCTGGGTCTGAGTTAATTGTGCTCGGATCAAATGCAGCGTATCCACGCTGATTAAACGCCCGTCCTAAAACAGGGTTTGAACTGCGCATATCTTTTCTCTCCTTTTGTAGTGCCACCAGAACCTCTGGCGGTTTGCCATGCATAACAAGTTTAATGCTTGGAAGATTCCCAGGCTATGCAAACTGGTGCCCCGAGTGGGGGTCGAACCCACACTGGGAGGATTTTAAGTCCTCTGCCTCTGCCATTGGGCTATCGGGGCCACGTGCAAGGGGTAAATCTACCCTGCTTTTCTAATCACTCTTTCCAGCTAACGAACGGGCAATTCCATCCAAGATATCTGATTCAGATGCCACAAATTCATCTGCCCCAGTTGCGCTCATGATGTGTGAAAGAACAAGTGCACCTGCAGGAATTACATCGACTCGACCAGGGTGCATGTAACCAAGAGCTAAACGCTCTTCTCTGCTTTTAGTTAAAAACATATGTGATGCATCATGAACTTGCTGGGCACTAATTCGAGATAAGTGAATTGCATAGCGATCATATTCAGATAAATCTAAAGCAGCAGCTGCAACAGTGGTTGCTGTGCCAGCAACTGCAATTAAAGTTTTTGCTTGTGTGATTGGAACAATACTGGCTGCGGTTGCAATCGCTTCTTTAATATCAGTACTAGCTGCAGCTACTTGGGCAGTCGTTGCTGGGTCATGTACAAAGTGGCGCTCAGTCATTCTCACGCAACCAATATTGACTGATTTTGCAGATTCAACGGTTGCTGTGCCAAAGACAAACTCAGTTGATCCCCCACCGATATCAACGACTAGAAAGGGACCATCACTTGGGTGCAGGTCTTGAATTGCACCGGCAAAAGAAAGTACTGCCTCCTCTTCCCCGCTAATAACTTCAGGTTCAATTCCTAGACGCTCGCGTACTCCATCAACAAAAAGATGTCGATTAGTTGCATCGCGTGTGGCACTCGTTGCACAGAATCGAATCTTTTCTACTCCTCGCTTTGCTATCTCGGCTGCAAATTTATCGACCGCTGCCAATGTGCGAGTGATTGCATCTGGATGAAACTGCCCCGTTTCATCCACGCCTTGGCCTAAGCGCACTATCTCCATCGTGCGCAAAACTTCACGAAAGCTCTTGCCCTCAATATCTGCAATCAGTAAACGTATTGAGTTAGTGCCGCAATCAATGGCTGCTACTCGCATGGATTGCCTTCCCACCACTTGGGCAGTTTTGCTAGCGCTTCATCGCCCAAAGGGTTCACATCTGGTCCAGCGCAAAGTGAGTGGGCAATAAGTGAATGCAGGCATTTCACGCGGTTGGGCATTCCGCCAGCAGATACATCTTCTACTTCAGGCACATCTATGCCAAGTGCGGTGCGTGCTGCGATGTAATCATCATGGGCTGCGTGATAGGCCCCAGCAAGTTGGGCATCTGTCTCTAACCGCTCATTCATCTCACCCATTAACCCAGTTGTTTCAAGGGTTGAAATTACTGCCGTTAAACGTGGACAGGTGGCGTAGTAAAAAGTTGGGAAAGGTGTGCCATCAGCTAGTCGTGGTGGTGTTTCAACAACTGCTGGTTTGCCACATGGACAGCGATAAGCAATTGCATGGACATCACGAGGTGTGCGACCTAATTGAATTTCAATGCAATCTAGATCTGATTGTGTTACTTCGCGCAAAGAATCAACCCGCTTCTGTGATGGATGCGATGAGTCTTGAATACCACGGTTGACCATCAGTTAGCGAGTTAGCGACCTTTGTACCCTCAGTAGTCTCTGATGTTATGCCATCTTCTGTAACAATGTATTGGCGCTCACCTGGTAACACAAAGTGCAAACGCTCACGCGCTTGTGACTTTATATATTCAGGATCTTGCCACAGCAGAAGCTCTTGGCGCGCAGCTTCTAGCGCTTTGTTATCTGAGGCTAATTGGGAATTAAGCGCACTGATTTGTGCTCTTTGGGTGAAGTAGTGCTTCACGGGAGGTGCAATGGCTAGAGCTAATATAAAAAATATTGCCCATAGCGCCAATGCACGCCCCGAACTACGTCGACTTCTAAAACTTAGTTTTCGACGCGCCACAAAATCACTTAGGCCTTAAAGCGTGGAAAAGCATCTCGGCCGGCATAACGTGCACCGTCTGCAAGCTCTTCTTCAATGCGTAGTAGTTGGTTGTACTTAGCAACGCGCTCAGTACGTGCTGGTGCACCTGTCTTAATCT
>Ga0194050_1000365_pt1 | contig 15935 bp, 16 predicted proteins | sample SepL2310m_MetaG_FD_148657 | JGI IMG/M metagenome (GOLD analysis project Ga0194050, IMG submission 148657) | Anoxic zone freshwater microbial communities from boreal shield lake in IISD Experimental Lakes Area, Ontario, Canada - Sep2016-L239-10m | ecosystem: Environmental > Aquatic > Freshwater >...
GGGGTCCGTTCAGTGGCCCTCGTGTACCGCCTAGTTGAGGCGGCTGCCCCGGTGCGCATCTTCCGCAACGGCTATCAGTCGTGGTCGCCCTCGGCCGTTGCCGTCCTCGGCATCGACGGCGACCCCTCGGAGCGAGCCAACCTCCCGTTCCTCCAGGCCGTCCATCATGCCGACCAACGTCGGGCCCGGGCCGGCGAGCTGCGTGCAGAGTGGGTGACCGTGCTCGACGACGGCGGCAGTGCACCGCCGGTGCTCCTCGGGTTCAACGGGGGCGACCGCCACGATGGCACACTGCGATTGGGCGTCGATGAACTTGGCGATGGACACGAGATCGTGGTGCGGGCCGAGGCGTTCCTGGGTGATGCCGAAATGCCCCCCGGTACCCTCCGTCCCCTCCACTCCGTCATCATCGAGCAACAGATGGGTAAGGACGCCTCGGACCTGCTCGAGGCATGGGCTGCCCGAGTCGGGTCCGACGGCGGAGCCCGAATCAGTTCGCCGTTCCAGGTCGGCTGGTGCAGCTGGTACCAGTACTTCCATGCCGTCACCGAGGGCGATATCCGGTCCAATCTGGCCCGGGCTGACGAGTGGCCATTCGACGTCTTCCAGATCGACGACGGCTATCAGGCCGCCATCGGTGACTGGCTAGAGACGAATACCCGGTTCCCTTCGGACTTGGCCGGCCTGGCCGATGCCATACGTGGATCGGGCCGGACCCCCGGACTGTGGCTGGCCCCGTTTTTGGCCGCACCCGACTCCGAGGTGGCTAGGAATCACCCGGACTGGATCGCCCGGCACCAAGTGGACGGCCTAGACGCTGGACCGCTGCGGACCTGGTGGAACCCACCGTGGGGTGGCGGCGAGGACGGGTTCATGTACGGGCTCGACACCACCCATCCCGAAGTCCAGGATCATCTGGAACGCCTGGCTTCCGCCGTGGTCGACGCAGGCTTCCCGTATCTGAAGCTCGACTTCACCTTCTCCCCCAGCGTCGACGGTGCCTACGCCGATCCGAGCCGCACTCCGGCCGAGCGGGTCCGGGCTGGGTTCGCCGCCATCCGGCGGGGGGCGGGTGAGGACACCTTTCTGTTGGGCTGCGGAGTTCCGCTGGCCAACGTGGTTGGCCTGGTCGATGCCAACCGGATCGGCCCCGATGTAGCGCCGCTGTGGGACCTCGAAGCGTCCGACGAAGTTGTTCCCGGCTATCTGGGCACCCAGCCGGCCACCAGCCACGCCTTCACCAATACCTTGAGTCGGTCGTTCATGCACCGCAGACTGTGGCTCAACGATCCCGACTGCGTGATGCTGCGGGCCGAAGAGACGGCGTTGTCTACCGAGCAGGCGCGCGCATGGGCCAGAGCCGTCGGGGTATCGGGTGGGATGGTCCTGGTCTCCGACGACCTCGACCTGCTCGACCATTCGGCCAAGGCGCTGCTCGACGAGGTCATCGCCCTCGGCCGGGCCAGCGACGAGTCGGCCCGTAGCGGGCGCGGCGCCCGGTGCCCCGACCTGATGGAGCGTTCAGCGCCGCAGGCACTCGAGTGGGCCGGAGGCTCTGTCAGCACCACGACCGGTAGTGACCATCCTATAAAATACCTCTAGAAGCAAAGGAGGTCAGCCCGTCATGAAGAGCAGATGCCGCCGGTCAGCGCGCCAGCGCCAGCAGACAGCGCGCCAGCGCCAGCAGACAGCGCGCCAGCGCCAGCAGTCAGCGCGCTACTCCGGCGTCTTTGCTCTCCTCCCGGAGAAGGGCATGCTCGGGATGGACAACCTCGACCCCGAGGCCTGGTCGGCTGTGGTCATGCGCTTCGTGTCCTCGATCGTGGCCAAGTAACGAACTGCCGCCTGCCTGATCTGCCTGGCCTACCGGTAGGGTCGACAGTTATGGATGCCCGGATGCAGATAGACGAGGCCCGTTCCGTCGGGCAGACAGCGACCGAAGTCGGGATCGAATTCGCCCGGGGGCAGGCCCTGGTGCAGGTGCGCCGGTCACTCGGCATGTCCGAGGATCCGCCGCCACCGTGCATGGACCCTGCACTGTCGTACTTCGCTCCGGACTCGGTGGTCCGTCGGGTGCACGGTGACCTTCCGTCCATGCTCATCGGCGGGCTGTCGGCACTGCTCTTTCAGATGCTCCACCCCCTAGCCATGGCCGGGGTGGCCCAGCACTCCAACTACCGAGCGGACCCGCTCGGCCGCCTCGAGCGGACGGCGACATTCCTCGGCACCACCTCGTTTGGCACCCGCGACGAGGCCCGGGTCGTCATCGAACGAGTCCGCCGCGTCCACACCAGGGTCGTCGGAACCGCGTCTGACGGGCGCCGCTACGCAGCCTCTGACCCAGACCTGTTGACCTGGGTGCACGCCGCTGAGGTATCGAGCTTCCTGGCCGCAGCCCGCGTGTACGCACCGGTAGCACCTACCGCCTCAGAAGAGGACGACTACCTCGATCAGATGTCCCGGGTCGCCTACGACCTCGGCGCGGTGGACGTCCCTCGCTCGCGGTCAGATCTAGATGCCTACTTCGTCGAGGTACATCCCCGGCTCCGCCTCACCGCGGATGGCCGCACGGCACGTAACTTCGTGCTGCGCGGCGTGGGCCGGTGGCCCCATGAGATCGCCACCTACGGCCTGCTGGTCAGCGCGGCCCAGGGTGTGCTTACTCCTTGGGCCCGCCACAAACTCCGTCTGCCGTCGTTCCCCGGCGGGGACCGACTGGCCGTCCGCCCCTCCGCTCGCATCCTCGGCAGTGCCTTTCGGTGGGCCGTAGGGCCTCCTCGTTAAGGCCACTCGCTAAGGCCCCTCGCTAGGGACTCCTCGATAAGGCCTCCTCGATAAGGCTGAGTCATGGGTGGGGATGCCAGCTGATGGGGTCTTGCGAGTTCTAGCGCCTCATTGCATCCGGCCGGCGGGCAGGTCATGATTCCCTTGGTCCTCCATTTCGGCGGCGTGTACTCCTCTGACCAGCGATTATGTAGCGGGTTGTCCACTGGATGCCCCTGTCGTAAAATCATCAGTCTTGTGTTGCGCTCCGGTCGCCCCCGACTGAGGGGCCCAGATGCCACCGGACCGGCCCGCCGAATCTTGCGGGTCCTGAGCCTTCCGGTGCTCGTCCTCCTCGCCGCCCTCCCTATCGGGGCCGCGCTGGGCCCGGCCGGAGCCGACTCCATCCCCGACCTGCAAGCTCAGGCCGCCTCGGTGGCCCACAACCTCGTACTGGCCCAGCTCCAGGTCGATGCCGCTCGCCAACAGAGTTCGGTGGCGACAGCCAAGATTGCCGCTGACGCGCAGGCCATTGCCGACCTTCAGACCCAGATCGTGGGCGATCAGCAGGCCATTGCCCAGCACCTGCGGCTCGCGCAGACCCAAGCCATCCGGACGTACATCAACTCCGGAGCCGACTCCTCGAGCAGGAACTCGTCGCTCTTCGCAAGCGGAACGGCCAAAGCTCAGGTGGCCAGCGAGTACGCCAGCCTGGCCCTGGGGAATATCGCCACCAACATCGCCGATCTCCATACCGCCCAGCGTGGGCTCCAAGCTCGCCAGGCGGCGCTCGTGTCCCGCCAAGAACAGGATCGTGCCGACCAATCACAGCGGGCCGCCGCCCTAGCCGCCGCCGATGCCGCGGCTGGCCGACTCCAGGCGACGCAGTCCCAGGTGACAGGACGCCTGGCCACCGCCGTGGCCGCCCAGCAGGTCATCCAGGCCAAAGCAGCCAATGCATCCGTGGCCACGGCACAGGCCACACAGGCCGCACGACGATCATCCTCGACCACGGCCACGATTCCCGCAGCCACGTCAGCAGCCACGATTCCCACGGCCACGTCAGCGGGCACCAAGGCCCCGCCAGGACCCCGCTATCCGGGCCTGCCCGATCCAGTGCTCAATCCCTTTTTGGTGTGTGTGGTGGCGGCCGAGTCGGGTGGCAATTACGGCATCTCTTCACCGAACGGCATGTACCTCGGGGCCTTTCAGTTCAGCCAGTCCACCTGGAACTCGGCGGCCTCAGCCACCGGACTCGGCCTCCTGGTCGGCGTCCCACCGAACCAGGCCACCCGGGCCGAACAAGACACCTTGGCCGTGGCCCTGTTCGCCCTCGCCGGCCAGCGCCCGTGGTTGGGTAACCGCTGCAGCTGATCGGACGCTCTGTGCTCCTCGGGGTGATCGAGTCAGTCAGTCAGTCATTCATTCAGTCAGTCAGCCAGTCAGCTGCAGGCCCACGGCTCGTGCTGTTCGCTCACCACTGAACATCGCCCCCTGAAGGGACGCCGTATCGCGGTGGTCGCCGCACACGAACCGACCTTCTCCGAGGACCACACGTCGACGGGGATCGAACGGCGGGTCTTGACGGGGCTGGCCGTGCGGAATCACGTCGGTCCGCAGGTGCTGCCAGTCGCCAGTGGCCGAGTCGAACCACCTCGACAGCTGTGCCACTACCTGAGCGAGCAGGTCCGGCCTGAGGGCATCTGCACCGGGGATAGAGGCCGCCACCAGCGTGCGGCCGGCCGGAGCGTAGGACGGGGCCACCTCGCTCATCACGGCCAGGTTGCGCACCGGCCCTCGGCCCGTGCCGTCCAGGGCCAGCGCGGTGCCGGCCAGCGGCGGTGCAGTGGTGGCGAACCAGCAGCATGCGGTGGCACGCGAGCCAGGGTCCTCGACCTGGCTACCCAAGAGTCGGTGGGCTTCGGGCCCTTCGGTGGCCACGACCACAGCTCGAGCTGTGAGCACCTCACCACCGGCGAGTCGGACAGCGGTGCCCTCGAGTGACTCGACGCGCGCGCCGAGCCGGACCGTGCCGTCGGGGAGGGCGGCGGCCAGCTGGGCCGGGATAGCCCCCATGCCGGCAGCTGGCACCGCCGTACTCCCGGCGGCCAGCATCTTCAAGATCACATCGAAGCGGCGACGCGATACCTCGAGTTCAGGGTCCAACTGGATCCCAGCAAACAGCGGACGCCAGAACGAGTCGATCATGCGTGGGCTGAACCCCAGGCCCTGTAGCCGGGCCAGCGTGGTTCCGTCCGGGGCCCGCAGTAAGTCGGCTGCTGGCGTCATCCGCACAGACAGCACCAGCCGGGCCAGGCGGACTTTGTCGGCCAAGGAGCCGATGGGTGCCACCAAGGTAGGCAGGATCTGAGAGGGACGCCGCAACGGGTCGCCGACGGCATAGTTCCCTTTCGTCGTGCGCACCACTGACCCCGGGGAGAACTGGCGCAGATCGAGCGCATCGAGGTCGAGGCGTTGTTGGACCTCGGGGTAGGCGGTCAGCAGGATCTGGAACCCCCGGTCGAGCTGGAACCCGTCGACCACATCGGTCCGGACCCGGCCCCCGGCCCCGTCGGATGCCTCCAGCACAGTGCACTCGACCCCGGCCTGCACGAGGTCGTGGGCGCAGACCAGACCGGCCAGCCCGGCTCCCACCACGATGACGTCGGTCATGGCACTACGCCATCGGGTGGAGGAATCACCGTAGGACGCACCGGCCCGATCCGGCACAGACAGCACATGGCTCTGCGTTGTCGGTGACGTGAGCCAGGCAGCGAGCGATCCGACGATCCACGATGTCCATCAGCAGTGGGTCGGGCCCGAGTGGCGGGGCGACCAGCCAGCGGACCCCTTGGTGGCGCTCGGCGGCGGCGGCGGCCAGGGCCGGTATATCTCGGTCCCAGTGGTTGCCGGGGCCGAGGAAGTAGGGAGCGATCACCACGGTCGCCGCCCCAGCAGCCACACACCGGTCGAAGGCGGTGGCAATAGATGGCTCGGCCAACTCCATGTGGGCCGGTTCCACGATCGGGTAGGGAAGCCGTTCCGCCGAGGCGTGCACGAACGCTTCCAGTGACTCGTTCGCCTCGGTCCGACGCGAGCCGTGGTCGACCACGATGACCGCCACCGGATCCAGCGCACCGATCGGATCACCCTCGGTCAGCGGTTCCGTTGCATCACTTCCGTCGCTGTTCGGCCGGTCCATGGAGGACAAGACTAGGGCGGAGGCGATGGTCCAGAAGCGGGCTCAGCCTCCGTCGGCCGACTCGAGGGCCAGCAGCCACCGCTTGCGGTCCAGTCCACCGCCGTAGCCGCCGAGCGATCCGTCGCTGGCGATGACCCGGTGGCACGGGATCACCACAGCCAGCGGGTTGTGCCCGTTGGCCGTACCGACCGCCCGGTAGGCATGGGGGCTCCCGACCCGACGAGCCAGCTCGCCATAGCTGATGGTCTGGCCGTAGGGGATGGCCCGCAGCTCGGTCCATACCCGCATCTGGAACTCGGTCCCGTCGAGTTGCACCAGAAGGTCGAAGTCGGTGCGGGTACCAGCGAAGTACTCGTCGAGCTGCTGGGTCATCTCGGCGAACGCCCCGTCGTCTCGCTGGCTGGCGGGTGGAGGCGCTGAGGCATGGACCTGGTCTTCCATGACCAGGTGGGTCAGGCGTCCGCAGCGGGCCATCAGAGTCAGCGGACCAAGGGGACTGGGGTGGACGGTGTAGCTGGTGGTGCCCTCCGTGGCAACCGTCGGCGGCCCTGTTGTTGTTGGTGGCCCAGTGATGGTTGATCTCGACATGGAATGGTCGCTCCTTTACTAGGGAACTGGCCGGTGTGGCTGGCCGGTCCTGGCGACGGGTGCACTATGCCTGCAGGTTATTCAGCTTGCCCCTGACGCACCTGGGTCGCAGAATCCATCCATGAGCACCCGTTCCCTAAGGAATCCCACATGAAGGTCTGCACCACGGTTCCGGTGCCGGAGCTGGCCACGGCGGGCGAGCTCTTCGCCGACCTCGAGACGGCGGGGTTCGACGGTGCCTTCACGTATGAGACGAAGCACGACCCGTTCCTCCCTCTGGTGCTGGCGGCCGACCGGACCTCCACCATGGAGCTCGGAACCGCTATCGCCATCGCCTTCGCTCGCACGCCGATGCTGCTGGCCACCATTGCTAGGGACCTCCAAGATGTTTCCCAAGGCCGCTTCACTCTCGGACTGGGCACCCAGATCCGGCCCCACATCGAGCGCCGCTACTCGATGCCATGGTCACGGCCGGCAGCCCGGCTCCGCGAGATGGTGCTGGCCATCGGGGCCATCTGGGATGCCTGGGACGGCCTCGGCCCCCTCGACTTCCGCGGTGAGTTCTACACGCACACCCTGATGCCACCCGCCTTCGATCCCGGCCCTGCCCGGTTCGGCCGACCCACCGTCATGCTGGGTGCAGTGGGGCCCCATCTGACCCGGGTGGCGGCCGAGGTGGGAGATGCCATCCTCATCCACCCCTTCGCCACTCGGGAGTCGCTCGAACAGTTGGCCCTGCCCGGGATCGCCGAGGGTCTGGCGGCCTCTGGACGGGACCGGTCGTCGCTCGAGGTGGCAGTGGTCACCATGATCGCCACCGGCGACAGCGGGGCCGAACTCGACGAGGCGATCGCCACCGTGCGCGGCCAGCTCGCCTTCTACGGTTCCACCCCGGCCTATGCCCGGGTCCTGGAGTGCAACGGATGGGAGGACCTCCATCCGCGGCTGAACGCCCTGTCCAAGGAGGGGCGCTGGGCCGACATGGCCGATCTCATCACTGACGAGGTGGTCGAGTCCATCGCCATCGTCGGGCGCCGAGACGAGATCGCCGGCCTGATCCGCCACAAGGTGGACGGCATCGCCGACACCGTCAGCCTGGAGTGCACCCGGCGACCCGACCCCAGCCACTTCGCCGACATCTGCCTTGCCCTGCACGGCGATGCCTGACGCCGTCGGTCGGCCGCACTCAGCGTGCGTCGGCCGCCTGCCAGCAGTACCAGGCCACCAGGCTGCGGTAGGGGCGGAACGGCTCGCCCAACCCGTCGAGTTCTTTCGGCGAGGGCACCTCGCCCATCCCCCAGGCGCGGCCGAAACCGGCCCGCACCCCGTAGTCGCCGATCGGCCACACATCGAGCCGGCTGAGCGTGCTCATGAGGAACATCTGCGCTGTCCACGGCCCGATCCCGCGGACCACCGTCAGGTGGGCCACCACGTCGGCATCGGACAGCCGGCCGATCCGGTCCAGGGCGACCTCGCCGGAGGCCACCTTGTCGGCCAAGTCGACGATGGATGCCGTCTTGGCCCCGCTGAGACCGCACGCCCGCAGGACCGGCTCCGGTGTGGCCAGCACCCGTTCGGCCGTCACCTCACCTCCGAGGGCGTCGATGAAGCGGCCGTGGATGGATGCCGCGGCCTTGCCCGCCAGCTGCTGGTAGACGATGTTGCGGGCCAGGTCGCCGAAGCGCCGATCCGCCGGCACCCGACGGCGGGTAGGGGGCGGTCCGTGGCGGTCGATCAGGCTGGCCATCACCGGGTCGGCTTGGGCCAAGGCGGCCAGAGCGGCGGCATGGGTCGGGGTGGGCACGGCCCCGATGATGCCAGGCCGGTGCCCCGGCCGTGACCCGGGCCTAGGCTCGGCTGGAGCCGATCCCGCACACCGAACTACCTGGAGGACAATATGGACGGAGACGTCGTAACGGTCGAACGGGTGATACCCGCCGGACCAGCAGCCATCTTCGCCTTGATTGCCGATGCCTCCCGCCACCCCGATATCGACGGCTCCGGCACCGTCAAGCAGGCCAAATCCGGTGCCCCGCACCAGCTCAGCCTGGGCGCCACCTTCGGTATGTCCATGCAGATGGGCATCCGGTACTCGATGGCCTCCACCGTGATCGAGTTCGAGCAGGACCGCCGCATTGCCTGGCAGAGCCGGCCAAGTGGGTTCGCGGCCGGGTTCGTGGGGCGGTTCGTGGCCGGACGGATCTGGCGCTACGAGCTCGAGCCGGTCGAAGGCGGGACCCTGGTCCGCGAGAGCTGGGACATCAGCCAGGATCACCAACGGGCCCTGCTGCGCCACGGTGGCCTGCCCGCCAAGACGGCGACCAACATGACGAAGACGCTCTCGCGGATCGAAGCCATCGTCACCACCGATTGAACACTGGCGGAAGCAATCACCCTGCAGAAGCGTTGACCACACCATGACCACCTTTTCCGTGCTGGACCTGGCCACGGTGGCCAAGGGCTCGACCCCGGCCGACGCCCTGATTGACACCACTCGCCTGGCCGGTGTGGTGGAGTCCCTCGGCTACCACCGGATGTGGGTCGCTGAGCACCACGGCATGCCCTCGGTGGCCAGCTCAGCTCCCGCCGTCCTCATCGGACATCTGGCCGATGCCACCACCACCCTGCGGGTCGGCGCCGGCGGGGTGATGCTCCCCAACCATGCTCCCATGGTGATCGCCGAGCAGTTCGCCACCCTGGAGGCCCTCCACCCGGGACGGATCGACCTCGGCCTCGGACGGGCCCCGGGCACGGACCCGGCGACCGCCCGGGCCCTGCGACGCAGTGGCGACCTAGGGGCCGAGCACTTTCCCGAGGACGTGGTCGAGCTCATCACCTACTTAGTGGACAGCGACGGGCCACCCACCCACCCGGCACCCATCCCGGGCCGGGGCTATCTGCCCCAGGTATGGCTGCTCGGCTCCTCGACGTTCAGCGCGCAGTTGGCCGGTCTCTTAGGCCTGCCGTTCAGCTTCGCCTTCCACTTCGCCCCGGACTTGGTCGACCAAGCCATCGCCCTCTACCGGTCCAACTTCCGTCCCACCGGACTGCTGGCCGAGCCCTACGTGATGGTGGCGGCCTCGGTGCTGTGCGCCGACTCCGACGAAGAGGCGCGGTGGCTGTCCGGACCATCCGCGCTGACCGTGCTGCAGCTGCGCTCCGGCAAGCTGACCTCGGTGGTCAGTCCGCAAGAGGCCGCCGCCTACCCCTACACCGATCAGGAGCGTGCGGTCATCGAGGCGGCTACGGCCAGCCACATCGTCGGTGACCCGGACACCGTGCAGGCGGGCCTCGATGCCCTGGTGGCCCGCACCGGCGCCGACGAAGTCATGCTGTCGACCCGGGCCCACTCCTTCGACGTCCGGGCCCGGTCACTCACCTTGGTGGCCGACCGCTTCGCCATGGCTGCCGCCCCCGCCTGACCGGGTCAGGGGTCAGGGGTCAGGGTCAGGGGTCAGGGGTCAGGGTTGAGGGTTGAGGGGTCAGAGTTCGGCGGCCTGACCCAGGACCTGCTCGCCGATGAGATCGAGATGGTCTATATCGGCCAGGTCGAGGACTTGGAGGTAGACCCGCGAGCAGCCGATGGCGGCGTAGGTGGCCAGCTTGGCCACGACTTCGTCAGGGGTGCCGCACAGCCCGTTGGCCCGTAGCTCGTCGACTTCGCGGCCGATGGATGTCGCCCGGCGTGCGATGTCTGCCTCGGTCTCGCCGCAGCACACCACCAGGGCCTCGGAGTACACCAGGGAGTCGGGATGGCGGTCGATGGCGGCACAGGCGGCCCGGACCCGGTCGAACTGGGTCGTGGTCACCTCCACCGAGGAGAACCCCATGTTGAACTCCGAGGCAAAGGCCGCGGCCAGGCGGGGTGTGCGCTTGGGGCCCCCGCCACCGATGATGACGGGCGGGCCAAGATGCTGGATCGGCTTGGGCAGGGCGGGGCTGTCCGTCAGCGAGTAGTGGTTGCCAGCGAAGTCGAACCGCTCCCCCTCGGGTGTCGCCCACAGGCCGGTGATGATGGCCAGCTGCTCCTCGAGTCGATCGAACCGCTCGCCCAGCGGTGGGAAGGGGATCCCGTACGCGGTGTGCTCGGCATCGAACCAGGCCGTCCCGATCCCCAGCTCCACGCGCCCGCCGCTCATGGCGTCGACCTGAGCCACCGAGATGGCCAGCACACCCGGGTGGCGAAAGGTGGATGCCGTCACCAGCGTGCCCAGGCGGATGGTGCTCGTCTCGCGGGCGATGCCGGCCAGGGTCACCCAGGAATCGGTCGGACCGGGCAGACCGTTCCCATCGCCCATCACCAGGTAGTGGTCACTACGGAAGAAGGCGTCGAAGCCAAGGCGCTCGGCGGCTTGGGCTATGGCTAAGAGGTCGTCGTAGGAGGCACCCTGCTGGGGTTCAGTAAAGATACGGAGGTCCATGCCCCTTGTCTAACGCGGTGAGGACCTGCGCATCTACGCCGTAGCAGGACGCTGGTCGGTCTCAGGACCACGGCACCCGCAAGTCAGGGCAGCACGGCTCCCCGCCATCTAGGTGCTGGTAACGAGCAACTAGTTCAGCCAGTGGTGATCAGCCGCCAGCGACGTGCAGGGGCCGGTCCGGGGTGAGCGCTCGCCCGATGGCCAGCGCCCCCACTACCCGCGCCCCGGCCAAGCGCAGTGTGGCCGCCGCACTCTGGGCGGCCGCCCCTGTGGTCGTGGTGTCGTCAAAGACCAGTACAGCCAAACCGGCCAGACCGGCTCGATCCACCCCGGGGGCCAGCATGAAGGCCGACCGATCCGCACCGAGATGACCCAGACTGCCCGGTCCACGCACCAAGAGGCGTAGGTGCCGCGAGGCCAGACCAGGCACGCCATCGACGAGGAGCTCGGCGGGGGCCGGACCAGGCCGGCACGAGGACGGGACCGTGGTTACCACCGACCATGTACCGATCCACTGGTCCAAGAGACGGCCCCGGACAGCCAGCCAACGTGACAGGTCGTCGACCAGATGGCTACGGCACTGGGCACGGACATCGAGCACGGGGTCATCCTTGTACGCCCTCAGTCGATGGTGGATCCGGTCCCCCACCCGGTACTCGACCTGGGCCACCAGCGGAACCAGCGGCAGACCGAGCTGTTCGGCCACCACCCGGCAGCAGAAGCACACAGGGATGTCCGCAGGAGTCGATCGGGCGCAGACCCTGCACCGGCCGGTGCGCTGGGCGCCAGAGTCGAGTTCAGACAAGCGAGCAGGGTGCGTGCGTAGGGTCGCAGTCATGGCGCTCCTCGGTGGGCCGGCATCAGCCGGGATCATCTTGAGGCGGCACGACCGTGGTGGCGCAAGCACGGACCGACGACGTCGGCCCCGGTAAGGACGGGGGTGAGGATCAGCCGGGGGAAGCCGCCGGCGCGTCCTCGGGCCGGTGGAGAAGGAACGTCCCGGTCGACCGGCTGACCAACTGCCCCTCGGCATCGGTCACCGAGGCCTCGGCATAGGCCACCTGGCGGGCCATGCGGACCACCTCGCCTCGCAGGCGGTACGAGCCGCCGTCCATGGCCGGGCGCATCGTCTCGATCTTCATCTCCAGCGTGGCCCGGGTACGGGCCTTGCCAGGCAGGGCGGCGTTGACGGCAAAGTTCATGGCTGCATCGAGCAGGAGTCCGTGCACACCGGCCTGCACGAAGCCGTGGGGATTACAGGCGATGGCGACCGGGGCGAAGGCACCCGCCACCCATCCGAGGTCCTCGCCGTCGACCCCGTAGTCGTCAAACGAGCCCCCCACCGTGCCGATGAGCTCCATCCCCCCGTTGCCGAGCCAGCGATCCATGTCCTTGATCCGACCTGTCATGGACCCGACCGTAGCGCCACGGTGAGACAGATACGACAGTGTCGGAGTCTTCGGTGGCCCATCCCAAGCGGTCCCGGTAGTGTTTGAGCAGGGCATCCGATGGGGATGCCACGCCGGGACATTACCTCCGGCAGCACCAAACGACCCGAGCACGGCCGGCAGGAACCGTTCCGCCGGACCTCGGAAGGAGATCCACCATGACCGAAGCCGTCATCATCGACGCGGTACGCACCCCCGGGGGCAAGCGCAACGGCAAGCTCCGCAACTGGCACGCCGCCGACCTTGCCTCCGAGACGCTCAAGGCGCTCGTCGAGCGCAACGATGTCGATCCAGCCCTGGTCGACGACGTGATCATGGGATGCGTCATGCAGGTAGGTGAGCAGTCGCTCAACGTGGGCCGCAACGCGGTATTGGCTGCCGGGTTCCCCGAGTCTGTGCCCGCCACCACACTCGACCGCCAGTGCGGCTCGAGCCAGCAGGCCCAGCACTTCGGTGCCCAGGGTGTAATCGCTGGGGCCTACGACGTCGTCATCGCTGGTGGCGTCGAGGTCATGAGCCGCACCCCGATGGGAGCTTCGGTCGTCCGTGACCTGGGTTACCCCTTCGGCCCCCGAATGATGGCCCGCTATGCCGAGCGAGGTGGCCTGGTCGGCCAGGGTGAGGGTGCCGAGCTCATCGCCGAGCAGTGGAACATCAGCCGCCTGGACATGGACGAGTTTTCGGTCCGGTCTCACCAGCGTGCCGCCCAGGCCACAGCCGAAGGGCGTTTCGAGCGCGAGATCATCACCGTGGCCATCAAGGACGACGAACGCAACGACACCGACGAGATGATGACCACCGACGAGGGCATCCGCCCAGACTCCTCGGTCGAGTCCCTGGCCAACCTGAAGCCGGCATTCCGTCCCGACAACGGCAGGGTCACGGCCGCCAACTCCTCACAGATCACCGACGGTTCGTCAGGTGTGCTCATCATGAGCGACACCAAGGCCGCCTCCCTCGGGCTCACCCCTCGGGCCCGGTTCCACGCCTTTGCCGTGGCCGGCAGCGACCCCATCACCATGCTGACCGGACCGATCCCGGCCACCAAGATGGTGCTCGAGCGTGCTGGGCTGACCATGGATGACATCGACGTCATTGAGATCAACGAGGCCTTCGCCTCGGTCCCCCTGGCCTGGGCCAAGGAGCTCGACGTCGACATCATGCGGGTGAACGTCAACGGTGGGGCTATTGCTTTGGGTCACCCGCTGGGCGCCTCGGGTGCCAAGCTCATGGCCACACTGCTGAACGAGCTCGAGCGCACCAACGGCCGCTACGGCCTGCTCACCATGTGCGAGGGTGGCGGCATGGCCAACGCCACCATCATCGAGCGCCTGGGCTGAGTGCAGGTCTGAGTGCAGGGCCGAGCACGAGGCTCGACCTCTTCGCAAGGAAGTCGCCACCCGTGCAGCACCAGTGGTACTGATGGAGTGGAGCGGCCGGCCCATTGGGGCCGGCCGGTTCCGTTCCCGGCAAATAGGCCAGAATCAGGTCAAGGGCGCGCTTCCTATGCCCGAAGCGCGGTCGGCTGGGTCGCTAGTGGTATCTGGTGGCGAGGAGTAGACCAGCGAAGATGGAGCCGATGGCCGCGATCAGCCACAAGTTGTTGACGCCGCCGGGCAGGACGCCCGCGTAGTTCAAGATGACGATCAGGACACCGAGCAGAAACAGCGCGATGATCAGGATCCCGAACCACTTCGGACTCGCCTTCTGACTCTTGCTGATCGGCGGCGTATAGCGGTTGCTCTGGATCGAGCCAGCCGCACCGGACTTGGCCGAAGCGGTAGTCCGCCCACCCGAAGCGTTGCTCTTTTTTTTGGCCCGGCCCGGACCCTTTTCGGCGGTAGTTGCCATGCGTTGACATTAGCCAGTGTCGGGCCAGTGAGGCGACCGGGCGTGGGGTACCTGGCTGCCCGATACGATCAGGCTCCCATGGCGACCCGTGTGCTGGTCATCGATAACTACGACTCGTTCGTCTACAACCTCGTCCAGGAGTTGGGCGAGCTCGGTGCCGAGCCGATCGTCTTCCGCAACGACGCCATCGACATCGACGGCATCCGGGCCCAGTCACCCGATGGCATCCTGATCTCCCCTGGACCAGGACGACCCGAGTCGGCCGGTATCTCGTTGGCCATCATCGACCAGCTCGCCGGGGAATTCCCCATCTTGGGCGTATGCCTCGGCCACCAGGCCATCGGACTCGCCTACGGGGGCGACGTCGTGGCCGCTCCCAGCCTGATGCACGGCAAGACCTCAGCCATCCACCACCAAGGACTAGGAGTATTCGGAGGTCTGCCCGACCCCTTTACCGCTACCCGCTACCACTCGCTGGTGGTGGAGCCGGCCACGGTTCCCGACGTCTTGGAAGTCACGGCGCTGACAGCCGACGGCGTGATCATGGGCCTGCGACATCGGACGCTGGCCGTCGAGGGTGTGCAGTTCCATCCCGAGTCGCTGCTCTCGCCTGAAGGGCCCTCGCTGCTGGCGAACTTCCTGGCCACCTGCGGCTGACGACCTGTTGACGTCGTGCTGGCGCCCTACTGACAGACGTGGTCCTTGGCGCATAAGGGCCGCCGGCTGATCAGGGGACCTTCGGGACCGTAGTGGTGGTGGTGGTGGTGGTCGCCGGGACCGAAGTAGTGGTGGTGGTGGTGGCCGGGACCGCAGTAGTCGTAGTGGTCGCCGGAGGTGGTCCTGTCGACACGGCAATATTGACCGAACTGCCTGGAGCCACCGCTGCACCGGTGCTGGGATCCGAAGACACCACCAGGCCAGCGGCATACTGAGCCGAGTCGACCGACCTGATACTGCCGACGTTGAGGCCGACATTGCCCAGCGTCTGGCCGGCCACCCCCTCGGCCAGGCCGATCAGTGAGGGGACCGTCACGTTGGCCGGGCCCGAGGACACGGTCAGGGCCACGGATGCACCCTGGTTGATCTTGGTGCCCGACGTGGGGTTGGTACTCAGGACCGTGCCCTTCTGGGCCGTGCTGGTCTTGTAGACCACAGTCGACTGGAGGCCGGCGCTCTGCAAGATGGCCTCGGCATTGGTCTGCGTGGTGTTGGTCAACCCGTCCGGCACCGTCACCTGGACCGTCGGCGCCACTGCGGCCACCTTGATCGTGATCGTGTCACCCTTCTTCACCAAGGTCTGCGGTGGTGGATTGGTAGAGATCACCGTGCCCAAGGGCCGGGAGGAGACCTGCTGGACCTGCTTGACGTTAAGCCCGTCGCCTTGCAGGGTCGCCGTTGCCACCTGGGCCTGCTCGTTCACCACATTAGGCAGGTTGAACGAGGTACTCCCACCGAAGTAGCCCAGGTTCCGTCCCAAGAAGAACCCGGCCAAGAGCAAGAGCAGGAGCAGGAGGCCCAATGCGATGGCGTAGTTCCTGGTCCGATTGGTCGCCGTCTCATCGGGAGCCTCTCCCCCCGTACCGACTGCTGCCCCCTCGCGCCCCACGGCCCCAACTGCACTGGTGGCGTCCATTCCCGCCACTGCAGCCCTCGAGGTGGCTT
>Ga0194050_1000373_pt1 | contig 15838 bp, 10 predicted proteins | sample SepL2310m_MetaG_FD_148657 | JGI IMG/M metagenome (GOLD analysis project Ga0194050, IMG submission 148657) | Anoxic zone freshwater microbial communities from boreal shield lake in IISD Experimental Lakes Area, Ontario, Canada - Sep2016-L239-10m | ecosystem: Environmental > Aquatic > Freshwater >...
CACCAGATCAGGGTTTGCCAGCAGAACTTCAACCAGTTCTTTTTCTTCAGGGACTGGCTTGGCTCGACGCGACTCTTCAGTTGTATTAATTGTATTCGTGTCCACCTTGCGAGATTCCGTTTTTGGCCTTAACTCGTTCACTCGGTTTTTTAAGGTCTCTTCACTCAAACCCAATCGCTTGCCTATCCGACCCAACATCAATTGCATCTTTAATTGCGAAGATGGGCTACTTTCTACCGGTATTCTTGCCAACACACTTAAAATCGAATCTGTCGCCTTGCGCTTCGTCTCTACCGATGCCCCATCTCTGCTGATTTCAGCAAGGATCGAACTCAACTTAAACTCAAGTGCATCCACTGCACCCTTTAATACTTCTTGAAATGCTTCGGGCCCATCGTTTAATAACATATCGCAGGGGTCTAAGCCTACGGGAAGCGTTGCAATTGCTAAATCCATATCGTTGGTCACGAATAATTCCAACGCCCTATCCACACCTTGCTCACCGCCCGCATCTGCATCAAATACCAACACAACTTTGCTGGTCCAGCGCCTAAGTTGGCGAAGGTGCCTGGCATTAATGGCGGTGCCCATGGTTGCAACAATATTCCCGACACCCATTTGATGCGCCATCATCACATCGGTATAACCCTCGACAACTGCAAGATACCCAACTTTTCCGATGGCATTGCGGGCCTGATCGATGCCGTAGAGTTGTTCGCTTTTCGAGAACAAAGGGGAATCGGAAGAATTATAGTACTTGGGCGCTTTATCTACGAAAGGCGATGAAGGCATTATTCTGCCACCAAAACCAACCGTGTTCCCCAGCACATTACGGATCGGGAACATGATTCTGTCCCGGAATCGGTCGTAAAGCCCAGGCTTATCTGTTTTGCGGCCTATCAAGCCTACTTGTTCCAGCATTCCCACATCCACCCCATCGTTATGTGCAAGCTCCAACAGCCAATCCCCTCTGCGTGGAGCAAAGCCCAATCCGAACTGTCTGATAATTTCGTCTTCTAAACCCCGGCTGGATAGGTAACTTCTCGCTTCAGCAGCCAAGGGTGATTCCTGCAAGCACTGGTGATACTGATCTGATGCCCAGCGCACTGAATCAAGCATTGACCCGCGCAGCCGGTTCTGCACTAAATTTTCACTCTTTTCTAGATTTATACCTGCCCTCTTGGCCAGAATTTCCAAAGCTTCGGCAAATTCGACTTTTTCGTACTCTTGCACAAAGGTGATTACATCCCCATATTTGCCACAAGACCAACACCTGTAGCGTCCTCTTTTAGGGTCGACATCAAAAGAAGGCCTGTGATCATCATGAAAAGGACAAAGGCCCTTGAAGGTTTGCTGGCCAGCAGGGCGTAAAGAAATGTAACTTCCTATGACATCAACAATGTCACTGGCTTCCTTCACCATTTTAACCCTGTCATTATCCAAGTAGTTAAACCTTTTAAATTTGCAGTATTTGTAAACTTCTAAACCACCATTACGCTAAGGAGTAGACCACGATTTAATTAAGGAAATTAAAAGATACCACGGGTTTGCATACCTTTAAGAAGCAGGTTGGAAAAAGCAGCAGCTGGATTGTTTGGCGTATGAGTTATTCGAAAAACTCCTGATACCTTGCAATTGGGTGCATGGCGTTGGGCTGGTTGAAAACAAATCATTGAGTGGCACTCCTTTGCCAATTTTACCGCAGGCATTCAGGTATGTTTCACATTCCTTTAATAAACTCGGACTGTGAGACACCTATTAGTAATTGTAATTTTTTCATGAAGGGGGTCAAGGACAGCAGGAATAAAGACTTAGGGAATGTTTCTTATTTATTTAAGTACTGAAATTAAATAGCTTGACAAACGCTCGTGCACTCTATACCTGTTTTTTGGGTTGTAACCTTTGTGCAAACTTTTTTGATTTTAACATCAACTTCTATCCCCTCTTTTGCCGATCTTATTTCTATAGGGGGCTTTCTCCCCGCTTTTTTATTGGTTTCTGTGAAGGAGTTTGGTATGCGGAAGTCTTGGAAGTTTGCTGGTCTTTGTTCAGGTACCCTCTTCTTGTTCAGCGCTGCCATGCCTGCACTTGCTGCGCCTCCTACTGCTGCTGCAATTCTTTCTTTTAAACCTAAACAAGAGGGAGTATCTTTTTCGACCCCCTCACCCGAGGAAGAAGCTTCTTGCAAAGTCGAACTTACCAAAGGAATTAAAAAAGGCTCAGGCTGGTCTCTTAAAGATAGCCAAGGCAATCTCGTTCGTAAGTTCTTCGACTCCAACGAAGATAATCGCATTGATGTTTGGTCTTATTACAAAGATGGCGTCGAAGTTTATCGCGAAATTGACACCAACTTCAATGGCAAAGCCGACCTTTATCGCTGGCTTAATGCAGGCGGTACCAAAATAGGCATCGATGAAAATGAAGATACTAAAATCGATTCTTGGCAAGCCATCAGCGCAGAGGAAGCCAGTCAGGAAATCTTGAAGGCCGTTGCTACCAAGGATTTCTCCCGCCTTAAACCACTCCTTCTTACTGAAGCGGATTTGAAAACCCTGGATCTTCAGGGTGAAACTGCAAGAAAAGTAAGAGAACAAGTGATCGCTTCCACTGCAAAGTTCCAAGCCACTCTTACCAAGCTTCCAACCTTGGATGACAAAACCACTTGGCTTCATGTTGAAATGGGTATTCCCCAATGTCTGCCCGCAGACCAAACAGGAAGCAAAGGCGATATTTTCCGCTTTGCAAAAGGTACCATCCTTTACGAAGCTGCTGGAAAAACCGATTGGCTGCAAACAGGCGAAATGTTCCTCGTCAATGGTGCATGGAAACTTGCCGATGCACCTATCCCAGGCGCTGTAAGCGAAGAAGAAGGTAGCATTCGCCCTGGCACTAACAAAATTGATCTCGAAAAAGATCCCGAACTGAAAAAGTTGGTCGATGAGCTCGCTGCAATCGATGCTGCAGTTGAATCCAACAGCACCGGTGGCGCCAGCGCTACTCTTGCTAAACATCACCTTCGTAGAGCTGATCACCTCGAAAAAATCCTCGCCAAGGTCAAACCCGAAGATCGTGATCCATGGATTAGGCAACTTGCAGACAGCCTCAGCAGTGCTGCTCAAAACAGTGTTGCGGGCGATATGGTTGCATCCAAGCGCCTTGCTTCTTTGGAAGAGCAACTAGCAAAAGGTTTACCGGGCAGCAACCTTGCAGGTTATGTTTCCTTCCGAGGGTTGCAAGCTGACTACGCTGCACGAATTTCCAAACCAGGCGAAGACTTCAACAAAATCCAAAACGATTGGATGACCAAGCTTGCCGCCTTTGTTCAAGCCTACCCTAAAGCCGATGATGCCCCTGATGCGCTGTTGCAACTTGGCATGGTAAGCGAATTTTTGGGCAAAGATGTCGAAGCCAAGAACTGGTACACCCAGATTGCCAAGAACTTTGCTGGCAAACCCCAGGCAGCCAAAGCAACTGGTTCTATCCGCAGGATGGAAAGCGAAGGCCAGCCCTTCACCCTTACGGGTGCAAGCCTTGCTAACCCCAGCCAAACTTTCGATATCACTTCCATCAAAGATAAAATGGTCGTGGTTTATTACTGGGCAAGCTGGAATGGCCAGACCCTTGGCGACTTCGCCAAGCTCAAGCTGATCATGGAAACTTATGGCCCTAAAGGCTTGGACTTGGTCTGTGTGAATCTGGATACCACTTCCGAGGAAGCCACAACTTTCTTGAAGAGGTCACCTTTCGCAGCCCAGCATCTGTATCAACCAGGCGGCTTGGAAGGAAAACTCGCAACCGACTATGGTATCCAAGTGCTTCCCCAAGTGTTCTTGGTGGGCAAGGATGGCAAGGTTGTAGGCAAGAACCTTCAGATCTCCACGGTTGAAGAAGAGATTAAGAAGAGTCTCAAATAAGTTGTATTAAAAATAATTGAGCCACCGGTTTGAGTAATCAAGCCGGGGGCTTTTTTGTTTGTAGGCAGTCTTCAAAGCCCATCGACTGCGTTACATGAGACTCCCATCATGAACTTTCCTGCAGGTACTAAAACCATTTCCAGCTTTACTCCTTTTCCAAGGTCTATCAATTCGACCTTGCCGGGTTTCACTTCATGAGCAAACAAAGTCAATGCGCCCACTAAACCAAACAGTATTATCAACTTTATTATTCGCTTCATATTGCACCTGTCGAGATAAAGTTAAATAACACTCTGGTTTTTTGAGCATTGGGAAACAACACCATTGAATTAAATTGGAAGCGATGGATTTGTCTGTGCGTATTGCACTTGGTATTTGAGTAGAAAAAAACATCCCCAATCATGATCATTCAAAACTATTGCGCTGCAATATGGTTTAAGTGATACTAAAGCTTGTAGTGCCTGCCGACTATTGATTTTCTCGTAAGCCATTTTGGGCAATGCTGTTGCGATTTGTATAAAGGTTGTTTCCATGAAGCCTTCCCTGCGTTACCTGATTTTCATCTTCTCCATAGCTGCAACAGTACAAGTTAGTTTAAAGACTTCGGCCAAAGAAACACAAAGCCGGGAAACTGCCAAGGCTAAAACAAATTCCATCATGTGGAGATATGATGGTAATGGAAACTTTCCCGACATAATCCCGCCAAAGCAATGGAGTAGCAACAAAACCATTCTTTGGAAAAGTACTGTTGATGCAGGTGGGTACTCTTCCCCAATCGTGGTAAAAGATAAAGTTTTTGTAACCGCCGAGATGGGTAGTCTGATTTGCCTAGATCTTACCAACGGAAAAACCCTTTGGAAGAAAGATTTGTTCAGCAAGGAAAGCAAAGATATTCCCGAAGACTTATCCAAGCGATTGATGCGGGGTTGCGGTGGCGACAGTAAACAGTCCACCCCGACCCCAGCGAGCAATGGCGAATTTGTTTTTTACATAAATGCTATGGGGCTTTGCGCCTGCTACGATCTGGATGGGAATCAGAAATGGATCCAGATTATTGAAACAGCCAAGGAAGAGGAGCACTTCAGTTCTTCCCCGATTTTCATCAAGGACCAAATCATACTTTCTTGGGGATGCCTTCTTTCTTTAAACGCAAAGGACGGTAGTACATTATGGAAAGCAGCCAAGGCAAAACCCACCCATGGCACCCCCACAATTACAAAAATAGGCGCTGATGAAATCATCGTGACTCCTGGTGGTGATATTGTAAAACTGGCAGATGGCGAAATCATTTGCTCAGGGCTTTTTGAATCACTCTACACCACGCCCTTGATACATAACAACATTCTTTACATGATCGATTCCGAATCCAAGGCGTTTGAACTTCCTACAAAATTAACGAAAAACATGAAACTGAAAGAGCTTTGGAAAACAAACCTAACCGGTACAGTCATGGCATCGCCCTCCTATAAAGATGGCCTAATTTACACCACAGAAAACCAAAGGTGCATCCTGTATGTCATCGACTCTAAAACTGGCAAAATTTTGACTTTATCCAAGACTCTCGATGAAACCACCAAAAAGGAAAAAACTGATCCTGGAATTAAAATCGACGGATTAAATCCTGCGAAATATGTCTACGCTAGCCCTGTGCTTTCAGAAAAGTACGCCTATTTTTTTGATGATGCCGGCACAACCGCCGTTCTCGAATTAGGCCCTAATTACAAACCCGTTGGAATCAACAAAATCGACGACGCCCTTGTTGGCACGCCTTTTTTTATTAATGATAAAATTATCATCCGTGGCAGCGAAACAATTTACTGTATTGGCGGGAAAAACCAATGAACATGAAATACATCTTGGCAGCTATTCTTTTTGCTTGTAACCCACTAGCAAATGCAGCGGACAAAACGCCTGCCAACCCACAAAGCAAAGACTGGCCCAATTGGGCTGGCCCCAACAAAAACTGCACCTCGGATGAAAAAGACCTTTTAAAGAATTGGCCAAAGGATGGCCCCAAGGTGCTTTGGAGAATCAAGGTTGGGACTGGGTCCAATCATCCTTCGGTTGCAGGAGATGACCTCTGCTTTGGCCAGTTAGATGAAGATTCATTACATGAAACTTTCAAATGCGTAAGCGCTGCCACTGGCAAAGAAAAATGGGCTCATACCTATGAAGTTCCACCTGTGTATACGGTCGGCTGGGGTGAACTTGGTGTTCGAGCGACCCCCACGATCACCGAGAAAAATGTTTTTGCAGTTGGAACATTCGGAAATGGATTCTGCTTCGAAAGGCCCACCGGAAATATTGTCTGGAAAAGTAACTTCAGGGAACAATCACCTTACTTAGACGGATCATTAAAAAACAATGGGAACCTTGAATGGAAGGGGTTCAATGGGTCTATTTTACCGGTTGGCGATAAGATTATCATGTTCTATTGGCAGGGGGGAAACCCCGCCATACCTGCTTGGGCAAAGACGGAGGTCAGCGACAAAATGCAGGTGTACGCTTACAGCACAATAACTGGAAAAGTAGTTTGGAAATTTGAAGAAACCTGCACCCAAGGCACACGCGGTCCGGGTTTGGTTACAGGAACTGGATTGCCCATCACCTTCAACAAGGAAGAGTGCATGGTGATACATGGCAATCGCCAGTGGAAAATTCTTCGCCTTTCCGATGGCAAGCAAGTTTGGAACTGGCAATGCTCTGGCCCAAACGAGGCACCTGCTTGGGCTAGCGGGGCACTCAAGCCTGTTGGACCAAACCTTTACATGGACGAACTCAATGGCTGGCAGAAAGCTCTGGTCGAATGTGATTTTTTACAGGCAGATCCCAAGCCCAAAATCTTATGGACGGGCAATCAGGTTCATGAAGCCATCACCCCGCCTGTGATAATGGATGGCCACCTTTATGGATTCTGGGTCGATAATCGAAACGAAGCTTCCGAGTTGGGTGGCAGTCCAGGAAAAGCAAGTTTTTCCCTTAGATGCACCGAATTAAAAACAGGAAAACTACAATGGTCTCAGCCCGGATTTTTCATGGGTCTTTCCATGAGCGGTGCCGATGGTCATATTTATATTCGAAGCCATCAAACCTTGACATTGATTGAGGCAAATCCAAAAGCATATGTCGTGAAAGGCAGGGCAGAAAAACTTCATGACTTGAAAAACACCGGCCCCCGAAGCCAAAAAGGCCTACTTGATTGGAGCATGCCCGTGATTTCCAATGGCAGGATGTTCATCCGAACACCCGGAGAAATCATTTGCTTTGACATCCGCGAGAGCAAAAGCCCAGCAGCAGCGCAAAAAAACAACTAGAGCCCTAAAATACTTTATTTACTTACTGCAAATAACGGTTAAACTTTAGTGAGTTAAACCTTACCAACGTTCACTAACATACATTTTAGAGAACTCTTCGTGCCATCCCGTATTATTTCATTTTCAATTATCCAAGTTGTAATAGTCTTAGCCCTATTCATCCTTGAGGCTAACCCCTTGCAGGCCAAGGATGATGGCTTTATGACCGATATCCGCCCGATCATTTTGAAAAAATGTGCGCAATGCCATGGCCCAGATGAAAAAGCAGGGAAGATCAATTTTACAAACATCGCTGATGATAAGTCCGCGGCGCTGCAACGAAAACTCTGGCGCAAGGCGATGGCGCAAATTGAAGCTGGCTCGATGCCTCCCGAAGAAGCAAAAGAGTTGAACAAAGAAGAAAAACAACACCTACTTTCTTGGATGAAACGAACCGTTGAACTCGTGGATTGCAATGATCAAGCAAACCGCGACCCTGGCCCAATTGTTATCAGGCGTCTTAGTTTGTCTGAATATAATCGCACCATTCGCGACCTCATGGGCTTTGAATTTGATGCAGCTTCCACCGTGGGCATGACTGCTGATGCTAGTGAAGGTAATAGCTTCGGAAATCTTGCAGCGGCGTTGGATATGCCCCCGGCACTTATGGAGAAATATTTTGCTGCAGCAGATAGAATTCTAGACAGGTTTTTTGGTACGGAATTAAGTTCCTCGGTGGATGGCCGTATTCAAGAACAAGCTCGGAATAGTCGGGAGCAAATGTTTTCGCTAAAGCCGGGCGATTGGCGCAAGTTTGATTACGAGGTTGCCCCGCCCGCTGGAATCGAGGCCCGAACTGCTGCAAAATCATTGATTACATTATTCGTAAGGCGGGCTTATCGTGGCCAAGGTACCCCGGCAGAAATTGATCAATTGATTGCGCTTTTTGATCGCGCAACTCTCTTGAAAAATAGTTATCGCGACTCTATTTCCATCATGCTTAAAACTGTTCTTGTTTCGCCCAAGTTCCTTTATCGGATTGAAACATCACATGGGCAAAAATTTGGAGAAATTGTCGCAATCAATGATTACGACCTTGCGGTCCGACTTTCATATTTCATATGGTCGAGTATGCCCGACGACGAATTACTTGATCTCGCAGACCGAAAAAAATTAACATCCACTGCGCAATCCACTGAACCCGTGAAGTTTTCTGGTAAAGCAATCTCCGCTCCAGGTTCGGAATCGCATCAGGGTAACAACCGGGAAAAAGTTTTTGATGGCGATCTGCAAACAAATTTGGATGGCCCGGATGCGAACAGTTATTGGGTTGGCCTTGATCTTGGAGATGCAAAGCCCATAACTCTAGTGCGATATGCAGCCAGAATTGGCCAAGAACAACGATTGGTTAGCGGGAAATTCCAGGCTTCTAGCACTGCAGATTTTAGCACGGATGTGGTCGAACTTTTTGAAATCAAGACCCTTCCTTCGCGAGGTTGGGTCACTCGAAATCTGGATCAACCTGTTGTTAGGCGATTCATCCGTTACATACCTCCAAAAAATTCCTACGGCAACATTGCGGAGATCGAAATCCGCGGGTCTGGCAAAGGAACTGTTTTAGAACAACAAGTACAAAGACTTTTATCAGACCCAAGATCTAGGTCTTTAACAGAAAACTTTGCGGTTCATTGGCTTCAGATAAATAAACTTCCAGTTGCCCGGCCAAGCACAGAATTCTTCCCCGAATTCAATGGCAATATTCGACAGGCAATGTTTGACGAAACCGTGTTGTTTTTTGATTCTCTCCGCAAAGAAAATCGAAGCGTTCTAGAACTGCTTGACGCTGATTATACTTTTGTGAACGAGGAACTTGCCAAATACTATGGCTTGCCTGAAGTGAAAGGCAAGGAAATGCAAAAGGTAAGTTTGAAACTTGAGGACCACCGGGGCGGTTTACTTGGCATGGGAAGCGTTCTTTCTTTGACTTCGCACACCTCGAGAACAAGTCCAACAATGCGCGGGAAATGGATTTTGGAAGTTGTATTTGGAACCCCACCTCCACCTCCACCCGCCAATGTCAGTCAGATTAAGGAAGAACCAGGCAAGAAGAAGGATGCCCAGACTTTCCGAGAAAAATTGGCCCAGCACGCTCAAGATCCCTCTTGTACTTCATGCCATCGCAAAATGGACCCTCTTGGTTTTGCGCTCGATAACTTTAACGCAGTTGGCCGTTGGCGCGACAAACAGGGCGAACTACCCCTAGATGTCACAGGCGAACTTCCATCAGGCGAAAAACTGAATGGAATCGCTGATTTAAAGCGAGTTATCCTTTCCCGTAAGGAAGATTTCGTTCGTAATCTGTCTGAACAAATGCTGAATTATGCCATTGGTCGTGAATTGGAAGACACCGATGATTGCCCTGTTCGCCAAATCGCGAATCAATTAAAATCAAATGATTATCGTTTTTCAACGCTTGTACTCGAAATAGTGAAGAGCTATCCGTTTCAATACCGAAAGAACCAATTGGAGAAATGACGCAAAGTCTTTCTTCAATCCTAGATAGGCGAAACCTTGCAATAGAAAGTTTAAAGCCATGAAACCAATTTCCCGCAGAACCATGTTACGCAATACAGGCGCTGTGCTGTCGTTACCATTTTTCGAATCGCTATTCCCAGCACGATTGGCGTCAGCATCAACCGCTGGAAAGCCCCCTCTACGACTAGGAATCTTTACGGTAACAGGTGGCACAGTACTCGAATCTTGGAAACCTGCCGAAGCAGGCCCACTTACAAAATTGCCCTCCATCCTGCGTCCACTTGAATTTGCGAAGGATGATATCACCGTAGTTTCTGGATTGTCTCACGCTGGGCGTTCAGACAATCTAAACGCGCATGAGCATTGCGCAATGTTACACCTTACTGGTGCAAGCTCTGCAAAGAAGGAAGGGGGAAAGTTATTCGCTGATATTTCGGTTGATCAGGCTGCTGCCAAAGTGCTTGGAAAGGAAACCCTGTTGCCTTCCATGGAAATCGGACTTGCAGGCGGAGAAAAAAACTACTCCTTTCGATCACGCGATGTTTTGGTTCCTTATGAAGGAAACCCCCGGTTGATATTCGACCGAATGTTTAGAGGCCGTACACCTGTAGTACCCAACTGGAAACGCAGGGCCGAATCCGCATCAAGCAATCAGGTAAAATCTCCTGAAAATGTATCACTCGAAAGAAGCGTGCTGGATCTCGTACTTGGGCAGGCCAACGACCTTAGGCGTAATCTTGGAAAGACCGATCAGCAAAAGCTGGATCAATATTTAGACTCCGTACGATCGGTTGAAAAGCGAACAGCTTTCCTTGAATCTAGACAACAACAAGACTTACTCGACCTGGCTAGTCCTGGTTCATCCAAGCTTAAAATCCCTGAGGCATTGCCAAAACTTGGAACCCCTATTTGGGAAATTACCCGGCCTACCGATCACGACCCTGCACGCCATGCAGACTACATCCGCCTGATGGCAGATATGATGGTGCTGGCTTTTCAAACCGATACGACACGCGTTGTAACTTTGGCAGCAGGCAGCGATGATTGCATGTTTCCAGGCGTTGTAACTGTTGGTTATGAACGCCATTGCCATACGCTTGAACATCAGGGCAATGCATCTCGACCCGAAGAGGCAGACCCGATTGCGCGAGAAGCCTGCCGTCAGATTCACGCATGGTATACCCTTTTATTCGCTGAAACAGTGAGAAAAATGAAGGACATTGACGAAGGAGGCAGCTCGCTTTTAGATAATACCGTGCTGCTTTATACTTCTTATATGTCGGATGGCGGCCATGGCCGTGATGAATATCCTGTCGTTCTTGCAGGCAAAGCTGGTGGCGCACTTAAAACTGGCAGGCACTTGGCGTTTCCTAAAAAAGCACCCATGGCCAACCTGTATGTCGAAATCCTAAACCTACTCGGTGTTCCAACCAAGTCCTTTGGTGACAGCCAAACCTCAAGAGTTGCAGGCAGCCTTAACGGACGATTACCCGGCTTGATTTAGTACCGCCCGAGAATGCGCTGTTGATGAATCAACCCGCAGGGCAGTACTGGAATAGATAAACTTTGGTATGAAATTCATGAATCAAGATAAATCAGTTTTTGTTGCTGTGGGGCATCGCGGATTGCGCATGACCTCGTCTGATGGAATCAAATGGAACAATTTGCAGACGGGTAAAGAAGGGGAAGTTTACCGTTCGATAAGTTTTGGTAAGGGCAACTTTTCTGCTGTTGGCTCGTATGGTGGCGCTAATATCATTGCCTCTACCAGCGATGGTATCACTTGGAAAACCACTACTCGCGATGCCAAGTATGCAAACTACCTTCGGGGAATTGCCTATGGCAAAAACATGTTTATCGGACTGGGTGGCGATCCGGGTGCTGTTGGTGACTCTCGGCCTTTTATCATGACTTCCGAAGATGGACAGACTTGGAGCGAACTCATACCCATAGCAGGGAAAAATATGCTCCGTAGGATTTGCTTTGGGAATGATTTGTTCGTTGCAGTTGGCGACCGCGGCCGCAGGGCTTCTTCCAAAGATGCCAAAATCTGGGTTGATACCCCTGGCGTCAAAGCCATCGACACACTAATTGATATTACTTTTGGCAACGGTATCTTTGTTGGTGTTGGACTTCACGGATTACGCATCAGCAGCGAAGATGGCGTGAAATGGAATGAACGTCTGGTCGGCGAAGAGGGCGAGCATATCAATTCCGTTTTTTGGACGGGTGATCGCTTTGTTGCTGTCGGTCAGGGCGCAACTTATTTCTCCACCGATGGTAAGAAATGGGATAGGCAACCTAATTCAAACCCTCCGCTCGTTGCAGTTTTTGGTAACCGCAATTTCATAGGGTGCAATTGGCGCGGCCGTATCCTTCAATCATCTGATGCAATCACTTGGAAAGATGTATACCAGGCAGAGCATCATGTCGAAGCTCTGGCGTTCGGATGATTTAAATAACTTCGCATCGAATGCCCTTTGTAACTTATTTCACTTGAAGATAAACGATCACTTACTCCCCCTAAGGAATTCCAGAAAATGCAACTTTTGATCCGCGCATCAATTACGCTTTTAGTTTTTATCACTCCTTCAATTTCGATTGCACAGGATGCAGGCAAAAAAAATGATGCTTGGCCAACCCTGCAATGGAAAAAAGTTGCTGCGACTTCATTCGCAAGGGTGGAATCCCCCACCGCTATCGCCGATGGAAAATTGTACTTGTTCGGGGGCTTTAACGAATCCCTCGATGCCTCAAATCAAGTTGATGTATATGATGTTGTTGCCAATTCGTGGACTCGTAAAAAAGATATGCCAACCCGGCTTACCCATTTAAACCCTGCTGTTGATGGAAACACCATATGGTTTGCTGGTGGTTTTAAAGGGAAACATCCTGGCCCTGTTACTGCAGAAGTTTGGAAATACGATGTTGTATCAGACACTTGGAGCGAAGGCCCCGCCTTGCCGGAACGACGTGCAGGAGGCGGCTTAGTTGTTGTTGGTCGTAATTTACATTATTTTGGAGGCTACAAAATTGATCGAAACACCGATGCAGGCGATCATTGGGTTTTATCACTCGATGGGGGAAAAGCATGGCAACGCGAAGCCGATTTGCTCGACCCGCGGGGCCATGTAAGTGCTATTGCTCTCGATGGAAAAATCTACGCTTTAGGTGGTGATCATGGGCATGATGTAAAGCAGATTGATGTTAAATCTTGTCATCGTTTTGATCCCGCAACGAAAAAGTGGAGTGAGATTGCCAGCCTGCCAGATGGTCGAAGCCATTTTGAATCCAGCACTATGGTTTACAATGGTCGTATTACAATTTTTGGTGGCCGATGCAATAGCTCCCAGCCAGTTAGAAATGTCGTTGGCGATATTCTTCAATATGATTCAAAAGATAATCGGTGGGATGTAGTTGGGAATATGCCCGAAAAGTTGCTGGCCCCTTCGGCAGTTATAATTTCAGGTCAATTTGTAATTGCAGGTGGGGGCCTAAACAATCCCCGCCCTCTAACAGCTAACACTTGGGTCGCGCCGCTTCCCGTGTTAAATAAATAATCAATATAGTTCGTTTTAATAAGCGCCCCAGCGACGAGATTTTGAACTAAGCCCTAACTACTCATCTTTCACCAAACGAAAACCGTTCACATGGATTCGAAGCGCGGGTGAGCAAATAATCCGGCTGCAAGATCGTGCCCTCGAGCTATTAACCGCGAATGATCCACCTCGCAACACTCGGTATTGCCCTACTGCTGGCCCCTTCGGATCTTCAACCGGCAACTTTCCACCTTTAAAATAGCTTATGTTATTACCCATAACAACCCGCCATTGCTCCTGCGTGACTGCATACTTCGCCATGTAAAATGGGTTGGTAAGAGTTACTTCATGCCTTGGCATATCATTTTCATAACGGCCGTTTCCGAATGAACCCATCTTAAAAGTGCCTTCTGGAATAAACATCAACTCCATCTTGATACTTTAGCCCAAGTCCACTTCTAGCGTTTTAGGGATGTCTTCGTATGAATTATCTACAAAGCTTTGACCAGCCTCCTCTGCCAATTTTTAATCATGGGCTTTACGCAATCTTGGTTGTGATAAAACGGCAATAGCTTCGTTAAGTGTTTTCATCATCACTTCAGCAGATGGATCTCCGATATTTCTATCGGGGTGATACTTCATAGCCAATTTATTAAATGCTACTCGGATAATTGTGGGATCTGAAGTTTGTTCGATTTCAAGAATTTTGTAATAGTTGATCAAAGGCATAATCGTTTTTGTTTTGCTTATCAGGCTTCATGAAAAGGCTTAGCTCTCTTCAGTAGAATATAACAAAATTTTAAAAAATCTCGAAAGTAATAGCCACGGAAGGACGACCAAGCAGAAGCAGAAGCATTAGCCACGGATCAACACGGAATTTCACGGAAATAAGAACAAGAATAAGCATAAGATTTGCCACGGAAGGAAAACACTGCATTCAGAGCCGGATGCGTCAGCGACGGTTGCTACCTTGCGCAGGCGTATACATTTTTTTATTGCATATCTTTACAAGCCTGAAGTGGATAAAATCAATATACCAGCGCAAGCAAAGGTTCTTCAAATATATGTTTAGTATTCACACATCATTCCTTCGCTTGCGCTTCAGGCTTGTAAGGCAATAAATACTGTTAAGAGTCGGTTTCCAAATCCGCAGCTCATTGTGGACAAAGGAGCGCGGGCCCCTTCGGCAAGCTCAGGGACCGGGGTTCACCTGCGGTACGGTCAGTGAGTTTGTCGAACTGGCTGTTAAGCTCAAATCTTTTAACTTTCCTTTAGGTGCAAAATCCAAAGGTTCAAATGGAGTAGTTGCAGTGGGGCTTCCCCATCGCAACTACTCTGTCTTTAACAAACCCCTATCAATTAATAGGAAGTAAAAGTGGTGAAAGTTAGTAACCCGGGCTAGCGAAGCGAAGGGCCCTTTTCCCGGAGGGAAGAGGGTTGGGAGTTGGGGGAAGTAAAAGCAAATAAAAGAAAGTAAAAAAGAAAGAGAAAAGCAAAAGAGAATGTGTTCATACAAGAGCAAGTGTATAAAAGAAAACCCTGTAACATTTAAATCACAAACAGATCCACATATTCATTCACTGGCATAGCTTCCAGTGCTTTCTGATCAAGCGATACTTTTAGGATTTGTTGTTGCTGCCTTGTGGGAAACTGCCTTGCGAGGTTGATTTTAAACTTTTCTTCTAAGAGCGGTATCCCCTCTGCGCGTCTGCGGGAATGGCCGATGGGGTATTCAACGATGACTTCGTCAAGTTTGCTGCTATCGTTGAACTCGATGGTAAGTGCGTTGGCGATAGAGCGTTTGTTTGGGTCGTGGTAATCCTTGGTAAAAGCTGGGTCTTCGGTGCAGTGGATTTTGTCTCGGAGGGTATCGATACGATGGTCGGTTGCGATGTTGTCTTCATAATCTGCAGCGGTTAAACGGCCAAAGATCAGGGGCACTGCAACCATGTATTGAATACAGTGATCGCGATCTGCGGGGTTGTTAAGTGGGCCTTTCTTATCGATGATACGGATGCATGCTTCGTGGGTGCGGATGGCGATTTGTTTGATGTCGCCAACGGTTTTACCTGCGCTAAGCATTTTTGCATGCAAAGTCATTGCAGCTTCAACTGCGGTTTGCGAATGGAATTCTGCAGGGAACGAGATTTTGAACAGGACATTTTCCATGACATAGGAAGCGTAGGGTCGTTGGAATTTGAACTTGTTGCCTTTGAAACTAACATCGTAAAAGCCCCAGGTCTTGGCGGATAAAGCAGAGGGGTAACCCATCTCGCCTGTTTTTGCGATTAGTGCGAGTTTAACTGCACGCGAAGTAGCATCGCCAGCCGCCCAAGATTTCCTGCTGCCCGTATTGGGGCTATGGCGATAGGTGCGAAGCGATTGGCCATCCACCCAAGCGAGGGAAACAGCGTTTAAAATTTCATCACGGGAAAGGCCCATCAATTGCGCAACAGTTGCAGTGGATGCAACCTTGACCAAAATCACATGATCAAGGCCAACTTTATTAAAGGAGTTTTCAAGTGCCAGGCATCCTTGGATCTCATGCGCCTTGATC
>Ga0194050_1000374_pt1 | contig 15838 bp, 9 predicted proteins | sample SepL2310m_MetaG_FD_148657 | JGI IMG/M metagenome (GOLD analysis project Ga0194050, IMG submission 148657) | Anoxic zone freshwater microbial communities from boreal shield lake in IISD Experimental Lakes Area, Ontario, Canada - Sep2016-L239-10m | ecosystem: Environmental > Aquatic > Freshwater >...
GGCTAAACCTGTTAAAGCAGAACTGAAAGCAGAAGAGGCGAAAGCAGCTGATGCAGGAGGAAAACTTAAAGCAGTGAAGGCAGCAGAAAAAGAAGTAGCAAAGCCTGATACTGTTAAAATTGAGGCACCTGAAGTGGAGTCGCCTAAAGTAGTTGACAAAATAGATTTATCCTTAATAGACTCTTCTACAAGACCTAAAAAATCGGCAAAGAAAACAGAAGAGCCAGCTGAAAAACCAGCCATAGAAACGCCTGCCAAAAAACCAGTAAAGAAAGATGAGCCTGCTGCAAAGCCAGTGAAAGAAACACGCGCTCCAGTAGATCATTCTATATCACCTGAAAATGTACATGGCAAAATTGAAAATATTGCTACTAAAAAATTAGAAGGTCCTAAAGTAATGGGTAAAATTGATTTACCTATTAATAGTGATACCCGTCCTAAGCCATTGAGTCAAGAGGAAAAACGCAAACGTAAACGTATTCCTTCTCAAGGCCCTCAAGGCCCACAACAAGGTGGTGGTGGTCAGGGTCAGGGTGGACAAGGCACAGGACAAAGACCAGGCGGTGGTTATCAAGGACAAGGTGGTGGTCAAAGACCAGGCGGTGGTTATCAAGGACAAGGCGGAGGTCAAAGACCTGGTGGAGGACAAAGACCTGGTGGTAATAGAAATGCACCACAAACTGCAGAACAAAAAGAAATTGGCCAAAAAGCCATTCAAGATAAGATTAAAGAAACGCAAGCAAAATTAGCAGGTGCAGGTGGAAGAGGAAAAAGTTTGAAATCGAAATACAGACGTGCTAAAAGAGATGAGGCTGCAGAAAATGAAACCAATGAAATTACAGATAATAAATTACAGGTTACCGAGTTTGTAACGGTAAGTGAGTTATCAAGTTTGATGGATGTAAGTTTTGCAGATATTATTAGCAAGTGTATGAACTTGGGTATTATGGTTTCCATTAACCAACGTTTAGATGCTGAGGTAATTGAACTAGTTGCCAGTGAATTTGGTTTTGAAGTAGAATTTGTGGGATTAGAAGATGCAGAAGAAATGGATGAAGACGAAGAAGCAGACGATTTAGCCAACTTGGTAGAACGTCCGCCGATTGTAACTATTATGGGTCACGTTGACCATGGTAAAACTTCATTACTAGATTATATCCGTAATGCCAATGTGGTGGCAGGTGAGGCAGGAGGAATTACACAACATATTGGTGCTTATGAAGTGACTTTGCCGAATGGTAAAGCCATTACTTTCTTAGATACACCAGGTCACGAAGCCTTTACAGCCATGCGTGCGCGTGGTGCGAAAGTTACTGATATTGCCATTATTGTAGTAGCTGCCGATGACGCAGTGATGCCACAAACCAAGGAGGCCATTAGTCACGCCCAAGCAGCGAATGTACCAATGATTTTTGCGGTGAATAAAATTGATAAGGATGGTGCACAGCCACAAAAAATATATGAGCAATTGTCTCAAATGAATATACTAGTAGAAGCTTGGGGTGGTAAATTCCAAAACCAAGAATTATCTGCTAGGCAAGGTTTAAATGTAGATGCATTATTAGAAAAGGTAATTTTAGAATCTGATTTATTAGAATTAAAAGCCAACCCCAATAGAGAAGGTTCAGGAAGTATTATTGAAGCCTCTTTAGATAAAGGGCGTGGATATGTAGCTACTATATTAGTACAAAATGGAACATTAAGACAAGGTGATTTAATTTTATCTGGTCAGTTCTATGGTAGAGTAAAAGCCATGTTCAACGAGCGTAACCAACGTATTGAAGTAGCGCCTCCTTCCACGCCAGTGGTTATTTTAGGTTTAAATGGTGCACCACAAGCGGGTGAGAAATTTAAAGTGTACAATGACGAGGCAGAAGCAAAAGAATTAGCTACTAAGCGTGCTCAATTATTAAGAGAGCAAGGTTTAAGAACTAGAAAACATATTACACTTGATGAAATTGGTCGTCGTTTAGCCTTAGGTAACTTTAAAGAATTAAATATTATTATTAAAGGTGACGTGGATGGTTCTGTAGAAGCCTTAAGTGATTCATTACAAAAACTATCTACTGAAGAAATTGCCATTAGAGTTATTTTAAAAGGAGTAGGTCAAATTTCTGAATCGGATGTGTTGCTTTCTGCCGCCTCTGATGCCATTATCATTGGATTTAACGTTCGACCTTCTATGCAAGCCAATAAATTGGCAGAAACAGAAGGTGTGGAAATTAAATTATACTCTATTATCTACAACGCTATTGATGAAATCAAGTCTGCGATGGAAGGTATGTTGGAACCAAAAATTCAAGAGAAGATTGTGGCCAACGTAGAAGTAAGAGAAGTGTATAAATTTGATAAGGCTACCGTTGCTGGATGTTTCGTACTCGATGGCAAGTTGAGCAGAAATAGCAAGATTAGAATTATACGTGATGGTATTGTGGAATATCCTAAAGGAGAAGGACAAAGTGCTGAATTAGGTAGTTTAAAGCGTTTCAAAGACGATGTGAAAGATGTTGTATCTAATATGGAATGTGGTTTAACTATTAAAAACTTTATTGACCTTAAAGTAGGGGATATTGTGGAAGCCTTTGAAGAAGAGGAAGTAAAACGTACTTTATAAAATAATTAAGGTTTGCTATTTGGGTAAATGACCCAATCGGCAGAACTTTACCCAATAATAAAAAATAGATGAAATTAATTAGCATTGCATTTTCTTTATTTTGTTTGACCATGTCTTTTTCGGCAAAAGCACAAGTAAAAAAAGTATTAGCAGATAAAATAGTAGCCACCGTAGGCGATAAATTTATTTTAAAATCGGATGTAGAGAATGCCATAAGTGATTTCAAACGTCAAGCACAAGGCCAGGACAATGTTATTATCCCTACAGAATGTAAAATGATAGAAGGACAATTAATTCGTAAGTCTTTAGTTTTACAAGCCATGAAAGATTCTATCAATGTTACAGAAGAGGAAGTAGAAGTAGCCATGGAAAGTCGTATTCGTAATTATATTCAACAATTTGGCTCTAAAGAAGTGTTAGAAGAGATAGCAGGCCGTAGTGTTTTTCAATTAAAAGAAGATACCCGTATTTTAATTAAAGAACAAAAATTAGCCGACGAAATGCAGGCTAAAATTGTAGAAAAAATTAAAATCACCCCTACTGAAGTTAGAAATTACTATAATAAAATACCTGTGGACAGCCTGCCTTTATATGAAAGTGAAGTGCAAGTAACAGAGCTAGTAATGCATCCAAAAGCCAACAGGGATGTAGAAGAATATGTGATTAAGCAAATGTTGGAGTATAGAAAACAAATCGAATCAGGGGCGAATAAGTTTGATCAATTAGTTAAATTATATTCTGAAGACCCTAGTGCTAAGGAAAACCTAGGTTTATTTAATTTGAACCGTAATGAGAAAAACTTTGATCCTGCTTTTATGGCTGGTTCATTCCGTTTGAAAGAAGGTCAAATTTCTGCACCTATTAAATCTAAATTTGGTTACCATATCATTCAACTTATTTCAAGATCGGGTGATGAAGCGGTGGTAAAACATATCTTGCGTATTCCCCCAATTACCAATGATGAAATCAATGAAACAAAATTATTTCTAGATAGTATCAGAAAAGAATTGAAGGCGAATAGATTAAGTTTTGGAGAGGCCGTTAATAAGTATAGTGATGATGATAATAGTAAGTTTAGCGGTGGTGCTGTAACAGGTCGTGATGGTTCTACTTATGTAAATATTGACCAACTAGATAAAGAGATGGTGATATTAATGCAAAATATGAAGCCAGGCGATATTTCTACGCCGCAGGTTTATTTAGACGATCGTGGTAGAAAAACAGTAAGACTTATTTATTTCAAAGAACGTACTACACCCCACAAAGAAAATTTAAAAGAAGATTATAATAAAGTTTCACAACGTGCGCTAGAAGAAAAAAAGGCAAAGTCAATGGAGACTTGGTTTAAAGAGCATGTACCTAATTATTATGTTTTTATAGACGACGCCTTTCAAGGTTGTGTTGAATTAACTGATTGGACTAAAGTAGCTAATCAGATTGTGAAAGAAAAAGTATTTTAATACCACTTACGAGTATGTCATCAATTTTTTATCCAGCGAATGAAAGAGGCCATGTTCAATTTGATTGGCTAGATACCTACCATAGTTTTAGTTTTGGACAATATCATGATCCTACTAAAATTCATTTTGGAGCACTTCGTGTTTTAAATGACGATAAAATTGATGCAGCCATGGGTTTCGGTACCCATTCCCATGATAATATGGAAATTATTACCATTCCTTTATTTGGAGATTTACACCATCGCGATAGTACAGGAAGAGACTGCATTATTAAAGAGCATGATGTTCAAATAATGAGTGCAGGTTCTGGTATCCAACACAGCGAAGTCAATCCCAATAAAGATAAAAGGGTTGAATTGTTCCAAATTTGGATATTTCCTAAAGAGAAAAATATTACCCCTAGGTATGATCAAAAATCATTTCTTCCAGAACATAGGGTGGATCAGCTTCTTACCGTAGTTTCTCCCAATGAACCAGCTACCTTATTCATTAACCAGGATGCTTGGTTGTCCTTAGGCCATTTTAAAAAGCCTTTTTCTACTAATTATTCCATGCACCAAGAGGGCCAAGGCCTTTTTGCCATATGTATTGAAGGAACTTGCACTGTGGGAGGTCAAGTCTTAGGGCGCAGAGATGCAGTGGGTATTTCGGGTGTAGAAGCGGTCCAAATAGATGCGCCAGCAGGCTCAGACCTACTACTTATTGAAATTCCACATTTTATTCCAGGAGCTTAGAAATTTTTTTACTTCTTTACTAGTATACAATAGCTAACTATTGTAAATTTGGGACTCCTTAAACTCCATCATGAGCGACGAAATCAAACACGAGTGTGGGCTAGCCTATATTCGACTTAGAAAACCTCTTTCTTATTATCTTCAAAAAAGAGGGTCGGTTACCTACGGATTAAACAAATTATACTTGTTGATGGAAAAACAGCACAATCGTGGACAAGATGGTGCGGGTTTGGCAACACTTAAATTAAATATTGAACCAGGTAATCCTTTCTTATATCGATTACGCAGTAATGCGCAACAACCTATTGCCGATCTATTTTATAAAATAGGTTTAGAAATTCAAGAGCTTGAAAAATTTCAACCAGATATTGCGAAGCATCCTGGACTGATGAAAGGTCATTTACCTTTTATGGGTGAAATTTTATTGGGTCATTTGCGTTACGGAACACAAGGAAAAAATAATATTGATTTTTGCCATCCCTTTATTAAGCGCAATTTAGTGCCAGGTAAAAATTTGGCCTTAGCAGGAAATTTTAATTTAGTGAACACTGATGAACTTTTTGAACACATAAAATTAGACCCGGCTCCTTTTGAAAAACAAAGCGATTTAGCTGCGATGATGGAAGTGATTCATCATTTCTTAAGCAAGGAAGAATTTATTAATCCTAATAATCCCAATATTGCCGATGTTTTAAGAAAAGCAGTTCCTTTATTTGACGGAGGCTTTACAGTGGGCGGTTTGGTAGGTAATGGTCATAGTTTTATATTAAGAGATGCTCATGGCATTAGACCCGCTTATTATTATATTGATGATGAAGTTATTGTAGCAGCCAGTGAAAGAGCCGCCATTAGAACCACTTTTAATGTGGGCGAAAACGAAGTATTGGAACTCATGCCAGGTCAAGCCTTGCTAGTGGACGATGAAGGTAATTACAAGATTGAACAAATTATTGAGCCTAAAGAAAGACGCGCTTGCTCTTTTGAAAGAATTTATTTTTCAAGAGGTAGTGATGAAAAAATTTACAGAGAAAGAATTGCACTAGGTAATCATTTAAGTAAAATAGTTTTAGAGCGCATTGAAAAGGATTTAAAAAATACTATTTTCTCTTATATACCCAATACAGCTGAAGTAGCTTTTTATGGCTTGGTAAAAGGAATGGAAACATACCTTAATAAAATTAAAGTTGAAAGAATTTTAAGTTGGGGTAATGATGTGACTGAGGAGAAGTTAGAGGCCATGATTAATCGCAAAATTAGACAAGAAAAAATTGCCATTAAAGATGTAAAACTACGCACTTTCATTACAGAGGATACCAACAGAAATGAAATGGTGCAGCACGTATACGATATTACCTATGGCACTGTGCGTAAAGATGAAGATACCTTAGTTATTATTGATGATAGTATTGTAAGAGGAACCACTTTAAAAGAAAGTATTATTAGAATGCTATCTCGTTTAGGTCCTAAAAAAATAATTGTCGTTTCTTCTGCACCTCAAATTAGATACCCCGACTGTTATGGTATTGACATGAGCAAGATGAACGACTTTATTGCCTTTAGAGCAGTGATAGCTTTATTGAATGAGAAGGGAATGACTCATATTATTGACGAGACCTATCAAAAAATTATTGCCTTAGAAGCTTCTAATGAATTACATACTGAAAATGTGGTGCGTCAATTATACAAGCCCTTTACTCCTGAAGATATTTCAGATAAAATTGCACAGTTAATTACCCCTGAAGATATTAAAATACCTGTTGAAGTTATTTATCAAACCATTGAGGATTTACATGACTGTTGTCCGACCAATACCGGAGATTGGTATTTTACAGGAAACTATCCTACCCCTGGAGGTAATAAGGTTTGTAATAAGGCCTTTAAAAATTATGTGGAAGGGAAAAATGTAAGAGGTTATTAATTAGCAATAAACGTATTCAAAAAAAGGATCCTAGTAAATCAGGATCCTTTTTTTATAGGTGAAATTTTTTTAAGTAAAATTTTTAATACTTAAACTCTGTAACAAATAGCATTAATATTCATACCCGCTCCCACAGAGGCGAAAATGACAACGTCTCCTTTATTCAATTGATGTTGCTTGTATTTGCCATGTTTTACCATATCATATAAAGTAGGAATAGTAGCCACCGAGCTATTGCCTAATTCATGGATGCTCATAGGCATTACATTTTCAGGAATATCTTTAATACCATATAATTTAAACAAGGCCTTAATAAAACCTTCGTCCATTTTTTCATTGGCCTGGTGTAAAAAGAATTTTTTCACTTCATGAATTTCTACGCCTGCTTTTTCAATACACTCTTTCATCGCAATGGGTACATTCTTAATAGCATACTCATAAACCTTGCGTCCCTTCATCTTAATATACCTGGTGGCTTCTTCTCCATCTGGATGATAAGACTTGCCTAAATACAAGAAATAAGTTTCGTCCATACAGTGGCTTTGCACACTGCTGGCGAGTATACCACTGGCAGCATCTGTTGAATTTTCTACAATACAAGCACCTGCTCCGTCACTAAAAATCATACTGTCTCTATCGTGTGGATCTATGACTCTACTTAAAGTTTCAGCCCCAATGATCAAACATCTTTTAGCTAAACCCGATTTTATAAAAGAATCGGCATGTATGACGCCTTGAATCCATCCCGGGCAACCAAATAATAAATCATAGGCCACGCAATTAGGATTATGAATACCTAATAAATTTTTTACCCTTGAGGCAATCGAAGGGACAGCATCGGATTGAATCGTACCTGCAATAACATTACCGAAATTATGTGCTACAATAATTTGGTCTATTGTTTCAGGGTCTATGCCTGCATCTTCAATGGCTAAGGCAGCTGCTTTAAACGCTAGGTCAGAGGTATTTACATTTTCTTCTGCATACCTTCTTTCATAGATACCTGTGATATCTTTAAATTTCTCAAATATTTCAGCATTGGGGGTATTAATTAATACGCCGTCTTCTCCATAAAAACGATGGTCGCTAAAGGAATGATTGGGTATAACAAGACCAGGTATATAGCTGCCTGTTCCAGTAATAATAGTTGCCATTCGAAGAATTTAGGTTTATGAAGCTAATGCGTTCTAAACTAAGGTAAGAATTTCTGCCCAATTATAATGTAATTGGGGCTAGATGTATTGTTCTCTAGATATACTTGTCGCCCTTATGTCTTTTCACTTCAGCAACATATTCTTTAATAGACTGTTCTTTTTCTTTACTACATATAAGAAGTACATCCTTGGTATCAACTACAATAAAATCATCTAAGCCTTGCACTACTACTAATTTATCCTTAGGGGCGTTAATCATACACTTTGTAGCGTCAATCACAATGACATTATCAGAGGCCACGGCGTTGGCGAAATAATCTTTCTCCATATTTTCATAAGCACTATTCCATGTACCTAGGTCACTCCATCCAAAGCTGGCAGGAATAACATATACATTATCTGCTTTTTCCATAATAGCAATATCAATAGATATATTCACACACTGAGGATATATTTTTTGAATAGATTTTTTTTCTGAGGCCGTATTAAAATTTGCTTTCTCCCCATCAAATAATTCAAACATTTCTGGTTGGTACTTTTCAAAAGCAGCAATAATGGTACTTGCTTTCCAAGCAAAAATACCGGCGTTCCATAAAAAATCGCCGCTGGCTAAAAAGGAGGCTGCAATTTCTTGTGTAGGCTTTTCGGTAAATGTTTTTACCTTATAAACACCCTTGCTCACTTCTAGTCCTTCATATTGAATATAACCATAACCAGTATTGGGGTTGGTAGGCTTAATACCTAAAGTGGCTAAGGCCTTGATATTTGAAACAAAATCAAGGGCTTGTTCTACAATTTTTTGAAAATTTTCTTGTTCTAAAATTAAGTGATCACTTGGGGCTACTACAAAAGTGGCTAGGGGATCCTTCTGGGCTAATTTAAAAGAGATATAAGCAATGCAAGGAGCTGTATTTTTTTTACTAGGCTCTGCTAGAATATTTTCTTTCGGCAAATTGGGCAATTGCTTTTCTACAATAGAAACATATTCTTCTGAAGTAACTATGTAAATATTTTCTAAAGGGATGAACTGTATATATCTTTCGTAGGTCCACTGAATTAAAGTTTTCCCTGTATTAAGTACATCTAAAAATTGCTTCGGATAAGCGGTTCTACTCATTGGCCAAAATCTACTTCCTATTCCTCCAGCCATAATGGCTACATAATGATGTTTGTTTTGCATACTTGTCTTTGATTTATAAAATCCCCTCTTTCATTAAGTCGTGTATATGAATCATTCCCACAAAAGTATTGTCTTGAGCTACAATTAATTGACTAATATCTTTTTGTTCCATCAATGCTAGTGCTTCTACTGCTAGTGTATCAGGCCCAATGGTAATAGGACCTGCGTGAAATATGGTAGCAGCCGTTAATTCTTGAATACTTGAATGATTTTCTAGCATTCTACGAATATCTCCATCGGTGATAATACCTAATACTTTTTCGTTTTCATCTATCACCACTGCTGCACCTAATCTGTTTTTGGAAATAACTATTATCACTTCTTTTAAAGGGGTACCAGCATGTACAGATGGTTTTGGATTTACTTGCGCCATTTGACCTGCAGTCAATGTTAATCTTTTTCCTAAATTTCCGCCAGGATGAAATTTTGCAAAATCACTTGCTTTTACTTTTTTCAATTCCATTAAACACATAGCCATGGCATCGCCCATCGCCATTTGTGCAGTTGTAGAAGAAGTAGGTGCTAAATTATGTGCACAGGCTTCTTTATCTACAGTGGTGTTAATTACCCATTTTGCATGGCGCGCTAAAAAACTTTCGGTATTACCCACCATGGCAATGATAAAATTTCCAAAGCCATTTACTAATTGTACTAAATTTTTTATTTCAGGGCTTTCTCCACTTTTACTAATAATCAAAACAAGGTCATGCTTGTTAATCATACCAGAATCGCCATGGATGGCATCGGCAGCATGCAGAAATAAGGCAGGGGTTCCAGTGGAATTACAAGTGGCTACTATTTTTTGAGCAATGATGGCGCTTTTACCAATACCACTTACTACTAATCTTCCTTCAGTAGTATAAATGGCTTTCACCGCTTCTATAAAAGGGGTATCTATAAATTTTTGTAAGCCAGTAATGGCTGCCGCTTCAATTTCTAGCGTTCTATTGGCAGTAGCGGTTATTTGTATATCCATATGCTTTTTAAGAATTAGCAAAGTTAAGGTTTCATGCATATTCATCCCTATTTTTAAAAAATCCTTAAAAAAAAGGTTTTTAGTAAAATAATACAAGGAGTTATAGAATAGTGAATTAAATTCGCTAACTTATATAGCTATATTATACCGAAATAGTTGATTTTAAGATAATTACAGATGGCGACCACCAAAAAACCAATAAAAAAAGCCCCTGCTACTAAGGCTAAGAATAATTCAGTTAGCCCTGCCGCATTATTAAAGGCATTAGAGGAGCAGTTTGGTTTCAAGCAGTTCAAGGGTACCCAAGAAAAGGCCATTGTCTCCTTATTGAGTGGTCGGGATACTTTTGTGATTATGCCCACAGGGGGCGGTAAAAGTTTATGCTATCAATTACCTGCTTTAATGTTACCTGGATGCGCTATTGTGGTATCGCCCTTAATAGCGCTGATGAAAAACCAAGTAGACCTTGTGCGTGGCTATAGTGAAAAAGATGAAGTGGCACATTTTCTTAACTCCTCTTTAAATAAAGGGCAAATTAAAGTGGTGAAAGAGGACTTACTAAGTGGCAAAACCAAATTATTATATGTAGCGCCTGAAACTTTAACGAAGCAAGAAAATTTAGATTTTTTTAGCGATTTACAAGTATCCTTTTTTGCAGTTGATGAAGCGCACTGTATTTCTGAATGGGGACATGATTTCAGACCAGAGTATAGAAGACTCAAAGAAATGATGGAAGAGATTAATGCTAATGTACCCATCATTGCCTTAACAGCCACCGCAACGCCTAAAGTACAAAGTGATATTGTTAAAAATTTATCGTTGCGTGATCCTGAAGTTTTAATTTCTTCTTTTAATAGAGCCAACCTTTATTATGAAGTGCAGCCTAAATTAAAAAAAGAAGTCACTATAAAAAGTATTGTTAGATATATATCTCAACATAAAGGAAAGAGTGGTATTATTTATACATTGAATAGAAAGACCACTGAAGAATTAGCCGATTTATTAATTGCTAATAAAATTAAAGCGGTTGCTTATCATGCAGGCTTGGATCAAAAATTAAGAGCTAACAGGCAGGATCAATTCTTAAACGAAGATGTGCAAGTTATTGTAGCTACCATTGCTTTTGGAATGGGTATTGACAAGCCTGATATTCGTTATGTCATTCATTATAATATTCCTAAGTCCATTGAAAATTATTATCAAGAAACAGGCCGTGCTGGTAGAGATGGTTTAGAAGGAAATTGTATTTTATATTATTCCCATAAAGACGTTTCTAAGCTAGAACATTTTTTAAGAGATAAGCCTTTGAGTGAAAGAGAAGTGGGTGCGCAGTTAATTGATGAAACTGTAGCCTTTGCAGAAACTGGTGCTTGTCGTAGAAGAAGTTTATTGCATTATTTTGGAGAAAGCTGGGAAGATAAAAATTGTGGCAAATGCGATAATTGTTTACAACCTAAAGAAAGAATGGAAGCAAAAACGCAGCTAGTTCAATTATTAAAAGCAATTGAAGCATTAAATGAGCGTTTTGTTGCCGATTATGTAATACAAGTAATCATGGGTGATTATACACCTCAATTAGGTTTATACAGACATGAAAAACTACCTGAATTTGGTATAGGTAAAGACCAGGGTCCTTTATTTTGGAATAGCTTAGTAAGACAAGCCATGCTTGAAACCATCATTGAAAAAGATATAGAAGAATATGGCTTGCTTAAATTAACAGACAAGGGTAAGAAATATTTAAAAAAACCTACCAGTTTTACATTTGTTTTGAACAATGTTTTTGCAGATGAAAACGCCGAAGAGGAGGATGCAGAAGGTCCTGAATCAGTAGGTGCTACCGATGAAGTTTTGTTTGAAATGCTAAAGGAGTTACGTCAAAAAGAAGCAAAAAAAATTAGCCTTCCACCCTTTGTTATTTTCTTAGAGACTTCCTTACAAGACATGGCTACACTGTATCCTACGAGTATTGAGGAATTAGACAGATGCCAGGGTGTAAGTAAGGGTAAGGCTATTAAATATGGTAAGCCCTTTGTGGCCATGATTGAAAAATATGTAACTGAAAATAATATTGAGAAGCCCGATGATTTTGTAATGAAATCGGTGGCGAATAAATTCAATCACAAAATTTATATTATTCAAAACGTAGATAAAAAAATTCCTTTAGAAACCATTGCTAAAAACAAGGATTTGAAATTAGAAGCTTTGTTAGAAGAAATGGAAACTATTGCAGCCAGCGGCACTAAATTAAATTTAGACTATGCCATTGATGAATGGTTAGATGAATATGACCAAGAAGAAATTTTAGAATATTTCAAAAATTGTGAAACCTCTTCACTTCAAATTGCACAAGAAGAACTAAGTGAGAACAATTATTCTTGGGAGCAATTAAAAATAATGCGCATTAAGTTTTTAAGCGTCGTTGGTAATTAATGCGTGAATTAGTTGCCAGCTGTTAGAAAACTATTCACCCTTTCTGCTACATTTTTTCTTACACTCATGTAATAAAAATTGTAATCGGCAATATGATAATTCTCCGTTTTATACAAAAAGCTACCAAAAAAATGAGGCTTTGCTGTCCATAAAACACCTTTATGGTTTGTGGCGCCCACTACATTAGGCGTTATTTTATTAAAATCATACAATATAGCACCTGTGTTTTGAAACCTGTCTACATTCGTTATATCGGCAGACCAAGAAAGAGGGTTGGTAACAATGGCTGTAAATTTTTCTTTCTTTACAAATTCAGTTACATAGCCTTCGTGAAAAGTTCTCCAAGAACAAATACATCCTGTAGCATTGGGTTTTTCGCAGGCCTTCAGTGTTGTATAAATGGCAGGGTCCACTGGTATGCCTACTACATAAGCCACTACTAATTTTTTACTCAAAGGTTTGTCATCAAAAAATTCTTTTAATAATCTAATGGTATGAGTGGATCCTTGACTATGTGAAGCAATAATTATGGGTCTACCATTATTATAATGCTCCAAATAATATTCAAAAGATTTTTTTACGTCCTGATAAGCTAATTCAAAAGCAGCCATTGCATAACCTGTATCTACTTTATTATTAGGTGTATAGGATTTTATATGCGCTTGACGATACCTTGGTGCAAAAATTCTACCTGCTTCATTGAATACAGAAGCTTGGTTAAGTAGGGTTGGGTAATCTGTCTTCAGATTAGTTTTATAATCATTGAAAGAAGCAGACCATCCATAAGGTCTAGTGCTATCTAAATAAGTAGTAGGGTGTACAAAAAAGACATCTACATTAGAACTAGGATTATAACTAGCTTTAAGCGGTGCAGGCACGCTGTCAGAAGGGTCCTTCTTATCGGGATGGGCAGCCCAGTATTGCAAGTTGCTATAATCGGGCAGTTCTTGGTATTTTTGTTGAGCGTAAACAAGTTCCAATTTTGCATAATTGCTATTCGAACAACTATTCAAAATAAACAAGGCGATAATGGGTAAAAAGGCTTTCATAATATATGTTTTCTATTCTTCTTCAATATTGGATGCAAAGGTATAAAAATGTAATTAACTTGTATCAAGTAAAATTGACTTGACTATATGATAATAGTTGGCTCTATTCTAAGACAATAGATTTAGCATTTTGTTTAAGAGTAATTGGGTTAAATACCCTGAAAATTAATTATTTTTAGGGGTGTAGCATTCACTATTTGAAATTACTTATTTGAAATCACTTATTTGAAATTATTGCGCCATATACCCTTTTTGACTGCTGTGTTAAAGCACAGTATTACTGCTTTTGGTGGGCCTCAAGTGCATTTAGGCCTTATGCAACACCGCTTTGTAGACAAGCGCAAGGATATTACTAGCGAGGAGCTCATGGAATATAATGCTTTTTGTCAATTGCTTCCAGGTGCCTCCTCTACGCAAACCATTATTTTAATTGCTTTTAAAAGAGGAGGTATTTCACTCGCTTTTTTCACATTACTAGTTTGGATTTTACCTGCTACATTTTTAATGACAATGGTAGCCATTGCCTACAACTATTTTGATATGAGAACAGGCCTGCAAAGTTTTATATTATTACAACCGATGGCCATAGGATTTATTGTGAGCGCAACTATTGTATTGTATAAAAAAGCAATTAATAGCCTAATTACTAAAATCATTTTTATCCTAACGGCTATTTTTATTTTTTTAGCTTTTAAATCTCCTTGGGCCATACCTGTTGTAATTCTAATAGCAGGTATGGCTACTAACTTCAGTCAAAAAAGAATTCCCAATGATGGAGCTGCGCCAAAAACTGTGAATTGGGGAGCCTTGTTTATTTTTATATTTTTATTTTTAGCAGTGGGTATTTTATCGGAAGAAGCTACCAGAAAAAACTGGGAGCAACATAAAGTCATAAACGTATTTGAAAATAATTATCGTTTTGGAAGCTTTGTTTTTGGGGGAGGAGATGTATTAATTCCCATGATGTATGAACAATATGTGGCCAGGCCCAATTCGGATCGGATTAAGAAAAATAAAAGAGATGTATTAAAAATTTCTAAAGAAGCTTTTTTAATGGGTGCTGGAATGGTAAGAGCCATGCCAGGCCCCGTATTCTCTGTAGCTAGTTATACCAGTGCGATGGCCTTAAAAGAAAAATCAATTGCTATACAAATAGGGGGAGCTCTATTGGGAAGCCTTGGAATTTTTTTACCTAGCTTTTTTATTGTTTTATTCTTTTTTCCTATTTGGCAAAATTTGAAAAAGTATGCCATTTTTTATAGGTCCTTAGAGGGTATATACGCAGCAGTAGTGGGTATTATGCTGGGCGCTACGCTTTATTTTCTTAAAGATATTTCTGTAGAAATACAGACCTATGCCTCTATCAAAATTTTGAGTTATATTTTTGTTTTCCTAACAAGTACTTACTTAATTTATACTCAAAAAATAGCAGCACAATGGATTGTGCTCGGTACCATTGCGTTTGGCTTTTTATTAACCAGTTTAAATATATAATGGCTTTCACCTTATTGACTTAAAAGGTAAAAGCCTGTTAATTATAGGTAAAATTCAGTTATTTAAAGCTGTCTTTACTAATATTGCAAACGCCATGAAATATAGGATTCATTACTTTTTACTTTTATTCATTCTTTGGGGCACCCAACTAAAAGCACAAACTACTGCGGTGAGTGGCGTGGTGTATGATATTTCAGGACGCAGGCCTATTGAAGCCGTGATTGTATTTAGTAATTCCAATCACGCTTTTTCCGATTCCTTGGGTCGTTATACTATTAATGTTAAAGCAAAAGATTCTATTTGGTTTTCTTTATTTGGAAAGGCAACCCATAAATATCCTATTGATACTATTGAAGACCTTCGCAATTTCAATGTCATGATTCATGTTACCGGATTTGATTTACCAGAAGTGCGTGTTAGAAATAGCTATTATAAATTAGATTCCATTCAAAACAGAATGGACTATGCTAAATATTTCAATTATCAGGCCCCTGGTATTAAATTAAGTGGGGGGCAACAATTATTTGGCCCCAATGGGTTAACTATTGGATTTGATTTAGATGAAATTATAAACATGTTTCGTGTCAAAAGAAATCGAAACCTGCAATTTTTACAAAAACGTTTACTCTCTCAAGAACAAGAAAAATATGTGGGCTACCGTTTTACCAAAAGGTTTGTCATAAAATTGACCCATTTAGAGGGGGAAGAATTAGAGCGATTTATGAACTTCTGCCGACCTTCCTATGATGTTTTGGGTCTTTTGAATGACCTTGAATTAGGCTATTATATAGAGAAGAAATTGGAAGAATTTAAGTTGGCCCATGAG
>Ga0194050_1000379_pt1 | contig 15689 bp, 11 predicted proteins | sample SepL2310m_MetaG_FD_148657 | JGI IMG/M metagenome (GOLD analysis project Ga0194050, IMG submission 148657) | Anoxic zone freshwater microbial communities from boreal shield lake in IISD Experimental Lakes Area, Ontario, Canada - Sep2016-L239-10m | ecosystem: Environmental > Aquatic > Freshwater >...
CCCCTACGCCAGAGAGTCGAAAAGCGTCGATATGAGTGAGCTGTGTTGGCCCTTGGTGAATGTGAATCAATCCAAATGTGGGACTCACGATTTCATTGGAAGGGATCCCGATAGCTGCTCCGAGGAACTTTGTGAATGTTGTCTTTCCAGCCCCCAAATCTCCTTCGAGGGTGATCATTGCGTGCGACGGAATCGCAGAAGCAAGAATCCTTGCAATGCGTTCAAGATCGATTTGATTTGTGATGGAGACGGTGACCGAGGAGCCCATGAACGACGTTGCTCTGTGAAGAATGAAGGAATGAGATTTTTAATCGCAGCTTGTTTTCAGTGAACCATTACTTGTAAAGAGATGTTGATAACCGCGCGGCTCGAGTTGTCTCATATCACCGTTTGGTAAAACGCAAACGATTCCAGGAGTTGCTGTCACCGTTCCAATAACACTCAGCGGTGTTTCTGGAAACAAATGTTTAAACTCATTGATCAAGTCTGAAGCGACTTGTGGATCGAGTGCGAGAATGAGTTCAAAGTCTTCACCGTCACCAAACGCGTGTTCCAGTGGCGTTTGGCCGCTGCCTTGTTGAGCATAGATTCTGGCATCCTCATGGATTGGGATTCGATCGCACTCCAGACGAGCGCCTGTATTACTAGCGGACATCATGCGAAAGAGATCGAGCGAGAGTCCGTCACTCGAATCAATTGCTGCATGAATCTCCCATCTAGCCGTCATTGCGAGCGCTTCGTTACAGCGAGGCAGAAAACAAAGATGCCTTCCCAGAATACTGCCACCGAAGGCGCCTGTTACAAGGATCACATCACCGGGAACTGCGCCGTCTCGACGCCACGCCTTGCCCGGTTCGACGCTCCCGATGGCAGTCACGCTCACGACGAGTAGATTGTCCCAAGAATTAGTGTCGCCACCGGCAATCGCTATATTAAATTGTTTTGCCAGCGGCAACATACCCTCGAGCATTTCATCGCCGATTGTTCTCCCATGTTTTATTGGCAGAGCGACCGCCACGACTGCCACCTCGGGACGCGCGCCCATCGCGGCCAGATCGCTCAGATTGACGGCAAGAGCTTTGTACCCAACAGCTTTTGGATCTGTTGCTGGAAATGGAAGAAAATCTGTTCCTTCCATCAGCATGTCGACTGTGATCACCGTCCGCCTCATCGCCGGAGGCCGCACCACTGCCGCATCATCTCCAGCAGGAACCTCGAGCCTGATATCCGGTGGAAGTGAGGAAATCAGTTTGGCGACAAATGATGATTCCACAGTCAAAAAACTCCGGGAGAATTCGAACATGTCAGCCTCACATGGCTGGCACCCACGAACCGGTTGGAGTTTAACGCCGAATCGTGTCACGCGTGAGATGGCCAAAGAGGGTTTCCCGTCCTCTCAGCACATAAAACTTTAACGGTCCAATATTTTCTTCCTGTGACTTATCTAAGACAAACGTGACATTTTCAGGTGAGATCGTTTCCCAGACGTGCAGTCCGACTAAAATATCCCCTTTTCGAATTCCCTGATCGGCTGCAGGGCCATCGTCTCGAACTGCCTCAACCACAAGACCACCACGGTATCTTGACTGAACTTTTTGGACTCGATCAGAAGAAACTGGAGAAAGTCTTACTCCAACTTCTTGCCAACAGCGATCCTCAAGCGTTATTTTTTCTGTTCCGAGGTCTGCCAGATATAGATCTATCTGTTCTTCACCGCTCCCTCGTGCCACTGTGAGTGGAATCGATGTTTCCACGTTGAGTCCCAAGAGCGATCGTTCAATATCGAGTTGGTTGCTTACTTCATACGCACCGATTCGAAGAATCACATCTCCAGCTTTCACACCAATAGCTTCCGCGGGACTTTTTTTCTGCACGGATTCAACAATGGCGCCACGAGGATTTGAATGATCTCCCTTGCGAGCCACGATTCCGTGCCACGTTTTATCAACTCTTTCCACCGAGAGAAGTTCAGAGACGACCTGAAGAACTCGGTCGACTGGAATAGCGAATCCAATTCCTTGTGCGCCTGCTCGCATCGCAACGTTTATTCCAATCATTTCTCCATCTACGTTCAGCAATGGTCCGCCTGAATTCCCTGGATTGATACTTGCATCGGTCTGGATGAGATCGTCGTATCGCTGTGTTCGACTAACTTCCACGGCACGGTGGAGCGCTGAAATGATCCCTCGTGTCACGGTGTGCTCGTAACCATATGCATTTCCAAGGGCAAGAACAGTCTCGCCAATCAAAAGATCATCAGAGGTTCCTATGGAAATTTGTGGAAGAGGATCACGAACATCGACCTTGATAATTGCGAGGTCGGTTCTTGGATCGTGCGATGACAGTGTGGCAACGGTTGTTTTTCCGGATGCAAGTGTCACCTCGATCCTGCGAACACCTTCGACGACATGGTAATTGGTGACAATGTAGCCCCTCGAATCAATTACGACACCAGTGCCCATTCCGTTGACTCGTCGCAGTTCACTTGAGTCATGTTTGTCATTTTCTGCGACCATTTTCTGACCGTGAATATTAACAACTGCATCTCTTTGGGATTCAATGGCCCTCACAATCGCGGTTCGGCGTGACTCGCCTGCGATGTTTTGTGAAAAGGGCGTTGCTACGATCGCAGCAAATAGGAACACTTGAATTCCATGATGACTCAAGGTCGTAAGCAGGCTGCGGTAGTCGGTGTTGCGAGTCATAGTGGTCCGAGAGAATTCCAAAAAGGAGCCTGAACGATACAGGTCTTGCAACACGTAACGAACGATGGTTGAACATCGAATGCGGACGAAACGTGCCATCGTTCGATTGTCTCTCGTCGATGGACAGTTTCCCTGATCTTGGGAATCGGACCATCCGTAAGGCGCATTCAATGCATCGACTTGCACTCGGCATAGACTGCCCAGATAGCGTCTCTGTCGGTCATTGAACCCCAATTGTGCTGAGGTTGCGGCAGGTCCGGGAAAAAATGACCTCAGACGTATTTTTATTCACGGTCGCTTTTGCGGCGATCTTCTATGAACCAAGGCAAAATCTGAAGTGCTAAAAACATGCCGAGAATCGATAATACAAATTGTGGCCAGATACCAGCGATCCATTCAGCCCATTCCCATCCCGCCTCGCGAGCGATCGCGCCAAGAAGCGTTGCGACAAAAAGTACACCGAGGACAATCAGAACCAATCCACATCCAAGAGAGGCCATTGTTCCCTTAAACGTCCCTATTTCAGAAAATTCCTCTCGATGAAGTTCAATCGATCTGTTTCGATCGAGACTTCGCGGAACCGTTTCAGCAAGTTCAATTGCTCGACAGGCATCGCTCCACGTTGCAGGCGATAACGAGTCGTCCAGATTCAGTGAAATCTTCGTATGCGGATGGAGATCAGAATTCTTGAGAATCTGCAAAATCGCGGCCCCGCTATCAAAATCCAAGGATTGCAGAATCGATTGATTGTTTGGACTTGTTGAGTCGGGAGATGACATTCGCCATGTTCCGATCGCATGACGAGAACTCGGAATATCGATCGTACAGATACCACGCTGGAATGTGACTCGAATCGTGGCGGAAAAAGTCGTATTTTTAATTTGCTGGTCCGCAAACTCAAGTCCTTGTATCTGCCAGCGGGCTGTTACGTGTGCAGGTCCTGTAAATTGTACGGCAAGCGTAGACCAAGCCTTTGTCGGATCAGCATCGCCAAACGTAGAGAGTCGAGCCGGATCTCCGGCGAGTGCCCGAATTAAATCGACGTCTCGTGCGAGGTGCCGCAGCACCGAATCTTTTGATCGAGATTCCGAACGTCGTTCGATCGAAAGTCCTTCAATGTCGCCAAGTGGACTCACTCCAGCGAGTGACGCTTCCATCTGCTGTTGCAGTATTCGTAAAAATGGATGAAGTCGATCACTCAGGCAAGGAATAATTCGAGACTTACTATCTTGGCGAATCATGTCGAGTTCGTAGCACCAGAGCATCGAGAGTTCGACTGGGTGGGATACAATCAAATGCCTTCCCGCCTGTACAAGTTTTCGGACTCCCTCAGCTCGGATATCACTCCAGCCACGGGCTCCCACAAGGACGGCATCACATCGATGTTCGTCAAGAAGGGCCTCCCAGTCTGAATCGACGGGAACCCCTTTGAACATTTCATCGTTGTGCGAGTTTCCTTCAACATCGCAGACAAGTGAAATCGTATCGCCAGCGCGATGAGCCGCAGCCACAACGGCCGCGATCGATCGGTCGATACCGAGTACCCCGAGTTTCATGCTTCGCACATTTCAAAAAAATTGGATAGTGTGTTGTTGGAACGCTGTATCATTGCGTGGAAGAGACTCGTGGTGAAGCCTTGACCGTTCTCTCGACCATCGTATCGTGATGCTGTTTGAAACGTAGAGGATCGAACATAAATACAGGGGTTTTCTGTGATGCGTGCAGCTGTTCTGCGGTTGGAGATGAACTTACAACGGGCCAGCGGATCGATACCAACAGCGCATGGTTGTCCTGTGAATTATGCTCTCTTGGGGTTCAAACATCGATTCACATAACTGCTCCTGACACCATTGAGGACGGCATAGAAGCACTTCACTTCGCAGCTCTATCGGCAGATATTGTAATTATATCAGGTGGACTCGGACCGACTGCCGACGATCTCACTCGAGACGTACTCGCTGGGGTATCTGGAAAACCACTTGAGTTGCGACCAGATGTACTTCAGGAAATCTCATCAAGGTTTGCACAGCGGAGTATTGTGATGCCGGAGAGCAACCGCCTGCAGGCGATGTTCCCAATCGGATCGACATCGATACCCAATCCACACGGAACAGCTCCCGGAATCGACATTCTCCTGTCTCAGGGTAGGACCGATGGTACACAGTGTCGGTGTTTTGCGTTGCCGGGTGTACCGTCAGAAATGAAAGAGATGTGGAATCAGACCGTTGCTCCAGCGATCCAACAGCTGATGCCGGAAGTGAATGTCGTCATGCACCGTCGTATCAAATGCTTTGGTGCAGGTGAAAGCGCGGTTGAAGAAATGCTTCCCGATCTTATTCGTCGGGGTCGCGATCCGCTCGTAGGCATTACCGTCCACGAGGCAACAATCACTCTCCGCATTACGGCTCATGCACCGACTGCTGAAGCATGTCGGGAAAAACATGGCCCCACGGAGGCTTTGATTCGCAAATCTCTTGGTCATCTCGTATACGGAGTCGAGGACGACGAACTTGCAGATGCAATTGATACGATCCTGATGGAACGCGGAATGACGCTTTCGGTTGTAGAAATAGGTACGCGAGGTACTGTCAGTTCGATGCTTTCAGATAAAAATACCCATGGAAGATTTGTGGGAGGAGTCGTTCTTCCAGAAGCATCCATATCGAACGTGACCACTCAAAGAGACAATGCTTGTGATTCCGACGATCGTGTCAACAACGATAGTGCGAGCAGTTTTCTTTCACAGCAGGCGCAACAATTGCTCAAGGCTACTGCTACGCCAGAAACAATTTGCACGCTGGCTCAGCAGACTCTCAACACATTTGGTTCGACATTAGCACTTGTGACAGGGCCGATTGTGCATTCTGAAGATATTGCAGGTGGAAAAAAATCTTGCATGTGCATCTGCTTGGCCCATACGTCAGGAGTCGTGCAAGGAGAACATGTCTTCGGTGGTGTGGGCAACGTGCGATTGGTCCGTGCTGCAAAATCCGCCATGAATATGGTGAGGCTTTTTCTCCTCTCCACCGGTTCAAATATGGGGTAAAAACATGTTTAGGGTTCGTTTCGCAACAGTTTACGAAGACCTCTGCGCAATGATATTGTTCAGGGTGTGGGCCAGCAGTGGGCATTGGTGAGGGCTTTTGTGAGATGAGACATAAAGTCATGTCGTGAAATTTCGATCGCACCAAATTGAGAAAGATGTTGTGAAAATATCTGTATATCGAAAAGAGTGCAGCCTGAACCGATCAGGCGTTGTACGATGCTCACAAGAGCAACCTTTGAGGCATCTCGCTGATTTGAAAACATCGATTCTCCAGCGAACATAGACCCTAAACAAACCCCATACAGTCCACCTGACAGAGCTCCATCCTTCCACACCTCAACACTGTGGGCGTACCCTTGTTCGTGCAAAGCCCGATAGGCATCGATGATCTCTGGAGTAATCCACGTGTTTTGTTTGCGGTCTCCTACGCTGGCGCATTGCTGCACAACATGTTCAAAGGCCTGGTCAAACGTGACGACAAATCGTCCTGAAGAGAGAGTGCGTGCGAGCCTTCGTGGCACGTGAAAATCGGCAAGAGTAAGGATCGCTCGAGGATCAGGAGACCACCAGGCCAAACCGTCTTTTCCGGAATCGACCGGCCATGGAAAAATCCCGTGCTCATAGGCATCGAGCAACCGTTCAACATTGAGGGCGCCCCCGAAGGCGACGAGTCCCTCGTGAGTCCAATGCCTTGAATCTGGAAAAGTAAGGGGTTTTACTCGCAGAGGCCATTCCTTTCGCCACGTTTAGAGAGGTCTCATAGAAAAGAAATCCGTGATCTATCGTGTAGCATATTTACATAGAAAATATGTTTTTGCGTGACACTGTTTTATTTTAAAATATTGAAAAGAGAATGCACGTATGCAATACGACCGACCTGTTTCTCCGCTTGAAGGTGCGCGAGGTCGAACCCTTATTCTCGTAGCAATGTTTGTGTTCCTTATAGGACTCATTGCACTGCCTTCGTTCATTGGACGAATACAATACGCGATGACCAAGGCAGAACTCACTGCCATCAGTGATTCTGCTGCCAATGCTGAGCTGGCTACGGTGGGCAAACTTTTCACATCGCTCGCACGCCTCATCGGCCCTGCAGTCGTAAACGTATCATCTAAACGCACGGTGCTCTTTGTTGCCGATGAGATTGGATCGCTGCGTGGCACAACGATGAAAGGGGGAACCGATGAGTCGATTGGCTCTGGTGTTCTTGTCGATTCGAGTGGCATAATCGTGACCAATTACCACGTTGTTTCACAGGTCGACTCGATTGAAGTCAAGCTGGCTGATGGACGAAGGTTTGACGCGCAGTTGCTTGGAGCTGATGCCGCAACGGATCTGGCCGTTCTCAAAATTGATGCAATGAATCTACCTGTTGCTCAATGGGGTGACAGCAACACGGTGGAGGCTGGTGAGATGGTGTGGGCCATCGGCAACCCATTTGGACTCGATCGCACGATTACGTATGGCATCGTAAGCGCGATCGGCAGGCGAGGTATTACGGAAGATCCCTTTCAAGAATTTCTTCAAACGGACGCTTCTATTAATCCTGGAAACTCTGGTGGTCCGCTCGTGGATGTGCATGGAGCAATCATGGGCATTACCACCGCGATCGTTGGGCAGGATTATCAGGGAATAGGCTTTGCCATCCCGAGTAATACTGCAAAAACGATTAGTGATGAGATTATTCTTCACGGCCATGTTGAGCGTGGTTATCTCGGCATGGCCCTTCGACAGTCAAACGATAGCAAAAAGGGGATCAGTGGCGCAATGGTTTTTGCAGTCGATCCCAATTCTCCTTCCGCCGTGGCTGGCGTTCGTCCAGGCGATATCGTCATAGGATTCAATGGAGAGCGTATTCCAGAGCCAACAAAACTCGTTCTTCTCCTCACAAGAGCATCCATTGGAGGTGTTTCATCACTTCAGATTCTGCGAGATGACGAAGAACAAACACTTGAAGTGCGTATCGGAAGGCGTCCGCTTGAGCGGCGTCGAGCCTTGCCATAACGGCTAGGACTCGAGTCCAGACGCTGTTTCGTCTTGTTGATCGCCGACTGCGTCATCGGGCTTCATGATGTCGGTAATCGAATCCCTTTGAAATGAATCCGTTTCTGACGAACGCTTCGGTAAACCTGCTGAGGAATCGATTGGCACATCAACTTCTGCACTGAATGAGAATTGAGAAAAATCCATCAACTCCTCTGATGTCTTCGGTTTATTTTCTTGTGACAATCGAATCGGGCGAGGCTGCGGAGTTCCTTGCCTTCTCGCTCGCAACGTACCTGAAACGATTTCAAGCCATGGAGCCTGCGGAAAGCTGTAAGGTCGAAATTTCTCAAGTGTTCCTGTTTCCTCGTGAATAAACAGGGCGCGTTGTGGTCCGAGTTTGCTTGCCATCGGGCTATCCACCAACTGGCTTGAATCGCTGCCACTCATTTGAAAAAGCACTCGCAGTTCAAATTCTTTCAGCGTGCCTCGTTCAAAGGTTCGCATCAGATTCGTAAGCGAATCACACCAGACAAGCAGATGAATTCCTACCGTTGGCCCATCTTTTAGCAGGGTGGTGAAATTCTGGGCCGGACCAGCTTTTTTGTCTTCGCCAAATGAATATCCAAAATCACCTTCGCTTCGTCGGAGTTCACGAAATCGGGCCAAATCTCGAACGATAACAAAAATTGCCTCACCATCGAGAACCTGCTCATCAAGTCGACGCTGCACCTCAGTTGCAATCGACTCAAGGGAGTCGGTTACACCAAGACGACCGACTGATTCAAATTCGTGTGGCAACCATTGAGAAAGCTGTGAAAGCAAAAGATCTGGATGCTCCTCCGCTGCAGCGGGTTCTAAAAGCACAAACCGGGCGGAACGTCCGAGTGCACCATTCGGGAACGGATCGTGTGCTGCTGCGAGTCCGACAATCGACATTGCGAGAATGCTGACGGCAAGATCTTCTCGCTGGCCGACAACAAGGAGGTTGGCACCTCCCTGCCGACGAAATATTGCTGTGGTCGGATCTTTAATAGCAATCGCATCGCCGAACCAGGCAACTGGTGTCAGAAGAGGTTTTCCTGCGATCGTACCGGCAGTGAGCAACTCCTCGAGGAGCTGATTCCCTGCCGGGTCTGCCGGCTGATTTCCATCAAAAACAATTCTCGGGAGTGGCTTAATATCAGTTCTTGAATCGGCAAGGGCCCGCAATTTGCTCAGATACTTTTCTCGTCGCTCGTCGCCGAGCCATACAACCTGAAAAGGATTATTTCCGATGAGCATGCCGTTTGCATCGTTATAAATCGCTTCACCGGGACGAGTTAAAAGTCTGGCTGCGGAATTTTCTTCACTGAGAATTAAACTTGCATCGGCATCGCTGCATTGAAGGGCAATTCTCACCGCCATCTGTCCCATGGTGCTTCGTGGAAGGCTGTAAGAACCTCCAAGCGTCTGGGATCCCAACAGCACATGCATTCCAAAGGCACGCCCCTGTCGAACGAGTCGATCGAGCACCAGCGAGGAATCCTGAGCAAGTTTGTCATCCTCAATAAAGAGTTCCTGAAATTCATCGATGATCAGTAGAACGCGGGGCATCGGTTCAGGATGGCCAGTGCCTCGATAACCGGCTAAGTCTTGGACTGCTAAATCACGAAAGAGATCACCGCGCCGTTTGAGTTCGCGATCCAGCTGCTCAAGCACGCTGAGACCAAATTCACGCTCGCTTTCAATAGCGATTACGCGAGCGTGTGGAAGTCGATAATGATCGTACACCTTGAACTCGACACCTTTTTTAAAGTCGATCAAATAAAACTGAAGCTCATCCGGACTGTACATCAGCGAGAGATTTGTGATGAGCGCATGCATCATCGTCGACTTTCCAGAACCTGTTTTCCCAGCAATGAGCACGTGTTGACTCGTTCCCTTTCCGAGTTTCATGTGTTGCATTTTCTTCGCACCAGCCGGACCCAAGGGAACATCGATTTCACTTGCAGTACTTCCTGTCCACCAGGCCTCTTCTTTGGGAGCGACACGTTCAAATGGAACTTCAACGCGTTTAGAGGCTTTTGCCTGTTTGCCAATGCGATGAACAATTTTGGTAAAAATATCATCCGAAGGAGACTGCTCGACAGTGAATGGCCACTTTGAAAACTCGGGATCATTCCAGGAAAAACTATTGTCTTTGAGAACTACGACCGTGCTATGTTTTTCCAGATCAGCAAGAGAAAAGTTGGGTGGCATGGGCAGTTTTGTATCAACGGACACGATCATAAACACGCCGCATCGCGGACCGCTCGTGGCAATACTGGCAAGCCTTCGTGCGGCTGTTTCAGTAAAGTTTGCTGGAAAGTTTGCCACAACAATGAATCGATACGGTTCCGGAACCTCTGCGTCGGCGTTGTAGGCGCCAATGGATTCGTATTCATTGCGGAGATATTTTTGGATCACCAATTCCATCTGTTCAGTTGTGTCAGCAAGCCGCTGTTCAATTTGCTGCGGTTCGGTCCATATTCGGCTTGTGATCAACAGTTCGTCGTAATCGGCCAGATGCATAAATCCAGCAAAATGTTTTCCCAGGCCGAGCGGATCGATAATTGTAAAACGGGTTTTTCCAGCCGGCACGCCGGATGCAATGCGAAGCAAAAGTGCCTGAAGCATCTCGGAGGCGCGCTCCTTTTCAGGCGTGGTTGTCTTGAGCAAAACAGAGGCCTGGAGTGGAAATTTGAGGATTGCCGGTTGAGTCCATAGGGTCGGTCCGAACTTGTTCATCTCTGAATGTTTTGAGATACCACCAGGAACTTTTTCCAGAGATAGTGAGAGACTTCCAAATCGAATCCCAGGGGGAGTCTCCTCGGGAAGGGGTTGCGAATCATCTGAGAGAACATCCCATGTCGTGAACGCTTTCGAGTCAATTGCGTTCGCGTCGTCGTAGACTGACTGTGTGGAAAGACGAATGCTTTTCCACTTTTCACTCAGTGCATCCCAGTCCGATGTTCGCTGCGCAGTAGCGCGAGAAAGGGTTTCATCTCGTTCGTGTTTTATGGAAGCAAGTTCTTCGGCAAGCGTTTTTCGAAGTGCAGCAACTCGCGGAGGATATTTGTCGTTGGCAGCTTTTTTTCCTGCTTCCCGCTTGTCTTTGATGGTGTCAATTCCTTTGGAATACTTGCCTTCGAGATCGGCCAGTGCCGCGTCCCGCTTGGAGGTAAGCTGTGCAAGCGTATTTTTGAAAATAGAGTTACGATCTTCATAATCCTTCTTGAATCGCTCCTCAAGTTCAGTGCTCTGAAACAATTGTCTACTCTTTGCAAAAACAGTCGCTGTCGCAGAGCATGCCCTGCCTTTCTCAAGAAGAGCAATCAATTCAATTCGGATTGAAGTGCATGTTTGACGGGCAACACGTGCGAATCTTCGGTAAAGGAGGATTCCTCCAGCGAGCGATCCTGAAAAACACAGCAGTCCAAGAACACCAGCAGTAATGGAGGCCGGCATCACATTGTCTGGCGATATCTTAAAATACATTACACAGAAACCGGCGGCAGCAAGCACTCCTCCGATGATAATCGGACAAATAACCACAGCTGCTTTTGTAGCGCCAGATGCAGCGGTTTTGGCATTTTTTGTGTCCTTGAGCTGCTGAAGAGTATTGGTCGTCTGTTTTTTGAAGTCTTCAAGAAGCTTCAAGACCTCTTCTGTTTGAGGCAGTGGCTCAGAGGAGTTCTGTGAGTCTGACTTTTGCGGTTCTGGAATTCGGCACGCTGCTAAAAATGAAGCTCCTGCCTTATCGGAATCCTCAAAATGAGCGGATGCAGATGCAATCTCCTTTTCCGTCTTTGCCAGAATTCGAATCGGATTCTTTCGCTTTTCCTTAAAAGTTTCTTTCTCTTGTCCCTCATCAAATTCATATTCTTCGTGAAGGGATCCGTCCTGCTTTTTCCATAAAGCTTTAATCTTTGAGGCCATGACGTTACGTTGTTCGTCGAGTTTTTTGATTTCTGCGACGGCCCACGCTTCAATCTGGGAGACCTTAGAACGAAACTCTTTTTCCGTAGCCGAAATCTCCTGCAATCGGCTTTGATTTGTGGTTTCCGTACGTGTCTCAGCGTTATTTTTTGCCAAGGACTCTGTATTTTCAAAGCTGGAAAGAATTTCCTGTTCTTTCTTTGATCGAGCAGCGGCCTCTAAGCGCAACACTGCCATCTGGCTGCGAAGAATATCGGGATCATAATCGGGATTACAGGCGGGAGAAGTCACGGGAAAAATTATTCCTAGAAGATGAATTTATTCAACGCCAAAGTCAGCGACATCTCTGGAGGCCCGAGAAAGAACTTCTGACAATCGTCCAATGGCTTCAAGCGTTTCCTTTACATCTGGAGAAATCGTTTCAATGTACTCCTTGTGAAACGCGCGACTCGTTGCATCATCCCAGGACTCCTTTGCAGATTCCCACTTTATTTCTAAGTGCTTGAGCGCAAGAGCGAGCTTTGATCCGCCACTGGACAAGTCTCCAACTTTCATCACTGGCTCCAGAAAAATGTTCGGTGTATCGATTTGCTTATCAGAAACGTATTATTCGATTTTCAAGTCTACTTTCGCCAACAATCTGTCGCGACTCTCTTCACGTGACCGGAGGCGCGGGCGATTGGGGAGGGACGGCGATTGTCTCTGGCGTGACAGGCGTCTGCGCCGCAGGGGCCTCGTCGAGCGACCGGGTGACTCTGGGGCCAGTTGCTCCTCCTTCTGGACTCGATCCACCGACTGGTGACGACACTTCCCGATATGAATCAAGCGATCTGACCATTCGTTCCAGTCGCGCAAGTCCCTTTGGAAGATCCGAATCAAGTCGTTCCTGAAAATGAACCAGCCGAACGCTTGCTTCACGAAATTGCTGCTGAACAATAGGACTCCAACGACGAACTGCTTCAAACTTTTTTTCCGTGGCAGCAAGTCGTGCTTTTGCTTTTTCCAGTCGCTTCTTTTCTTCGATGCACGAAGGCTGGTTATTGTCCACTTTTTTAAATGTTCGGCAGTGCTCCAAATCCTTTTGCGCTTCATTGACGAGTTCGTAGGAGCGACGCACCTCGTTCTTCCAAAACGCAGCGCGATCAATGCAGATGTAATCAACAGCACGACGAGCTTGTTGTTCGACCTCAGAGAGAGCCTGCGCAGACTCATGCTTGTATGTCACAACGGCGCTCTTAACATCCACAAGAACGTCAATGGAACGAACTTCTGCCTGTCCCGACATACGATGCCACCTCCAGAGAGTCGCTTCAAAACTTACCGCTGCTGCTGATATTCCTCGACGCGCTCGGCCTTGCGTACGAGGTATGGAACATAGTCACCTGTAGATTCGACGAATCGACCAAATGAACTGAGTTGCTGTTCAAATTCTTCAGCAAACTTTTGATGTTCTTGATCGCGCCATGTACTTCCAAGTGCTGAAAGTTGACGCTGTACTGCCTGCATCTGCGTCATCACCTCAGTGCTGAAGTGTCGGAGTCGAGCTGCAAATCGACGTAATTCTGCAGGATCAACAATAGCCTGTGGCATGGGAGGTTCCCTTCTGTGGCATGGAGAGAATCACGGGTTGTTTGTGAATGTTGTTGCGAACGTTGTCAATGAGAAGTCATTTCAGACGATCAGAAAAAAGCGTTTTTAAACACGATTTCGAAAATCTACCAACCCCCCTCACATTGTTAGAGGGACTCTCAAAATCATACCCGGCGAGCATCAGCCACGACAGACCGCGGAGCGGGGATTGAAAATTTCCCGTTTTAATGGCCCGCTGATGGAGGTTCTGCCAGCCTTGTGCATACTCGGGATTCAAATCACAGAGATCTCTCTAGGCAAAGTCGCAGCATTCACAATTGTAGAGAAGGAAAAAGTCATGGCAGAGGAACGTCCGGGCCACTCACACACTCCATCGACAACACAGGAAGTTTCGCTTCAACCTGAAAAAGGCTGGCATGTGAGCCATTTGTTTTATCGATTTAACCGAGGTCGGCTTCAGCAGATGTCGGCAGCCGAACGCATCGAAGGCAGTCGAGTTCTGTGCGAATTACTGAGACCTGGGAATCCTGACGCCACAACTCGACTTCAGACATGGATCGTTCCTGGTCATAAGGCTGACTTCGGTGTGGTCTCAATGGATCCATCACCACTACGAGTAGATGAAATTCATCAACGAATTCTATCTGGTCCACTCGGAGATGCGATCGAACCAGCGTGGTCATTTATCGGGCTCACCGAGGTGAGCGAGTATGTTCCCACGGTTGAGCAGTTCGGGAAGCGATTAGTTGAAGAGGGTGTCGCTGAAGGGAGTGCTGCATGGCAGGCAAAGGTCAACGCTTATGCATCACGCGAAGAAGGCATGCGTCGAGCTCGACTCGAGCCTGATTTCCCACCATGGCCAAACGCTTGTTTTTATCCCATGAACAAGAAACGAAAAGTTGGAGAGAACTGGTTTGCTCTTCCTCTCGAAGATCGAATGAGACTCATGGCTGAGCATGGTCGTACAGGAATGACATTTGCTGGACGAGTGACGCAACTGATCACGGTGAGTGTCGGACTCGATGATTGGGAATGGGGAGTCACACTGTGGGCGCGACGCCCTGATTTTCTAAAGGAAATTGTTTACAAGATGCGGTTCGATGAGGCGAGTGCCCGCTATGCCGAGTTTGGGCCCTTCTACACTGGATACATAGCAGATCCTATTGAAATGCTTCGCCACTGCCGCATTGTGGATTGAGATCATCACTCTGACACAGAAGTTACTCGACTGACTCATGCACAAAGGGTGCATTTGCATGTTGGAGTCTAAAAATCTGGCTCGAGTCGTCTAGCTCAATAACAATAACTCTCTAACAGCAATTACTACTCGGGATCACGCGCTGAAAAAATGAGTTCCATGTCGGTGCCCCTTTTCGGAACAATGCCTTCAAAAGCCTCAAACAGGAGAGCTTCGTTTGCTTGGGAACTGGCAATTGGCAGATCAAGCGTGGCGGTAGGAAAATTCGAAACGCAAATTAAATCTCCACCATCGGCCTGGTAGTACTCTTTTCCATCGCTTTGATCGATCCAAAATCCACTGCCAGCAAAAACCCAATGCTCCTTCATCGCAGTTTTAAATCGCGTGTCGCGTATCCATTGCTGCGCAGGTACCTGCTGAAGAATTCCGTCAGAATTCGTCCACTTCACTTCAACTAATACGCGAGGACCGCGAGCAGCAACGTATGCCGGATCAAAGGAAACCGGACTGCCAGGCATCAACCCAAGCGCGAGGAGTCCGGCATGGACCAACCGTGCCGAACAACGAACTGCCACAATCGATTCGTGTTCTTTTGTGTTACGAGGACATGCAAAGAATTCAATCGGACCCCGATCGAGAACCACGCTTCCTCCGACAACGAGAATCTTTTTCTTCGGATCAATCCAGACATCATCCACGGGCGATAGTCGAGTGAGTTCGGGATGATTGTCAGGCGTAGGCTCCGTAGGCCCCAATGAATCAGCCGCATTTTCTTCAGGATGATCAGGTGTGTTCAATGGTACACTAGGGTCAATCGTTTGACTTTCGACATTCACATCGCCGTCACGCTGCAACGACTCAGTTCCAAGGGACGGTACCTTTCGAATAACGTTTGATCGATCCACAGAATGATTTTCATGAGGAGCAGGGGCACATCCGATAGTTGCAACTGCTGTGAACAGAAAGCCATATAAAACATTTCGCATGGACATAAAAACTTTTCCCGTACGATAGTAAAAATGAACAATTTTCCGATGCATTTATGGTCCACAAACAATGTGCGTCACAAGTCGGATCAGTCAGTACAAAACGATCATAAACCTGCTTGAAAGGCAGTGCAGGAGTCAACAATATCCTGAACTCAACAAGATCCACTCATTTTCCTCTCAAACACGGCAATGGCCTTGAAAACGCTCAGCCTCCTGAG
>Ga0194050_1000385_pt1 | contig 15626 bp, 11 predicted proteins | sample SepL2310m_MetaG_FD_148657 | JGI IMG/M metagenome (GOLD analysis project Ga0194050, IMG submission 148657) | Anoxic zone freshwater microbial communities from boreal shield lake in IISD Experimental Lakes Area, Ontario, Canada - Sep2016-L239-10m | ecosystem: Environmental > Aquatic > Freshwater >...
ATTCAGTCACTTCGAGTCGTTGCGGTGAGAATGCACGGCTTTCCAAGACCGCGTGGCTCACCCGCCATGACGGTGAGAGCGAGTGTTGAACCCGTCGGATCCGCCTGGCCAGCCATCGCAACACCCGCGGATGTTTCAGCACTGCTTTGCGACTGGTCACAACCAGCCCCATTTCACGAATCGCTTTTCTTACTTCAGAAGGCTCGGGAACGATAATCGCTATCGGATGCGACAACCCCTGTCCCAGCACACACACCTGCGCGACAAGCGGATCCTCCGACAAACAGGCCTCTACCACCGATGGTGCGATTTTTACTCCGCTGGACAGCGTGATCATATCGCTGAGTCGACCGGTAATTTCTACAAAGCCATCCGAATCGATTGTTGCTGTGTCCCCGGTTGCAAGCCAACCATCAGCAAGCAATCGAACACCTTGATCTGACTTTTGTGTTTTGTTCGACACAATCGCCTGATCAATTGCAGTGGTGTGATTGTCTGTCACTGTCGTTGGGAGTGGAGGGAATAGTTCTGCCGGATTGGTACTGCGGGAAAACCCGACTGGTGGCTCAATGATCGCAAGTGCACGCGACGGCGTGCGTACGAGGAGTTCTCCATCTGGAGTAAGAGTGAGTTCTACTCCAGTGACAGCCTTTCCTACTTTTCCTGCTCGCCAGACTCGCGGTGAAGAGAGCGTGACCACCGGTCCAGCTTCTGTCAGGCCATACCCTTCCACAAGTGGAACACCGCGAGACATAAATACTTCTTGGGTCCCCCGTTTCAGTGACGCGCCTCCCGAGACGCAGACTCGCACACATCCTCCAAGCGATTGTGCCAACGAGGGAATTTTGCCGCTGCAACACGCCTGTGCAAGGCGGTCAAAAAAAACAGGCACACCCAGTATTACAGTCGGTTTTACGATTTTGGCAGCGTCGAGAACCTCACGACGGTCAGGCACAATCCCTAAGCATCCGCCCCGAATCATGGCTGTGTAGAGATCGCCAATTCGACCAAACGCATGGCTCATTGGAAGCCATGAAAGACGAAGATCATTATCGCTCTCGAGAAACACTGCGTCGCACGCCTGCGCATTGCGAAGCAGCGATCGCTGAGAATGAACAATGCCACGGGCCTCACCCGACGTGCCAGAGGAAAGAATGACTGTCGAGGGTGCATCAGGATCACAGGCATTCGTTGCACGGTGAAGATTGTGCTCAGCGAGCGCCACCGAATCCTTTGAGAGCAGTGTTCCTGAAACAAGATTTCCAATCGAATGCACGCACCGTCGTAGGCCACCAAAGGTGGGCCGATTTCTGGCCTCCGGTCGCATATCAAGAATGACACTCTTCTGTGCACATCGATTCACAAACGGCTCGAGGGGTGTGCCCAGTCCTGAAACCAGAAAACCTTGAGGTGAAAGCCAGCGAACTTGATCTCCCAATCGCAACACAGTGTCGCTGGAATGCAAAGCCACATGCACAATTCCTGACAGAAGGCAGGCTATGTCGACCACTACAAAATCCGCGGAATGTTTTCCCACATGAACGAGAAGATCACCCCGACAAAGTCCAAGAGACTCAAAGCGGGCAGCGAGTTCGAGGGCTGCACGAATCACTTCACCCCACGACCACGAAACCGTTTGTCCTTTGAATACCTGCACGATCGCAGGCTTGTGTGCGATCCCTCTATAATTATTTCCGAGGAGTTCCACGAGTGACTCAGGCTGCGTGTGATGTGCGCCACAGTCGCCAGTGTGTGAATCGATCTCCGTTGGCATTACGTCCAGATTCCTTTGGATTCTTCTACTGATTAGAGCCCAACCATTTTGATTGCCAACAGACTCTGCTTTCGTTCTTGCGAGAAATAACATACTCGACGGCGTTGTGTTGCGCACCCGCGACGAAGAATGTCGTGGGCGTCCTCACCTCAGTGAACTCTACAATTCGATCCGCTCCAAAAGAACTGCGATCCCCTGTCCTAATCCGATGCACATCGTGGCCACGCCCAGCTTCGCTTTTCGTGCATGCATTGCATGCACGAGCGTTGTACAGATCCGTGCACCCGAAGCTCCCAGTGGATGACCGATTGCAAGAGAACCTCCATGTACATTCACACGCGAAGGATCCACCTGCAATTGACGAATGCAAGCAATCGACTGAGCAGCAAAGGCTTCATTGATTTCTATGAGATCGATCCTATCAAGGCTCACTCCTGCACGAAAAAGCAGTTTTTGTACTGCGGCCACCGGCCCAGTGCCCATGAGGGCCGGCGGAACGCCTACTACCGCAGTTGCCAACACTCGGACGAGCGGTTGCAAGGAATATTTTTCGGCGGTCTCCGTCGACATCACCATCATGGCCGCAGCGCCGTCGCTCAATGGTGCCGATGTTGCAGCCGTCACAGTTCCGAGACGCGGCAGAAATGCCGGATCAAGTTGGGACATTGCCAGAAGACTCGCATCGGCTCTCACCGATTGATCGCGTACCACCAGAATTGGCATTCCGCTTTCGTCATGCGCCCTATGGGGAATAATCTCATCTTCAAATGCCCCGCTGTCCACAGCCTGACAGGCTTTGTGATGGCTTTGAAATGCGTATGACTCTTGCTCCTCTCTCGATATACCAAGCGATGCCGCTAGATACTCGGCAGTCATACCCATTGAAATCGCGGCACGGCTCGTACGTTCGAACAGGCGCGGATGAAGATCGATATCCTTTTCCATCGGAAGATGATGCATGTGCTCGACGCCTGCGACGATTTGCACGTCTTCAGCTCCGGCGGCAATCGAGTGGCAAGCCTGCGAGAGTGCCTGAAGACTTGATCCGCAGAGGCGATTGACGGTCGTGCCTGCCACGGAAAGCGGAAGACCTGCACACAAGGCACTGACTCTGGCAACGTTTCCGCCGAGCTCTCCTTGTTGTTGAGTGGTCCCAAGTACAACGTCTTCAATATGTGCCGGATCAATACCACTTTTTGTCACCACCGCCGCAATGACTGCGTGCGATAACTCATCTCCTCGCACGTTTCGGTAGTAGCCACGCTGTGGATGAGATCGACCGATGGCCGTACGACAGCACGACACAATCACCGGATTCTTGTGCATAGAAAATTCAACCTGCAAAAAGATTGTAATGTGCGATAAAATGTTACCGTGCTCATTGAGGCCCCTTGCTCATTGAGGCGTAAAACGAGCCGCCACGACGAGCCATATCAAGAAGGCGAGGAGCAGGACGCATTCGCGATCCAAGGGATTCAAATTGCTTCAGCCGCATCAGAATATCGCTTGCTCCAAGCGAGTCCGCCCACGCCAGAAGTCCGCCACGAAATGCAGGAAATCCCAATCCATGAATCACGGCCAGGTCGATGTCGCACGCCTCTCGAACAATCTGCTCATCAAGCACAAGGGCCGCTTCCTGAACGATTGGAAGAAATAGACGATCGGTGATCTGATCATCGCTCCACTCACCTGTACGGAGCTGATACGGTTCGATGAGCTCGTAAATGGTTTGATCGGGTTTGAGCATTTTTCCTTTCGGTGAGTACTGATAAAAACCGGCACTGCTCTTTCTGCCAAGCCGCCCCGATCGCACCATCGCAGGAATCACCGGTGAGGATTCGATGCGTTCGCCAAATGCGGTCGAGAGGACGACTCCCGCGTAGAATGCCGTGTCCAGACCGATCATGTCGTAAAGCTCAAGCGGCCCCATTGGCATTCCGAACCTCCGTGAGAGACGGTCGATGCGAGCCACATCGACCCCCTCGCGCACCATTTCGACAGCTTCGTGCAGGTAGGGCATCAATACTCGATTGACCAAGAATCCTGGACTATCACGAACGACAATTGGACACTTTCCAAGACGCTTGGCATGTGCGACGACCGTCACGATCGTCTGATCAGACGTTGCTGGGCCGCGGATAATTTCAACGAGCGTCATACGTCTGACAGGATTAAAGAAATGCATGCCGAGAAACCGCTCCGGATACGAAAGACACCGGGCAAGTTTTTCGATCGGATTGGTAGACGTATTCGTCGCAAGAATTGTTTCTGGCCCAATCATGCTCTCAAGTTCGCCAAGCACTGCCTGTTTGATGTCGCTTCGCTCCACCACGCTTTCAATAATGAGTTGTGATCCGCGAAGCGAGGAAAGCATTGTCGATGATCGCAGCCTGCCTGCCAACTCAAGCGCACGGCTTGGAAGTGCCGCACGACTTTCACGGTCCCAAGCAGCTTCCTCGAGCAGTGGTGGGATCGCTTTGGAAAGTGACAACTCCGAAACGTCAACAATCGAGACAGAAAAGTCATGCCTTATGTGCGAGGCTGCAATGCCACAGCCCATAATTCCAGCTCCAACGACCCCTACACTCTCAATCAACAGCGGCTCGAGGTCGGCACGAGGAATGCCGGGGTCGCGTGCATTTCGCTGTCCAAGATGAAAGACTCCAATCAGACGCGCCGTCACAGGATTGTGCGCCAATTCAAAAAAGGCATCTGATTCAAGCGATGATGCAAGAGCGGCATCATGCTGAGAGGCCTCGAGCAACGTGGCCAGAATTCGAGGCGGTGCCGGATAACGTCCTTTCGCACGAGCCCCAATCACCGCGCCGGCGGTTGCCTCCAGAAATGAAACTTCCACGGGATCGATATTTATTGGTTCCGCGAGTTTTTTTCGTCGTTGGAGCCATTGACGATTACCCAGCTGCTCCGCGATGAGATTTTTGGCAGCGGCCAGTGCAAGTTCAGATGAAACCACTTCGTCAATCAGTCCCATACGGAAAGCCTTTTGAGGCGAAACACTTTCTCCACCGGCAATCATTTCGACCGCCGATGAAAGACCAACTAAGCGAGGCAGACGAACCGTTCCGCCCCAACCAGGAAGAAGTCCGAGCTTGACCTCGGGCAGCCCCAGCGATGTGTTTGGAGAATCAATCGCGATTCTCAGATCGCAGGCCAGCGCCAGTTCGAGCCCTCCTCCCAGACAGAGTCCTTCAATCACCGAAACACTCGGCCAAGGTTGTGTTGAAAGCCTTGCAAAAAGTGCTCTCCCAGAATCGCACGCCAGACGAATACGTTCTTCTGGTTGCGAAAACAGTTGGTCAATCGCTTGAAGATCCGCGCCTGCGAAAAAAGAGCCTGCTCGTGCCGACACAAGCACCAATCCTGTTGGTGGCGCTGTGTTCTGAATGTGATCGAGAACATACGCGAGTTCCTCAAGTACTTCGCGAGTCAGAACATTCAAGCTGCGATCAGGAACATCAAACGACACCACCACAATGCCATTGGGATCACGATCAACAGTGAGCGTACGCAGTGAAAGGTCGGTGAACGGAATAATTGGACGCAGCACTCCGTCGACTCGTTCTGTCTTTGGTGAACTTGATCTTTTTTTGGCCATGAAGAACGTCCCGCTGGCAACTACCCGCACCAATCAGTTTGAATGTTATCAACGATCCCAAAAAGTCTTTTACCAAATACGTGAGCAGTCTACCGCGAACAATCCCTTGAGCACTTGAAAAACTGACCGATGACATTGTGTTGAGCAACTCTTTCGTACATTGTGTTTCGATCGGCAGTTCGAGGAATTCTTCTCGTTGTTCAGCGTGTCAGAACTCATCCGAATGGAAATTACTCGGCAGCGGGGCCACGCTCTGACGGTCGCTTGACGGCCTCGTTTACGCATTCAGAATGCTCATGTTGAATTGATACCTCAAAAAAATTGCGGGAATGGCGGAATTGGCAGACGCGCTAGGTTGAGGGCCTAGTGGTAGTAATACCGTGCAGGTTCAAGTCCTGTTTCCCGCATTGAATTCGAGTGAATCAGCTTCATTGCTTGCGCAGTGAAACTGATTCAACCTACTCGCAGGTGAACACTGATGAGCAGTCCCCCTATCGACACGATTCCACCATCCGACTCTGATCGCTCGGCGGATTCGACTCAAGATTTGGCTACCAAAAAGAGAATCGCTATTGGCACTCAACGGGCTGGTGTTTCGGTGCCAAAGCTTCCTCCTCGCCATATGCTGGTCGGTCAATCGCAACCTTTGAGCGACGACTCCTTGCTGCCTTTGGAGAATGCTCCACTGATTGCGCATCAACAGGAAATTGTCCCCGAAGCAAAGCCCTCGACTCCAAAGGCACATGCCATCGACACCACTGCCCATACGCTCGGCCCAGCATCCGGTGGCGTGGTGTCACCTCTCAAAGCCAGACCTCCTCAACCAGCATCAACGTCTCCAAAAAATCGCGTTGAGATACCAAATCTAAGACTCCCGCTTGAGGCAGATCTTGAAGCAGATTTTGAAAGTGCCTTAGAAGGAATTTCCCTCGATTCGCTTCTTCAGCAAGATCCTCGCGCTAAAATTGAGAAACCTCTTCAAGCCGGATCGCGTGCGATGGGAGTGGTGCTGAGCGTTGGTAGTGAGACGATATTCATCGATCTTGGAAATCAACGCCAAGGGGCGCTTGACGTAATGGGGCTTGAGAATATTCCATCGGTGGGTGATCCGATTGAAGTTTCGATTGGTGGAAAAAACGAAGACGATGAACTCTATGAGGTTGCTCTCGCTGGACGTGCCGTATCGATTGACGACTGGTCACAGCTTGAAGCCGGACTCATCGTTGAAGCCCGCGTGACGGGAATGAATAAAGGTGGACTTGAATGCGAGGTTGCAGGCCTTCGAGGTTTTATGCCAACAAGCCTCATCTCCACGTGGCGCGTTGAAAATCTGAACGAATTTATTGGCCAGAAGTTTGAGTGTCTTGTTACAGAGCTCGTGCCTTCAGCCCGCAAGCTGGTGCTTTCGAGAAGAGCCGTTCTTGAAAAAAATTCGGAAGATGCACGTCGCACAATGCTTGAAACTCTGGAAGTTGGGGCAATTCTGGAAGGAATTGTGCGCACCGTTCGCGACTTTGGTGCATTTGTAGACATTCAGGATGGCGTCGAAGGATTAGTGCACGTCAGTCAATTGTCGTGGGAAAAAATTGGCCATCCGTCTGATGTCGTTGCTCCAGGCCAGCGAGTAAAAGTTGTTATCCGTCGTATCGATCACCAGACTGGAAAGATTGCGCTTTCTATGCGGGATCTGGTGGAGAGTCCATGGACAACCGCCACATCACGGTTTGGAACCGGGCAGCTGGTACGAGGCACCGTCAGCCGGATTGCAGAGTTTGGTGCATTTGTCAGGCTAGAACCTGGGATTGAAGGGCTGATACACATTTCAGAACTGTCGCACAGAAACATTCGTAGCGTATCGGACATTGTGACCGAAGGCCAAGAAATTGAATGTCGAGTGCTCTCGATTGATCCCGATGCCCAGCGTATGTCTCTTTCCCTGAAGGCTCTTGCTGGAAGAGAGATTGAGGATGATTCCTCTGCGGAACAGCCCGCCAAAGCCGCTGTTAAACGAGGCAATCAGCCACTGAAGGGCGGACTCGGTGGAACACCGATGGGAGAACGCTTCGGTCTCAAGTGGTAAAATCTGTTGAACTGCTTTTTGCAGTCACACTTTTGTAAGTGATCACAGTCATTTTCACAGCGATGCGTCTGAGTCTTTATTGTGCTCCCCTGCGAGGAGCGATGTTCTTTGTGCCAACCCACGGCACCAAGACGTCAGGCACCGTCACAGACCCGTCCGCACACTGATAATTCTCAAGAATGGCAACGATTGCACGACTGACAGCGATCGCAGTGCCGTTGAGTGTGTGCACAAACGATGTTCCCTTTTCACCCGACTTACGAAACCGAATCGCAAGTCGTCGAGCCTGGTAATCGGTGCAGTTGGATGTGCTGGTCACTTCACCCCATTCGCCTGCCTTGCCACGGCCAGGCATCCACGCTTCGAGATCGTATTTGCGATAGGCCGGCCCACCAAGATCGCCGCTTGCAGTATCGATCACACGATAGGGGATTCCAAGACCGTCAAAGAGATCACACTCCAGTTCGAGGAGGTAACGATGCATCTCTTCACTTTGCTCGGGAAGTGTAAAGGCAAACATTTCGATCTTCGTAAACTGATGCACTCGATAAAGCCCCCGCGTCGCGCGGCCGTGAGCACCAGCCTCTGTGCGAAAACAGTGACTGATACCACAGATTTTCAGAGGCAGTTCATCCACTTCAAAAATACGATCCTGCATGGAGCCACCGAGCGTAATTTCTGCTGTGGCGACCAACGACAAATCGCTTCCAGAAATCGAGTAAATCTGGGTTTCTGGACCGCGTGGCATGAAACCCGTGCCTTCGAGAACCGTGTCTCTTGCAAGATCCGGGGTGGTCATGACAGTAAAATTTTTGCGCATCAAGAAATCGACTGCGTACTTTTGAAGCGCAAGTTCCAAGAGCACTGCTTCGTTCGTGAGAAAATAAAATCCGTGGCCTGCAACTCGCGCTCCTGCGTCGAAGTCAAACAATTCGAGTCGACGACCAATTTCAACATGGTCGATGGGAGTGAACGTAAACTCTGGAACCGGCGTGCGCCCTCTTCGAATTTCCACAGCTGCGCCTTCACCTCCTTGAGGTGCTTCTGGGTGGGTCAAATTCGGGATTGCTTTTAGAATTTCCTCAGAATCTTTCACTGCGGATTCAAGCCGAAGCTCAACTTTTGCGATGTCTTCTCGCAATCGTCTCCCTTGATTTTTTCTGGCTTCTCGCTCGGCTGGATCTGCGGAAGAGCCAATTGATTTACTCACCACACCAGCTTCGTGGTTGAGACCGTCAAGCTCTGCCTGAATCGATCTTCTGGATCGCTCCAGTTCAGAAAAACGAACAACGTCCGCAGAACTCCCACGTTTTTTGCAATTGTCGGCGACCGCATCCACATTGTCGGCGACCCACCGGCGATCGAGCACGCGATATTCCTCCCTCGGTTGTCAGACTGGCACTTTTGTACCGTCTCTTTTGTTTCTACAATGAGACGTATTCATTCGAACTTTGGTCCCACGGCCTTCAATTCGTAACAAAATCTCGAACAGGAGTCTGCCAAGACATGTTGTTTTCCGCCAGTGCGACCAGTTTTGCAACCACGACAACCGCTTCTCAGAGTGGAACTCTTCATTCACAGAGTGAAGCTGATACGTCGACTGATCAGCGGGCATCAACACGTCCTTGCAAACAGCCTCGTCATCATGTCATTCTTTGGAATGACGAGGATCACAGTTACGAGTACGTAATCCGAATGCTGAAGCAGCTTTTTAGACATTCTGCCGAGCGTGGGTTTCAAATTGCTCGTGAGGTTGATGCATCGGGGAGAGCTGTTGTTTTAACTACAACCAAGGAGCATGCAGAACTCAAACGTGATCAGATTCACGCATTTGGATCGGATCAATTGATTGCTCGATCAACCGGATCGATGAGTTCCTCAATCGAAGCAGAGTGTTGATTTTTTAGCAACTCTTTCCATTATTCGAGAACTATCAACACGAAAACATTTCGTCGCATAGTTTTTGTCCGAGTACTTTTTTCATAAAAAACAACGGCCCGGTCCATCGCTGGACCGGGCCGTTTTCGTTTTCTACCATTTTCAGTCTGTCCGCTATCGGCTGTTCACCAAAAGAGGACATTCATCATTGCCTCACTCGCAGCACACCGGAACCTCGCGACAAACCGTCGTAGGCACGCACCGAGTCACCGTATAGGCAACTTTTTTCGGCACCATACGCACAACATCGATTGTCTTGGTGTAGTGAACCGGCTTCGTGGTACAGATAGGAATCTGCTTGGTGCATGTTTCTTCGACCATCGTACAAACCTTGTACGGCACTTCCTTGGTCATAGATTCACAGACCATCTTGCACACTTTCGAGCAGCAGGTTTTGACACGGTGCTCAGGCACCATTGTGCAAACCTTGTATTCACATACCTGAACTCGTTCCTCCGGAACCATCTTGCACACCTGATAGGAGCAGGTCTTCACGCGATGCTCAGGAACCATCTTGCAAACCTGATACGTCTTGGTCCGTTGCTCGGGCACCATTGTGCAAACCTTGTACTCGCAGGTTTTCACACGATGTTCCGGAACCATCTTGCACACCTGATACGAGCAGGTCTTCACGCGATGCTCGGGAACCATCTTGCACACCTGATACTGGCAACTCTTCTGTTCCTGAACCATCGTGCAGACCTTGTATTCGCAGGTGCGAATTCGCTGTTCTGCCACCATCGTGCAGACCTGATACTGGCAGGTCTTCACGCGATGCTCGGGAACCATCTTGCAAACCTGATAGGAGCAGGTCTTCACGCGATGCTCAGGAACCATTTTGCAAACCTGATACTGGCAACTCTTCTGTTCCTGAACCATCGTGCAGACCTTGTATTCGCAGGTGCGGACGCGATGCTCGGGAACCATCTTGCAGACCTGATTTGAGCAGGTCTTTACTCGATTCTCGGACACCATTTTGCAGACCTGATAAGAGCAGGTGCGGACACGCTGTTCGGATACCATCCGACAGACCTTGTACTCCTGCTTCTCAACAACGGTCTCTCGCTCGTACTTCACGCACTTGATTTCTTTTTCTCGAACCTCTGGAACCCAGACCTTCTTACAAATGGTCCGTGATGGGCACTGCTGTTCGATTTTTCTGATTGCGCCGGGTCGATAGACGCACTTGCAGCAGCAGGAATCCCACACCCAGCATCCTGGTTCACGCACGCACTTGGTGATCACTGGACCTGGAATCTCGATCCGCTCTTCCTCGTAGTGACCGCAGTGCACCTGAACGGTCTTTGTAAAGTGAACGGGCTTGCAGACAGTACGGCAAATTTCCCGCTCTCGCATCTCATGGACTGGCTTGCAAACCGTGTAAGGAATCTCCTTCGTGACCGTTTCGTAGACCGGTTTGCAGACCGTGTAGGGAATCTCTTTGGTGACTGTTTCATAGACCGGTTTGCAGACGGTGTAGGGAATCTCGCGAGTGCGAGTTTCATAGACCGGTTTACAAACGGTGTAGGTTCGCTCGCGGGTCTCGTAGACAGGCTTGCAGACCGTATAAGGAATCTCGCGGGTGCATGTCTCGTACACCGGTTTGCAGACGGTGTAGGGAATCTCGCGAGTTTTTGTCTCATACACAGGCTTGCAGACGGTGTAGGGAATCTCGCGAGTGCGAGTTTCATAGACCGGTTTACAAACGGTGTAGGTTCGCTCGCGGGTCTCGTAGACAGGCTTGCAGACCGTGTAAGGAATTTCACGAGTGCATGTCTCGTACACCGGTTTGCAGACGGTGTAGGGAATCTCGCGAGTGCGAGTTTCATAGACCGGCTTACAGACCGTATACGTCTGCTCACGGGTTTCATACACCGGCTTACAGACCGTGTAAGGAATCTCTTTCGTCACTGTTTCATAGACCGGCTTGCAGACCGTATGACGAATCTCACGGGTCTTCGTCTCGTACACGGGCTTCATTACCGTGTATGGAATCTCCTTCGTAATTGTTTCCCAGACCGGCTTGGAAACGGTGTAATTTACGGAACGAATCCGCGTTTCCCACACTGGTTTGCAAACCTTGTACTGAACCTCTTTGACAGACTTTTCAGTCTCGTATCGAACGCAGTCGATTGTCTTTTGCTCAATTACTTTTGAGCAGATTGTCTTGTAACAGGTGTACTCACGTTTTTCGTACACGACTTCTTTCACCATACGAGTCGCAGGAGCCGCACAACTCGGCTCCGATGGTGAATCACAACTCGAACACTGCTTACGAGCACCGGCAAAACCGACCGTGGTCAGTTTTGCGGACCCGTGCTTGTAGCTGGCCACTCCGCAGTAGGCTGCGTCGACCCGTTGAACGGTCGATACAATCAGTGCAAGGGCCAGCAGACATCCAATCCACGCTCTGTTCATGATGTTCTGCTGCCTCGTGATGAGGACGACTCCTAAAAAATTGGGTGATGGGAAAACGATTGTTTGACGAGGAGCTCATTGCCCTCGACTCCTGAACTATCGGTGATAAAGTCGACGCTGCTTTACCATATGATGTAATCAATGAAGATTTCCTAATCCACTGAGTCGTACTTATTTGACTTAATCAGATCAATCCATACAGTCATAAAAACACGATTTAAGCCTGAAAATATGATTTTTGCCGAAAAAACTATTTGTTTGACCTAAAATCGAAATGCATCTGAATTTTGAGTTTTTTTGTTGCATCAGCGATATTCTGTCTAAAAGTGGTCAATCATTTTTTGCTTCGATTTGAGCGATTTCATTCTGTTTGTGATCCACACAGAAGAGTCGTTCGCCTCGAACTCGGTGAGAGAAGGATGACTCCAACCGATGATTCCCCACTCTGTTTTTCCTTTCAAGAGGTTTCATGTCTGAATCACAGCACCGACCCGACGATAGCCCTTCAGATGCCACTGTGCCAAAAGTCGTGGTCAGTCGGCTGAGCTTGTACTTGCGTGAATTACAGCGGCTCGAATCGTCCGGACACGAAACAATTTCGAGTGGTCAGCTCGGGGCTCTTTTAGGATTTGGTGATGCCCAGGTCCGCAAAGATCTCGGATTTTTTGGCCAATTTGGATACCCCGGCGTGGGATACCGCTGCGGCGAACTGATTGCTGCAATGCAGACAATTCTCGGCACAAATTGCCTGTGGCCGGTGGCCATGGTTGGCGCCGGCCACCTTGGACAAGCACTTTTAGGATACCGAGGATTTGGACGACAGAACTTCACTATTGTTGCCGCATTTGACCGCGATCTATCCAAAGTTGGAACAGTCGTCCATGGCATTACGATTCAGCGTATGGAAGATCTTTCAGCCACCGTACGCGAAAAATCGATTCGCCTGGCCATGATTGTTGTACCGGTTGAATATGCTCAGTTGGTGGCTGATGAACTGGTGGAGACTGGTATCGAAGGAATTGTTAATTTTGCACCAGTAACCATTGTGCTTCCTGCTCACGTTCAATCCGTAGGAGTTGATCTGGCAATTGAACTTGAACAGTTGAGTTTTGCAGTCACAAGCAAACTCGCTGCTCGCGATGCAGTTGCACCGTTCGCACCCGATCACTCCACAGGACTCGGTGGATGAAAAAAATCGCCAAGCTTGCATGGCATTCGGCTGGCAGAACAAACCGTTTTCGACTGGCTCAGTGGTGTGTACGATTCTGTGTTCAGAGAATGCATTTTTATTTTTATGACACTACCCGGTGGTGTAACGGTAGCACAAGGGACTTTGGTTCCCTTTGTCTAGGTTCGAATCCTAGCCGGGTAATCACAAAGTCTTTGCATCGATTGTCCTATCAAGAGCAGACCGAACTCGACGGCATGAGCATCGAGTTCGGTTCTACAAGTGTCACAAAGACACACTACGACAACCGGTTCAATGCGCTCAACGCCGTAATCGCCTTTTGCACGCCACCAAATTGAACCGCGAATTTTTTAGCGGCGATTAAATCATCGATGTTTACAGCCCTTCCTTGAGGGACTGACGGTTTTTCAGACTTGGCTGCGAGAACGACTTTCGGGGCTGCACTTTGAACTTTTTGCTTGGGTCTTAAACCAGATTTTTTTAACACGATAGACACCTGTGGCGGCGCCACATTGATTCCCTGTTTCTTTAAAATATCGAGAATAGACTTGGGGCGAACTATTTCACCTCGAAGCTTTAGTTCGTTAGCAACTCTTCGAATCTCTTCACTTTTATTGACGGCCATTCTTCTTCGACTCCTTAGACTCAACACTGTGGACAGGGAAACCCTGAATAACGCAATGATACTCAAATGTTTTTGAAAATGAGTTACGCCTCTCTATTTTTATAAAAATTTATTGAAGACTCTTCTCTTCGATCTTCTTTTTAAGAGATACCTTTGCCGTTTTGATCGAGCATTTTTACTTCTTCTGAGGGAGTTCTGCACGCTGCTGGAGACTTTTTGTTCACTCGTTGTTGAACGCGTCGCTTACAATCGCACTTGAACTACATTACGGTCCACGCTCTTTGAGCGAGCGACTTTTCAAGTACTCACTCGCAGTGCCGCCACAAGGGCCTCTGAAACGTACCGTGCTTTATTTTGACTACAACGCCACGAGTCCGCTGCACCCGATCGCACGGCAAGCGTGGCTGGAAATCAGTGACAAGCACTGGCAAAATCCCTCCAGTCTCTTTCCAGAGGCCGCCGTCGCCCGCGTGCTCCTAGAAGACAACCGAGATGTTCTTGCAGATCTGCTCGGCTGTGAACCGCAGCGAATCGTTTTTACTTCTGGCGCAACCGAAGCCAATAACGCCATCGCCGCATTCCTTTTCCAAACCAGCCACCGTGATGCAACGGTGGCAATCTCCGCGATTGAACATCCCTGCGTGCTTGATCCGTTCCATCATTTCTTTGGAAATCGAGTTCGGGAACTGCCGGTGAATGTCTCTGGTACCGTTTGTCTTGAGTCCATTGAATCTCTCCTTGCGACGTCGAATCCCGTGCTGTTGTCGGTGATGGCAGCCAACAACGAAACAGGGGTGATTCAGCCTTGGGAGAACATTCTCGACCTCTGTCGACAGCGTGGAATTTCATTTCATACCGATGCAGCTCAGTGGATTGGAAAACTTCCGATACAAGGGCTTGGTGCGTGTGACTGGGTGACCGGTAGCGCCCATAAATTTGGAGGACCAAAGGGAGTCGGCTTTCTGGTCATTCCCGAAAATACTCGTTCATTTCATTCGCAACGAGGAGGCCCACAAGAAAATCGTTCTCGCGGCGGAACCGAGGATCTTGCATCCATTACTGCGATGGTGGCAGTGCTTGTGCATCTTCAAAATCAGGGAGCGCCTTGTGCCCAAGATGAAACAGGGGCGCGACACAGACGCTCTCTCGCTTTTGGTCGCGATGCCGGAGAAGCACGGCTTTGCGAACTATTGCCGGGAGTCATTCCGCTTGGTCAACACAGTGAGCGACTCTGGAACACGCTGGCAGTCTTGGTGCCACAGGTCGAAAACATTCGTTTGGTTGCGCACTTGGGACGCGAAGGGATTGCGTGCTCCACTGGGTCGGCGTGCAGTTCTTCTTCGGGAACACCATCCGCGGTACTGACTGCCATGGGCATTGATTCTTCGCAGGCTCGGCACCTGATTCGACTTTCCGGTGGATGGGAAACAGCTCCGTCGGAGTGGATTGAGGCTGTTGAAAAATTATCCATCGCCGCAACGCAGTGTCTTGCGGTGGCTCCTCGAGTTGCCCTTGGGCCGCAAGGGTCCTGAATGAGTTCTTTTACTTGCATTACAGCGAATGATTGTTCTGTTTTGAAAAACAAAAGTTCGGCAAAAGTGAGGCCTGTTCAAATGCGGCCACGCTCCAAATGAGTGGGTAAAGCCGCTCTGAATACCAGAGTTTCGCAAAATAAAGACCGATTGGCACAGCATCAAACTGCGTACCTTCATTGGTCCGTTCAATGAGCCATTGCACTCCTCTCTCAACTGCAGCAGCGGCACGAATCGCAGTTTGAGTATTTTTTGAAACGCGAGCTACCGTTGCCAGCGCTTCGACCGTCAGCGACGTTTCTTCAATGGATGGCGGCGTGTTTTCTCCCGATCCGACACCACCGTCTAAATCCATGGCCTGACACAACCACTCTGCACCTTTGGAGTCATACGTGGCATTTACCACCTTGCTTGTTCCGTAGGTTGGATTCAAGTGACGAGACTGGTGCTGATT
>Ga0194050_1000386_pt1 | contig 15600 bp, 17 predicted proteins | sample SepL2310m_MetaG_FD_148657 | JGI IMG/M metagenome (GOLD analysis project Ga0194050, IMG submission 148657) | Anoxic zone freshwater microbial communities from boreal shield lake in IISD Experimental Lakes Area, Ontario, Canada - Sep2016-L239-10m | ecosystem: Environmental > Aquatic > Freshwater >...
AAAACAACGCTTCAGCGGTAGCTGACGGACTTGCAGCAACCGCGCGAGTAATTACTGCAGCTGCATTGATCATGGTCTTCGTGTTCTCGGCATTCGTGCTTGGCTATGACCGCAACCTCAAACTTTTTGGCCTCGGTCTCGCAGTTGCCGTGCTCATTGATGCAACAATCGTGCGTATGGTGTTAGTGCCAGCGACAATGGAGCTATTGGGTGATCGCAACTGGTGGATTCCAGCGTGGATGAATCGTCTACTGCCAAAAATTGACGTTGAAGGTCACCACTCTCTAGAAACTCACTAAACACTTGCGCGGGCCGTGCACCTGCCCGCCTGCCCATGTCACATCAGTTTTATCAACCAGTTCAAACTCAGGAATTCTCTCGAGCCACGTCTGCAGCGCTACGCGCACTTCCAGTCGCGCCAAGTTGCTGCCCGCACAACGATGAATACCAGAACCGAATGCAACATGGCGATTGTGCTCTCGATCCAGAATCACTTCGTCGGGATTTTCAAATTGTCGTGGATCACGGTTTGCTGCTGGAAAGGCCATCAAGACTCGATCCCCCGCCTTCATCGGGCAACCCTGAAACTCAATATCGTGATCAACAATGCGCGCCATCGTCACAGGCGCATACATACGCAACAGTTCCTCAATCGCTGATGGCCATAAGTCTGGATTGTCTCGCAATTGTTTGCGGTGCTCTGGGTGTTGGGCCATGTGCCACATGCACGAACCAATTGCAGACCAAGTGGTGTCGACTCCTGCGACAAGCATCAGGTTGCATACGCCGAGCACGTACTCAAGTGGTACAACCTTGCCTTCAACTTCGGTGTTCATCAACTCGGTAATGAAGTCGTCTTCGCGAGGATTCTGTTTACGATCTGCTACTTGCGCCAAAAAGAACTCAATGATGTTCTTGCGAGCCCATTTACGTCCTTCTGCATCCATAATGTTTTCAAGTGCCGCACGCACCCACGCAGTGAAGTCAGATTCCATCTCCAGTGGCACGCCGAGCAAAGTCGCGATCACGCGCACGGGAATGTGCTGCGCGTAGTCGGCTGCTGCGTCGGCAGTGCCTTTGTCAATCACTTCATCAATCAGTGCGTTGCACAAGTCGCGCGTTCCTTGCTCAAACTTGGCAACTGACTGTGGAGAAAAAACCGGCAAGATCAGTCGACGATGCCAGTGATGATCTGGTGGATCAGAAGTGATTGGTGGTGCTGTAACGCCGCCGTATGCACCTTCGCCTTGTCCAGGAAATGGCGGCACCACCAAAATGCCGCGCGATGTAAACGTCTCGTACTCCTGCGCAATTGCAACGACATCCTCGTAACGCGTTGGCAACCACGAGCCTTCATAGCGCTCGGTGCGCGCAATCGGACAGCCAGATTCTCGTATTTCAGAAAAACTCGGATACGGATCTTTGACAAACTCCGGCTCAAAGATGTCGTAGTCGGTCAGCAGATCTTGTACTGGCTTGCGAACTTCAGTCATAAGTAATAACCCCCCAGTTATTTATGAAATAAAACTAGTCAGTGATGACGATCGCTCGTTCTGGGCAATTTGATTCTGCTCGTCGAGTCTTAGCCTGCAACTCTGCAGGGATATCGCCGCTGATCAGCACCGTTGCATTGCCCATCTCATCGCTACCAAACACCTCGGGTGCAGCAATTGCGCACATCTGATGGCCATGGCATGCATCGTCAATAACAGAAACTCTCATGTTCTACAGACTAATGAATCGCGCGCAACCCGCAAGAGTTGGGAAACCTATTTGCCTTATTCGACTTTGAATGAAATATGCATCCCGGCCTTGTAGTGTGCCGGAAGGTTGCAGACCAACTGATACGTGCCTGGCGTTAGATTCACCGTCAAAGATTCGGTTGTGCCCTTAGCAAACTCGCCTATTTCGTTGATCACTTCAATGCCATCTGTTGGTTCAGCAAAGTGGTCGCCGTCAAGAGGAATTTCCCCGACTGGGATGTCTGTCTTGACTACGAGAAACTCGTGTCCGATTGTGCCCTCGTTGGTCATTGTGAATGTGACGTCGCCTGCTGCGGCGGTTGTCGCATCAACTTCAACGACCCATTCGTGCAATGTTCCAGTGATGTTGTTGCTTGTGGCATTAGCACCATCGTTGCTGTCTCCGCCACAGCCCGCTGTAGCGACTGTCAAGAACAGTGCTACTGAAACTGCCTTAAAAATTGATCCATGCACGATGATTCTCCGATCAGTTTGGACTCTCTAAATCCACCATAATTCGCATTATCGAGCAAAACAAGAGATAACCCCTATTATCTAGGTATTCCCTCTCTCGATTCGCTACTCGCCTTTGCCGCAGCATCGCTGGCGTTGCTCCTGATTCCGGGTCCAGCCGTGCTGTACATCATTAATCGCAGCGTTTCCGACGGCAGAAGTATCGCGCTATCTGCCGTTGCCGGCCTGGAGATCGGCAATTTCTTCCATGTTGTTGCTGCCACAGCAGGGCTTTCCGCCATCATCGCTGCCTCTCAGACTGCATTCACGGCAGTCAAATGGATTGGTGCGGGCTATTTGGTATTCATCGGAGTGCGCACCCTCTTGAGAAAACCTGCCGTATTTTCCGATGCTTCAACAGCAGTGACATTGCGTCGATCATTTACTCAAGGCATCGTTGTCAATATCTTTAACCCAAAAGTCGCTTTATTTTTCTTGTCGTTTTTGCCCCAATTTATTGATACAGATCGCGGCTCACCAGCGCTGCAGTCGCTCATTCTGGGTTCATCATTTGTTCTGATTGGTTGCATCACCGACGCTCTATATGCACTGACCGCAAGCGCACTACGCACTCGCCTACTCACTGGACGATCACTGCCATTTGTGCAGAGATATGTGGCCGGCACGGTTTTTGTATTGCTTGGTGTTGTGGCTGGCACAGCCGTTGCGCCAACCAGTTCGTAACCGATTACCTGCGCGATTAGAAAAACGTATCGGCAATAATCTTGCCTGGGTTCATAATTCTGTTTGGATCCAGCGCTTTTTTGATCGTTGCCATCACGCCAACTGCCTCGTTGCCAAGTTCGTCCACGAGATAATCGATCTTTCCAACGCCGATGCCGTGCTCGCCTGTGCACGTACCCTCCATTGACAGCGCACGCTCAACAAGCCGAGTGTGAAATTGTTCCATTCGTTCCACCATTGCGTGGTCTTCTGGGTCGACACTAAACACCACATGAAAATTGCCATCACCAACATGACCAATAATCGGCCCAAACAATTTGGATTCTGCAAGATCTTTCTGAGTTGCTTCAATGCAGTCGCTCAAACGAGAAATTGGCACGCACACGTCTGTTGCAAAATTACGGCCATTCTTTACTAATGACCTACATGCGAGAGCGGTGTCGTGTCGTGCTTGCCACAATTTTCTGCGTTCCGACTCATCTGTGGTCTGTGCAAAATCTGTTCCACTATAGCGCTCCAGCACTTCTCTGATTGCTGCAATATCAATCGCATTCGACTCTGCCGAGCCGTGAAATTCAAGCAGGAGCAATACCCTCTCTGGCAGATTTGTTTGTGAATATTTGTTGACGGCCATTACTGCGTCGCTGTCGAGAAGTTCAATCCGCGCAACACCGATGCCAAGTTGGATGACTTCAATGACACCATCTACAGCTTGACGTACTGTCTCAAACTGCATAGTTGCAGCGGCAAATGCTTCCGGAATTCCAAATATGCGCAATGTCAGTTCGGTAATTACCCCAAGTGTTCCCTCGGAGCCCACAAACAAGTGTGTGAGGTCGTATCCAGCAGATGTTTTGCGCGCGCGACGCGATGTCACAATCACATCGCCGCTTGGCGTCACTACAGTCAGACTCATCACAAGTTGTTTCATTGCCCCGTATTTCACCGTGGTTGTGCCAGAAGCACCAGTAGCCGCCATGCCGCCGAGAGTTGCATCGGCGCCTGGGTCGACAGGAAAAAATAATCCGTGCGTCGACAACACTTCGTTCAATTGCTTTCGTCTCACTCCAGGCTGCAGGGTGCAATCCAAATCGGCATGACCAATGCGCAGCACTTTGTCCATTTGCGACAAGTCAAGTGAGACTCCCCCATGGATTGGGTTGCTGTTGCCTTCTAGTGACGTGCCAGCACCCCATGTCACTACTGGTGTGCGGTGTTTATTGCAAATTTTGAGCACTGTTGCCACATCTTCAGTGCTGACGGCAAACACCACTGCATCAGGAAGACGTGGCGTATGAAAACTCTCATCTTTCGAATGGTGCTCGCGAATGGTTTCATTTACTGAAACTTTTTCCCCTAAGGCGGCCCTGAGCTCGTCAATGGCGCTGGCATGATCTACAAATGTCGTCATCAAAATCCTCTCAGGTGATACCCAAACTCTAGTGCTACACAGTTATTGTTGAGATCTATGAATTACCAACACATCAAGACTCGCCTAGACGCCAAAGACATCATTGTTTTAGACGGCGCCACCGGCACCGAACTACAACGCCGTGGCGCGCAGATGGATACTGCTGCTTGGTGTGGCCCTGCTTCGCTCACCAATAGCGCGCTACTGACCGAGATTCATCTCGACTACATCAAGGCCGGCGCCGATGTCATTACGGCAAACACATTTGCATCGTCACGCCTCATGCTTACTGATGCAGGCTTCGGTGACCGTGTTGTCGAGATCAATACCATCGCAGTTGAGGCTGCACTTCGCGCACGCGACTTGGCACCTGCAGGTCGCAAAGTAGTTGTTGCCGGTTCGCTCTCACACATGGTGCCTGTTGCGCAAGGCACTGCAGTAGTTGACCCGACCAAAACGCCACCGCTCAATCAAATATCAGATGCCTTTCATGAACTTGCGCAAGTTCTCAAAACTGCTGGCGTCGATCACATCATGCTCGAAATGATGTACGAACCAAACCGCGTTCCGCTTGCACTGGAGGCCGCACTGGCAACTGGCCTGCCTGTTTGGTTTGGCTTGAGCGCACGGCGCACAACAGACGGCCGAGTAGTGGCGTTTCATGCATTTGATGATTTGCCACTAGAAGAAATCACCAAGTTCATTCCAAAGACCGGAGTCGACGTTGCTGGCGTGATGCACACCAGTGCCGAAATTGTTGGCGAGTCACTAAAAACAATTCGCAATACATTCCCTGGTCCTCTGTCGGCATATCCCGACGGTGGATACTTTGAAATGCCCGACTGGAGATTTGTAGACGTCATCGAACCACCGCGTCTTAAAACATTTTTTGAAGAGTGGACATCGCTCGGCGCACAAGTTATTGGTGGATGTTGCGGGCTTACTGTTGAGCATGTTGATGCAGCACAGCGTGTTGCTCTTGCCAATCGTTAACCGACCAGCCGATATGTGAGATTTATTCTCGGACCGACCAGAGCTTTAGTTTTTGCTATTTGATGCACCCAGCATTGCTGCGAGAGGCCAGACATCACCAAGAGCGATCCGTCTTCTAAATCAACCCGAACCATTTCCTTTGTCTCTTTATGCCGCAGATCGAAGCGACGCGTTGCACCAAGACTTAACGATGCAATTGTCGGTTCCTTACCGTTGATCGCTTCATTGTCCGAATGCCAACTCACACTGTCTTGTCCGTCTCGATACAAGTTGACGAGAACCGAGTTGAATTGTGCACCAGTGTGCTCGGTGCACAATGCACCAATCTGCTCAAGCAGTGGCGTCATCGGGTGCGCTTCGCGCACGATCCCCGAATACTGATACGAAATTCCACTATCGGTAAACCATGTAGAGAACCCGGCTTGAGCATACTTTTTGCCAAACATCACCATCTCTGGCTGCTCCCACAACGTTGCTGATCGCAATTCATCAAATGCGCCACAAGCAAATTCTGCGTCAAGAAATCGTGGATGCAGCACAGCACTGCCATCAAACGGAAGCAGCTCTTGCGCATCGCTAAATAAACTTGGGGTGCTCACAGTTGTTCACAATTCTTACATGACTGATACCGTTTGCGCATGACAAATTGGCGTGACCTCAGTGCCAGAGCATCGCTTGCTTCGCACCGACTCATCGGTTGGATTTATTGGGATCCAGATGCAATTGCACGATTCACTGCACTCGGCGTGCCAAATGGCTTGGGTTTTTACATCACTACACGCTCTGCCCCACTTGCCTCGGCTGGCAACAATGCCGTCACCGCAGCGTTCTACTCAATCCGCAAAGAATTCATTGACGTATGTCTCGATGTTGCCCGCCAGCACACCACATTCGAGGACGCATACCGAGTGCGCAATGAAGCTGTTGCTCGTGGATTGCGCGAATACGCACCAGAGATTATCGACCAATTAGAAAAGTTGGCTTTGCCACTGTGGGATGCTGCCGACTCGCTGCCTCTCGGCGGGCGAGTTTTGCACGCAGCACATCGCGCATGGCCTCGTTGCGAAGACGATCCAGCCCTGTCTGCTTGGCTTGCCATCAACTGCCTTCGCGAATGGCGTGGCGACACACACTTTGCAGTTCTTGCAAGTCACGATGTGAGTGGCGTGCAAGCAGGGTTATTGCACGACGCATTTCTTGGTTATCCAGGCGACTGGATTCCGCGCAGTCGCGGTGCCGACGATGCCCAGCTTGAAGAAGCATGGGCTGCACTCGATACTCGTGGCTTTGTCACTGACGGACGCATCAATGATGCAGGACTTGCATTTAGAGAACAGATCGAAGACACCACAAACGAATTATGTGAAAAAGCATGGCGTCATCTTGGTGAGCAACTCACACTCGACTTTGTTCAGCTCATCGAACCAATCGGACACAAGTTTTTGGCCCGCATAGATGCAACCGCTGGCGAAAACTGGATGCCAGCAGCGCGAGACTCACGCCGTAAATAGCGATTCAAAACGCAGTTTGTCAAGCGCTTACGTTTTTGTTTTTTGAAAACTGGACGTAGCGGCGTCTTGCATCAACAAGACCCACACTTCCAAGTACAACAATCAAGGTGATGATCACCACATACGACATCAACGGCAATGATTGTCCAGCCGAAAACACATAGACATCTGGTGCCAAATACGAGACTGCAGATGCAATGCCCCAGAGCAATGCATTTCTGCGGCACTTGTCAACAAGTGAAAGCACGGTTCTCGCTGATGCGACCCCATAAATAACTGATGACACAATTTCTACAATCGCAAAAATCGAAGTGTTCACGCCATACTGCGAAAGCCATACGCTCACCACACCAATACGGATTCCACACCACAGCATCACAGCCACGAGCCATACATAAGAAAACAATTTTCGACGTTGAGCGGTCATAATTTCACGCTGCAGAGTAGTGTTGTTCGCGTGTCATCAATCAAAACAACCGAAACACGCCTCGATCTCATGATCCATATTCTCACGGTCACAGGCATTTTTGCGGGCATGGCATCCTTGGTCTCCGTTCTTGACAAATCACCCACGAGCGCAATCGTTTGGATGATGATTGCTGTTGCCATTGACGGCATTGATGGCCCAATCGCCCGCAAATGGATGACCGCTTCACTCGCTCCCCGATTTGACGGCTTCATTCTTGATCTCGTAATCGACTATGTGACCTGCGTGCTTGTTCCCTGCGCATTTATGTGGCAGTTCGGTGTAGTCACTCACGGACTTTCTGGCCAGCTTGCTATCGCTGCAGTGCTTGGGTCATCTGCAATGTGGTTTAGTCAGACAAAAGGTGAGTCTGATGATCACTGGTTTTCCGGTTTTCCTGCAGCCTGGAATCTCGTCATCCCTACGCTTTGGCTGCTTGAAAACAACACGACACTCAACGTAGTGATCACCCTGGCAATCTCGTGGCTCACACTCAGCAAAGTCGAGTTTCCACACACCATCAAGGTCAAACGCTTTCGCATTCCCAATGTCATCGCTTCAACCATCTGGATGGTCTCGATGATTTATTTATCGTTCCGGGAGCCAAACGTTGGTCGGCTTGCTTCATTGGTGCTCTTTATCGGCCCAATCACAATCACGTCCTTCGTATTAATACGTATCTTCGAAAAACGACACGAGCAACTTACTGTTTAGTTGCAAGTAATTTGTCTATTCGTGCATTGAGCGCTTTTATTTGCTCACTCAGTTCAAAATCTTTGTGCAGGGTGACAACAATTTCGCCATTGACGGTTATTACCGCACGATCAATGTCGGCTATTGAGTTTGCACCTTGCGCGGCAGAAACCAAATCATCTTGACTTAATCGTTGACGTTTGAGCAATCGTGAATTTACTTTCCCATTAGAGACCAGAACAATTGCTTGCCCAATAACAACCTGATGAAACCAACGATTACGACTGGCAACGAGTTCGACAATCCCATTTGCAATAAACAGCGTGATCCCGCCGATTAACGCACCAGTAATTGAGTCATCGACTCCGATAATGCCATTCTGAACTGCATTTGCAATTGACAGTAGCAACACGAATTGAAGTGCATTGTTCTGACCAAGCTCACGATGGCCTCCAAGTCGTAGAGCGATAATCAAGAACCCATAAATAATCAATGGTCTCAGCACTTTTTCAAGAACTGATGGGTGTAGGTCGAGGATGTCGTGCCACATAACAAACAACTTAGGGCATCTCACCGAAAACCAATGACTATGCTCAGTGACGTGATTACTCAGTTCTCTAGCGATACCGCATTACTTCTTGTCGATGTGCAAAAGGGCGTCGATGTAGTCCAACACTGGGGTGGGCCAACAGGTCGCCGCAACAACCCCGATGCCGAGTCGTACATGTTGCGTTTGCTTGCTGCGTTTCGTCAACATGATTTGACCATTGCTTACACGCGACACGACTCTCGCGAAGCGGCCTCCCCACTCAAGTTTTCTCTCCCTACAGGTGCACAAAAAGAGGGCTTTGAAGTGCAACCAACCGACATTGTCGTTGAAAAAGATGTTAACAGTGGTTTCATCGGCACCGATCTGGAGATTCAATTGCGACGCAAAGGCATTAAGCGACTCGTAATTGTCGGTTTCTTCACCAACATGTGTATCGAGACAACCACGCGCATGGCTGGCAACCTCGGTTTTGACACGTACCTCGTACCTGACTGTTGCGCAACGACCAATCGAATTGGTCTTGATGGCGCCGACTACGACGCAGAACTCGTACACGACATGACTGTTGCCAACTTGCACGGCGAATTCTGCACTGCCATCACACCTGGTGATGTACTTGCGCTACTCGACGCTGATGCTCCGCAACTCGACAGAGTTCAGGGCAACGAATAAATCGTTAATCCAGATATTTTTTCAGTAGCGTCGACGCTTGCGCATGTGCCGACTGTGCGTCATCCAACAGAGTGATCATGTTGAAAAATCCATGAAATGCTCCGTTGTAGCGAGTGATCGTGCAGTTCACACCATTTTCTACAAGTCGCTTCCCGTACGCCTCACCTTCATCACGCAGCGGATCAAACTGTGCAGTAATTACAAGTGCAGGTGGCATTTTCTTCAATAGATCATCATTGGCAGCCATCGGCGACGCAAAAATATTTGAGTGATCACTACTCGAGCGCATGTAATGATCAACAAACCACGCCATCACCGATTTTGTAAGAATTGGTGCGGTCGCATTTTCGTCAATTGATGGAGATTTCATCGTCATATCGACACCTGGATAAATCAACAGCTGAAACTTCAGTGGAACTTCCTGCGCAAGTGCTACTGCCGCGGCCAGGTTGCCACCAGCGGAGTCGCCACCAACGGCAATTCGAGTCTTATCAATGCCAAGTGATGCTGCATGATCATGCGCCCAGCGCAGCGCCGCAGCACAATCATCGAATGCCGCAGGAAACTTGTGTTCGGGAGCCAAGCGATAATCAACGGCTAAAACCGCGTGACCAGACTTGTTGGCCAATGAGCGACACACTCCGTCGTGCGATTCAAGATCGCCAATTACCCACCCACCGCCATGGAAAAACATAAGGAGCCCGAGGTTGGTGTCTGACGATGGCCGATAAAGCCTGCACGGAATGCCGCCTGCATCGATGTCACGAATCTCAAAGACCTCTTCCTCGCTTGGAATTTGCCCAGCGTTGTACACGGCTCGCGCATCATCAGGTGATAATTCTTCAAATGGTGTCGTGCGCATTGCGGCATAGAAATCGGCAACTGCTTGGGCTTGCGGGTGAAGTGGCATGCAAAATACCTTAGAGCCCGCGGAACACTGGCAACGAAGCGATCAACACTCCAGTCGCTGCAAAAATCGACATCACGACAACGAACGTTGGTTGCAACCCAAAGTGATCAACACTTGCACCAATGATCAACTGCCCCACGGGAGGCCCCGCGTATAGCAATGACACCTGAAGTCCGTATACGCGGCCCTGCAAATCTGGTTGCACTCGTGTTTGCACAACCGTGTTCCACAACGGATTAAACGGCCCCCAGGACAACCCCGCAAAAAACCCGAGCACCACGAACAACCATGTTGATGGCAGTAATGACATCGGAAAAAGAGCCAGGCTCGAGATCAGTACGACTAAGCGCAACAACGTCTTGGTTGAAAAACGTGCGGCGAGTTTGCCATACGAGAATGAGCCGATGACCATGCCTGCAGCAAGGCTTGCAAAGAGCAAACCAAGCGCGCGCGGGTTGTTGATCGACTCAAAATATGTGGGAAAGATCACGGTATCGATCGGCATATACATTGCCGAAAGCAAAAAGAAAGCAAGCGTCAAAGAAAGTAGTGGCTTGTCCTGTATCAGCACACGCAATCCACTTTTGAGCGAATCGACAAAGCGCTCGTGTCCGTCGTCGTGGTGGGCAATCGTTTTGCCATGAGCATCGTCAACCTTCATCAGCGATACAAACAGTGTCGCAAGAGCAAACATGAATGCCGTAATTCCAAAAGCCAGTATTGGTCCACTGAATTCGATACACGCGGCGCCTATTGCCGGACCCACCATCCAGCCGATCGAGAAAATTCCCTCATGTCGACCATTTGCAGTATCAACATCTATGCCTGATGCACTTGCGGCATTGGGAATCAAGGATTTGCGCGCCGTATAACCAGCGGGGTCAAAACAAGCTCCCAGCACAGCAACCACCAAAATCCATCCATATGTCAGGTCGCCAACCCAATTGATCAACACAAACATCAATACCGAGATAAGCGACATCATGTCCGAAAACATCGAAATTGCTCGACGCCCAAAGCGGTCGACCAATCCGCCAACAATTGGCGACACAAAGATTCCGGGAATGCTTGAAAGCGCAGCGAGCAAACCTGCTTTGGCTGCAGATCCTGTCATGTCTAAAACGAGCCACGGAACCGCGATCATCACAATGCCGTTCGAAATTCCCGAGACAGCATTTGTCGCTTGCAATAACGGGAATGCTGATTTATTTATCACTATCTTTCAGCGTAATTGACAAAAACTTCAGACAGACTGCATGCGATGAGCAGCATCATTGTTTCCGAATTGGAATATGGACCACCAGGATCAGACCAATTATTTTTTGATGTGAGTTTCAAGGTTTCACCCGGCGAGCACGCAGCAATTGTTGGTGCCAACGGCGTAGGCAAAAGCACAATCCTGCGCATCTTGTCTGCACAAATTGAAGCAGATGGTGGCGAGTTTTCTCTTGGTGGCACCATGCTCAACATGACACAAGACGTAGGCATGTCTCGACCAGATGACACTCTGCGTGAGATGTTGATCGAAGTCGCACCTGCCGCACTGCGCACCGCCGGTCGTGCACTTGTCGCAGCCGAAAAAGCGTTGGCCGACGGCACCGATGATGGCATGGGTTACGCCACCGCACTCTCCGACTGGGGTGATTTAGGTGGATATGAACTCGAAACCAAATGGCAGGCATCTGCACAGCGCAGCGTCAAGTCGCAAATTGATGATGTATCAACACGACTTGTGTCCGAACTCTCTGGCGGCGAACGTAAGCGCTTAGTTCTCGACCTACTACTCACCTCTGGCGCCGATGTGCTGTTGCTCGACGAACCAGACAACTACCTCGACATTCCCACCCGGGCATGGCTCGAGGAGCAGATCAAGGTTTGTCGCTCAACCATCTTGATGGTCAGTCACGACCGCACATTGCTTGAGCGATGTGCAACAAAGATTGTTGTCATCGAGGGCTCCGGTTGCTGGGTGCACGGTGGCTCATACGTAACTTTCCCCGAAGCACGCGAAAAACGTCAGGCGCTTCTCGGCGACGACCTCAAGCGCTGGAACGACGAAGAGCGACGATTGTTTCAACACATGAAAATCATGAAGCAGCGTGCGGCGCAAAACTTCAAGAATGCAACGAAGGCCAACGGCGCAGAAACCCGCTGGGAAAAATTTGTTGCAGCAGGCCCACCACCTCCCCCAGTTGCCGATCAACAGATTTATGTGCGACTGCGCGGAGCAGATGCCGCACGACGGGTAGCAAAACTCGAAAGTGTCTCTATCGCAAAACTCTTCAAGCCGTTTTCCGAAGAGATCCACCACGGCGAACGAGTTGCGCTCATTGGTCCAAACGGCACTGGCAAAACTCACCTGCTGAAAGTGCTGAGTGGACAAAACGAGCCTGACACCGGCAAGATCACTTTCGGTCCGCGCACATCGGTTGGCGTGTTTACGCAGATCAATAATCGACCAGACTTTGTCGGTCGCGACTGCCTCGCAATTGTGCTCGACCGCATTTCAGAAGAAGAACGTGCTATGAAAACTCTCGCCCGTTACGGCTTGGTCAACAATGCCCGCCAAAAGTTCGACACATTATCTGGCGGCCAAAAGGCGCGCCTCGAAATTCTGCGTCTCGAAATCGAAGGCCACAACGTGTTGTTACTCGACGAACCAACCGACAACCTCGACATCGAATCGTCCGAAGCACTCGAGCATGCTCTCGACGGTTTTGAGGGCACAGTTGTCGCCGTGAGTCACGATCGCTCATTCCTGGCGCAGTTCGATCGCTTCATCATGATTACCGACGACGGCGAGGTCTATGCACTTCCCGACTTCGATATAGCCCTCAAAGGTCTCACAGAACCCGACAAACTCGCTTCGCTTCGTTTGGCCAAACCACTTCACGAGTAGGTTTGCTGTTCATGAGCGCATTAGATCGTCCTCGTTATGGCCGCATCAACAAGGAATACGGAATGAAACTGGCTTTATGCAAGCCAGAAGACGATGGCCCTGTGTGGATGGTCAACTTGATGAAATATCGCGAGAAAGCCGACTATGCAGATGGTCGACAGAGCGACATCAGCGGTCTTGAAGCCGACGACCGTTATGCACCTCTCGGACCACTACGCAAGCTTGGCGCAGACGCAGTGTTTCTTGCAAAAGTCGAAACCCAGCTCACCGGAGACGAACCAACTTGGGATCGCATCGGCATCGTGAAGTACCCAAAGAGCGCATCGATCATCGAGATGCAATCGATGCCAGACTTTCAAGAGTTGCACGCACACAAGGAAGCCGGCATGCAACAAACTTTTGTGATTGGCTCGCATCCAATGCCAACGCCAGAGTTGCCTGCAGACGCGCCTTCACTCGATGCTGTTCCGTTTCCATCAACGCCAACTGATGGCGCAATCATTGTGATGCACACACTCAAATTTGCCGATGGAGTCGAACACCCAACACTGTCTTCGTATCACGACGCCGAAGGTGCAGCTGCAGTTGCGCATGGAGCGCGCATCACAGGTTGGTTCAAAGTTGAAGGCACCATCATGGGCGACGGCCGCAACTGGGACCAGATTCGTTTTCATGAATACCCAAGCCGCGCCGCATTTATGGCAGCAACCAACGATGCACAAGCAATCAAAGATCAGCAGAAGCGCGAATCGGTTGTCGATAGTTATTCAATGATTTTACGACCATCGATTAACACCCTCGCCAGGTCGGCGCAACGCTAGTTACACCTGCGAAGCGCGACCAGCCCAATACGGCGCGCGCAAATCGCGCTTCAATATTTTGCCCGAGCCTGTCTTAGGTAACTCATCGCTCCACGACAGCGAGCGAGGCACTTTGTAACTTGCCAAAAACTCTCGCGCATGCGTATTGATTTGATCTTCAGTCAGAGTCGAGCCAGGTCGCTTGACAACAACTGCGTGTACCGTTTCGCCCCACTCTTCACTCGGTATCCCAAAGACTGCAGCCTCGTAAATGTCTGGGTGATTTTCAAGCACGCCCTCAATCTCGGCGGGGTAAATGTTCATGCCAGCCGAGATAATCATGTCTTTCTTGCGATCACAGATATAGATGAAGCCGTCGGAGTCGCGATATGCGATGTCGCCCACCGTTTGGTAGCCGTGCTTCTGATCGGCCATGTATTTGTCGTGCTGCTTGTAATAGTCGGCAAACACTGAAGGGCTGCTTACAAACAATTCGCCCGTGTGCTCTGGGCCAATACCCGTTACTTCATTTCCATCATCGTCAAACAGCTTGATATCAACCAGCGGCGATGGCTTGCCGCACGAACCTGGCTTGCGCAGTTGATCTTCCGGCAACAACACGCAGTTCACACCCAATTCGGTAGATCCATAAATCTCGTATAACGAGTCGTGCGGAAATGATTCGAGATACATGTGCTTCAGCGTCATGCTCCACGGAGCAGCGTTTGCAACCATGCGCTTCATTGACGTCACGTCGTATTTCGCTTTCACATCGGCAGGCAGGTTGCACACCATGCGTATCGGTGTCGGTGCGCTAAAGGTGCTCGTAACTTTGTACTTGTCGACGAGTCGCAGCCAATCGAGCGGATCAAATTTGCGCTGCACAACAACTGTCTGACCCATCGCCAGGCCAGTTGCCATAAACCCGCCGGGACCGCTGTGATAAATCGGTCCAGTTGTCAAATAAACATCGCTTGCTTGCGAACCAAGCAGACCGACCAAGGCAATTCCCTGCTCTGTACTTGCCGGCGATGTACGCAGAGCACCCTTTGGCTTTCCAGTCGTACCCGATGTGTAGATCATCGTCGCGCCTGGTGCGCGGTCTTCTGAGATCACTGGCTCATCCGTGGACGCAGCAGCCATCAATTCATCTGCGCTCAACATTCCATCTGGTGCCTTGCCGCCGTATACCAAGATTGTTTTCACTTTTGGAACCTGCGAGCGAATGCGTTCAAACGTTGCAGCATTATCGGCATCCACAAACACCACAGTCGCGTCGCAGTGATCGGTCACGTATGCCGACTCGTCATCCGACAAGCGATAGTTCAGTGGCACTGCAGTCACACCAAGTTTGCGAGCAGCACCGATCATCACTACAACACCAATCGAGTTTTGTCCGCACCACAACACCTTGTTGCCGGGCTGTGCATGACCAGTTTCGATCAACACATGCGCGAGTCGATTCGATTCGTCGTTCAGTTGTTTCCAGTTCAGCGTTCGTACTGAGCCATTTGGCCTGTCGTCGATAACTGCCGGCTTGTTCGGCTGCGATTGTGCGTGCGCGGTGAGGTAATCAGGCATCGCATAGTTGTATCAGGAACTCAGCATTGAGATCGAAAGACAACGCATAAACGACAAAAGCCCCCGCACGAATGCGAGGGCTTTTGTTCAAATTAAATCTGGCGGCGACCTACTCTCCCAGGGGGTCTACCCCCAAGTACCATTGGCGCGGGCGGGCTTAACTGCCGTGTTCGGA
>Ga0194050_1000392_pt1 | contig 15533 bp, 14 predicted proteins | sample SepL2310m_MetaG_FD_148657 | JGI IMG/M metagenome (GOLD analysis project Ga0194050, IMG submission 148657) | Anoxic zone freshwater microbial communities from boreal shield lake in IISD Experimental Lakes Area, Ontario, Canada - Sep2016-L239-10m | ecosystem: Environmental > Aquatic > Freshwater >...
GGGGCGGTCAATCTCGGCCTGGCCTATCGGTGTTTCGACACTCCCGAAGAACTGGCCATCGCCGCCGACGAACTGGCCGTTCGGCTGGCCCAAGGACCGACTCGTTCGCTTGGTCTGTCCAAGCAGCTGTTGAACGCCAGTTTCGAAACCTCCCTGCCCGTGTCGCTCGATCGCGAGGCCCACTTCCAGGCTCTGGGCACCGTATCGCCCGAGATGGCCGAGGGCATGGCCGCGTTCAAGGAGCGCCGGCCGCCCGACTTCATCGGATCGACGGAGCGCCCGGAAGCCTGACCTGCGCCGTACGCTGCACGCTGTTCCCCGTGCGGCGCAGAGTAATGAGCCCAGGCTCAGATGATGCCATCGGACAGGAGCCCGTCCAACTCATCTGCCGACAGGCCGACGAGGTCGCGCCAAACTTCGTCGTTGTGCTCGCCCAGCAGCGGAGCTGGTCGTGGGGCGACCGGGGTTCGTCCGTCGATCCGGGGTGCCGGGGCCTGCTGACGGTGCGGTCCAGCGATCGGGTCGTCGATGGTGACTAGGTCACCACGGGCGGCCAGATGCGGATCGGCCAGGATGTCGGCTGCCGTATACGCCGTGGCCACCGGGACTTCGTGGGCGATGCACGCCGCCTCCACCTCGGCCGCCGAGCGGGCTGACGTCCACGCCGCCACCATGTCGTTGATCTGGTCGGAACCGGCCGCCCGCTGGGACAGTGTGGCCCACTCGGGATCATCGGCCAACTCGGGGGTGCCCATGGCCGCACACAGCCTGCGGAAGTTGGCATCGGATCCAGCGACGATGCACACGTAGGTGCCATCAGCCGTCGGATAGTTGTCGATCGGGGCCGAGTTGGCCATCCGGTTCCCCTCGCGCCCACGGGTGATCCCCAGGCGGTCTTGGCCGGCGATGGTCCACTCCAGGATGCGCAGTACGGATTCGGTCAAGGTGGCATCCACTACTCCGCCGCGTCCGGTGCCCTCGGGACCGTCACGCCGGTAGAGGGCGGCGGCTACCGCCGAGGCGGCAAACGAGCCAGTGAGGTAGTCCGACACCGACAGCCCGGGGCGAACCGGAGGTCGGTCGGGGTAGCCGGTCAGGTGGAGCAACCCTCCGTAGGCGATGCCCATGCGGTCGAGGCCGGTCCGGCCTGAGTTGGGGCCGTCTTGGCCAAAGACGCTGATCCGGGCCCAGATCAGTCGCGGATCGCAGTCGTCCGGCCCGATGTTCCAGCGCTCCATGGCACCGGGGCGGAAGTTCTCGCAGACCACGTCGGCGGTGGCCGCCAGCCGCCGGAACAAGGCTTGTCCCTCGGGGCGACGCAGGTCCAGGGTGACCCCGCGTCGACCACGTCCCTCGACGGCCCACCACATCGAGTACCCCGGACCGTCGTCCTCGGTGGGGGCGAAGGGCCCGATGGTGCGCATGAAGTCGCCACCTCGAGGGTCCTCGATCTTGATGACATCGGCCCCGAGGTCGCCGAGCATGCCAGCACAGAACGGCGCACTGATCCGGGTACCCACATCGAGGACTCGGATGCCCTCGAGCGGTAGCCGGTCGAAGGCATCAGCCATGCTGTTCACCGGTGCTGGCAGGGTCAGTCACGGTGCTCGGCGAATACCTCGGACATCGAGCTCTTGGCTTGGCGGGCCTTGAGTGCCGACGTAGCGGTTTCGGTGTTGTGCATCCATTGATGGGCCATGAAGTGGTACTTCCACGAGGCCTCCTTGCCCATCAACGTGGCCGTGTTATTCAGCGAGTCCTTGACCACTTGGGCTGTAGTGGGAGGCACCAGCGCCACCCGGTCGGCCAGTTCGTCGACCCGTTGGGTCAACTCCTCCCTCGGCACCACTCGGTTGACCAGTCCGAGGCGCCAGGCCTCCTGAGCATCCAAGGTCTCGCCGGTCCACAGGAACTCTTTGGCCTTGCGAATCCCGAGTTCCCAAGGCTCGACCAGCAGTTCGACCCCGGCGCCAGTCATGCGCAGGACCGGGTTCTGGAAGGTGGCATCGTCGGAGGCCACGATGAGGTCGCACATACAGGCCAGCATCAGGCCGGCGGCGACACAGGCCCCTTGAACTGCGGCAATAGTGGGCTTGCGGAAGTGGTAGATCCGCTGGCAGCGCTCCACGTACATGACCTGCTCGTGGCGAAACTTGCCTTCGGGCGTGTCCCGCATGCGGCGCCACTCGTCGGGCTCGGTATCTCCCACCAGCGCTTTGAGGTCGTGACCGGACGAAAAGTGCTTGCCGTTGCCGGCCAGCACTACCACCCGGACCTCGTCATCGGCGTCGGCTTGATCGAGGCAGGCGTCGATGCCATCGATGAGAGCAGTGTCCTGGGCGTTGGCCACCTCGGGACGGTTCATGGTGATGGTGGCTACATGGCCACGCACTTCGTACAGGACCACAGGTTCATCCTTGGGCACTGTTGCCTCCGTTCCTGTTGTTCGCATGGATCGTGCTGCTCGGGCTGCTCGTGCTGCTCGGGCTGCTCGGGCTGCTCGTGCTGCTCGACTGGCGGCCATCGCGGCCACCGGCCCCCGCCTCGGACCGGACCGGTCGGGGCAGGCCCAGCACCCGTTCGCCCAGTATGGTCCGCTGGATCTCGTTGGTCCCGGCCCATACCGATGACGCCTGGTAGTAGAGCCACGAACGCTGCCACATCCCGTCTCCTTGCGCATGCTCGGCGCCCTTCCACAGCGATGCTGACCCGCCCAGGACGGCCATAGCCGTCTCGTGCATCCGTTTGCTCATCTCGCTCCAGTAGAGCTTGAGGGCGCTGCCCTCCGGCCCAGGGTCGAGCCCCTTGGCCAGGCGGCTGACACTGCGAAGGTTGTGGAGTTGGAAAATCCGCACTTCGACGTAGGCCTCGGCCAGCCGCTGACGCAGCCGCACGTCGTCGAAGGCGCTGCCCTCGGCGGCCATGGCTAGGAGCTCCTCCAGGAGCTGGATGTGGATGACCAGTTGCCGGGGGTTGGTCCCGCGCTCGTGGGAGAGGGTCGAGTTGGCCACCGTCCACCCGTCGTGCTCGGCCCCGATCAGCTGGTCGGCGGGTACGAACACACCATCCAAGAAGACCTCGTTGAACTCCGCATCACCGGTCAGCTGCAGCAGTGGACGCACGTCGACCCCGGGTGCATGCATGTCTACGACCAGATAGGAGAGCCCGCGGTGCTTGGGGGCATCAGGATCGGAACGGGCCAGGCACACCCCCCAGTCGGCGAACTGGGCGTAGGACGTCCACACCTTCTGCCCATCGAGCACCCAGCCACCTTCCACCGGCGTGGCTCGGGTGGTGACGCTGGCCAAGTCACTACCTGCGCCGGGCTCGCTGAACAGCTGGCACCAGAGTTGGTCGGCACTGAGGATCCCCGGGAGCCACCGCTGTCGCTGCTCCTCGGTCCCGTGGGTCAAGAGCGTGGGCCCGGCCAGGTTGACGCCGATGCGTCCCACCAGTTCGGGGGCACGGGCACGGGCCAACTCTTCTTGCACGATGAAGTGCTCGGTCGGGCCCGCCTGGCGACCGCCATAGATCTCGGGCCACGTCACGCCCACCCACCGGTCAGCGGCCAACTGCCCTTGCCACTCACGGCCGAATGCCACCTCTTCGGCCAAGTCGTCGAAACGCGGTGGGAGCCCTTTGCCGTACTCCCATGGCAGGTGCTCGTGGAGCCAGGAGCAGATGTCGGTCCTGAGTGCTGCTTCGGTGCTGCTCGGACTCAGGTCCACGGGCCCCACTCGGACGGCGGCATCGCGGTAATACTATCCACCCATGGACTTCGATCTCTCGGTCGACCAGTCGGCTCTCCAGGAGGAGGCCCGCCGGTTCCTCGACAGCTACTCGGGTCCCGAGCAGGTGCGTGCCCATCTGGCGACCGGTGCCCCCTACGACGTAACCCTATGGGGGGCCATGGTCGAACAGGGCTGGCCGGCCGTGGCCGTTGCCGATGATCGTGGTGGACTCGGCCTCGGATGGGTCGAGGCGGTGGTGCTGATCGAAGAGGTTGGCCGCCACACGGCGCCCGTGCCGTACATCCCCCAGCTACTGGCCCTCGACGTACTCGCTACTGACCCAGCCATTGACAGCACCCATCTGGCGGCGGCGCTGATCGCTGGGACGGCCACGGCGGCGGTGGCCTGGTCGGGCCGCCACGGAGCGGTCACGTGGGAGGGTGACGGCACCCGAGGAACGCTGACTGGGCGGCTCGGTCCGCTCGAAGGTGCCACGGCCGCCGATATGGCCGTAGTGGTGGCGCCCCATGGCGTGTTCTTGGTGGACTTGGCCGCCGTAGGTCGTCCGAAGCCTGAGCCAGCCATGGACGTCATGGACGTCACCCGAAGCCTGTCTTGGCTGACCCTGGACGCCACCCCGGCAACTCGTGTGGGCGATGGTTCGGTATCGGCTCGGCTTGGTGCTCTTGGGGCGCTGGCGACGTCGGCTGAGCTACTGGGGGGATCTGGACGGGTGCTGGAGCTAGCTACGGCCTACGCCAAGGACCGCGTGCAGTTCGGAGCGCCGATCGGCAGCTTCCAGGCCGTCAAGCACCGCTGTGCCGACATGCTGGTCGACGTCGAAGGCATGCGGTCGGCCACCTGGTTCGCGGCATGGGCGGCATCGACCGGTGAGTCGGGCTGGGAGATGGCGGCCTCGACCGCCAAGGTCTGGTGTGCCGAGGCGTCCAAGCGGGTCATGGCTTCAGGCCTGCAGGTCCACGGGGGAATCGGGTTTACGTGGGAGCACGACCTCCACCTGTTCATCAAGCGGGCCCAGTTCTCCCAACTCGACTTCGGGGATGCCAACTATCACCGGGGCACACTCGCCACGAGTCTGCGCGAGTCGGTGCTGGCCGGCCGCGACGTGATGTGACCATAGGAGCCCATCGACGATGACCACCCCTTCGATCGGTGATGCCCCGGCCCTGGGCCAGGCCGCCCTGCCCGCCGAGAGCGCGGCCGCCCTGCTGCGGTCTAACGCTCACTCGGTTGATCTGGGTGGACGGCCCGCTATCCGGTTCGAGGACCGGGTGATCACCCACGCCGAGTACTACCGCCAGTCGTGCCGCTGGGCCAACCTCTTCCTGCAGTGGCGTCGGCCTGACCGACCGCTCCATGTGGGCATCCTGCTCGACAACATCCCCGAGTATCTCTTCGCTTTCGGCGGAGCGGCCCTGGCTGGAGCCACCATCGTCGGGGTCAACCACACACGCAGTGGCACTCATCTGCTCCACGATGTCAGTCACACCGACTGCGCCCTGGTGGTTTACGAGCCGAGGCATCACGACCTGATCGCCCCGGTCCTCGACCAGTTGCCGTCGGTGCTGGTGGTGGGTGACACGCTGGTCGCAGCCCTGGCCGCGGTGGATGACGAGGATCCGTACGCCGAGGCCGAGTTGGACCAGCCGTGGGCGCTGATCTTTACCAGCGGCACCGCGGCCGCGCCCAAAGCAGTCATCTGCTCGCAGCGGCGCATCCTGGTGACCGGGAACCGCATGGCCCAGATGATGGGGGTCGGCTCCGACGACGTCGGCTACGTTTCTATGCCGCTGTTCCACTCCAACTCAGTGATGGTGGGGTGGGCGCCATCACTGGTGGTGGGAGCCTCGGTGGGTCTGGCCCGTCGGTTCTCGGCGTCGGGATGGCTGCCGGACGTGCGCCGCTTCGGGGCCACGTACTTCAACTACACCGGTAAGCCGCTGGCCTACATCCTGGCTTCTACACCCTGCGGGTGGCCTATGGGAATGAAGGAGCGCCGCAGGTGGTCGAGGCCTTCGGCGACCGCTTCGGAGTGCGGGTGATCGACGCGTTCGGAGCCACCGAAGGCGGACTGGCCGTGACCCGGGTCGATGATGCTCCTCCGGGCTCGGTGGGCAAGGCCGGCCCCGAACTCAGGATCGTGGCCGAAGACAGCACAGAGTTGGCCCGGGCGACCTTCGATTCGGCCGGCACCCTGGTCGAACCGGTGGCTTGTGTCGGCGAGATCGTGAACACGGCAGGCGTCGGTGTCTTCGAGGGCTACTACAACAATGACGAGGCCAATGCGCGGGCCACTCGCAACGGTTGGTATTGGAGCGGGGACCTCGGGTATCTGGACGAGCAGGGGTACCTCTACTTCGCCGGGAGGAACGCCGACTGGATCCGGGTGGACGGGGAGAACTTCACGGTCGGGCCGATCGAGACGGTGATGAGCCGGCACGGCGATGTGCTGGCCTGCGCTGCCTACGGGGTGCCGGATCCGGAGGCAGGCGATCAGGTCATGCTGGCGTTGGTCTTGCGCGAGGGCGCGGTCTTCGACCCCGAGGGGTTCGCTGCCTGGATTGATGGACAGGCCGACCTCAGTCCCAAGTGGCGCCCCACCTTCCTCCGGCTGGCGACCGTGCTGCCCACCTCACCCACTAACAAGGTGCTCACCCGCACCTTGGTCCACGAGAAGTACCGACCGGACCGGACCGGTACCGACGTGCTGTGGGTCCGGGGCCGGGGTGATGCTGGCTTCGGACTGTTCGGCGCTGACGAGGCCGAGTCGCTGCGGCAGCGGATGGAACGATTCGGTCGTCAGCGCTTCTGGGATCTCTGAAGGTCCGCTCGTGGTGGTCTTGGTTGTCATGAGCTGACCGGTGGGGGAGAGTGGGGCTGATCACGATGCGTTCTTTGGGGGAAGATGAAAACACGAGCTGCCGTTCTGTGGGGCCTGCACCAGGAGTGGCAGATCGAGGAGATCGACCTGGACGGACCCAAGGCCGGTGAGGTCCTGGTCAAGTGGGAGGCGGCCGGACTGTGCCACTCGGACGAGCACCTGGTCACTGGGGATGTGCTTCCTGATCCCAGCATGCTCGAGCAGTTCGGGCTGCCGCCCAGCTTTCCGATCATCGGCGGCCATGAGGGGGCGGGCACCATCCTCGAGGTGGGTGAGGGTGTCCGAGGGCTGCGGGTCGGAGACCACATCGCAGCCAGCTTCATCCCGGCGTGCGGTCGCTGCCGGTTCTGCGTGTCCGGTCGTAGCAGCCTGTGCGACATGGGGGCTCGGGTCTATGGGCACGGACAGATCAGCGACAGGACGGACCGGCATCACCTGAACGGCGAGGGTGTACCCATCGTGGCGAAGCTGGGGACGTTCGCGGAGCACGGCGTGATCAACGAGGCATCGGCCATCAAAGTCGATCCGGACCTGCCGATGGAGGTAGTGGCTCTGGTGTCGTGCGGAGTGGCTACCGGATACGGATCGGCCATCTACCGGGCCGAGGTGAAGCCCGGCGAGACGGTCGTCGTGGTCGGAGTCGGCGGTATCGGAATCAACGCCGTCCAAGGCGCTCACATCGCCGGAGCCCGCAACATCGTGGCTGTAGACCCGATCGAGCTGAAGCAGAAGACTGCGCTCGAGCTAGGGGCGACCCATGTCGCATCGTCCATGTCTGAAGCCACCCAGCTGGTCTCCGACCTGACCCGAGGAGTGATGGCCGACTCGGTGATCCTGACGCCCAGCCTCATGTACGGCGACCTTTTAGCGCCGGCGCTGTCGCTGACCGCTAAGGGTGGCACCTGCGTGGTGACGGCCGTTGCCCCGCTCAACCAGCGCGACGTGGTCCTCGATCTGTTCGAGCTGGCCATGTGGCAGAAAGAGATCCGGGGAGCCATCTTCGGCGGGGGGAGTCCCCGCAACGACATCCCGATCCTCCTCGACCTGTACCGGAACGGACAACTGAAGCTCGACGAACTGGTCACCCGGACCTATCCGCTGGAGGAGATCAACCAGGGGTACGAGGATATGCGGGCCGGACGCAATATCCGAGGCGTGCTGGTGATGTAATGGCCCGCCGTTACTGGCCCGCCGGCTGCGACTGAGAAGTAATTCCTCCGCGATGGTGCCTACTTGTTGAAGTAGTAGCGCAGCAGCAGTTCAGCGACGCATGCCGGCTTGGGCGAGCCCTCTACCTCGAACGTCAACTCCAACGTGGCCTGCACCCCATCATCTCCCAGTGACTCCGCTCCGGACAGCATGGCACCGAGCCGAAGGGTGGCTCCCACCGGCACCGGACTGGGGAACCGCACCTTGTTGAGGCCGTAGTTGACCCCCATGCGGATGTTCTCCCACGTCACGATGTCGTGGAGCAGCACGGGACCGAGGGCCAGCGTCAAGTAGCCATGGGCGATGGTTCGGCCGAAGGGGCCGGCCGCAGCCCGCACCGGGTCGACATGGATCCACTGGTGGTCACCGGTGGCCTCGGCGAACTGATCGACACGCTCCTGGGTCACCTGGTGGCTGGCGCTGTAGCCGAGGTGTGTGCCGATGAGTGGAGTGAGGTCCTCGAACGAGGTGATGGTGTGCATGCCCGAGCGTACCGTCGGCCTACCGGGTGACGCCGTGCCGAGGGCGATACCATCGCCGAAAGGGGCACGCCGGACCGAGATGGGGAGGTGGCACATGACTGACGCCGAGCGCCGGGTACCACCGCGTTTCGACCCCTTCTCTGACGAGTACTTCGGCGATCCCTACGACCTCTACCGCTCCATGCGCGACGAGGCACCGGTGTCCTTCAATGACACCTATGGCTTCTGGGCGCTGTTCCGCTACGACGACGTACGGGCCGCCCACCTGAACTGGCAGACGTTTACCAGCACGCACGGTGTGGACCTGGCCACGCTGTCCACCGAACCTGAGCTGGTCCGCCTCTATGGGCTGATGATCATGATGGACCCACCCGAGCACGAGCGAGCCCGGGCCCTGGTGGGCCGGGTGTTCACGCCTCGTGCGATCCAGGCGCTCGAGCCCATGGTGGCCGAGGTAATCGAGGACACGCTCGCCCTCGTTGACGGCGCTGAGTCCTTCGACGCCGTGGCGGAGTTCAGCGGCCCGTTCCCCGTCGAGATCATCTGCCGCATGCTCGGCGTGCCTGCCGGTGAGCGCCAGCAGATCCGGCACTGGCTGGACCTCACCCTCGAGCGCCGTCCCGGCGAGCTCGGTCCTACCCCGGAGGGCATGGAGGCTTCGATCGCCAGCTGGTCGTACTTCCTCGAGCTCACCCGCCACAAGCGCAAGTACCCGGGTGATGACATGATTTCCCGCCTGACCCAGGCCGAGGTCGAGCGGGCTGACGGTCAGACCACCAAACTCGACGACGGCCCGGCTGGGCGGCGCCGGTGCAGAGACGGTGACCAAGCTGGTGGCCAATGCCGTGATGCTCTTCCATCAGAACCCTGGGCAGTACGCCAAGGTGGTAGCCGACCCTGGGCTGATCCCAGGAGCGGTCGAGGAGGTGCTGCGTATCCTGCCGCCGTCGCAATATCAGGGACGGTTCTCGGCTCAGGACTCGGTGGTGGGCGGAGTGGCCATCCCAGCTGGTCACCCCGTCCTGCTGGTCACTGGATCAGCCACGCGGGACGAGCGGTTCTTCGACCGGCCCGATGAGTTCGACATCGAGCGGACGCCGAGCCAGGCCCTCGGGTTCGGGTTCGGGATCCACACCTGCCTGGGGGCGGCGCTGGCTCGGATGGAGAGCCGTCTGGCTATCGAGGCACTCACGCGGCGCTGGTCGAGTCTGTCAGTCGATGAAGCGGGCTGCCGCCGGGTACAGATGTCCAATGTGGCCGGCTACGCCAAGGTCCCGGTCCACCCCACGGTGTGAGCATGGAGTCCTGGCGCATGGAGTCCTTGCAGGTGCATCGCTCGCCGGCGGGTCCCGGCCGGGCGTGGGACGATGGAGCGTGGACGTGCAGCGAGTGGTATTCACAGGGTTCGAGGGAGTGCAGTTGGTAGGCGACGTCCGGGGCGACCCCAACGGCTGGCCGGTGCTGCTACTTCATGGCGGTGGCCAGACCCGCAATGCATGGGGCACGGCGGCCGAGCGGATAGCGGCCGCAGGATGGCGGACTATCTCGCTTGATCTCCGGGGCCATGGGGAGAGTGACTGGGCTCCCCGGGGCGACTACTCGTTCACTGCCTTCGGCAGCGACGTGGTGGCGGTCGCCGACGAACTGGGTCGGGCCCCGGTGCTGGTGGGTGCATCGCTCGGTGGACTGTCTGCGCTCTACGCCGAAGGGACCAGCGACCGGGTGGTGTCGGCTGGGCTGGTGTTGGTCGACATCACGCTCAAGACCAACATGGAGGGGATCCAACGGATTAAGACGTTCATGGAGTCGGGGCTGGATGGATTCGACAGCCTGGATGCCGCCGCTCTGGCCATCGCCGCGTACACACCGGAGCGCACCCGCTCGATCAACCACGACGGGTTGCGCAAGGTGCTGCGTGAGCGCGATGGCAGGTGGTACTGGCACTGGGACCCGGTCTTTATCAGCCAGGGCCGCAACGAAGCGGTGCCAGAGGTACTGATCGACCTGTTGAACACGGCCTTGGGCAACATCCGGGTGCCCACGATGCTGGTGCGGGGCCTGCTCAGCGACGTGGTCACGCAAGAGGGGGTCGACCACCTGCTCGAGTCCGTGCCGGGGTCGACCGTGGTGGATGTGGCTGGGGCCGCCCACATGATCGCCGGCGACCGTAACGATGCCTTCTGCGATGCTGTGCTCGCATTCCTGCACGACCGCATTCTCCCTGTCATCGACTGACGGTCCAGCCCAGGCCGCTCAGGTCCAGCCCCGGGCCTTTACGTCCAGCCCCGGCCCTTTACGTCCAGCTGGTGCCGAAGCGGTCCCGGTGCGCCACTTCGCTCAGTGGCCGCCGGCGCGGTGGGCCGAGGGGACGGGCTGGCCAGCCCAGGGGGATCACGGCCATCGGGCGGATGTGGTCGGGAGTGCCAAGGATGGAGGCCAGCGTCGCCTCGTCGATGGTGGCCAGCGTGGTCATGGCCGACCCGAGGCCGAGGGCGTTGGCCGCCAGCAGTAGGTTCTGTGTGGCTGGGTAGATCGAAGAGGCCAGCGTCGACCGGTGGGCCACCGACGAGTCGCCGCAGACGACCACGAGGACGGGAGCGCTAGCCACCCCGGTTTCGGCCCCAGCATCGACGTCGTCGAGCAACTGTGGTGTCAGTCGACCCTCGGACATGGGCCGTCCGGCCTCGCGCCAAAGCCGGCGAGTCAGATCGCCGATAGCCGAGCGCTGGGCATCGTCCCCGACGACCACGAAGACCCACGGCTGGAGGTTTTCCGCACTCGGGGCGTGGGTGGCGGCGCTAATGCACCGGGCGACCAGGGCGTCGTCGACCGGTCGCCCGTCGAACTGCCGGCAGGCCCGCTGGGCCAGCACGACCTCGAAGAACGTCGGGTCAGCGCCTTCTTCGTTTGGGTTGGTCACGAGTCCCACAGGAACTTCCTGTACTGGTACTCGTCGTCTGCCTCGTGCGAGCGCCGTCCATGCCCGATGGGTGCGCTGGGTATCTGGCCATTCAAGCGATCGGACGGCTCGATCTGATGGTCGTCGACCGAGATGACGGGCACCGCCGTGGTCCGAGGCCCTGGATATGACAGCAGCATGGTCCCCACGGATGCCCAGGGTAGCGTCGCCCGCAACCGGAGACTACGGAGTCCGCAGAGGTGCTGACCACCGAGCAGGTGTCAGTTTCGAACTCGATATCTCGGACATGGCCAGCCGTTCCGGCTGATGGTGCTGTCAGGCACCTCGCGGCTCCAGGCAGTCCGGGTCACGTCGGAGCTCGCGTCGGGCCATAGCCTCGAAGAACCCGATGAACCCCTCGCCGTCGAGAGAACGGAAGAATGATCGGGACGGCTCGGGCAGGGGCCGCCCCACCTCGATGGCCTCCACAAACCAGGCCCGCCTACTGCGGTACTCGAGGGCCACGGCCCGCTGGTGGGCGGCCCGGATACTGCCCGCGGTGACCAGGACCCCGTGGTTGGACAGCAGTGCTGTGGCCGCATCTCCCATGGCCACGATGGCGCGATCGGCAGCCAAGGCGGAGTTGACCGGGCCGTCGTATTCGTCGACGACGACCGGCTCGCCACCGCCGAGAGCCGAGCTCTGGTCGTAGCATTCGGGAACCCGGCCCAGATCGGCCCAGATCGTTGCGAACCGGGGGTGGTGGTGCACGGCCACCACTACGTCGGGACGTCGCCGGTGTAGGGCCAGATGGAGCGGAAAGCCCGGAGGCAGCGCCCACCGGCCCTCCAGCACAGTGCCGTTCTGGTCGACTCGCAGCACATCATCGGGTCGGAGTTCCTCCCACAGCAACGACCACGGGGTGCACAGCAGGGTGCCGTCGTCCTGGCGGTAGCTGATGTGGCCGGCGAGGTGGTCGTCGTACCCTTCGCTCCACAGCGTCCGCGCCAACAGCACGACTTCCTGGCGTGCCGTGAGTTCAGGGAGGAGAGCCTCAGGAGTGGGGGAGAACGGTGCCGCGGTCACGGCACCACGGTGGTGGGCAGCGGCCACCGGTAGAGGCGAGCCGCGTTCTCGTGGGTCAGCATGCGCAGTTCTTCCACGGGCAGATGACCCCAGCATCGTTCGATCACGCCTTGGGTGTCGGGCCAGGTGGAGTCGCCGTGCGGATAGTCGACCTCCACCATGATGTGGTCGATGCCGATCCGATGACGGGTGTCGATGGTGGATGGGTCGTCGATGGTGCAGAACCAGAAGTTGCGTTGGAGCACGTCGGCTGGCCGCAGTCCGGAGGTGTCGTAGTCGCGCCCATAGCCCGATCGGTCCACGATGTTGTCGAGCCGGTCGAGCAGCATGGCTACCCAGCCGATTCCGCCTTCGCTCATGGCGATCCGCACGTCAGGGAACCGGACCGGCAGCCCGGACCACAGCCACTCGGCGCACGCCGTCAACGACATCTGCCCGAACAGGGTGGCGCCCAGGGCCACCAGCGGGCCATCAGGCGGGAGGTCGGACATGCCCGAGGAGCCGACGTGGAGGGAGATGACGGTGTCGGTCTCCTGACATGCGGCCACGATCGGGTCCCAGTAGCCGCTGAACAGCGATGGGAGACCCATCCGGTGTGGCCGCTCGGGCAGGGTCACCGAGCGGAACCCGCGTGCAGCGTTGCGTCGGATCTCGGCGGCACCCTGGTCGGCGTCGGCCAAGAAGGTGATGCCACACGGGATGATGCGGTCAGGGTAGGGCTGCCACCAGGCCTCGTAGAGCCAGTCGTTCCAGGCCCGGGTGACGGCCAGCCCCAGACCGGGGTCGTCAGTCCGGGAGAAGACGCTGCCCGAGAACCCGGCGATCTGGGAGGGGAAGAGTTCAGCGATGCCCATACCCCGTTGATGTCCATGTCGGCGATCCGGGCGTCGATGTCCCAGCAGCCCCGGCGCATGTCTTCGAACCGGGTGGGTTCCAGGGTCACGTGCTCGGGGCGGCGACCGGCCACCGCGTTCATCCCGACCTGCGTGTAGCGCTTCCCGTCGAACTCCCACAACTGGTTCCCGCGTTTGTCTTCCACTACACGGGGCGCCAGATCGGTGTAGGGCGCCGGTATCCGGCCCTCGAACATGTCGGGAGGCTCGACCAGATGGTCGTCGACGGAGATCACGGTGGCGCGAACCGGACGGGGCTCCGGGTCGGGGAGCAGCGTGTCCCGACGGGTGACGATAGTCATGGGTCTACCTCCATGGGCCGAGTATGCCAGGCCGACTCGTTCAGGGGCCTCCGGTAGGGTGAGGACGCTGACGCCTCGGGGCGGGACGGCGAGCGGGCGAGGAGTCCTGTGGGCGTTACCGGGCTGGCCAATCTGGCGATCAAGGTGGCAGACCTTGACGGCGCCGTCGCCTTCTATGTCGCCGCTGGGGCCGACGTGCGGGACCGGATGGAGTGGTCGGGGGGCGAGCGCGCCGACGTCTATCTGGGCCCGGTCATGATCACGCTGTTCACCCGGGCCATCTACGAAGACGCCGTCAACCTGCCCGACGAAGGGTTTCTCCACCCCGCCCTATTCACCGACGACCTCGATGCTGAACTGGTCGGCCACCAGGTGCTGTGGGGCCCGACCGTGGTCGAGGGGGCATTCGGCACTCGCCGCATCGCCTTCGTCGAGGCTCCCGGAGGCATCCGTCTCGAGTTCATGGAGCAGTTGGAGCCCCCGCTGACGCAGGGCTGACGCAGGGCTGACGCAGGGCTGACGCAGGGCTGACGCCCGCGGGTCAGGTGCCGGAGAGCTGGTCGCGCACAGTGCGGCGCAGTACCTTTCCGGTCGCCGTCGTGGGCAGCTCTTCGACCAGCACGACGCGTGCGGGCGCCTTGAACGAGCCTAAATACTCTTGGACCCAGGCGATCAGTTCTACGGCTGGGTCAGCGACCGACGCGTTACCACCGGAGGAGACCGTGTTGATGTCCACCACGACGACGGCGGCCACTGTCTCGCCCCACTCTTCGTCGGGGATGCCGACCACGGCAGCCGCCACCACCCAGGGGTGACGAAGTAGGACGTCCTCGATCTCCGACGGTGACAGGTTCTCCCCACCTTTGATGATGACGTCGTCGGCCCGGCTGTCCACGAAGAGGTATCCGTCAGCATCGATCGACCCCACGTCACCGGTGATGAGCCAGCCATCGCCGTCCACCCCTGACGCCGAGTCCAGGTAACGACCACTCACCTGAGGGCCTCGGACTCGGATATGGCCGGTGGCACCTACGTCGACAGCCCTCCCGTCGTCTCCGAAGATGGCCACCTCCAACCCGGGCAGTGGGCGACCAGCGGAGTGGAGCCGTCGGCGGGCGATGGGATCGGTGCTGGCCATGGCGTCCCGGTGTTCCTCGGGACCGAGCACGGCGATGGTCGACGATGTCTCGGTGAGGCCGTAGGCGTTGACGAAATCGACCGACGGAAACAACTCGAGCGCCTGCTCAAGCACGGGCAGGGAGATCCGGGCTCCCCCGTAAGAGAGGGAGCGCAGTGTGGGGACCCGCAGACCGGGGTCGGCTGCCATGGCCCGGACGATCCGGGCCAGCATCGTGGGCACTACGAAGGCGTGGGTGGCGCGCTGGTCACGGGCTTGGCGCAGCCACTCTTCGGGGTCGAAGCCGGCTTGGGGAAGGATCCGTCGGCCCGAGTAGACCGAGCTGAGCACAGCGGCCACACCTGCGATGTGGAAGGGCGGAGCTGCCAGCATCAGCGCCTCGTCTTCTTCGGCGCCGGCGAACTCGACGGTCTCCATCACATATGACAGCAGGTTCTCGTGGGTGAGCACGGCCGCCTTGGGTGTTCCCGAGGAGCCGCTGGTGAAGAGGATCACGGCGGGCCGTTCCGGTTCGGGCACGTAGTCACCACCGATGCCATCGCTAGCACTACTCGACCCGATGATCGCGGTGGCTTCCATCCATTGCTGGGTGGACCGCTCAAGGGAGAGTCCGAGCCGACCGGTGAGCTCGGGTGAGGCGATGGCCCATGGTGCATCGAGGCGGGCGATCTGAGCCGACAGGGAGTCAGCCGGAAGCCGGAAGTTCAAGGGGGCATAGGTCACCCCTGCCCATGCCGCACCGAACAGGGCGGTGGGAACTGCGGCTGAGTTGACGTCGACGAAGGCCAGGGTGCCAGTACCGGCGTCGGAGCCTGTGCCTGTGCTCGTGCCTGTGCTCGTGCCGGTCGAGCCTATTGCCGGACCGACTGAACGGGCCAAGGACCGGCGCCC
>Ga0194050_1000393_pt1 | contig 15501 bp, 15 predicted proteins | sample SepL2310m_MetaG_FD_148657 | JGI IMG/M metagenome (GOLD analysis project Ga0194050, IMG submission 148657) | Anoxic zone freshwater microbial communities from boreal shield lake in IISD Experimental Lakes Area, Ontario, Canada - Sep2016-L239-10m | ecosystem: Environmental > Aquatic > Freshwater >...
CAGTGCTTGAAGAAGCCAAACGTTTAGAGGCTGCAGGACATAGAATTATCAAACTGAATATTGGTAATCCGCAGCCATTTGGTTTTGAGACTCCACCAGAAGTGTTGGTCGAAGTTGTACGTAACCTGCCGATTTCGCAGGGTTACTCAGATTCGCAGGGCATCTTGTCGGCACGCACTGCGGTTGTGCAGCACTACCAAGAGCGCGGCATTGACATCACCGACGTAGACGATGTGTGGTTGGGCAACGGCGTCAGTGAACTTATTCCGGTTGCACTGAATGCACTGCTCAACGAGGGCGACGAGGTATTGATACCCGCACCCGACTATCCGCTGTGGACTGCATCAACAAGTTTGTCGGGTGGCACGCCAGTGCATTATCTGTGTGATGAGTTAAACGGCTGGATGCCCAATATGGACGACATCAGGGCGAAAGTCAGTGATCGCACAAAAGCAATTGTGATCATCAACCCAAATAATCCGACAGGCGCTGTGTATAGCCCTGAGATTTTGCGCGAGATTGCCGATTTTGCTGTTGAAAGAAACCTCATCGTGATGGCTGATGAAATCTACGACAAGATTTTGTATGACGATGCAGTGCACACCACATTTGCAGCGATTGCACCAGACGTATTTACTTTGACATTTAGTGGTCTTTCGAAGGCCTATCGTCTCGCAGGGTTTCGTGCTGCGTGGATGGTGATGACCGGCCCGCGTAAACACGCGACAAGTTACATCGAAGGCATCACGATGCTCACCAACATGCGATTGTGTGCAAATGTGCCTGCTCAACATGCGATCCAGACCGCACTTGGCGGAAGACAGAGTATTAAGGACTTGGTGCTGCCAGGTGGGCGACTGCTCGAGCAACGCAATGCCGCAATTACTGCCTTGCGTAAGATTCCCGGTGTCTCGTGTGTCGAGCCAAAGGGCGCGCTGTATGTATTTCCAAAACTTGATCCAGAGGTGTATCCAATTGCTGACGATCGCAAGTTTGTGCTCGATTTGTTGCGAGCCGAGCATGTATTAGTAGTACAAGGAACTGGTTTTAACTGGCCAACACCAGACCACTTACGCATTGTGACATTGCCATGGGCGACAGATCTCACAGAAGCAATTGGGAGAATTGGCAACTTCTTGTCCACTTACTCGGCAAAATAGTGTTGAGAAATAGTCGCCTGCCTAGAAGGAGTTTGTTTTGCCAGCAGTAACTGCAGACACACTGAAACTTCCGCGCATAAGTGCAGCGTTGTCAAAGCGCTCTCGTTCGGTGCGCTCTATTACCACTGCGCCAAGTGGTTTTGAGGGCGAAGGTTTTCCAGTGCGTCGTGCGTTTGCTGGCGTGTCAACTGTCGATCTCGATCCGTTCATCATGATGGATCAAATGGGCGAGATCAACTATGCGCCGCTCGAACCCCGCGGCACTGACTGGCATCCACATCGTGGTTTTGAAACCGTTACCTATTTAATGGACGGCACATTCGTGCACCAAGACAGTCATGGCGGCGGTGGAATCATTGCTAACGGCGGGACGCAATGGATGACGGCCGGTAGCGGAATCTTGCATATTGAAACTCCGCCCGAAGACTTGGTAATTCGGGGTGGTTTGTTTCACGGAATTCAGTTGTGGGTCAACTTGCCGTCCAAATTGAAAATGATATCTCCTGCATACCAAAACTTGGAAGGTGATCAGGTGGTGTTGTTGTCCTCGGAAGATGGAGGCGCACTTGTGCGTTTAATTGCCGGAGATCTTGGTGGTTATCAGGGACCTGGCTCAACGCAAACACCAATTGTGGTTGCACATGCAACGCTCAGTGCTGGAGCACAGATGACATTGCCATGGGACTCGTCATATAACTCACTTGCTTACGTGTTGTCGGGAAGCGGCACTGTTGGCGACGATGCACACCAAATCAAACTTGGTCAACTTGCAGTGTTCGTTGATGGAGATTCAATCACACTTCGCGCATCGGCTCATGAAGCGCTCGATGTGATGTTGCTCGGTGGTCAGCCAATTCGCGAACCGGTTGCTCAACACGGACCATTTGTGATGAACACCAGAGATGAACTGCAACAAGCGGTTGATGATTTTCAGCGTGGACTTTTTGGAACTGTGCCCGCCAACGGGCTTCGTCCCTTTAGACGATAAAGAATTGGCGTACGCAGAAACATTGAGTTTTAGCCCAATGAGAGATTCGCTCTTGGGCTTTTCTTACCTATTGCTTCAAGAATAGATCCATGCCTCAGCGAACTAGCCGTATGCCAATCAGGAGACTTCGTTCGCCTGGCACCAGTCTGATTCGTGACACCGATGTCGGGGCCGTCATCGGCTTTCTCACACTCGTTGTCGTGGGCATTTGGTGGCATCACGGCGGAATGATCGGGTTCGGAAATTCGATCGTCACCAAAATGACTGCACTCGATCAGGTCACCGGTTTGTTGTGCAGCGAAGCCGGACTTCTTGGGTTGATTCTGGTGACTCGCACACCGCTTCTCGAACGAAAGTATGGTCTCGATCGTTTGCTCAACTGGCACCGCATACTTGGTGTAGCAATGTCGCTGCTGCTCATTTTGCACATCGTATTCAGTGTTTGGGCATGGTCGACTCCAGGGGGAGTATTTAATGCGGTGAAGTCGCTCACGGGTGGCGAGTCGTACATGGCACTTACTGCAGTCGGAACACTCATTGTTTTGCTCGTGACCTTAAGTTCGCTGAAGTGGTTTCGCAATCAGTTGTCATACGAAATGTGGTACTTCGTGCACCTCACTGTGTATGTAGGTCTTGCAATGTCGTTCTCGCACCAAATTGTATTGGGGAGTGATTTTGCTACCGACAAACTTGCCCGCTGGTTCTGGGTTGGAATTCATATTGTCATCATTTTGTGGATCATCTGGAGTCGATGGGGTTCGTTGGTAAAAGCATGCACGCGCCCGTTGCACGTTGCATCAGTGACGCATGAAGCTCAGGGAGTCACGAGTGTTGTTTTGCAGGGATCACACTTGCAACAACACCGAGCTCAAGCCGGCCAGTTTTATTTACTTCGCCAAGTCGTGCGTGGCAGATGGTGGCGAGCAAATCCGTTTTCGTTATCGTCAGTGCCCACAACTGCTGGATTGCGATTCACTATAAAGGCGCGTGGAGAAGCCAGCGAAGCGATGACAAGAATTCGTGTTGGCACAAAAGTAATTGCAGAAGGTCCATATGGTGTGTGCACGCCGGACGCGGTTGGTGAAAAGAAAGCCTTACTTGTAGCAGGAGGTGTTGGCATCGGGCCAATCGTTTCGTATTTGGAGCACCTCACACCATCTAGCGAACCAATTGTTCTGTATCGTGCGCACTCAAACAAGGAAGTGTCGCATCTTGAAGAAATTGAGGCACTTGTCAAAGAACGTAATGGTCGAGTGCACACGCTGATCGGCCCTCGCGCAAAATTGAAAGTTGCCGACCCATTTTCGCCAAAAGTTTTGCTCAAACTGATTCCAGATCTTGCAGACCGTGTGGTGATGGTCGCTGGACCAGAGTCAATGGTCAAAGCAGTACAACGTGGCTCAAAAGCAGCTGGGGTTCCATCTGAAAATATTCATGCAGAGAGAGCGTGGTGGTAAATCATGTCGCAAAACAGACCCCCAATTGGAAGACAGTCAAAGCCCACGTTTGCTCGTCAAGTAATGCCTGCAGTTGTTCTCACAGCAGTAGGCGTTGGCTTTGTATCGATGCTCGATGGAGCGACTACTGGTTCTGTCGGTCTCACGGCAGTCGCTACGAATCCTATTGTTGATCCGAATGCTCCAACAACGATTGTTGCTGACCCAAACACAACAGCACCTGCGGCACAACCGACTAACACAACGCTTGCACCAACACCAGTGCAGGGAAATAGTGCGGCTCCTGTAGCAACTGCTGCGCCGGCTGCGCCCGCGACAGCCGCACCGATAACTGCCGCACCGGTTACTGCCGCACCATCTAACCCAGGCGCATGCGACGGTGACGTAGTCGCGAGCCCTTCTGCACAGTTTCGATATGGCGTGATTCAGTTACAAACACAGTTCACAACAGCAAATGTGTTGTGCAATGTGACGGTGCTGCAATTTCCTAACGACCGTCGCACATCGGTACAGATTAATAACTATGCGTTACCGATTTACAATCAAGAAGCTGTGCAAAACCACAGCGCAAAGATTCGTGCTGTATCTGGTGCAACGTACTCGTGGCAGGCATATGTTGCGGCGTTGCAGGCAGTTCTGGATTCTCGTCCATGACCATTGCGCTCAATCACAAGTTTGTGGCAAAGGCCATGGGCACTGCCGCGAGCTTGCACATTGATGACGTTTGCGATGCAGATGTTGCAGAGCGTGCATGGCGCAGTGTGGTTGATCTGTTGTGGAGCATCGAACAGAAATTTTCAACATTTATAGAAACAAGTGAAATTTCGCGCATCAGCAGAGGAGAGTTGCACCTTTTGGACGCATCTCGTGAAGTGATCGAAGTTTTTGACGCGTGCACATGGCTTGAACATGCAAGTAATGGCGCATTTCGTGCACGAAGGCCAGACGGAACACTCGACCCAGCTGGTTTCGTCAAGGGTTGGGCAACACAACGTGCTTCTCGACTTTTGACCGAGCAAGGTTTGAATAATTGGTATTTGTCGGTTGGTGGAGATATCCAAACATTAGGTCGACAGGCTTCAGGAGAGCTTTGGAGTGTTGGCATTATTGACCCAACGGATAATCAGCAAGTGCGCTGCATCGTAGAGATTCCTGAAGGTTTTGCAATCGCGACTTCGGGAACTTCGGCACGTGGTCGACACATTTGGGACGGTGTAACAGATAAATTTGTGAGCCCGCTGCTTTCATTCAGTGTTGTTGGGCCCGACTTGATGTGGGCTGATGCATTTGCAACAGCCGGCTTTGTGATGGGCCCACAAGGATCTACTTGGGTCGAGGGTTTTGATCGGTATCAAGCCATCGCAATCAGCGCGCAAGGTTAGTCAATACACTCAACTACGTGTCTGGGCCTCTGCAACTTGAATTTGTAACGTCGGCTGTCAATATTCGTGATCTTCCTGAGTCGCCAATAGAAGTTGCGGTAGTTGGAAGGTCAAATGTTGGCAAGTCGTCTTTGATCAATGCACTTGCCAATCGCAAACAACTTGCGCGAGTTTCCAACACTCCCGGCCGCACGCAGTTGATCAACTTGTTTGAAACGCCAGATGGTGGAACAGTTGTGGACTTGCCCGGTTATGGATATGCCGCAGCACCTGGAAACGTGCGCAAGCGTTGGCAAAGCATGATCACCGACTACTTACTCGATCGCGAATCGCTTGTGATGGTTTTTGCTTTGGTAGATGGTGTGATCGGACCCACCGAATTAGATCAGCAAGTATTGGGCGAACTAGAAGAAAATGGGATTCCGTTTACGGTGGTTGCTACCAAGCTTGACAAAGTGAAGCCTTCGCAACTCGAGACTCGCAAGCGCGATCTTGCTCGCGGATGCGGTCTTTCTCAAGATGACATTGTTTGGGTGAGTGCGACAACTGGCATCGGCATTGTCAAGTTGCGCGCGTCGGTGGGCAACTATTTAAATATAAAAAAGCTAATAAAAAACGCTAATAAAAAGTCACGCAAATAATTATCGTGCGTAGGTAACGCCACCGTCAACAACGACAGTTGAGCCAACGACGTAGTCGCCTGCACGAGACGCCAAATAAATTGCAGCACCAGCCATGTCTTCTGGTGTGCCGATGCGACCAGACGGAATTGCTGCTGCGATTGCATCACCGTGGTCGCGTGCGACCTTGTTCATGTCGGAAGCGAAGGCGCCAGGTGCAATTGCAGTGACACCAATGCCGTCTTTGATGAGACGCAACGCCATGCGCTTTGTCATGTGAATGAGACCTGCCTTGCTGCCCGCATACGGGTATGTCTCTTCCAAGTTGGTCGAGATGCCATCGATGGATGCGATGTTGATGACCTTTGCAAGGTGACCATTCTTTGCAGCGGCGGCGCGTAGTTGTGGCGCGAGTGCTTGGGTCAAAAAGAACGGTGTCTTTAAGTTGAGGTCAACTGTCTTGTCCCAACCGCTTTCGGGGAACTCGTCAAAGGCCGCGCCCCACGCAGCGCCAGCGTTGTTGACGAGAATGTCCAGTGTTTCTTCACGTTTTGCTATTTCTGCAGCGAGAGCTTCGACACCTGCCTGAGTAGAGATATCGCCAGGGATCGAGATGCACTCGCCGTACATGCTGAGATTTTTTGCTGCAGCATCGCACTGTGCCGCTTTGCGGGCGGTGATATAAACACGCGAACAACCGTGCTCCAAAAAGCCTTGGACGATCATGGCGCCGATGCCACGGGATCCGCCAGTAACGAGCGCTACACGACCATTAAGTGAGAAGATGTCTTTCATCCGAGCAACTGTAGAGGGTGAGTAGTACCCTTCAACGATGCGCAAGAACCCCATGTTGGCTATTTTTCTTACTGTATTTATTGATTTGCTCGGATTCGGAATATTGATTCCTGTTTTCCCACTGTTGATCAGCCCTGGATCACCATTTCGTGTGACCCCTGAAGGCTGGTCTTTCACGCAGGGCCTCATCATGCTTGGCTGGCTGCAAGCGATCTTCCCATTCTGCATCTTTATCGCTGCGCCGATTCTCGGGCAGTTGTCAGATCGACATGGTCGCAAGCCTGTGCTCGCATTTTCTATATTTGGAACTGCACTTGGTTATGCGCTTTTCGCTATTGGAATTAGCACTGCAAATATTCCCTTGTTGTTTGCAGCACGCGCCCTCGACGGCATCACTGGTGGCAACTTGGCAGTCGCCCAAGCAGCAATTGGTGACGTAAGCACCCACGAAAATAGGGCAAAGAACTTTGGAATGCTTGGCGCCGCATTTGGACTCGGATTTATTATTGGGCCGTATCTCGGTGGTCGTCTAAGTTCGCCCGACACAAGCTTCTACGGCTTGTTCCATACCCCAAGTTGGTTTGGTGCGACCACACCATTTTGGTTTGCAACCATCTTGGCGCTCGCTAACTGCGCAAGCATTCTCACAATGTTCCCTGAAACTTTGAAAGAAAAGTTTCATGGTGGTCGGATCAAGATCAGTCGCGCTGTGAGCAACGTAGTTGGTGGATTCAAATCTGACCGTCTGCGTGTTGTGTTGATGGCAGGTTTTTTGTTTAGTGCCGGATTTACATTCTTCACCACGTTTTTTGGTGTGTACTTGCGCAACAACTTCAACTTCTCGTCTGCCAAAATTGGTGACTACTTTGCGATCGTCGGTTTATTCATTGCGATATCGCAGGCAGTTGTAGTGGCCAGAGTTGCGAAAAAACTCTCCGACTGGAAGGTACTGCGGTTCAGCATGTTTGGCCTTGGCATAATGATGTTGGTGTACTTCGTTATTCCAACGACATCGTCGTATTTCTTGTATCTTGTCATCCCATTTTTCACATTGTTTAATGGTTTGACAATGGCCAACATGTCGAGTCTGATCAGTCGTTCTGCTGAAATGGGTCAACAAGGCCAAGCAATGGGCATTTATTCGAGCGTGTCGAGCCTTGCTCAAGTGCCGGCATCAATATTGGTTGGTTACATCACCAGCGACATCACCTCAAGTCAGCCGCTGTTTGTATCATCGGCATGCATCATTCTTGGTGGCGCCGTGTTCTTCGTATTGTTCAAGCCAAAATACGTGATGGAGAGTGCTCATGCCGAGTGACAGAGCGCTCAAAACAATGAATGCTGTGCACCGCCTCATCCTCGGTGTCACTCGTGGTAAAGCAGGTTGGACAGCAGGCAACATGCCTGTACTCGAACTCACAACGATTGGTCGCAAGAGCGGTGAACCACGTAGTTGTTTATTGACCTCGCCGTTACAAGAAAATGGCGAGATTATGATTGTCGCGTCTCGTGGCGGCGATGACCATCACCCCGCTTGGTACCTCAATTTGCTTGAGACACCACAGGTGCAGGTGTCATACAAAGGTGCGCCTCACAAAATCATGACTGCCCGCACAGCCAACGCTCAAGAGAGAGCACGCATGTGGCCAATTGTTGCTGGAGCATATAAGGGTTACGCGGGCTATCAAGAAAAGACATCGCGCGAGATACCTCTCGTCATCCTTTCCGAATCCTAAACCTGCTTGGCACTCTGACTAGGTCGATAAATCGACAAGACGGGTAGCGTGGGTATATGCCAAAGCCCGGAATGCACTCAGGAATAACCACAGACGACGCGATGAACTTGGCCATGTCTGCCAAAGCGGTTCCATTGTTTGAAGCTGTCAAAACATTTATTCAAAGTGAAATTGATCCGATCACTGCTGAGTATTTTCGGCTTGGCGAAGGCAGACCGAATCGCTGGCAATATGGCGAAGGTCAACTTGAGTTGCTGAATTCGGTGAAAGCAAAAGCCAAGAAGGCTGGTCTATGGAATTTCTTCTTGCCAAATGCCGAGACTGGCGAAGGTTTGTCAAACCTCGACTATGCCTACATTGCAAATGAATTAGGCAAGAATCCAATTGCATCTGAGTGCTTTAACTGCAGTGCGCCAGACACGGGCAACATGGAAGTGTTGGAGCGTGTTGGTACCCCAGAGCAAAAGAAGCGTTGGCTCGAGCCGCTGCTTGCCGGCGAAATCCGTTCTGCATATGCGATGACCGAACCAGATGTGGCGTCATCAGATGCCAAGAATCTTGAGTGCCGTGCAGTGAAGGATGGCGATGAATGGCTCATCAACGGTGAGAAGTTTTATATCTCTGGCGCGGGTGACCCACGCTGCAAGATATTGATTTGTATGTTGCGAACAAGCCAAGATGGACCGCCACACGGCAGGCATTCACAAATACTCGTGCCGATGGACACCCCAGGAGTCGAAATCCTTGGGCATATGGAAGTATTTGGCGAAGACGATGCGCCTCACGGCCACATGCATTTACGTTTCACCGATGTTCGTGTGCCGGCAAGCAACATGTTGCTGGGTGAAGGTCGAGGTTTCGAGATATCACAAGTCCGTTTAGGACCAGGACGTATTCATCACTGCATGCGTTCGATTGGAGCAGCAGAGCGTGCGCTCGAACTCATGGTGCAGCGTGGGCTGAGCCGTGAAGCTTTTGGCAAGCCAATTGCACGACTCGGAAAAAATACCGAAGTGATCGCCAAGGCTCGCATTGAGATTGAGGCAATGCGCCTGATGGTGTTGCGTGCAGCAAAAGCCATGGACACCCTTGGTAATGCCGAAGCGCGCATATGGGTAAGCGCTGTAAAGGCAATGGTTCCCGAGCGTGTGTGCAAGATCATTGATGAAGCAATTCAAGTTTTTGGCGGAGCAGGTGTTTCACAATGGACACCACTGGCACGCATGTATGCAGGTCAGCGCACCTTGCGACTTGCCGATGGCCCTGACGAAGTGCACTGGCACGTTGTTGGTAGAGCCGAAATTGCGCGCTACGAGGGTGAAACCTTTGCGCCAATGAAGGGCTAATAAAATTTAAAAACGGGTTTTTGGCGACACGGTCAGACGTGGATCGCTGACGATAATTCCCTCGAGCACCTTGTCGATCGCCGTCAAGATTGCTGGCTCAAGCACAATGTTTGCGGCTTTCACGTTGTCGTCGAGTTGATCTGGGCGAGTAGCACCGACAATTGCGGATGCAATATTTTTGTTTTGCAACACCCACGCAATAGCCATCTGCGCCATCGTGATACCTGCTTGTGCAGCAATTGGTTTGAGTTCTTGAACTTTTGTGAGTGTGGCATCGGTGAGCCAACGCGAGATGAAATTTTTGCCGCTCAACTCGTCGGTTGCTCGGGAACCATCTGGCGGTGGTTGACCTGGTAGGTACTTGCCCGTAAGTACGCCCTGTGCCATTGGTGACCACACGATTTGTGAAAGTCCTTCGCGCTCACTTGCTGGTACAACTTCTTGGTCGATTACGCGCCACAACATGGAGTATTGAGGTTGGTTAGAAATAAATGGCACGTGCAGTTCGCGCGCAAGTTCTGCACCACGCGTGATCTGATCGGCATCCCACTCGGACACTCCTATATACAGCGCTTTGCCTTGGCGCACGATGTCTGCAAATGCGAGCATGGTTTCTTCGAGAGGAGTTTCGACGTCGTAGCGGTGTGCTTGATACAAATCGACGTGATCCATGTTGAGGCGTTTGAGTGATGCATCGATGGAATGCATGATGTGTTTGCGCGATAGGCCGCGATCGTTCACACCACCCCCGGTTGGGAAATAGACCTTTGTGAACACTTCGATGCTTTCGCGTGGCACGCCAGCAAGTGCACGACCAAGCACGGCTTCGGCGCGAGTGCCTGCGTAAACGTCTGCTGTATCAAATGTGGTGATGCCGAGTTCGAGCGCACGCTTCACACATGCGTTGGCGGCATCTTCTTCAACTTGGCTGCCATGCGTGATCCAGTTGCCATAACTAATTGCTGAGACTTTGAAGCCGCTTCGGCCGAGGTATCTAAATTCCATGCTGTGAATCTATCTGTTGATTTTTGATGCGATGGCCTCTTCACTCGTACTGGCTGGTCGTCGAAGATATTTTGGTCCAACCAGCAAGCAGCCAAGGCACACAAGTGTGAACATGGTGATGCCCGTAGCAACAAATGCCGCATGTCGTCCGTAGTGCTCGTACACACTGCCCGCAATCATCGCGACAATTCCGCCTGTGAGCGTTTGGATTCCGCCGAGCAAACCAGATGCACCCGCTTGACGTTCTGGCGGAGCAACTTGAGCAACGGCAATTCCGGTTCCAGTGACAGTGAGTGCGTCGAGAGCCGACTGAGTGACTCCAATGCCGAGCATCCAATATGGGCTGCCGATAAAACCGTATGCAGTCATATAAAAAGCGCCAAGCGCGAGCCCGAAAGCACTGACACGAAATGGACCATATTTTTGTGCAATGGTGCCACCGACAGTCGCAAACAAAATCCACGGCATACCAAAAATAGAAATGCCGGCATTGCCCACCCAATTTGGTGCGCCCATGTCATCCATCATCACTACCCAGAGTGGATCAAACACACCGATCATCACGTACAACGCAACTCCAACAAGTACTGCACCAAGCAGTGGTCGGATGCGCAATAAGTCGATAGCAAAACGCTCAGTGGTGCGATCTTCGGCAGGAGTTTCTTCGATGTCTTCGCGTGCGATCAATGCAACCATCACCACAAGAATTGCCGCGATGATCAGGAAAGGCGCAGCCAAACCAAATTTGCCAACTGTCAAAGCCGAGATAATTGGACCAAGCGCAAAACCGCCCACCTCGATCGCGACGCCGCGACCCAAATTAGTTCCCATATTTTCCGGGTCGCTAACAATTACGATGCGCTTGATTGCAGGAATTGCGATGCCGGCACCGATGCCCATTAACACTCGTCCGCAAATAAAGCCAGTCATTGACGAGCCGTATGCCATCACGATTGCACCGACAACATTGCCCGCCACACCCCACGTCATCAACCGTCGAGCATGACCCTTGTCGGCATACGGGGCAATGGTCAATTGGGCAACGAACGAAGTAAAGAATCCGGCGGCAATAATGATGCCGAGGCCTGTTTCCTGAATGCCGAATTGATCGCGCCAGTCGTCGAGCATTGTAAACATGACGCCGTATCCGGATGCAAGAAAACCCATTGCGATCTGCAAAATATTGATTAATCGCTTGTGGGCCACCGAGCCACACTAGACCAACGTTGATTGTCCGTAGGCTGTTGTTATGGATGTCGCAGTTGTCGATTACCAATCACCAGATGCACCAAAGCGTTTCACTGAGTCGTTGCGCGACACTGGTTTTGCTGTGCTCACTAATCATCCCGTGCAGTACGACATGGTGCAACGATTGCAAAACGAGTGGCTCAATTTTTTTCGTACAGGCAACAAGTGGGATTACTTGCCAGGCGAAGGGGGACAAGACGGATACCGTCCGCTCGAAGAAGCTGAACAAGCAGTTGGTGCTTCGCTTCCTGACATCAAAGAGTATTTTCACTGGTATCCGTGGGGTCGCCAGCCAGCTGTTGAGTCGGCAAGTGCGGCCGCAATGTATCAAGCCGGCTGGTCGCTTGCTGCAGAGTTGTTGACATGGGTGGAAGCAAATACACCAAGCAGCATTTCTAAATCTTTTTCGATGCCACTTTCCGAAATGATCGTTGGTACGAAGCGAACTCTTTTACGTATTTTGCATTATCCACCACTGAAGGGAAACGAGCCAGTTGGTTCGGTGCGTGCGGCAGCCCATGAAGACATCAACATGATTACGGTGTTGCCGGCCGCCAACGAGCCCGGTTTGCAAGTGCGCGATCTTGATGGCAAGTGGCACGACGTGCCGTGTGACCCAGGCAGTGTGGCGATCAATGCTGGCGACATGCTCAAATATGTAACCGGAGGTTATTACCCGAGCACAACTCATCAAGTGATTAACCCAGTTGGCGATGCAGCAACGAGATCACGTGTTTCGACACCGTTGTTTTTGCACCCCGCAGACGACGTGTTAATTGCTGAAAACAAAACAGCATTCGACTTCTTGCGCGATCGCATTAAAGAAATTGCGGGCGTTGAGCTGACAAAGGACTAGTTAAGAAGTAATGAATGCTGACATTATGAATAATTTGCGAACGCAGTCATTTATCAACGGCGAGTGGGTGGGTTCTGCAAACCAGATCGACGTGCTCAACCCTGCAACCGGCAAGTCGCTTGCAAGTGTTGCCAATGCATCGATAGCCGATTGTTTGCTCGCAGTAGACGCCGCCAATGCAGCATTTGTTTCGTGGCGCGCAACTGCACCGCGCGTGCGTGCCGAGATTTTGCGCAAAGCATTCGAGATAATGATTGCCGAACAAGAACAACTGGCACGTTTGATCACGATGGAGATGGGCAAAATACTTGCTGACTCGCGAGCAGAAGTGGCTTATGCGGCAGAGTTTTTTAGATGGTTTAGCGAAGAAGCAGTGCGTATTGACGGCGATTACCGACGCGCGCCAGGTGGTGCCAATTGGCTAATGGTCTCTAGGCAACCAGTTGGTGTGGCACTGCTCGCAACACCATGGAATTTTCCAGCTGCAATGGCCACTAGAAAGATTGGGCCTGCTCTCGCTGCAGGTTGCACAGTGGTGCTGAAGCCAGCGCAAGACACGCCGCTCACCGCACTTGCAATTGCCGACGTGTTGCAGCGTGCAGGTGTGCCAGCCGGTGTGGTCAATGTTGTTGTTACCAACCCATCAGGCCCTGCTGTAGCGGCGATGATGGATTCTGGAAAAGTGCGCAAACTGAGTTTTACTGGTTCGACAAAAGTCGGTTCAATTTTGCTCGCACAAGCAGCACCACGTGTCATTAACTGCAGCATGGAACTGGGTGGCAACGCGCCATTTCTAGTTTTTGGTGATGCCAATGTTGATGCGGCAGTTGACGGCGCGATGCTCGCAAAGATGCGCAATGGCGGTGCGGCATGCACTGCCGCAAATCGTTTCTATGTGCACGATTCGGTGCTTGCAGAATTTACAGACAAGTTGACCGAACGTATGTCGGCGTTGGTGCTGGGTAATGGACTCGATGCGACCACAACGCTTGGTCCACTCGTGTCTCGCGCCGAACAAGAGTCTGTGGCAAAGATGGTGGATGGCGCAGTGAGCAGGGGAGCAAAAGTTTTGTGCGGCGGCAAGTCGGTGACGACGCCGGCATTTGGATATCAGGCAACCGTATTGGCCAATGTTTCACCCGATGATGAAATTTTGAAAGACGAAATATTTGGACCAGTTGCGCCAATTGTTTCGTGCAGCAATGATGCTGAGATGGTGCGTCTTGCCAACGACGTCGAATACGGACTGGTGAGTTATGTGTTTACACGCGATGCAGCAAAAGGTATGCGCGTTGCCGAGTCGTTGGAGGCCGGAATGATCGGCTTCAATCGAGGAATTGTTTCTGACCCTGCTGCACCATTTGGTGGAGTCAAGGCATCGGGTATTGGTCGCGAAGGCGGCCACGACGGGCTACTCGCGTTCTTGGAAACCAAGTACGTCGCCGGCAACTGGTAGGGCATTCGCTCGGGCAATCGAGAGCGCCCACCAAAACAACGCAAACTGCAACGGCAACCGACCATACGCAACAAGTTGGTCACTGAATGCGTGATCGCGCCAATCCCACGCCATATAGAGGTTGGCTGGGTAGACCGCAATAAATATTCCGAATGCAGCAAATGCTGCTCGACGACGAGTTGCGCTCATGAGCAGACCTAGTCCGATGGAGAGTTCGCCAACTCCGCTGATGTAGGTCCAAAAGCGTTCGCTTGGCGGCAGCCATGGCGGAACGATGTTGTCAAAAAATGTTGGGTTGGCAAAGTGCATTACCCCCGCCGTTAATAAGAATGCGGCCATGATTCGCGCGCTGGTTGCAGCAGGTTGTTGTTTTGTCACGCAGTCATTTTGTCACATCCATTTGACAGTCAGAGTGGACTTTCGGCTAGGTATTCCACGATGGACTGCTGGCATCTGTGACAATGGAAATAGTGAGTGACCAAATCGACATCAAGACCAATTGGCTCGACCCGAACGCCCTTGATCAGGTGCGTGGACAAGTGCCCCTTGTATACGTAGACGCTGTGCCAGTGCGGGTAGACGATATGGGTCAGGTGACGTCGGTTGGCATGCTGTTGCGCCAGGCACCCGACGGCAGTATTAGTCGCACTGTCGTGTCAGGTCGCGTTTTGTTGGGCGAACGAATTCGTGAGGCGTTATTACGACATCTCGAAAAAGACCTTGGGCCGCTTGCGCTTCCACAAATTCCCCCAGAGCCAGCACCGTTTACTGTCGTCGAATACTTTCCAGACCCAACCATCAGCGGTTTTCACGACCCACGCCATCATGCAGTGAGCCTCGCGTTTGTTGTGCCGGTTTCGGGCGATTGCCAACCGAGTCAGCAAGCCCTCGATCTCGGATGGTTCTCACCCGAACAAGCGGTGAGCGAACAAATGCGTAAAGAAATGACAAGCGGTCACGATCGACTTATTCGCCTCGCACTGGCTTCGGTAGGGCAACTGCCCTAAGGGCTACAAAGCCTTGTGGCGATTGGATTTTCTGCGCTTTATTACTACGCGCCGACCGGTGTTGGAGTTGTGCCGACGCAGGTGTGGTGGGGGTGAAACAACCGTTGTATTGGCATCGACAACAAGCGTGATGCCGTTGTCATCGATGTTGCCTGGCTCGCTTGCGGCTTCAATGACAACCGCGGCCTCTTCTTTTGGTTTTCGGCCGAGCAGTTTGTCAAAAACCAGCATGCCGCCAGCCAACATCGCGCCGACTGTGCCGTATCGCTGTGCCGCGCGTCGAACCATGGCGTCATCTCGGTCGATTACAAACTCATTGTCGCCAAGTTTTTCATTCACATCGTTCAAACTAACGGTATATCCCTCACTCGGGTGAGCGGTGTGAATAATCTTTACTCGTGCTCATCGGCAACAAGGTTCAACACAACGCAGCAACATTACGCAC
>Ga0194050_1000394_pt1 | contig 15488 bp, 16 predicted proteins | sample SepL2310m_MetaG_FD_148657 | JGI IMG/M metagenome (GOLD analysis project Ga0194050, IMG submission 148657) | Anoxic zone freshwater microbial communities from boreal shield lake in IISD Experimental Lakes Area, Ontario, Canada - Sep2016-L239-10m | ecosystem: Environmental > Aquatic > Freshwater >...
GATTCTTACTTCAGTACGAATGCAAGAACAAGGCCGAAAAGCGCCAAAGCTTCAGCAAGTGCGAAGCCAAGGAATGCGATTGGCTGAAGGATGCTGCGAGCCTCTGGCTGACGAGCGACGCCGCTGATGTACGCAGCAAAGATCAAGCCGGTTGCAGTACCTGGTCCAATTGTCGAAAGGCCGAAGCCTACGATTGCGAGAGTGCCTGTCATTTCTCTTTCCTTTCATATTGGCCAAACGGTCGCTTGGTCAAAGTTATTGTGGTTTTAGTGCTCGTCGGCAAGTGCTCCGGCGATATATAGAGCTGTTAATAAAGTGAAGATATAAGCCTGTAGGGCTTGGATTCCAAGTTCGAAAAAGCTTAATCCGATAGCAAAGCCAAATGAGAATAAACTAAGAAACTTCAAAATCAATCCACTTGTTAATAGATACTCGCCACCAAGAGTGAAAACTAACAACAAAAGGTGACCAGCAAACATATTGGCAAATAAACGCATAGAAAGCGTTAGTGGTCGAGTAACTAAGTATGTTAGTAGCTCGACTGGAGTTAAGATTAAATAGACAGGCTTTGGAATACCTGGCATAAAACAAATGTCTTTCACATATTTACTAAAACCATGCTTTTTAATTGCAACATAGTGGTAAGTGACGTATGAAAAAATTGTCACGCCAATTGGAAAGCCAATGTGTGACATAGTCGGGAACTGTAGAAGTGGGACAATACCGAAAATGTTATTCGTCAGAATAAAAATAAAGAGTGAGAATAGAAATGGTACGAAGCGCATGAACTCTGGCCCAATAACATCACGACCAAGTTCGTTACGAATGAATGTGTATACGGATTCACCAGCAAATTGCAGCTTCGATGGAACGATGGCAGCTTTGCGGGCAGAAAGAGTAAAAAAACTTCCAGCCACAATAACTGAAAGGAAAACTAAGAGAACTGGCTTGGTGAAAAGGATGCTGTCGCCAAAAATTGGCGCAAAATCGAAATCAGCACTGCTTGGCGGAACAAAGCCTGGATTGGCTTGACTCCATAATCCGCGCACTGAAAACTCCTTCTAAAGAGATGGTCAAAGCTATTTGCCCATGGGGAGGAAGGGCACTGGCTAAACTTAGAGGCTCAGTGGCCTACATGCAAAATGGCTCATGAGCTACTCAGACCAAGGTTCAAGGATGCAAAGTGGGGATTTAGTTCTTGAGAAAGCGCAGCCAAATCAACCAAAAACTTGAGCCGATGCCGAGAATCAATCCAGTGATAAGCAGGAAATGGGTGCCAAGAAAATGATCACCCAGGGCGCCAGCACCACCCCAGAAAACTAAACCGGAGATTAAATAGGCAAGTATCGACCAAAAAGCTGCGTCATCATTCATCGCCATTACTGTTCATCCATTCCATTGCTTAGTTTGTGACTCGCATCACTAGGCAATGGTAGGTGAAGTCGAAGCTTTAAGAAAGCCCTAACCTCGCCCACGAGCCAAGCAAATGTAATTGCAACTGCAACAACACCAAATGTTGTTCGATCCAAATCCTTTTCTGGCACTGCATTTACAACGATTAGGAGAAACACTCCCAGAATCAATAACTTAGCAAAGTAGGAGACCAAAACTAAAACCATTGTCATCATGGGATCAAGTTTTCGAGAATACTTTGAAATTGCTAAGTGAATTCCGAAAAAAATCAAGACAATAAATTCAGCTAAGACTCCCCCAAGGATGGCTGAATTTCCGCGAGCAATAGTCATACCTATTGTTGTGAGTATGCCAATTACGCTGGCTGGGATTACAGCACCACGCCACATTTCAAACTCAGATGACTGACTCATTTTCTAACCATACTCCTCTTACTGATCAACAACGTAGCCATGAATAACATAATTGCAGTCAAAAGCCCAACCCACCACGGTTCAAAAGCCAGCACTGTCACAGGAAATGCAATTGTTGCAGTCCACATATACAAAATGAATGCCGTCTTTAACTGTGAGTTGCCGGCACTGAGCAAACGGTGATGCAAGTGTTCATTATCAGGTGCAAAGGGAGATTTACCGGCTTTCACTCGACGCCCAACTGCAAGAAGAAGATCAACCAGTGGAATCGCAAGAACTGCAAAAGGTAGAAGCAGAGGCAGCAACGTTGGCCCCCGTGATTCAGCAGAGATTGCATTGGGATCAACTTGGCCAGTTAAAGTGATTGCAGCTGATGCCAGTAATAAACCAAGGAGCATTGAACCGCTATCTCCCATAAAAATACGTGCTGGATGGGCGTTATGTGGCAAGAAACCAATACAGAGGCCCACTAAAACAGCGGTTGTGAGTGATGGGGCACCTGCGCGACTAAAGCCAAAATCAACGGCTAGAAGGTAGGCAAAGGCAAAGAAAGCAATTCCAGAGATTGCAACAATTCCCGCAGCCAGCCCATCCATACCATCAATGAAGTTCACGGCATTAATAATGACTAAGACAATAAGTACTGTGACTAACTGGCCAATACTTGGTGGCAAAGTAATCACACCGTTAATAGGTAGCCACAGAATCTGAATTCCATACATCAACAAAATTCCTGCAACAAAAACCTGCCCAGTTAACTTTGTTAGAGCATCTAATTGAAAGCGATCATCGGCCATACCGAGCAAGACAATGGCAGTTGAGGCTAAAAAGATGCCTTGGGCTTCATGACCAAAAGATTTACCGACTAGGGGCAAGTGATTGACAATCATGAATGTAATTGCCATAGCTAGCCACATTGCAACCCCGCCCCAGCGAGCTGTGGGAGTTGTGTGAATATCTCGTCCACGAATTCCAGCAACTGCGCCAAATCGAATTGCTTGAGTGCGAACTAGCGGAGTAATGAGATAACACAGCGCTGCTGATATCAGCAACGTTACTAAGTACTCGCGCATGCGCTCTAATTACCCCTGGTAAATAGGAAAGCGTGAAGTCAGTGCATGCACTTCACTCTTAATTGCCCCATGAGCAGATGCATCATCAGTGGCAATTGCTCGCGCAATCAAAGTTGCAATCTGCTTCATCTCTTCAACGCCCATTCCTTGGGTAGTTGTTGATGGGGTACCAACACGGATACCGCTTGTAATTCCTGGCTTCTCAGGATCGTTTGGAATTGAGTTCTTATTCATAACAATTCCAGCTGCCCCGCATCGCTCATCGGCAGTTTTCCCAGTTACTCCTGTGCTTCGAATATCCATCAGCGCTAAGTGAGTTTGGGTGCCACCTGATACTGCTCGCATGCCTTCTGCTTCAAGGGCCTTTGCTAGTGCTTGGGCATTAACAATTACATCCTTGGCATATTTTTGATACGCAGGTGTTGCGCACTCTGCCAACGCAACAGCCTTACCAGCTACTGCAGACATAATCGGTCCACCCTGCATTCCTGGGAAGATTGATTTATCAATTGCTGCAGAATGTTCGGCCTTAGCCAAAATCATTCCACCACGTGGTCCACGCAAAACTTTATGTGTTGTGAAAGAAACGACATCTGCATAAGGAACAGGGGATGGAATCGCTTTTCCGGCAACTAGACCAATGAAGTGAGCCGCATCTACCCACATGATTGCTCCTACTTCGTCACAAATTGCGCGTACTTTCTCAAAATCAATAAGTGATGGGTATGCAGTTGCACCAGAACAAATCATCTTTGGCTTTGTTGCAATTGCCTTATCGCGCAGCTCGTCATAATCGATTAATTCATTATCGCTGCGCACGCCGTATGACTCAATGTTGAACCATTTACCTGAAAAGTTAACTGGTGAGCCATGTGTTAAGTGACCACCATGTGCCAAAGACATCGCCATGACGGTATCTCCTGGCTTAGTAAATGCTTGATAAACCGCGATATTTGCACTTGCACCTGAATGTGGTTGAACGTTTGCATGATCTGCACCGAAAAGAGATTTAGCGCGCTCGATTGCAAGGCTTTCAGCTTTATCTACTTCTTCGCATCCGCCGTAGTAGCGCTTGCCTGGATACCCTTCAGCATATTTATTTGAAAGTGTTGAACCAATAGCTGCCAGTACTGCCCGGGACGTGAAGTTTTCTGATGCGATCAGCTGCAAATTCTTTTGCTGACGTGTCATTTCCGAGAGCAGAATTGCAGCAATCTCTGGGTCTTGATTGCTCAGGGCATCGAAATCTGGGCCATAGTAAGTAGACATAATCCAACCTTATCGTGAGGGCCTAAATAAGGCGCGCGCTCGGAGCAATTGCCTGTATTTCCTCGAGTGAAATAGCCCCAATGCGCAAAACACGGACACCGTCGGAATCGGCTTCAACAACCGTTGTTGGCACCCCTTGGCGCAGTTTTCCGCTGTTGAACTGGAAAGCTAAATCAGAGTGAAGAACAAAAATGTCGCTGAGCTCTTTAGGTGCTGGTATTCCTATTCTTGAACCACTTGTAACAGCCAATGGTCCACTCTTTGCCAACAAAGCTTTAGCAAATTTACTTTTTGGAGTTCGAATGCTGATGCGATCGAGCTGATTAGCATCTCCTAAATCCCAACTCAAACCCAACTGTGGTTTGAGATTCAACGACAGAAGCCCTGGCCAAAACTTCTTCATCAAGGCAGAAATCTCTGGAGTAATTTCACGGACAACACCTTGGGCAGTTTTTGCACTTCCTACAAGCACCTGTGCTGAAGTAAATAGCGGTGATCCATGCAAAACATTCATGGCACGAACTGAATCGTGTTTGAAGGCATCACACACAAATGCATAACTGTGTTCTAGTGGAATTGCAATGATGTAACCATCAGAGATCGCTTTAAGAGCTTTATTAACGTGACGGCTCAGTTCGCCTTTTTTAAGGTCTACTTCTTTACCCATGATTACCTCCTCACCGCACTGGTCCAACGGGGACGACCTACGAGGTCATCATGGAGTGCAATATCTTCGAAATCTACGGCTAACTCCCCCGCAATTGCAATTGCTTGCTCTTCTGTATGTTCAATAACTAATACTCCGGCAGGTTTTAACAATCTGGCCGCGGCTTGAATAAAGATTCGTGGAAGTTCCATTCCCGTTGGTCCACCAAAGAGGGCGATGTGAGGCTCAAAGCCGGCAACATCTCGTGGCAACACTTGTGCATCTGGAATATATGGTGGATTTGCAATTATCACATCGCATTTAACTCCCGGCAAAACATCTGCCACATCGCCTTCCACAACTCGCACATTTTGCGCTATGACGGAGACGTTTTTCTTCAACCATACCAGCGCCTCTGGTGATTTCTCTACTGCAATCACTCGTGCGCTGGGTGCTTCTGTTGCAATGGCAAGAGAAAGAGCACCAGAGCCTGCACCTAAATCAATAACACTGACTGGACCTGGCAAGTTAGTAATGTGTTGTAAAACTGCTTCCACAAGTAGTTCAGACTCTGGACGAGGAACTAAAACCCCTGGACCTACTTCAATTTCTAGGTAACGAAAGGGCGCAACACCGGTTAAGTACTGCAGGGGTTCATGGTTGAGCCGGCGATCTAACATATTGAAGAACTGTTCTTCAATCACATCAATGTCACTAATGGTTGCAAGAGTAGATTCAATCAAAACTGGGTTATGTAGATCCATGCGAGTTAAACCAAGGACATGAGCTAACAGGTGCTCGGCATCTACTTCACTAATTCCAGATTCTGCTAACTGTGCTTTTGCAACACGAAGCAGGCTCTTAATCTCCATGAACTTAGTTTGTGCTCGCCAAACGTGCAGCTTTATCTGCATCCAGTAAGGCTTGAATCATGTCATCGAGATCGCCATTCATCACTGCATCTAAGTTATTAGCTTTGTAGTTAACGCGGTGATCACTAATGCGATTCTCTGGATAGTTATATGTCCGAATGCGCTCTGAGCGATCCACGGTACGAACTTGGCTCTTGCGCTCAGCAGATGCTGCAGCTTCAGCCTTTTCTTGGGCATCGGCTAAAAGACGAGCGCGCAAGATACGCAGAGCTGATTCCTTATTTTGTAGCTGGCTCTTTTCATTCTGACAAGAAACCACAATGCCCGTTGGAACGTGAGTTAATCGCACGGCAGAGTCAGTTGTATTAACTGACTGTCCGCCAGGACCTGATGAGCGATAAACATCTACGCGCACATCGTTCATATTGAGCTCAACATCTACTTCTTCAGCTTCAGGCAAAATCAAGACACCGGCAGCAGATGTGTGAATACGTCCCGCACTTTCAGTCTCTGGCACGCGCTGCACGCGGTGCACACCACCTTCAAATTTCAAACGTGCATAAGGAGATTCTCCAGGAGCTGCAGTTCCCTTTGATTTAACTGCAACAGAAATATCTTTATAGCCACCCATTTCACTTTCAGTGGCATCAATAATTTCAACTTTCCAATTATGTTTTTCGGCATAACGCATATACATGCGCAAGAGATCACCAGCAAAAATCGCTGATTCATCCCCGCCAGCACCTGCTTTAACTTCTAAAATCACATCGCGATCATCATTGGGATCACGTGGCAATAAGAGCTCTTCAAGCTTTTCAGCAGCCGACGCGCATGTTGCCTCTAACCCTGGAATCTCAGATGCAAAGTCAGCATCAACTGTCGCTAACTCTTTACCGGCCGCTAAATCATCTTCAGCAGATTTCCAGGCTTTAAAGCCAGCAACAACTGGACCTAGTTGGGCATAACGCCGACCTAATTTGCGGGCATTATTTTGATCTTCATGGATGGACGGATCAGCCATCTTGGCTTCAAGTTCGGCGTATTCGCGCACCATTTCATGGGCGGATGCGAAACGATCACTTGTCATTGGCTTCTCCTTTCAAATAATGATTGTGGTTATGTTTTCAAGTGAAAAATAAAAAAACCGCGACCGCAACCGTTAAGGGCTGCGATGCGGTTTCTTTAGAAAGCTACTTGGCTTCTTTTTTACCGAAGCGCTCTTCGAACTTAGCTACGCGACCACCAGTATCAAGGATGCGCTGCTTGCCGGTGTAGAACGGGTGGCATACAGAACACACTTCAACATAGATTGAACCGCTTGCAACTGTTGATCGGGTAACAAACTTCTCGCCGCAACCACAGGTTACTTGGGTCTCTTTGTACTCTGGGTGGATCTCTGGCTTCATGGTTATTCCTTCTTTAATGTTTGGGTCCCTTATCGGGTGAACCAAACGGGCGGTTAACAGGTCTAAATCGTAGGTGATTGCCCGCGATTTGCGAAATTTACGCTTACTTTGAGTCGTCAGGTCCAGAGGTTGTCTTCTGAATCTGCATTAAGAACTCGACGTTGGACTTAGTGCCCTTCATCTTCTCAAGAAGAAGTTCAAGTGCTGCTTGTGGCTCAAGTGCGTGTAATACACGACGCAGCTTCCAAACAATATTGAGTTCCTCTGATCCCATAAGGATTTCTTCCTTACGTGTTCCAGATGCAACAACGTTAACTGCAGGGAAGATGCGCTTATCGGCAATCCTACGATCAAGGATGAGCTCCATGTTTCCAGTTCCCTTGAACTCTTCAAAGATAACTTCATCCATACGAGAACCTGTGTCAACGAGCGCAGTTGCAAGAATAGTTAGTGATCCACCATCTTCAATATTACGAGCTGCACCAAAGAACTTCTTGGGTGGATAGAGAGCTGCTGAATCAACACCACCAGAAAGAATTCGACCTGATGCTGGAGCTGCGATGTTATATGCGCGGCCCAGACGTGTGATTGAGTCAAGAAGAACAACTACATCGTGGCCAAGTTCAACAAGGCGCTTTGCGCGCTCGATTGCAAGCTCTGCAATTGTTGTGTGGTCATCTGCTGGGCGGTCGAAAGTTGAAGCAATAACTTCACCCTTAACCGAGCGCTGCATATCAGTAACTTCTTCTGGACGCTCATCAACTAGAACAACCATCAAGTGACACTCTGGGTTATTTGTTGTGATTGCGTTAGCAATGGCTTGCAAAACCATTGTCTTACCGGCCTTTGGCGGTGAAACAATAAGTCCGCGCTGACCCTTACCAATGGGTGCAATCAGATCGATAACACGTGTGGTTAATATGTTTGGCTCAGTTTCAAGGCGCAAGCGCTCTTGAGGATAAAGTGGAGTCAACTTGCCGAATTCAACACGGTTACGTGCCTCTTCAGGAGTCATTCCATTGACTGTTTCAAGAGTGATTAATGCGTTGAACTTCTGCTTAGTTTCACCTTCACGTGGCTGGCGAACCTGGCCTGTTACAACATCGCCTTTACGTAGTCCGTTTTTGCGCACTTGCTGCAATGAAACATAGACATCGTTAGGTCCTGGAAGATATCCAGCAGTGCGAATAAATGCATAGCTATCGAGAATATCGAGTAAGCCGCCAACTGGTACCAAGACATCATCTTCACCAATTACTGGTTCGCGCTCTTCGCGAGGTCCACGATCACGGTTGCGTTCACGGTTGCGATCGCGTCCACGTGCATGGCGATCAGAGCGATCATGGCGGTTACCGCGATCGGTGTTGCTTTGAGGCGCTGATGGTGAGTCATCGCCATCATCATCTGAATCTTCATTTGAAGCAGAGTTATTTGAGCTCTTAGCTTCCTTCTTGTTCTTATTGCGGGCTTCGCGGCGGGCTTCGCGTTCAGCTTTAGCAGCTTCGCGGTTGCTTGCCTGTAAATCAGCGATCGCCTCTACAAGAGCGTCCTTCTTCATCTTTGCTGCGCCGTCGACACCCAGTTGCGTTGCAACTGTCTTTAACTTAGGAAGTGTCATTGCAGAAAGCTCAGGACTATTTGAACGTACAGGTTCAATTTCTGTTGTCATCTGTTTCTTTTCTATATAGGTCAACAGGTTTTAGATATATCCCGTTAAGCCGTGGATGTTTTTTAGATTTATCTGATGTGTTACTGGCCGCTAGAGAAGGGCCGTTCAGATAGGTGAAAGTTTAGCACCCCATGGCGCTGATAGGCAAAATCACCAAAATTAAGCGGAGATTACGTTGGCTCCTTGGCGGGCAATACCCAGTTCAGTTGCAATAAATTTATCTCCAGCAGCTCTGCGTAGTTCCTCGGCCTCAGATGGGCCGCCAGTGTGAAGTACCAAAACAGTTGGACCAGCACCTGAAATAAAGGCTGCAACGCCAGCGTTACGAAGCTTTGTCAGCAGCGCAAAAGATTGTGGCATGGCCTCTTTGCGATATGACTGATGTAGAAAGTCAGCAGTTGCAGTGTGGAGAAGATCTGGGCGATGCTCTAGCGCATGCACCAAAAGCGCTGCATTTGAAGTATTTCTGACCGCATCGGCATGAAGCAAACTCTCAGGCAACATCTTTCTCGCCTTTGATGTTGCGACAGAGGTAGCCGGAATAAATGCCAGTGCGCCAATACGTGCATCAACATCAATATGAACTGATTGCGCCACCATGCGTCCGCGTTGTGAATCTTGCCAAGCAATATTTGCACCACCAAAAATCGCAGCTGCGACGTTATCCGGGTGGCCTTCCATTTCATTAGCCAGCACCAACATATCTTCTAATGACATGCGTTCATTGCCACCAAGAACAAGGGCGCGAGCAAGAGAGAGTCCGCCAACAATTGCACTGGCAGAAGAGCCAAGGCCACGGCCATGTGGAATGACATTTAACTGGCGAAGTGCAATACCGCGAGGTTTGCCACCAAGAAATTCAAAGCCTTTATACATCGCCTTAATGACTAAGTTTTTATCATTTCTAGCAACATTGTCCGCTCCCTCACCAGTGACATCAACATCAAAGCCCGGTTCATCTTGAACTTGAGCGATGTAGCGATCAAACATGGTCAGAGCTAAACCAAGGCAATCAAAGGCAGGACCTAAGTTGGCACTGGTTGCAGGAACTTGCACCTGCATTGGTTGAGCTTTAAAAGTTGGCTTCATAGTGAACTCTTAGGAAAGACCTAGCGCTTTTGCGGCAGCTTTAAGGTTGACTGGAACAACAACAGGCTTCTTCGCAGAATCAAGGGCGTAAGGAATATCTTTCAAGCCATGGCCGGTGACAGTAATAACGATTGTCTTACCTTGCGGCAGCTTTCCAGCCTTTTTATACTTAATAAGTCCAGCTAATCCTGCAGCAGATGAAGGTTCAACAAAGATTCCCTCTTTAGCTGCAATTAAACGATAGGCAGACAAAATCTCTCTATCTGTCACTGAATCAATCACACCACCTGAAAGATCACGGGCTTCAACGGCTTGTGCCCAGGAAGCAGGGTTTCCAATGCGAATAGCAGTTGCAATGGTGTCTGGGTTTTTAACGATCTTGCCCTTAACAATTGGGGCAGCACCGGCAGCTTGAAAGCCATACATCTGTGGCAACTGTGATGACATGCCATCCTTGTAATACTCCTTATAGCCCTTCCAATAAGCAGTGATATTTCCTGCATTACCGACTGGCATTGCATGAATATCTGGAGCATTACCCAACATGTCCACAACTTCAAAGGCCGCCGTCTTTTGTCCTTCAATGCGATAAGGATTAACTGAATTAACCAGTGCAACTGGATAGTTCTCAGATAGTTCGCGAGCAAGTGTTAAACAATCATCAAAGTTGCCATTGACCTGCAAAATAGTTGAGTCATGAATAACTGCTTGGGCTAACTTGCCCATCGCAATTTTTCCCTTAGGAATTAAAACTGCTGGTGTCATGCCAGCTCTAACGGCATATGCCGCAGCAGATGCTGAAGTGTTTCCAGTTGACGCACAGATGACCGCCTTAGCACCATCTTCTGCCGCCTTTGAAATCGCCATTGTCATTCCGCGATCTTTAAAAGAGCCTGTGGGATTTAAACCTTCGTATTTAATCCAAACATTATTACCTAGTAGCTCTGAGAGGTTGCATGCATAGATAAGTGGTGTGCCACCTTCACGCAAGGAGATGATCGGGGTATTCGCGTTAACAGGTAAGCGGTGGCGATATTCTTCAATGACTCCGCGCCATTGATGGGCTCCGCTTTTCTTGTTTCCAAAAATCCCCATTTAGGCAACTACCCCCTCAACGCGAATTACTGATTCAACTTTGCTGACAATATCCATGTCAGTCAGTTTCTTTATGCAACCCTTGAGTGATGATTCCGTTGCAGAATGTGTGACAACAATGAGTTCGGCGTCACTGCCGAGTCCTGCTTGGCGCACAGTTTGAATAGAGATGCTTTCACTGGCAAATACTTGGGCAATTGCCGCTAAAACACCTGACTTATCAGCCACATGCAAGCGAATAAAGAACTGTGACTTCACATCACCAACAGGTGCGATATCAAGGTCGGCATAGTCAGATTCACCGTAGCCAACAGTTGAGTAAGCACGGTGGCGAGTAACAGCAACTAAGTCACCCAAGATTGCAGATGCAGTTGGTGCACCGCCTGCTCCGCGACCATAGAACATGAGCTGTCCCGCAGCCTCTGATTCAACATAGACGGCGTTAAAAGCGTTGCGCACAGATGCCAATGGATGTGAACTTGGAAGAATCACTGGATGCACGCGCACAGAGATCTCATCTTTGAGTGTGAGTTCGGCAATTGCAAGTAGTTTGATGACAGAGCCCATGGCTTTGGCTGCATTAACGTCATCAAGTGAAATAGCAGAAATACCCTCGCAATACACCTCATCAATTGTCACAGTGCTATGGAAAGCAAGGCTTGCAAGAAGAGCAGCTTTTGCTGCAGCATCATGTCCTTCAATATCTGCAGTGGGATCAGCTTCGGCATAGCCAAGTGATTGTGCTTCTTTTAATACATCATTAAAGGCACGGCCTTCTTCATGCATTTTTGTCAAGATGTAGTTAGTTGTTCCATTCACAATTCCCATAACGCGAGTGATTTGATCACCAGCAAGTGATTCACGCATTGAACGGATAATTGGAATCGCACCGGCCACTGCTGCCTCGTAATACAAATCTACTTTTGCCGCATCTGCTGCATTGAAGAGCTCATGCCCGTGTGTTGCTAGCAAAGCTTTATTGGCAGTAATAACAGATTTCTTATTCTTAATCGCTTCTAGAATCAAAGTGCGTGCTGGCTCAATACCACCCATGACTTCAATAACAATATTGATCTCTGGATCATTAACAATTGAGTTTAAATCTGTTGTAATCATTGAAGGATTAATACCTTCACGGGCGGCGTTACTGCGCACGCCAATCTTTTTAAGAACTAGCAGAGCGCCCGAGCGCTCAGAGAGCTCTTGCTCATCAGATTGGAGCAGGCGAGCAACTTGACTGCCGACCACACCGCAGCCGAGCATGCCAATAGATATTGTCTTTAGCTCTGCGCTCATGCGGTCTATTCTTTCACAGATGCCTGTAACGGCGTTAAATATCTAGCCCTAACAGATCAGCTTCCGTCTCACGGCGAAGAATCACGCGGGCTTTTCCATCTTTTACTGCAATTACTGGTGGTCGTGGCACATGGTTGTAATTAGTTGCCATGCTGCGTCCATATGCACCTGTTGCTGGGGTGGCTACTAAATCACCAGGAACAATGTCGCTCTCTAATTCAATCTCACGAATGAGAATATCCCCGGTTTCACAGTGCTTTCCAACAATGCGTGAAGAAATCTTTGGCGCACTGCTAGTGCGGCTGGCAAGTGTTGCGAAGTATTGAGCATCATATAAAGCAGGGCGCAAATTATCGCTCATACCGCCGTCCACTGAAACGTAGCGGCGATTAGCCCCGTTTTCTAAAGTGACATCTTTAACTGTTCCAACTTCATAGAGCGTGAACATTGTTGGTCCAACGATTGCTCGTCCTGGCTCAATTGAAATGCGTGGAATCGAAAGCTTGTGAGCTGTGCATTGCGTGCTAACAACTTCTGCCAAAGCCTTCATCGTTGATGCTGGATCTAAATTAGTCTCTCCCGGTAAATAGGCAATGCCATATCCCCCACCTAAATCAAGTTCAGGTAACTCTGCTGAATATTCATCGCGATACTTAGCAAGAAGTTCAATTAGGCGCTGGGCACTTATTTCAAATGACTCAGTTTCTAAAATCTGTGAACCGATGTGGGCATGGAAGCCGCACAGTTCTAAGGATGAGTGCGTGCGCACCTGGGTAATTGCATTCCACGCAGCACCACTTGCAATTGAAAAGCCAAACTTCACATCTTCATGGGCGGTAGCAATAGATTCATGAGTATGGGCTTCAATTCCAGGAGTTAAACGCAGCAAGACCTTTTGAACAACACCATGCTGAGTTGCAGCTGCGCTAACCCGCTCTATTTCATAGAGTGAATCCATAACGATTGTGCCAACTCCAGCTACCACAGCCTTTTCTATTTCAGCAACAGATTTATTGTTTCCATGCACTTCAATCTTGGCAGGATCAATTCCACCCTTAATGGCAACAGCTAACTCACCGCCTGTGCAGACATCAATACCGATACCAATATCTTTAATCCAACGGGCAACTTCAACGCATATAAAGGCTTTAGCTGCGTAATAAACAGTTCCAGCATTGCTTCCAAAAGCGTTTTTTAAAGCTGTGTTCCAGGCTGCTGCTCGATCACGAAAATCTGCTTCATCCATAATGAAAGATGGTGTGCCAAACTCTTTAGCTAACGCTGAAACCGGGATTGAAGAGATTGTTAATTCTGCGCCAGTCTTAACATGAGAGGACCACATATCTACATCCTCTCCGGTGCACTAACGCCTAATAAATCCAAACCATTTTTAATTACTTGCTTCGTAGAAGCACAGAGTAATAGGCGGGCAGTGTGTAATGGAGATGGGTTTTCCTCGCCCATTGGTAACACACGACAATCGGCATAGAAGCCATGATAAGTAGCAGCTAACTCTTCAAGGTAGCGAGCAACACGGTGAGGTTGGCGAAGTTCAGCCGCGCTTTGCACCACACGTGGGAACTCAGCTAAAGCCCCCAACAGTTCGTTTTCACGATCATGAACAAGCTGTGATGAATCAAAGGCGCTCAAATCAACTGAAATATTTAAATCAGCGGCATTTCGCAATACAGCAGTGATTCGAGCATGAGCATATTGAACATAGTAGACCGGGTTCTCATTGGTATTGCGCTTCAAGATATCGATATCCATCACCATAGGCGTATCAACTGGATAGCGAATGAGTGTGTAGCGGGCAGCATCAACTCCTACTTTTTCAACTAGCTCTTCCAAAGTAATAATCGTGCCGGCGCGCTTAGAGAGTTTGACCTCTTCCCCGCCTTCCATAATCTTCACTAGCTGACCAATAAGCACATCAATGTTGTACTCAGGATCATCACCAGCACATGCAGCAGTAGCTTTTAAGCGATTCACATATCCATGATGATCTGCGCCCAGCATGTAGATACAGATATCAAAGCCCCGCTCGCGCTTATTGATGTAATAGGCGGTATCAGATGAGAAGTAAGTAAGTGAGCCATCAGATTTAGTTAATACGCGATCTTTATCATCGCCAAAATCAGTTGTGCGCAGCCAAACCGCACCTTCTTCTTCAAAGACATGTCCCTGCTTGCGCAACTTCTCTAAGCCATGTTCAACTGCGCCTTGATCATGTAGTGAACGCTCTGAGAACCAAACATCAAAATGTGTACCAAAAGTATCTAGCACTCTTTGCTGATCTTTTAACTGAAGGGCATAAGCCGCTTCACGAAATGCAGCATGACGCTGACCTTCTGGCAAAGAAGTAATAGATGCATCACTTGTTACAACTTCTTTAGCTAAATCTGCAATGTATGCACCCTGATAACCATCTTCAGGAATGGGATTACCTAAAGCTGCAGCTTCAACAGATGCTCCAAATAAATCCATCTGATTACCGCGATCATTAATATAAAACTCGCGTTTCACATCTGCCCCAGCAGCACTAAGTACCCGGCCTAGGGAATCACCGACTGCTGCCCAACGTGTGTGACCTAAGTGCAGCGGACCAGTTGGATTAGCACTAATAAATTCAAGATTGACGCGCACCCCTGCGAGCGCACTGCCTTTGCCATAATCCTTAGTTGCCTTAAGAATCGTTGTCACTAACTCGGCTTGATTAGCGCGGTTAAGAGTGATGTTAATAAATCCAGGGCCAGCAATATCTACTTGAGAAATGCCATCTGTGCCGGCAAGCAAGTCACAGATAATCTGTGCAACATCTCGGGGATTTTTGCCGGCAGGCTTTGCAAGTTGGAGTGCGATAGAAGTTGCATAGTCGCCATGGTCTCGATCTTTGGGCCGCTCTAATTTGATAGTGGCCGGAATGTGTCCAGATAATGAGCCAGCGCTAATGGCTTGCTCAAGGGCGGCCTTGATCGCCGCTTCTAGCTCCTCTATCTGTGTGGACACCGCCTAAGGCTATCGTGCGCTCAGTTGAGCGTTATCAAATCGTTAGGAGATGGGGTGATATTTCATCAAAAAAAAGGTGACTAACCCGCGCATCCCGACTAGCGTTTGCCTCACTATCGCTCCTATCTCATCCGGGTAGAAAAAGATTCGCCCAGGGGTGCGATCCCTTTCGAAAGGTGTTTCATATATGACAAAGCGCCGCCTCGCGATTACTGCAGTTCTTGCTGCAGTTGCAATC